>ERZ857745.3699-NODE-3699-length-14286-cov-2.950039_pt1 | contig 14286 bp, 14 predicted proteins | sample MGYA00519699_ERZ857745 | MGnify/ENA primary metagenome ERZ857745 (study PRJEB31778, sample SAMEA3449357) | human gut metagenome | biome: human gut; feature: human-associated habitat; material: faeces | place: United Kingdom | collected 2010/2012 ...
GTGAAAGTCCTTTGTTTTCGGTCAAAAAAAGAAGGGACTAAGCCAGAATGCCTTGATTTTCAAGGTCTTTCTGATTTAGTCCTATTATCGCACAATAATCCTTGACTATAACCGTTTTGACCTCGCCGTTCTGAACATCGTTCAGCATAGTCTTGAAACCGTCGCGCTCAAATGTCGTTCCGGATATTCCGTCATCAACATAAAATCTGGTGTTGAAAAAGCCTTTTTTCGTCAGCATATTGTGTAAGCAGTTTCTTCTGATTTTCAATCGAGAGGCTCTCGCCCTCGTTATCATCATCGCAGCTAAGCCGACAATAGAGTGCGGTGACTGCACCACTTTCGGTTATTGCGCTGTTCAAGTTCATAAATGTCCTCCTCCCGCCGCTTGAACAAACGCAGACATTACCTTATTTATATTATATCATGGCTGGTAGGGTTTGTCCATAGATTTTCTAACTTTTTTGCTTTAAAGTGCCGAAAAGAATTTTTTTAACCGTTTTCTTTACACATTCTGGTGAAACGTTCTTGGCATTGGTTTTCACAACGTATGTGGTGTTGCCAATAACGACTTCCTCCATGCTCATTTCGCTGTTTGGCTTACAAATTTCCATTGAAAGCTCCTTTCTCGCTTATAATTTGCTTACATAAACCAATACCGTTACCATTGGCTTATGTAAGCAGACTACAATCTAAAACAGGTCGGACATTCCGTTTTCTGCGTACAGTCCGACCCATTTTTCTGACTATATCTTCTCAAAGCAAACTGCGAGTAGTTACGCATTCGCACATAGGACTCTCACCTCTGCCCATTCCTGTGGGCGAATAACCCTGCGGGTTACTCTGCCGTCACCGGAAGTATCATTATATTGCAGGCTGCAAATGCGCTCGTTCCTTTAAGGACACCCTATGCGTTTAGGGTGCCTGCGAACCGTCGGCAGGTGACACGGTATCTTTTATTCTCGCGCAAAAAGTAGGTGGTCACGGATAATGAGATACCAAATCAGATCGAAAGCAGGAATGTCTTGGCGCTTGACTGTCAGAAACAGCACAGCTCTGCAACTTATGTGTTTGCTTTGCTATTCAGTTTTCAAGGAGCTTTCACAAGCATTCCTGCCTGTACTTTAATAATATCATAAATCCGCTCTGAGAAATCTCGATTATCAGGAATGGGGTTTCGTATTACAGTAATTTTATAGCATTTCAAAGTTTTATTTTGTTCCGAGGGTGCTTTACAGATAAAATTTCCTTCTGCTTAGCCATGGCAACATGAGTGTAGATCTGTGTTGTAGTAATGGAGCTATGCCCGAGTATTCTTTGAATATAACGGATATCCACGTCCTCTTCAAGTAGTAAGGTTGCAAATGAATGCCTGAACATATGCGGAGTAATGTGGCGTTCGTACCCAATGGACGTAACGTAGCGGTTTATCATTGCCCGTACTGACTGCTCAGACAGGCGATGTTTCAGCTTATTAACAAAGAAAAATCCCGCGCAGGAAATATCGTCTTGAAAAGCGGCAAAATAGTTGCTGAGCGCTTTCAGAACATCGGGGTTTTCAATCTGGATTATTCGTTCTTTTGAGCCTTTGCCGAAAATTTTCAGTGTATGGTTTTCCAGGTCTATTGCATCGGGGGTAAGGGTGCATATTTCTGATACCCTAGCTCCAGTAGCAAAAAGAGTTTCAAGCACGGCAATATCGCGGAGTGCGCAGTTTCTGGAATATTCAGTCCGGCAGAACTTCAGCGAGCCGTACGCCGAAGCTAGAATTGCACTGATTATATTGAACGGGATAGTTTTAGGAAGCATTATAGGTTCGCGAAACGACGTGTCGATTTTATCGAATGGATTCATGTCTATGATGTCCTGCACCATAAGGTAATGTGTGAACGCTTTCAGCGCAGCAATCTTCCGTTTTGCAGTTTTGGGTTTGAACTGCTTATGAAGCTGGGTTATGTATTTCTGGATATGCTCACGGTCATATTTGTTCTGAGTAAACTCAGCAAATTGCTGAAGGTCTATTTGATACGCTTTTGTAGTTTTTGGACTGAGAGTTTTCTGATCAATACAGTATTCGAGATATGTGCTGATAGCTTCTTGTAGAATCATGGTTTTTTCTCCTTTTGTTTTTATATCAACATTATACCCTTTCATAAATTGTTTGTCGAATTGCACATATTCAAAATGTCAATTTGTGCATAACGACGTATTTTGGGTGTTAATATTGAAATTACATTGGGTTAGGAGTATAATGATTGTATAAGGTTATAGGCAGATAATATTAAATTATCGAATATTAAGCATAAGGAGTAGCTACAATGTTAAACAGTGATATATTTAATTTTGAATTTGTTGATCGCAAATCGGAACGTGATTCAGTTGATAATTTTTTAACTGATTGCCAAAACTCTGAAAATGTTTTATGGCTTTCTGGAAAACAAGGAATAGGAAAAAGTTTTTTCTTAACAGAATATGTTAAGAAAAAAAATCCTAATGTAACTGTGTACATAGAAGGTTCACTGATTGATATGCCACAGGGAAATTACGCCAAAAAAATAGTATCAGAGCTTAATTCAATCAGCGGTATGGGTTTTTGGGGTTTTATAAAGAATAATTATAAATCAATAATTAAAATTGGAAAGGGTGTTGTAAATACGGTATTAAGTATTGCTGATTTAGAGGATTTTGGAATCTTTGATTTAACGTCAGCTATAACAGATCTTTTGGTTTCAAAAGTAGATGAAAAAGATAGTATGGTTACTGCTTTTATTAAATACACAAATAGCATAGAAAAAAAGCTTGGAAAAGTTATTATAATATTAGATAACTTTACAGAGTGTGATTCTTTTTCGCTTGACATTATTTTAGAGATGATACATAAGCTGTCACCCCAAAATACTATAAAGTTCATTTTATGTACAACAGACGAAAGAATAGAGAAAAGACCTGATATTATATCTGCCATTGTAGAAAAAATACCACATATCATGTTGAAAATGCTTCCATTTCAACAGACATGTCTGTTTTCCAGAATGATTGAGCGCTCTTTTGATTTGGATGATACTCAGCGTGCCCTTCTTTCTCTAGCATTTAAAATTTGTAAGGGTATACCACAAAATTTCAAGGCAATATTAATCAATCTTTACACATCACAGGGTATTGTGCTGAATAATGAAAAAGCACAAATAATCACTGATTTGTTTAGCGAAATATTATATAAAGAAAATATTACTTTTAATATAGACGAACTTTGCAAGTCTAGTCCTAATGCCGGAAGATTATTACAGCTCATTGCTTGTTTTGGGGCACCTATTCGCAAAGATATACTTATAAATTTACTTTCTTTTATTATGGATATGAATAACTATAATATTTTTGCATACGAAATTATTAATCTTATAAATCAATTAGTATCAAATCATATTCTGCGGTTAGAATATGAAAATAATATGGAAATTGTTAAGTTCAGACATGATTCTTTAAATGTCTCCGTAATAAATTATTTCAAAAAGGACAAAATTATACCTTTAATGCAGCATAAAATTTATGAGTTCTTAATGACCGAAGTTGATAATGACACCAAAAAAACAGATAAATATTGGAGCCAGTATTATCAACCTGTTTGGGCATATCATGCCTTTTGCATAAAAGCAAATGAATGGATGAAAATAAACTATGAGTATGCATTCAAATTGTTGGGGGAAGGACTATATCTAGATGCAAAATCAATATTTGACAGATTGGAAAATGTATTGCCTCAACTATCTTGTGAACAATTAATGAACATAGGATATACTTATTTCCATTGCGGTGAATATAAATCGACGGTAGGTGTATTGTCCATTGTATTAGAAAATTGTGACGCAAAACAAAAATCATCTAAAGATGAATATATCATGTCATTAATATATCTAGCTAGGGCTAAATCGTGTTTGTTGGAATATTCAGACGCTTTGAAATATATTGAAATAGCGGAAAAAGAGAGCGCTAAGGAAAGTGTTAATTATATTTCAGTCATGGCTGCTAAACAAAGCATTTTATTTTTGACCCCCAATGGTTTTATAAAAGCCAAAAAAATATTTGACGATATTGTCCAAACAGAAAAAATTACAAAAGAATTATCATTGGTTTATCAATCTGCAATGGATTATTATGAAGGTGAAACATCAGTAATGTATCTAAATAAAGGTCTAACCATTGCTCAGAAATTTAATGATATTCGAATATGCGGAAAAATATACAATAATATAGGATTTGAAAAATTAAGATGCGGCGAATATCTAGAGGCGGAAAATTGTTTTAAAAGCAGTATTTCAACTTTAAGCCAATGTCAACCCCACGAGCAGGCATATCCTTATAATAATTTGGCTATCCTGAACATGATTAATGGGGAATATGAAAACGCCCTCGATAATATTTCCGAATCACTTTTTTGGAATAAGTCCGAATACTTATCGTTAGTTTTGAAGGTGAATCGAATGCTATGCTATTTTTATACTGGGAATTTGCTTTGGAAAGAGCTATTCGATAAGCTTTATGAATATATCAAAGAAGAAAAATTTGTAGATGATAAGATATATAAAAAGATTTGCGTTAATTTGGCGTTAATATGCCAAAAGAATAGTGAACCTTTCAAAGGAATTGAGATACTAGAACTATGTAAAATACATATGCAGAATGAATGGGAAAACGGCAAGTACAGATACAATAAGTTGTACTCTGAATTAACATGCAATTCTTTTATTCCAAACAGTGGAACCTTACAGAACAGAAAATATTACTGTGATATAGAATTTGAGCCTTGGCTTGTCAATTTTAGTCATGACTAAATAGCCGCTTCTCAGCAGTATCAATTATTTTGCTTATCACACTGCCAAATGATATTTTCCTCTCATTGCAGATTAATCCGATCTCAGATGTCTGGCTTATTACTGGATTGCCATTAATTTCAATAAATGTAAGCTGCCCATTTTTGCTAAGGCGGAAATCAACTCGTGCAAAATCATGCATATCTAGTAATTCAAAAGCCAATTGTGCAGTTAAGCAAACGTCCTTAATTTGTTTTTGGGTTAAGAAATCATAAGCAAGATGTTCTTTTCGAGTATGTTCTGATTTTTCTTTTATGCCGAAAACAAAGTGATCAAAATATGTAATCCCATTATATTCAGAAACAATGACCTCACTCATAAGGTAGTTGCCTTTGTTCCCAATCAAAAAACACGTTACTTCATATCCGGGTATATATTGCTCTACAAGAGCGGATTTGTATTTGTTTATTACTAATGGCAGTCTGCACTTTAATTCAGCTTCGTTGTTACATATGCTGTCTTGTGTGATTCCCAATGATGAACCTTCTCCATTTGGTTTAATTACTACAGGATATATTACGTCAGAAGGAATCGTATCAGGGTTATAAAGCAAAACATCATTTGCAATGCGTATCTTTTTGGATACTACTTTTTTAGCGTAATACTTATTATTTGCCATTAATAAAGCCATTGGGTCTGAACCAGCATACTTTGCATTGAGCATCTCCAACAAGACTGCTGACTGTGCTTTCCGGCTTTGTTGAGTCAGACCATCTGAAAGATTTAAAAACAATGTTTTGGGAAATGTTATCTTCTTGGAATATGCGTCCATTAATTTTTCGACACCTCCAAAATAGTCTGCATTGTAGCCTTCACTTTTTAAAGAGCTTACTATTTGATCTATACTGTTTTTACTTGGATGATCGTTATAAACTCGCGATGATAATACTTCGTTTAAAAACTGTTCCCTTGTATTCGCCACAACGTAGTATTTTTCAAATTCCATTTAATTACCCCTCCTGTTATAATATATATACCGGCAAAACCCTACAAGCCACGCAGGGATAGACCGGGCTCAAAGTTTAAGCTATAATGGAAGCAGTAGTTGGACTGACGTGTGCCTCCTTGGGCGAAACGCCCGTTTTTTAGACCGTCATCCACGCTTCCATTACAGCGTTCGGTTCAGCAGGTTGAGCTGCCACAACAAGGTATGTTCGAATCACCCAACAGATTGAATAGGCAATGGGCAAAAGCGTGACACCAATTACGCAAATCCAAAATGAGGAGAGATGTTAATGAATGCGGTTGGAATCGATGTTTCCAAAGGCAAAAGTACGGTTGCTGTCATGCAGCCGCTCGGTGTTGTAGCAGCTTCACCTTTTGAGGTAGCTCACAACGAAAGCGAACTCAGAGAACTGGCAAAATTCCTGAAAAGGCTTCCGGGCGAGACTAAGGTTGTCATGGAGTACACAGGCAGCTATTATGAACCAATTGCCCGGTTCCTCCACAACGAGGGAATCTATGTTTCCGTAGTCAATGCGATTCTGATACATAACTACAGCGGAAACTCTGTTCGCAGAGCCAAGACGGATAAGAAGGATTCCGTGAGGATCGCTCAGTATGCGCTTGACCGCTGGCTGGACCTGCGTGAATATATACCGGCTGAGGAAACACGCAGTACGCTGACGCTGCTCAATCGGCAGTATTCAGCCATTTGTAAGCATAAGACCCAGCTCATCAATAACCTGATTTCACTGATTGATCAGTCCTTTCCAAATGCAAATGAGTTTTTCGATTCGCCGGTTCGACAGTCTGATGGGCATATGAAATGGGTAGATTTTATCATAAAATTTCCTCATTGTGACTGCGTTTCTGGTATTTCACGTGCGGCTTTTAAGGATAAATACAGCCGCTGGTGCAAGAAGCAGAATTACAACTACGCTGATGGTAAAGCCGATGAGATATACGATCACGCCCGTTCCTGCGTTGCAACGCTTCCTGACAGTGAATGTGTCAGAGCCATGATACAGCAGTCAGCAAAGCTGCTTAACAGCACTCTGGAAACCGCCGAATCACTTCGCAAGTTAATGACCGCCACTGCCGAGCAGCTTCCTGAGTACGATACCGTGCTCGGAATGTATGGCGTGGGGAGAGTTCTTGCTCCGCAGCTCATGGCTGAGATTGGTGATACCAGGCGGTTTCACAGCCGTAAAGCGATAACCGCTTTTGCTGGTCTTGACGCTCCTCCGTACCAGTCGGGCACGGTTGACGTAAAGTCAAGGAGTATTTCCAAACGTGGCTCTCCGCATCTGCGCAGGACTTTATTCTTGGTGGTCGAAACATACCTCAAACGAAAACCGGCTGACGAACCCGTGTACCAGTTTCTCGACCGAAAACGCTCCGAGGGCAAGCTCTACAAAGTCTACATGACTGCCGCCGCGAACAAGTTCCTGCGCATTTATTACGCCAAAGTAAATCAGGTACTTAACGCCTGAGTGCTTTCGCAAATTCCACAGGCTGTCAATTCCTTGCACTTGGCAGTCAGCTTTGCTATTCCTGCTTGCTTCCAATGGAAAGTTTTCCGCAGCGCAGCGGAGGAAATCTTTCCATTGGAATTATTTTTTCAGAAAGCCTTTTTTAGGGCTTGACTTTTCTTAGCAGGTCTAAATATTTTAATAATGTTTTAGCCGACACACAAATTAAACCATCATTATATGCCGAACAAGTGTGGCACATTAAAGGACATGGTGCAACCTTTTTAATAATTTCAGTTTTTTGTACTCCTCCACTAAATCACGATTTATAGAGCTGACCCCAATACCCTACCATAAACAATATACCACACACCAAAAGAAAAATCAACCATCAATTTCAGAATCCCTAAGAGCAGTACATTCTTACCGCCGCCGAAACGACCTCCGAAATCTCCTCCGCAGTTTTACCGCCAAGATACTCCGAAATAATCTCAGCCGGAACAGCCACCATGACTGGAGGTTTCGGCTTGAGTATTTCCAAGATGACCTTTTCTGTAAGCGCACCAGCGCAGGAAAGCTCACGGATATTCCCAGAGGTGAGCTTCATTTCGGGGTGCTGTTTCAGAACATCAAGCAGGACCGCACGATCCTTAATTCCGCACAGAATTTCCGCGTCAGCTATACTGACCGCACCGCTGTCCAGCATGAGCAGGAATTCCTGTTCCAGAGCGTTCAGCCGACCATATAATTCTGCCTGTTCCACTGTAATTCCAAGTTCCTTTTCAGCACGTTCGCCCAGCACCGCCGATACCCGTATCTGCTCCGAGAGAGTGAGTTCCGGGAAACGCTGGCGGTTGGTTTCTACGGCTATCCGCTTGGCGTATTCGTCTGTTATGAGTTTTCCGTCGCCTATCCGGCAGGGAACTTTGACCCACATAAGCTGTTCTGCGACAGTCCGGCGGCGGTTTCCTGACAGTATCTAATACTCGCCGTTCCCGGCGGAACGCACCAGAAGCGGCTCGGTTATTCCCATTCGCGCAATTGACGAACTGAGTTCCGACAGGTCGCCGCCGTCCGTGAAAATCGGAGAACGCAGGGAAAGAAGCCTGTCAAGCTCAATATTATATGACTTATCCTCTGGAAAGCACTTTGCGATGATATCCTCGATAGATTCTGTTTCCGGAAATTCCGGCTCTTTCTCAGATGATTCAGCAAATCCGTCATCAGGCATTTCCGACGGTTCTTCGTCCTCGACCGGAATGTAGATAGCTTCCTGCTGAAATTCTGGCTCGGCAGGCTTCAGGGCAGGGTGGATTTCTGCGCTTTCCTCGGTTTCACGCTGTGCCTGTGCAAATGCTTTCATCTTCTCAATGTCCATGCTGTCCTCCGGTTTGTAAAAGTTTGGAGCGCATTGCGGCTTTAGTCCGCTGTTACGCATATTGGGGCGCATTTTACTGCGCCCCGGAGGTAATATATGTGAACCCTGTGGCTGGGAGGGTTGTAAAGAAAAAGCGGAGATCTTTCGGTCTCCGCTTGGCTTTATTCTGTTGTGTGCTCAGGCTGTCTTGCCTTCGAAAAGTTTCTTTACTTCGTCCAGAGGGAGCTTGCTCATTTTAGCGATTTTCTCCATATCACGAATACCATCGTTCCAAAGTTCAATTGCAAAGCTGGTTGCAAGTTCATTTTGCGCTTGCTTTGCTCTCTTTTCGCCGTAATCTTCCACTAATTTACACATAGTATCAACACCCTCCTTGTCTTTCTTGAAATAACCTGCCCGGTCGGACAGTACCTTGTAGTGCATTTCGCGCGGGTCTTTGCAGAAGAAATCCTGCATAAGCTCGCCCAGAGCAGTGCCGTTGCGAATCTCGCCGTTCACATATATTATGTGCGAACCGTCCGTAAATATTGCGTGGTCAAGCTCGGAAATCGTGCGGTTGACCGTGTAAAGCGGCTTTCCGCCTTTAAGCACGTCATGCTCGGTAATGAAAATGATGTAGCTTTCCGGAAGTTCATCAAATTTATCGCCGGGATTGAGCAGATTTGCGTCAAGCAGACTGCTGTTGTATCTCGCACGTCTGGGAGCCGCGCCGTCGTCACTGCGCTGGACCTCAACGTCGTACTGCTTGCCATGCTCGTCAACTGCGTAGATATCCAGCCTTGCTGAACGTCCTTGCAAATTTTTCAGTTCAAACTGCGAAACCACACGGACAACCGTCAGATCGTCCCGGTTCAGAATCACTCTGAGCAGAAGCTCCGCGCAAGCCTTGTCCTCGAAAACCTTGCTCATGAACGTGTCGTCCATCAGCCGGAAGTTCTCAATGATGTTAAGTATCTCAGCCCGGTTTTCGGCGCTGATGTCGCTGTTTTTTATCTCGTCCACAGGAATCACCGTCCCTTTCTTGAATTATAGCATATTATCCGCGAAAAATCAAGCGTTCGTGCCATCTGTTTTGCCCTCCATGTACATTTTGTGCCATTCTTCTAGGATATTCCGGCGCTGGAGGGTTATCTGTTTTGACGGCTTTTTCGCGGTATGTTTTAGCTCTGCGGGAGCGCTGTTTTCAGCCGGTTCAGAGCGTTCTTCCGTAGCTTCCGGAGAAGTCACTTTTTCGCCGCAAATCTCCGCTATGTCGGACTCCGAAAAGAACTTCAAGTCCGCAAGCGTGTTTGCCTGTTCTACTGTGAATTTCCTTTCAGAATCACGGTTAAGATATACCGCGATCTCCTCCTGACTGCTGTTCGGAAGTGCCGAAAACTGGCAGGCTGTCGCAAGCGTAAGTCTGCCGCTGTCGAGCATTTCCATAAGTTCCGGAACCAGCCGCGTGCAGGCGATGTAGCGCTGGATAGTGCGTTTGGCTTCGCCGTATTTCTCGGCTATGTCCTTGGTTGCACGGCGGCTTCCTAGGGCTGTCAGAGCCTCCTGCTGTGCCTTGTACGCAAATGCGCGCTCGGACGGCAGAAGCTCGGTGCGCTGGCAGAGGTTTGTATCTGCCATGATTAGCTTCGCGCGGTTTTCGTCAACGTTCTTGACAATGCTGGGAACCGCCGTAAATCCTGCTCTGCGGCAGGCTTCAACACGGTTGTGTCCGGCGATTATGCGGTACTTTCCTCCTGTGACAGGGGATACGATTATCCGGGACAGCAGTCCGTTTTCTATGATGGATTCCACCAGCTCGTTCATTTTGAAGTCGCTGTACATCTTGAACGGCTGATTTTCCCACGGAACAAGCAGGTTTATCGGGATTTCTTTTTCGTCATTCTGGACTGTCGCTTCATCGCCGAGGAAGTCGTTCATATTCAGCTTTCCGGTGTTGTTGGAAGCTCCGAGATTGAACCCCATTAAATTCCCTCCTTTTCGAGAATTTCGCTTACAAGCTTGCGGTACTGACCGCCTATCACGCTGTTTTTCTTGGATATCAGCGAACGCTGTTCTGCGGTGCTATTTGCGGCCTCAATACGCTTGCTTATCGTTGTTTCGTAAACCAGACCGCCGTAGCGCTCTTTTAGGGCGATATCCACCGCCTGAGCCATCTGAGTGTTGTCGGTCATGGTTTCAAGTATTCCACAAATTTTCAGGTCGTGGTTGATTTTTTCCTTGATGAGATTGAAAATGTCCTCGAACTGGACTATGCCGTTGAGTGCGAATTTCTGCACCTGAACTGGGATTATCACTTCGTCAGCCGCCGCAAGAGCGTTCATGACCAGTATTCCGAGCGAGGGCAGGCAGTCGATGAGAAGGTAATCGTAATTTTCCGATATGCTGTCGCTGGAAATCGCCTTGTCAAGAATCTGCTCACGGCACATCGTCTGTGCAAGAAACATATCCGCGGTTGCCAGAGAAATATCTGCCGGGACATAGTCGATAGGCTCGTTTTTTGCGGTCATAATGCACTCCGAGAGCTTCGCAATTTCTTTCAGCACGTCAACTATGGTGCGCTTGCCCGTGAAGTCGTAGCCAAGGTAGTCGCTTAGATTTCCCTGCGGGTCGAGGTCGATACAGAGGACTTTCTTGCCAAGTTCCGCAAGTCCTGCGGCGATGTTTACCACGGTCGTTGTCTTGCCAACGCCGCCTTTCTGATTTGCTATTGCTATAATCTTTGCCATAATTACCCCTCCTGCCAGTATTCTTTCATGTCGTGATTTACCCGGAACTGCCAGTAGCTGTTGAGCGTCAGCCGGGAATTATACAGCGCCGTTATCAGGTAACTGCGGATATTCCGGACATCGCTGATGTTGTTGTCCATTGCTTCAAGGACATACTCAATGTGGCTGCTGTTGAGTTTCAGAAATGTGCTTTTCACAATGTCATGTGGTATGTCCTCGCCGTTTACCCGTATTGTTGGCTTTGCAGAGCACACTGTATCAACGATAATGTCTATCAATTCGAGGATGATTTCTTTCTTTTCGGGATTTTGCTGAATAATGAAATCACATTCGGTGTTATCACGGATAATCCGAGAGTAGTCCGAACGTTTGTCGATATCTTCGGATTGATTGATAGGATTGATTAACTTAGGTTTTATTTCTTTAGTTTTATATATAGAGCAGTTCGGCGGTTTTGTGAAATCTTGTTCTTCCTTTTCGTTAGAACAAGTTGTAACGTTTGGGGAAAACAAGTTGTGCGCTTTTGTCATAACTGGAGCGCTGCCATCCGATGTGCTGCTTGGCTCTGTTATGCCATTTGTCACTGGTTCGCTTTGCTTTACTGTTCCGTCCAGTTGTGCGCTTTTGTCACAACTGGATTTACTACCGTTTGAAAGGATCCCAGCAAGCAGCTCCGTGTCATCATTGATACAGAAGTAACGCTTTGCAGGCATACCCTGTACCTTGCACTGAATAAGTCCGGATTTGATAAGCGTATCAATGCAGCGGCGCTGCTGTCTGGCTGTCAGAGCAGTGGATTCTTCCAGGTCCTCCACCGTGGAATAGAACCAGTCACCGTCCGTAAGCAGTCCATGCTGATCATAATAAGCATACTTGGAAAGCAACGCTCCGTATACTACGGCTTCCGCCAGTCCGATTGCATGGGCAAGCTGACGATTTATCGACATTGTGTTGTCAGGGTTAAGAAGCTTGAAGATAGCTTTCACGCGCTACCTCCTTTGCTTCGGGGAGTTATACTTCATGGTGTCCTCCGTTTTCTGTTCTCCAATGGAATACAAGCATAGCAAGGGACGGTGGAGAACGCTACCGTCCCGAGGGTTCGCGGTTCCCGCTATGCCGTTGGTGCCGTTCGCAGGGAGTTACCCGTTAAACAGCATATAAAAACAGGCGCATTTCAGAGATAATGCGCCTGTTTGGTATATTGAAAATGGAATCCAAATCAATCTGTTTCCTCAAGAAGCTCATTTATGGAAATTCCAAACACTTTTGCTATTGCATGAAGTTCTGTGTCGATTATGAAGCGTTCGCCGCTTTCCATTCGCTGCACTGCATTCTTGTCAATGACAAGCCCATGACTGCGGAGCCTGTCGGCTACTTCACGCTGGCTTATTCCAAGCGCTTTGCGTCGGTTATAAATTGCAATGCCAGCAATATTATTTCTTCCGGATTCTGTACGATTTCCAAACATTTTTATATTCCTTTCATTATTATAATAGGTGGTTATCTTTACTGTGATTTGCCAAATATGCATTTGAAGCAATGCAGCGTTGCAAAGCAGTCTGCAAGGCTGTTGTGAGCAGACATTGTTATGCTGTTCCAATCGAAATGGTAGTACGCGGCGCAGGTCGTAAGCTTCTGCCATTTATATTCACCGAAGTAGTCACTCCATTCGCCGTAGATTTCTGCGAAAATCGGCATTATATCGACGATTTCAGCTCTTTTGGGGATAATCAATCCAGCAGCCATTATAAAGTCCGCGTCAAAAGATGTATTGTAGCCAATAATCGTATCTGCGGAGTTTAGTATCCGCTGGATTTCGGCAGCTTTATCAGCAATGCTCGGTGCGTCCGCCACCATATCTGGGGAGATGTTATTTACAGCCTGCGCTGCGCTCCATGATTTGTGCAGGGGACGAAAGTAGCTGTCGAACAGCTTCTCACCGCTTTCGCTTATTATGGAAATCTGCAAGATTTCATCTTCTCCAGCGCACAAGCCTGTTGTTTCTGTATCTATTACGATACCGCCTGTTGTTTCGGCGGGTAGCTCAACAGGCTGTGTAATAGCAAGAACCTTTTCCCGTTGCTCGTCCAATACAAAGCGCAGTCGAGCCTGTTCCTTTTCTTTTTCGCGTTCCCGCTTGAGTCTTGCTCTGCGTTCAGCGTCCCGTGCTGCCTTGCGCTCACGCTCCGGCTTAAAATATTCCGCCAGCTCATCAGAACTTGCAGCTCTGACTTCCTCTGGCAGAAGATAGCGGGGAAGAGTATTGACCGAGCCAGTAGAAAATCGAGAGGGACGGAGTTTCTTGCCACAGTCCTCGGACACCGGAAGATATCCTGCTTTTGCCCACTGGCGTTCGGTTTTCAGTTCGACTTTAAAATACTGAAAAGATAATAACATCGACTTTGAGCTTTGCCATCTTTCACTCTTCATAATACACCTTCTTTTTACGGGAATAAAAAAACTCCTCTTTCGATATATTCAAAAGGGAGTAAAACACTTATTATGTATCTTGTAACATTTATAGAAAAACCTACATTGTAAGGTTGACATTTAGGTTTATCGTGGTATCATAGTTATATAAAAACACAGGAGGTTATATCATGACACCAATCGAAAACATTACATTTGCTGAGGCTCTGGAGGATTACATCTGCAGTAAGGACAGATTACTTTCGCCCTCGACTGTCCGCGGATACAGAACCATGCAGAGATCCAGCTTTGATCGAATAAACGATCTTCAGATTTCTGAACTTACTGAGAAAGTCATCCAGCGGTGGGTAAATTCACTTGCCGATAGGTATTCATCAAAAACTATCAGAAATCAGGTCGGTCTACTGACAGTGGTCCTTCATCAAAACGGTATCAATCTCAATATGAAGTCCATTACACTAAAGCCTAAAATC
>ERZ857745.3707-NODE-3707-length-14262-cov-4.830717_pt1 | contig 14262 bp, 14 predicted proteins | sample MGYA00519699_ERZ857745 | MGnify/ENA primary metagenome ERZ857745 (study PRJEB31778, sample SAMEA3449357) | human gut metagenome | biome: human gut; feature: human-associated habitat; material: faeces | place: United Kingdom | collected 2010/2012 ...
TTCAACCACCCGACCAACGACGTATGGTGCCGGGACCACGGCCCCGTTTTCGTCCAGGATGTGAAGGACGGTTCCCTGATGCTGGCGGATTGGCAATTTAATGCGTGGGGCGGCAAATTTGCCCCGTGGGACCTGGACAACGGCGTTCCCGCCCTGATTGGGGCGGCGCTGGGGCTTCCCGTGCGCAGTTCTTCCCTGATTCTGGAAGGAGGGGCGATTGAGGGCAATGGGGACGGCTTGCTGGTGACGACGGAGTCCGTGCTGCTGAATCACAACCGCAATCCGGATTGGAGCCGGGCCATGATTGAGGAGGAATTGAAGCGCATGCTGGGCGTCAGAGCCGTTTTCTGGCTCGGTTCCGGCATTGAAGGGGATGATACGGACGGCCATATTGACGACATGGTGCGTTTTGTGTGCCGGGATGCCGTAGTTTCCATCGTGGAAACGGATTCTTCCTCTCCCCATTACCGCGCTTTGGCGGAGAATAATGAACGCCTTCAGGATTTGAGATGCGTGGACGGTTCCGGGGTGGAGGTGATTCCCCTGCCGATGCCGGATCCCCTCCATGCGGAGGACTGGCGCCTGGATCAGCTCCCTGCCAGTTACGCCAATTTCCTCATTGTTAATGAGGCCGTCATTGTTCCCGTATTCAACCAGCCCCGGAATGACGATCGCGCCCTGGGTATTTTGCGTGAATGTTTCAGCGGAAAACAGGTAATAGGGGTGGATGCCCGCAAGCTGGTGCTGGAAGGCGGCGCCATCCACTGCATCACCCAGCAGCAGCCCCGGCCGGGGAAGGAGGGACTGTGAGCGGAGGGGAAGGAATAACGGTGGATGTGATTCTGCCGATGGAAAAGGCCGGCAGCGAGCGCGTGCGCCGCGCTGCCGTGGCGCGGAAGCTGGGTATTTCCCCCTCCCGTATCAAAGATGTGCGGCTGGTGAAGGAGTCCATTGACTCCCGGCAGAAAAAAATTCTCTTCCAGCTTCGGCTGCTGGTCGGGGTGGATAGCCCGCTGCCGCCGGAACGTCTTCCCTCCCGGGATTATCCGTCCGTCCGTCCCGGCTCCCCCGTGGCGCTGATCGTTGGATTCGGACCGGCCGGGATGTTCGCCGCGCTCCGCTGTTTGGAACTGGGTATGAAGCCTGTGGTTCTGGAACGGGGGAAGGATGTTTCCTCCCGCCGGTTTGACCTGGCTCCCATCCTGCGCCGCGGCACGGTGATGGAGGATTCCAATTACTGTTTTGGAGAGGGAGGGGCAGGCACGTTTTCCGACGGGAAGCTGTTTACGCGCGCGACCAAGAGAGGCCCCGTCCGGGAGGTTTACGAGATTTTTGTAGCCCACGGAGCGCCCAGGGAAATTTTAACGGACGCCCACCCGCATATTGGCTCCAATCTGTTGCCCAATGTCGTCAAAGCCATCAGGGAATCCATCCTTCGCGCGGGCGGGGAAATTCATTTCAATGCCCGTGTGGAGCATCTGCTCCGTTCTGCGGACGGCCGCCGCATACGCGGCGTGGCCTGCGCGGATGGCCGGGAATTTGCGGCGGATTCCGTTTTGCTGGCTACCGGGCACAGTGCCCGGGACGTGTACCGCATGATGCTGGCGGAGGGGCTGGCTCTGGAACAGAAATCCTTTGCCGTGGGTGTGCGCATTGAGCATCCGCAAGCGCTCATCAGCCAGAGCCAGTACGGCAAATGCTGGACGCACCCCGCGCTGAAGGCAGCAGACTACAAGCTCGCCGTCCATACGCCCGACGGCCGCGGAACATACACCTTCTGCATGTGTCCGGGCGGCGAGGTGATTGCGGCGGCAAGTCAGCCGGACGGCCTGTGCGTCAACGGCATGAGCTACCACGCGCGCGCGGGCAAAAACGCGAACAGTGCGCTGCTGGTGGGCGTGCGTCCGGAGGACTTTGGCGATGATCACCCGCTGGCGGGCTTCGTGTGGCAGCGGAGCATTGAGCAGGCGGCGTTCCGGCTTGGCGGCGGCGGGTACAAAGCGCCGGTGCAGCGTGTGGAGGATTTGCTGCACGACCGCGCCACGACGCGCCTTGGCGACGTGCAGCCGACCTACCGTCCGGGCGTTGTGCCGGCGGATTTGCGCGCATGTCTGCCTGATTTCATCATTGAGGACTTGAAGTTCGGCATTCGGCGGATGGATGGGCAGCTGCATGGCTTTGCGCATCCGGATGCGCTGCTGACAGGCGTGGAGACGCGCTCGTCGTCGCCGGTGCGTTTGCCCCGAAATCGGGAGACGCTGATGGCGGAGCGGGTGGATGGGCTGTACCCGGCGGGCGAAGGCGCGGGGTTCGCAGGCGGCATCGTATCCGCGGCGGTGGATGGGATTCAAACGGCGCTCGCGGCGCTGCATCATCACGCGGAATAAAGCGCTTTCGCCTTTGTGAAACGCCAAGCCCGGTCAGCGACGGCAAAAATCCGCATCATCCACAAAATCTACATTATATAAGGAGGGTTTCCCATGTCCAACGTCAAAGAAAATTTCCTGCGGTATGTCCAGATTGAAACGACCTCCAGCGAGACGAGCGGCACTTGCCCGTCCACGCCGAACCAGTGGGTGCTGGCAAAAATGCTGGTGGACGAGCTGCATGCAATGGGCATCGAAAACGCCCGCGTAGACGACCACTGCTATGTGTACGCGACGATTCCCGCCAAGGGCAATCATCCGGCGAAAGTCGGGCTGATTTCGCATATGGATACATCCGACGGCGTGAAGGGCCCGACGCACCCCGTCATCATCGAACACTACGACGGCCGCGCCATCACGCTCAAAAACGGCGTGGTCATCGACGGCTTCCCGTTCCTGAAGGACTTGCAGGGGCAGGAGCTGATTGTCACCAGCGGCGACAGCGTGCTGGGCGCGGATGATAAGGCGGGTGTGGCGGAAATTATGGCGCTGTGCAAGCGGCTGACCGCCCCCGATGCGCCGGAGCACTGCACGGTGTGCATCGGCTTTACGCCGGACGAGGAAATCGGCAGCGGCGCGGATCACTTCGATGTAGCAGGCTTCGGCGCGGATTACGCCTACACGGTGGATGGCGGCGCGCTGGGCGAATTGGAGTACGAGAATTTCAACGCCGCGTCGTGCGCCATCAAGGTGCACGGCGTGAACATCCACCCCGGCAGCGCGAAGAACCAGATGCGCAACGCCCTGCTGATGGCCATTGAGTGGAACAGCATGCTGCCCCCGGCGGAAACGCCCGCGCACACCTGCGGCTACGAGGGCTTCTACCACCTGATGCACATGGAGGGCGACGAGGAACTGGCGACGCTGCAGTACATCATCCGCGACCACGACGCGCAGAAGTTCGACGCGCGCAAAGCGACCGTGCAGCAGATTACCGACTACCTGAACCAGAAGTGGGGTGCGGGGACGTTCGAGTGCGTCATCCGCGACAGCTACCGCAACATGCGCGAAATCATGGAGCAGCACATGGACGTGGTAGAGAAGGCGAAAGCGGCATTTGAGGCAAACGGCGTGACCCCCGTCATCTCCCCCATCCGCGGCGGCACGGACGGCGCGCGCCTGTCCTACATGGGGCTGCCCTGCCCGAATCTCTCCACCGGCGGTTATAATTTCCACGGCAGAAAGGAAATGATTACCGTCGAGGCGATGGAAGCAATGGTCAATGTGCTGGAAAGCATCGTCCGCAACGCGTAAATCCGCAATTTTCAGGAGATTTTTTTCGGAAATTTGCAATTAGGCATTGACGTGCGCATCATCTTTTGCTATAATAGCTATACGGTTCGCCATCCGTCTGTCTATGTGGCTGATGTCAAGGCGAGATGAGCGAAAGGAGGGATAACAGTGTCCGAGGTACGCGTCCGTGAGAATGAATCCCTGGAGAGTGCTCTGAAGCGCTTCAAGCGTCAGTGCGCCCGCAGTGGTGTGATTCAGGAAGTTCGTAAGCGTGAGCATTACGAAAAGCCCAGCGTCAAGCGCAAGAAGAAGGCCGAAGCTGCCCGCAAGCGCAAGTATTGATGACTTTTGTCATCATTGCCCCGCGGCATTTCTCAATGGTCCGGCTGTAAGGGTTCTTTGCCCTTCGCCACGAATGTGCTGATTGTGCGCAATGGCATTCCCCTTTCGAGGTTTTTCCTCGGAAGGGGTTTTCTTTTTAATTTCGCATTCCGCATTATGAAAAATCTTTCCTATCGCCCCTTGCATAATCGCGTGTATTTTGCTATACTATTGGCAACAGCAGGTTTCTCATGCCTTTCTATATGGTGATTTTGCACTTTACGTCCCTGCTGGCTGATTTTTTTACATCATTATTCTTTTTTCGTGTGCCTTTTTTGATACCCTGATTTTACTGCGCTAAGGAGTATGTTTCTTCTATGCAATTTTGCTTGCAGTTAGCCCCACACGCGAATATCCGCTACCGTGACGCGCAGGTCAAACTTGGTCAAGCCGAGTTGACCTGTTTGCTGTGTGCGCTTTCCCTGCCCGCTGAAACGCAGGTGACGACCATCGGCGGCGTACCATGCCTGACTTTCTCTGCGAAGGCGCTGACTCCTGAAGCCCTTGCGCTGCTGGGCACGCACAGCACACGTCTGATGCTCTTCGAGTGCGTGGATGGCGGTCTGCTGCGCCCGCTGGATTGGGAACGCACTGCCTATCTGCCCGACGACCTCTCGGAGATTTTGAAGTACAAGGGCAAAACGAGCGCCGCGTTCACCCACATGATGATGAACTGCGCCCGTGCCGCGAGTGATTTCGCCCTTGCAGAACAGCCGCTGACCGTGCTTGACCCCATGTGCGGCAAGTGCACAACCGGCTTCGTCGCCCTGCAAAACGGCATGAACGCCGTCTGCCTCGACATAGACCGCAAGGATTTGAAGGAAGCGGCGGATTATTTCAGCAATTATCTGCAATTTCATCGCCTGAAGCACCGCCTCGCACAGAGCAGCCGCACGCTGCAAAAGACCGCCGTGCCGATTGCCGAATACACCTTCAGCGACACGAAGGAGCATTTCGCGGCGGATGATGTGCGCACGCTGATGCTGGCGGAGGGGGACAGCGGGCTTGTCGGCGACCTGCTGAAGAAGCGTCCGGCGGATTTGCTCGTCTGCGACCTTCCCTATGGCGTGCAGCACGCGCCGCAGAACGGGAAAAAGGCGGAGAGCTTCCCCAAGCTGCTGGAGCGCATCCTCCCCGCGTGGCGGCGGGCGCTCAAACGCGGCGGCGCGGCGGCGATTTCCTTCAACACGCTGACGCTGCGCAAGGATGCGCTGCTGACGCTGCTGCAAAACGCAGGCTTCACGCCGCTGACCGAGCCGCCGTATGATGACTTTTCGCATTTCGTCGAGCAGGCAGTGCACCGCGACTTCATCGTCGCCCGCAATGAACAGCCGTAACGGATAATATAGATTACAGAGATTTGGGAGAGCAAGGAGGCTTTTTCAAGCTATGTCCGAATGGAAGAATCAAGATTTTAGTCAGCTGACGGTGCTGGAGCTGCGCAAGGTTGCCAAGGCCATGGGCGTGCAGCTCGGCGCGGGCATTTCCAAGGCAGGTATCGTCGAGAAACTCGACCGCGCGCGCAACGCGAAATACAGCGACATCCCCGCTGTGCCGATGGATTTCACCCCCATTCCAAAGTCTGACGACAAACAGGAATCCCCCGTGGAAAAAGCTGAGGTTCCTGCTGCCGTGAAAGATGAGAAGCCGTCGGAATCCCCTGCGCCTGCCAACAAGCAGCCCGTACCAGCCGCCGCCAAACCGGAAACTGCCGCACCCGCGGGCGCCGCGTCCAAGCCGGAAGCGGAAAAACCCGCTGCGCCCGCACAGCCCGCATCGGATGCGCGCCCCGCCATAAGTGGCTTCCGCCCGGCGTATCAAGCGCCCGCGACGCCGCCGCGCTTCGGCAGCAAGCCTGCATATCAGGCATCCAGCAATTCGTTTGGCAATCGCCCGGCACGTCCCCAGGGGAACGACTTTGCCCGCCCGGCGCGTCCGGTAAACTACACGCGCTTTGGCCCGGCGGCGCAGGCGGATTCTACGAATGACCGCTCGTATGACGCGCCCCGCACGGCCAGCAGCTGGGCTGACCGCCGCCCGACGTACGGCAATGACCTGCCCGATCGCCGCTCTGCCTATGGCTCGGATGTGCCTGATCGCCGTCCCGCGTACGGCAGCGACCTGCCCGACCGCCGCCCTGCCTATGGCACGGATGCGCCGCGTTCCGCCTTCGGCACGGACGCTCCCCGCTATTCCCGTTCCTACGATGCGCCGAGCGCCTTTGACAGCGGCCGCGCCCGTCAGCCCGCCTTCAACAGTCCCCAGCGCGACGTACCGTCAGACTTGCAGAGCATGTGGGCAGGTTCGCCGAGCGATATGCTCTCCCCGGCGGAATGTCAGGATGGTTCGGGCATTCTGGAGCTGCACCCGGACGGCTACGGATTCCTGCGCGGCGCGTCGCTCACCCCCAGCAATCGCGATATTTACGTCTCGATGGCGCAGGTTCGCCGCTTCTATCTCCGCACGGGCGACTTTGTAACCGGCAAGGTGCGTCCCCAGCGCGACGGCGACAAGTACTCCGCCATGCTCTACATCACCGAGGTCAACGGCTGCCCCGCTGATTCGGTGGCGAGCCGCCCCGCGTTTGACGCCCTGACGCCCTGCTATCCGCACGAGCACATCACCCTCGAAGTGGAAGGCAGCAGCAATGAGTTCCTTGACATGCGCCTGATTGACCTCGTTGCGCCGATTGGCTTTGGTCAGCGCGGGCTGATTCACTGCCCGCCTGCCGTGGACAAGGCGCATCTGCTGTCCTCCATTGCCAACGCAGCCAGCATCTGCCATCCGGATGCGGTGGTGATGACGCTGCTGCTGGGCGGCACGCCGGAGGACGCGACGCTCTACCGTGACCACACGCACGGCGAGGTGATTGCCTCCACCTTCGATCAGACGCCGGAAAATCACCTGCGCATCACCGACATGGTGCTGGAGCGTGCCGAGCGGCTGGTGGAAATGAAGAAAAACGTGATTCTGCTGGTGGACAGCCTGACCTACCTCTCCAAGGTTTACACAACCGCGGCTGTTCAGCAGGGGCGGCAGACCATCGGCATGGTGAATCCGGTAAGCCTGCAAAAAGCGAAGAAGCTCTTCGGCGCGGCGCGCTGCCTGCGTGAAGGCGGTTCGCTGACGATTTTCGCCGTCATGAACATCGAAACGGGCAGCCGCGTGGATGACTCCATCGCGGAAGACCTGAAGGGCACGGCGAATATGGAGCTGGTGCTGGACACGGCGGCGGCGCGCGCAGGCATTTATCCCCCGGTCAATCTGCTGCTCTCCGGCACAAAGCGCGCCGAACTCATCGCCAGCAAGGAGCAGCTGGACGGCATCAAGCTCATCCACGAGATGCTGGGCAGCCTGCGCGCGGTGGACATGATTCCGCAGCTGCTGTCGATGCTGGAAAAGACGACCAACAATGAGGATTTGCTTGTCCGCATCAAGGACTGGGCGGCGCTGATGAAGCAGTAATCCGCCTTGCTTCCCAAAAAAGCAGAAAAAAGTTTCGGATTCAGAGAAAAAAGGCTTGCAATCCCCCGGCAAATATGATACAATGATTTCTGCGGCTGAATAAGCTGATCATTGCATACGCGAAAGAGGTGAAATCGCAATGAAGGAAAAGATCCATCCCAACTACGGCAAGTGCATCGTTCGCTGCGTGTGCGGTGAGACGTTTGAAACCGGCTCGACCAAGAAGGAACTTCGAGTGGATATCTGCTCTAAGTGCCATCCCTTCTACACCGGCAAGCAGAAGCTGGTGGATACCGGCGGACGTGTCGATCGTTTCAAGAAGCGCTTCGGTCTCAACTAATTTTCGAGACAGCTGCTTCTCACGAGCTATCACGAGAGATAACAGGGCATTGCTTCGGCGGTGTCCTGTTTTCGTTTGCACTTTTTTGCGGTATCAAGCAGGATTTTGCCCGCTCCGTGTTGAACTTGCCCAAGGGAAAGCGCTTTGGCAATCTGCTTTCTCATGAGGAAACGACGATGCTTTTCAAATCATCTGCTTCTCCCAAAGAAAATCCGGGCAGCAAGCGCCTCCGCCGTACGCTGGGGCTGTTGCTGGGCAGCGCGCTGGCGGTGCAGTACAAGCAAGACCGAATCTTCCGCGCCAGCGTAAATTTGCAGCTGGTGATGGTGCTCAACTACCTTTACGCGGCTTATAACCTGCTGACTGCGCTGCAAAGCGGGTCGATGTGGCTGCTGTCGCTGGGTATCTACACGCTGATGCTCGCCATCGTCCGCACCGACCTGACGCTCTCGCACCACCGCGGTCGGAAGCTGCCACCGGACGCCCTGCCGCGCCACGAATCTCGCTGCTATCGGCGCGTCGCGTGGTCGCTGCTGGCGCTGAATGTGCCAATTGGCGGCTTGACGCTGCTGATGGTGTCGGGGCAATCCGTCTCCGCCCTGCCCGGCCACCTGATTTACCTCTCCGCGCTCTACACCTTCGTCATGATGTTTCTTGCCATCTCGAACCTGATTCGCTTCCGCAAGCTCGGCAGCCCGATTCTCTCGGCAGCGAAAGTGCTTTCGCTCGTCGCGGCGCTGCTGTCGCTGCTGACGCTGCAATCGGCGCTGATTGACCGCTTCGGCACGGCGCAGGGTTCTTTCCGGCTGATGATGACGCGGCTGACCGGCAGCGCGGTCTACGCGTCGGTGCTGATTATCGCCGTGTGGATGCTGCGCCGCCCGCTGACAATCAGCGCGAATGGGATTGAGGAGGAGTTGACTGCGCCATGAGCGGCAAGGGTTTCGCCTCCGCAGAGGCGAAACCCTTGCTTCCAAAAGCGCACTGCATGGGGAAAATCAAAATCGCCAAAAGCAAAAAATCGCCATCGGGCAAGCAATTCGCTCCCGATGGCATTTTTCATTATGCCTTCACATTCCCCAAACTGAGCGGCATCAGCACCACCAAGTGCGGCTGGCACGACAAATCCCCCGCCGATACCCGCAGCAGCGGCAGCTCCTCTGCTTTCTCCGGATACAGGCGCAGGAAGTCCGCCACCGGCGCAATCGGCCACGATGCATTCGCCGCCGTCTTGTAGTGCATCGGCAGGATCACCCGCGCGTGCAGCACGTCCGCCACCTGCTTCGCCATCGGCGCGTCCATCGTGTAGTACCCGCCGACGGGCAGCATCACGATATCCGCACTGCCCAGAAGCAGCCGCTGCTCCGTCGTCAGCATGTGCCCCAAATCGCCAAGGTGCATCACCGTCAGGCCCTCCGCTTTCAGGCAGAACAGCAGCGTTTTGCCGCGTAGTTTCCCCTGCTGGTCGTCGTGGTACGCCTCTATCGCCCGCACCGCCGCGCCGCCGCCGAGGTCAAAATCCCCCGCCCGGTCAATCACGCGCGGATGCCCCGGAATCGTCTCGACCGCGTTGTGGTCGTGGTGCTGATGCGACACCAGCACCACATCCGCCGGATTCGCCGTCACGGGATAGCCGCACGACGCATCATACGGATCAGTAACGATGCGGAGGCCGTTGTCCAGCTCAATGACAAATTTTGCGTGCCCCATACAGCTGATAATCATGGATTTCCCGTCCTTTCTTCCGCCGTGCGGCAGAGATACGGCAGCAAGCGTCCCGGCAGCGGATTGTGCGTCCGCAGGCGCGCCGCTAAATCCCGATGCAGCACACGGCAGTATTTTTCCAGCGCCTGACCGCCCGCATCCGCCGATTTCAGCAGCGCCCGAAGCAGCGCGTCGTCCGCCGTATCATCCGGATGGCGCGCAAGCAGCGACAGACAGCAGCCGAGTTCACCCGGCGCGTCGGGGATTTTTGTCGGCATATCCGGCGGATTCGGCAGCTTGTCCAGCAGCAGCCAGCCGCCTTGCATCCACGTCCGCCAGCCGTGCTTCTCTGCCAGTCGGCAGAAATCCGCTGCATCCGCCAAAAGCGGCAAATCCGTCGCGAAGAGCGCGTTCGCGTCCTCCGACCGCCGCAGCGCTGGGCGGCGAAGCGTCGGCACGGTTGCCAGCATCTCCTGCAGCTCCTGCCGAAGCGCCGACAACATGCTTACTGCGCCCCCGTCGCGCAATAGTCAATGTGGATGGTGTGCATCGCCGTGAAGCGCCCCTGCACATCCAGCTGATATTCGAGGTGCACCATCCCGGCGTCGTCCGCCGCGCGGCACTTGACCTGCGTCGGGAACACCGCCATCGCCATATCCCCGAACGGCGTGTGATACGCGCCCTCAAAGCGCTGATCCTTTACGAACACCATCGTCGTGCCGTATTCGCCGGGACGGCTCATGGTCACGCGGTGCTCGGACAGCGACAGAATCACGTCGCTCGTCACCATCTCGCTGTCATCCTCCGTCGGCATGGACTCCTGATAGCGGATGAGATAGCCGCTGGCGGTTTTCTTAAGTTCTCCGCGGCAGAACAGCTGCATCGGCGCTTCCTGCTCGCCCTCTTCGTCGCGGATGGTGCTGACCAGGTTAATCAGCACGGGCGTTTTATCCTGTTTCTTCACTTCTGCTCCTCTCGGACTGTATCCGAACGTGTGGTTTGCCGCCTTTTGTCGGCGGCGCTTATAGTATAGCACATTTTTTCGCCTTGCACAATCACCGCGTTTGGCGTATGATAGAGGAAAGACACTTTTGTGGAGGGCAAAAGCTATGCTGCGGATTGGAGCACGGGCAAAAATCAACTGGACGCTGGATATTACCGGGCGGCGGGCGGACGGCTACCACCTGATGGACATGCTGATGCAGAGCGTGACGCTTGCCGACGAAATCACGCTGGAGAAAACGTTAGACGGCGAAATCACGCTGACGACGGGCGGCACGCCGCTGCTCCCGGCGGACGAGCATCATCTGGCGCTGCGGGCGGCACGGGCGCTGCAAAAGGCAACAAGCTGTCCGCTGGGGGCGCACATCCACGTTGTGAAGCACATTCCCGTTGGGGCGGGCATGGGCGGCGGCAGCAGCGACGCGGCAGGCGTGCTGGTGGGGCTGAATCGCCTATGGGAAACCGGGCTGACGCGGGCGGAGCTGGAAGATGTCGGCTTGACGCTGGGAGCGGACGTGCCGTTCTGCATCCGCGGCGGATTGACCCGCACCCGCGGCATTGGGGAAGCAATGCAGGAACTCCCCTGCGGGCAGTGCTTCCCGCTGGTGGTGATTCAGCCGTGCGGCGGACTTTCGACGCGCGACGTATTTGCGGCATACCATGCGCAGGCGGTTTCGTTCCGTCCGGACAATGACGCGGCGCAGGCGGCTTTGGCGGATGGGGATTTGCGCGCGCTGTCCCCGGCGCTGGGGAACGTATTGCAGCCGGTGAGCGAGCAGATGCGTCCAGCAATTGCGGATGCGATTACGGATTTGCGGAATTTCGGCGCGGCGGCTTCGCTGATGACCGGGAGCGGGTCGGCGGTGTTCGGCGCGTTCGAGACAAAAGACACGGCGGACGCGGCGTTTGCGGCGCTGAAAAAGCGGTATGACAGGGTGTTTCGGTGCGAAACGTGCATGGAGAGCGTCATCGAACAAATTTGATATGCCAAAGCAGGTCGGAAGCGCGATTGCCTCCGACCTGTTTGCTTATTGGCTCTTCTTCCACACCACTACGCCCGTGCCCGCTTTGAGGGCATCCGGCAAATCGGGATTCAGCCGCCGCAGCTTTTCCTGCGGCACGCGGTATTCCTTCGCAAGCGTCCACCAGTCCTCGCCGGTCTGGCAGTAGCACAGGTACAGCCCGTCGTCCACCTCATCTGCCGCTTCCTCCTGCGCGTCGGTCAACAGGTGCGCACTTTGCGTCTCCACGCCGTCGCAGGTCAGGCGGAGGACGTAGCGCAGTTCCACGCGGTCGGAGGTAATCGGCGTGGCTTCCACCTCGTCCGCCGTCAGGGTAATGATGCTGTCCGGCGCGGCAGAGACGGCAAAGGACGTGCGGAACGGCGTTTCCTGATGCACGGTCACGGGCGCGGTGTTCTCGTCGGTCATGTACAGCAGGGTGATTTCGAGCATCCCCTCGGTGTTCAAGCGGCTGCCCGTGCTGTCCTGCGCGGTCATGATGGGCGTGGCAAACGCGGCAAGCATCCCGCGCACAGGGGGCGTGCCGTCGGGCAGGAGCAGCGTCGTCTTGCCGGATTCAGCGGCAGAGGCGCGCCTTTGCCCCGTGCGAATCACCACGTCGCGCCCGGAAAAGGTCAGCGCCGCCCCCTGATAGCTGTACGCATCGCGCAGGACAGTCAGCTTCTCCTGCGTGTCCGCCGTCCCCTGCACGCCAAGGAGGACTTCCGCCCGCAGCGTCTTTCCCCCGTCGCCCGCGTCCTGACTGGCGACCGCGACGTCACGCACGGTCACGCGGGCATCAAGCAAATCACCGCTTTCGCCGCTGAGTTCGAGCGTCTGGCTGAACGGCGCCTCATGGTGCGTGACGACAAGCGGCTTGCCGGGCAAATCGCTGGCGTGCACCGCCGAAATGGTCACCGTGCCTTCCACGCCGATTCTGCCCTGTCCGCCCGTGATATCGCTGATTTGCGCCGCCGCATCCGCGCAGAGCGTCTCGCGCACCTGCAAGCCTTCCGGCAGCTCAAATTCCTCCCGGAGCAGCGTATCCGCCTGTCCGCTGGCGACGGTTCGACGCAGGGCAATCTCCTGCGTGGCGACTTCCGCGCCGCCCGGCGCATTCACCCCTGTGAGCACCTCCAGCGCCTGTGTGGACGCGCCGCGGGCATCCAGCTGCACAATCGCGCGCATATTCAGCCGCCCGCCCTGCACGGAGGCATCCACATGTTCCACCCGCGCCTGTGCCTGTACGCGACCTTTCGGCTGCGCGCCCGGCAAATCGCACTGGTGGATAAAGTCCGCCGTCGCCTCCACCACATGCACCTGATTCGGCGCGCCCTGCGTGTAGAGGACGTGGAAAATCACCTTGCCGGAGAGCGTCGCGCGGTCAGCCCCACTTTCGGCACTGTCCACCACCGCCATCCCGCCCGCGTGCAGGACGTGCGTTTCCTCCCGCAGGCCGCCGGGCAGCGTAATTTCGCCTTCCACCACCGCCTGTGACGCGCCGTGTGCCGTCACCTGCTCCATCGTCACCGTTTCCTTCCGAAGCTGCGCATCCACCGCGTTTTCCTCCTTTCGGTTGTTCGGGACAAGGTATGCGCAATTCTCCCCCGGCAGAACGCGCAAGTTTCATGAAATTCTCATCTTTTGTGCTTTCCTTTTGCCCGGCAAGTGTGCTATAATAGAAAGGGTTGCTGTGTTTTGCGCGGTCACAGTGTATTTTTCAGGCGGCAAAGCGTATTTTTCCGCCGCTTCCCCTTGCGCATCCGCGCCGCTTTCCGGTATAATGACAGCATCCCGCGATTGATTGAGGAGTAAGGAGACTTCCATGAGCAAGTCCAAGAAGAAAAAGGAAACCAAAGCGGTTATCGCCGGTCAGATTGCGTTCTGGGTGTCATTTCTGGGGATTATTTCTCTGCCGATTCCCGGCTTCTGGCGCTTCGTCGGCGGATTTGCCATTGCCTCCGGGCTGAAGAAGCTGATTGAGACGATGGCGACGCCGCTGGATGGGCTGCACACCGAGAATGGCGAGCGCGTGAAGGAAGAGCCGGTGATTCAGGTGGGTACGCCGGAGGATCAGCGCGCGAAGGAAGTCGTCGCCGGCGGGCTGGACTTGCTCAGCCAGATTGCCGCCGAGCGCGAGCAAATTGACGAGTTCGTGATGACCCGGCGGCTGAAAGACCTTGATGAATTGGTGCGCAAGATGCTGCAAACAGTCGTCGATGACCCCAATGAAGCCAGCCGGATGCGCAAGTTCATGAGCTACTATCTGCCCACGACGCTCAAACTCCTGCAGTCCTACCGCACGATGAAAACCCGCGGCGTGTCGTACAGCGAGATGAACACGACGCGCGAGAACCTCATCCACGCGCTGGACATGATTCTGCAAGCCGCGCAGAAGCAGCTTGACGCCATGCACAAGGACGACATGCTGGACATGAGCGCGGACATGGACGTGCTGGAACAGATGCTCAAGCGCGACGGCTACATGGAGAGTGTGCTGTCCGAATCGCTGAAAGAGGCGAACCGGCAGCAGCAGAACGCGTCTGTCCCCTATTCGACGCAGCAGGCGGATTTGCACACATCCGGCACGGCGGCGGCGCGGCAAATGAATCAGGGCGCACCCGTGCTGAAAATGCCGGAGGAGGATATTCCCGAAGCCGACCGGCAACAGAAGAAGTTCTATCAAAATTAACAATTATCAATATACACG
>ERZ857745.3714-NODE-3714-length-14234-cov-4.627759_pt1 | contig 14234 bp, 10 predicted proteins | sample MGYA00519699_ERZ857745 | MGnify/ENA primary metagenome ERZ857745 (study PRJEB31778, sample SAMEA3449357) | human gut metagenome | biome: human gut; feature: human-associated habitat; material: faeces | place: United Kingdom | collected 2010/2012 ...
GGCGCGTGAAGAGCGCCGTGGGCATCGGGGCGCTGATGGCCGACGGCATCGGCGACACGATCCGCGTCTCGCTGACCGAGGCCCCCGAAAATGAAATCCCCGTGGCGCAGCTGTTGGTCGAACACTTTGCCGACCGTCCCGGCGAGTTCGAGGTGCTCCATCCCGAGCGTTACTTCCCGACCGAATACCGCCGCCGTTCGAAGGTGACGGTTCCCGTCGTGCACACCGAGCCGCTGGAGGGTTTCCGGGTGCTCGAAGCCCTTTCGGGCAACCCGACGGCCGAGTTGCGCGCCGCGATCCTGAATCTCGACATCCCCGACGAACCGGTGGTCGTGAAACGCCGCTACGAAGAGCGTTCGCTGGAGACGCTCGCCGTGAAGGCCGCCGCCGACCTGGGGCCGCTGCTGCTCGACGGCCTGGCCGACGGCATCTGGATCGACGCTCCGGGATTTGCCGAAAGCGAAATCCGCGACATCGAGCTGATGATCCTGCAAGCTGCGCGCGTGCATTTTTCACACACCGAATACATCGCCTGCCCTTCGTGCGGGCGCACGCTCTACGACATCGAGAAGGCCCTCGCCGACATCAAGGCCCGCACGTCGCACCTGAAAAACCTCCGCATCGGCGTGATGGGCTGCATCGTCAACGGTCCCGGCGAGATGGCCGACGCCGACTACGGCTACGTGGGCGCCGGACCGGGCCGCATCACCCTCTACAAGGGCCGCACGGTCGTCGAGCGCAACATTCCGCAGGAGGAGGCACTCGACCGGCTGGTGGAGCTGATCAAAAAGAACGGGGACTGGACGCCCGCCTAAAAGGCGCCGGCGTAAGACGCCGGTTTTAAGAGGCGGCAGGAAACTTCGTTCTGCTTCCGCTCCTGTTCTGCGCTCACACGCATAAAAACGGTGTTTTGCGTCGGCAGGCCGCAGCTCCGTCCTGCGGAGGTCTGCTATTGCGCGTCGCTCCATAGCAAAGCCCTGCGCGCTGCCGCCCGCCCGAGAGGCGGGGTTCACCCGATTCGACCGCTTCGTTTCAGTGATTTTTAATTTTGAATTTTTACTTATGTCTACTATACTGCCTCTTGCATACCTTCCTTCGGTGGAGTATTTCACGCACCTCCTGCGCGGCGGCTGCGTCGTGGACCTCGGCGAGCACTTCGTGAAGCGTTCCGAACGCAACCGTGCGCGGATACTGGCCTCGGACGGCGTGATGGAGCTGACCGTGCATGTCCGCAACGCCAACCGTCCCCGGCAGCCCGTGCGCGACGTGCGTCTCGACTATTCCAAACGCTGGCAGCACCAGCATTGGGGCGCGCTGGTGGCCTCCTACCGCTCGTCGCCCTATTTCGATTTCTACGCCGGGCGGTTCGAGCCTTTCTACCGCCGGGAGTGGGAGTTCCTCGCCGATTACAATCTGGGTCTGCTGGAGGTGTTGTGTTCGCTGGCCGGAGTGCCGATGCCCGAACTCTCCCGGACGTATGTCGAGGCGGCCCCCGGAGACCTCGACCTGCGCCCCAAACGCAAAGAAGGCCCGGCGCTGATCGCCGAGCCTTATTTCCAGGTCTTCTCCGAAAGGATGCCTTTCGTCCCTAATTTGTCGTTTGCGGACCTGCTGTTCGCCGAAGGACCTGCGTCCGTTTCGGTTTTAGGACGTTGCCGACAAGGATAGTCACGCTGTCGCGCAGATCCCCCGCCGCCGCTTTCACCTCAATCATCCCGTGTATGGCCACCGAATCGGACCGGTACTGGAAGGGGGCGTATTCGCTCATCGCCAGCGTGTCCCGGCCGACGATGAGCGTCGGCGTCCCGGCCGACGAGTAGACGCGGAACGCCTGCTTCTCATAATCGCGCAGACGCCGCCGTTTGTCGACGATATGCAGCGTCGGCTCTGCGCCGTTCCACATCGCCTTGTACAGATAGTAGGCGTCCTTTTTCTCGCGGCGGTTGAGCGTCACGAGGCCTGCGCCGTTGATCCCGTAGGGACGGCGCGAGGAGCCGTAGTCGAACATGTTGTCGATCCACGCGCCCCAGAACAGCGAGTCGTTTTGCAGGTTTTTGGCATACTCCTCGTGGAAACGCGTCTGCTTCTCCTCGGGCATCCAGTTCGAACGAGGCTCGGACTGCGCCGTGTAGCTCTTGTGTCCGAGGAATCCGCTGCCGCCGTAGCAGACGCCCGAACGCAGGTGGGACCAGTTTTTTTGCAGCTGGTCGCGCCATACGATCACGTCGTCGGTCGAGCCGCGCCGCCAGCCGACGTCCTGCCGCCAGACGATCAGGTCGGTGATGAAATTGATGTCGCCGTTCTGGTCGCTGCAAGCGACCGTCGGGCGCGAGGGGTCCATCGTGCGGGCCGTCTCGTTCAGCCGCCGGATGTAGGGCGTCACGTCGTCGCCGCGCATCCAGAGACGCGAGAAGATACCCCACATCACCACCGACGGGTGGTTGATGTTCTGGGCTACGATCTCCTGCAACTGGTCCAGTCCGTTCTGTTCGAAGGCGGGCGTGGCGAAATAGGAGACGTCGCCCAGAAACGACGAGCGGTGCAGCGGGGCGTCGATCCAGACGAGCATTCCCTGTTCGTCGCAACGGTCGTAGAGGTACTGCGCGTGCGGCATTACCGCCGAGCGCAGGGCGTTGGCTCCCATCGTGCGGATGATCCGCAGGTCGGCGTCGTAATCCTCCGGAGTCAGCGTGCCGCCCGAAAGGGCGTTGTCGTGGTAGAGCGTGACGCCGCGGACGGGTGTGCGTTCCCCGTTGATCGTCAGCCCTTCGGCCGTGCTGGCGCCGATCGAGCGGAAGCCCGTGCGGACGGCGACGCGGTCGGTGATGCTGTCCTCGCCGATGGAGGCCGTCACGGTGTAGAGCGCCGGGTCGCGCAGGCTCCACAGCGTCGGATTGTCCACCGAGAAGGCCACGGAGACGGGTTTGCCGTCGAGGCGCGCCTTCTGGCGTTTCGAGAAGACCCGCTCTCCCCGCGGACTGGTGATGTCGACGTTCAGCGTGCAGCTGTTGTCGCCCTTCGAGGTGATGTGCACCTCGATCTCGCCCTCGACCTTTTCGGGACCGACCGTCTGCGGGTGTACGAGCACGCCGTCCGACCCGAGGTAGAGCGGCGAAATGGCCGTGCGCTCGGTGAGGATCAGTTCCGCCTCGCGGTAGATGCCGCCGTAGAGGTTCATGTCGGTCGAGGTGGGCAGCACGTCGTCGCGGCTGCTGTTGCTGACCACCATGAGCATCGAGTTGTCGCTTCCGAAACGGATTTTGTCGGTGATTTCGAACGTGAAGGCCGTGGCGCCGCCGCGGTGCGTGCCGACGTGATAGCCGTTGACGAAGAGGTCGGCGACCGACTGTACGCCGTAGAATTTCACGAAAAGGCGTTTCGAAGCCCATTCGACGGGGATATACATGCCGTTCTGGTAGCTGCCCGTGGTTTCGAGCCAGTAGCCCTGGGCCAGCGGATCGGTGTTCCAGCTGTGGGGCAGGGTTACGTGGCGGGCGTTGTCGGAGGTTTTCTCCGACTTGAAGAAAAAGCGCCACCCTTCGTTGATCGGGAAGACCTCGCGGGCGCTGGCCGTCATTGCGACGACGTTCAGCAGCAGGAGAATCGTTAGGTATCTTTTCATGGCAGAGCTGGTTAAATGCTGTATGATGCAAAGATAGTGCAAGCCGGGTGCAGAACCAAGCGTTGCTTGGGGTTTGCCGTGGCGCCGCCTATCCGTGCGGGGGTTTATCTTTGGCAAAGATAATACAAGCCGGGCTGAAAATCAAACTTATCTGTCTTTGCCGTTGCGCCGTTTGTGTTCCGAAGGGGAAATGCCGGCCGGGCGCAAAGCCGGAACGGGGTCCGGTTTTACGCCCGGCGGGCATCGGGGCGGCAGGTACGAAAAAATGGCGGACCGCGCCTCTTCGGTCCGCCAAAAAGCAGGGGATGGGAGTGAAACTTGTTAACTAAAAAACAACTCCTTGGGGGTCATCCCCTGCCGAGGATCGCTTTTGCGGAGCCGGCACAGCCGGTTGCCGTGCCGGACCGCGAAGCGTGTGAACTTTAGCGTTTGATGGTAATCGTCATCTCCTCGCCCGTGATCTCGCCGTACTGGTAGGTGAAGCTCGGCGTTACCTTGATGATGATGTCCTTCAGCAGCGTGGCGCTGTTGTTCTCGTAGGTCAGCGTATTGTCTGTGATTTTGATATATGCGGAAGCATCCTTGTCGCTGGCAGGGGTATCGGCATACTCGGCCGATTTCATCTTGAATACGATACCGGCGGTATTTTTCGCTGCTTCGGGTTTTGCCTGGAATACGTCGTAGGCCGTCTTGCCGTTGCCTACCGTAACGGCTTCCCAGGCCTTCGTGTCTTTGTTGTATTCGATCCACGACTTACCGTCGGCGTCGATCAACTGGAGGTTCTCGAACATATTGGCCGTAGTCGCCTCGTTGGTCTTGTAAGCGACCTCGATAGCCTTGGTCTGTGCCAGCGTCTTGATCGGGGTCTGGATCTCCACGCGCAGCGGCAGGGAAGCTACCTGGATGTTCGTGTCCTTGATCTTAACGACAGTCTTGATGTCGACATAGTTGCGGTTTGCTGCGCTCCAGTCGAGTTTGTCGCCCTTGACGACGGCGTATTTGTCGCCCTTGTTCGGTTTGTCGTCTTTGGAGGTCACTTCGAACGTAAAGTCGTACTTCTCGGCGTCCACCTCGTTGAAGTAGGTCGGCAGTGTGATGTTGGGCCACTCCCAGAGGTTGGTCGTCCCGTTGACCAGACCTTCGACTACGGTCGTCATCACGCCTGCGATGTCGGTTACGTGTCCGACATTGTACCTCAGGTCGAAGTCGGGGATCGTGACATTGTAGTTGAACGTTACGGAAATCTTCTGGCCGTACCAGGTCGTCCATTCGGCTTTCTGCTCGAACTTGTCCTTCGTCGCGGTGATGTCCTTGGCATTCAGCACGCCCTTCAGGGTCGATGCGGTGACGGTCATTGCCGTGCCGTTGGTGTTCTCGATCTCCTTGCCCTTCTCATTTGCTTTGTTGAAGAGTTTCGTTACGCCTGCGGGCGTTGCGGGATCGGTCGTAGCTGCGAAGATAGCCTCGGCGAACTCCGCTTCGCTGGCGAATCCGGCCTTGTTGGCTGTGTAAACGTCCTTCCACGTCTTGCTGACGCTCTTCGTCTCGTAGCCGATGGCGTTGTTGACGATGTAGTTGACGGGCGCCGGGGCGGCTCCGAAGGCGATCTGGCCCTTCAGTTTGTAGTCGACGTTCTGGTATACATAGACATACTCGATGTCATAGGCCTTGCCCCACTCGTATGCATCTGCCTGAACGGAGGCTTTCACGCCCATGGCGATCTGGCTGGCGAATGCGGTGAATCGGATGCCGAGATCGTTGTCGACCTCCTTGCCGGCGACCTTGACCGTCGAACGGTCCGTGTCGAGGTTGCCCAGCGTGATAATATCCTCGATGGTGACCTCCTTCGGCAGGTCGATGTCGTTCACCAAAGCGATTTCGCCGAAGATGTTATCGGAGATTTCCGGAGTGGCGGTCTGCCCGGCGATGCCGTTCTTGACGAACGCATAGCTCCATGCCAGCGGTTTGGGAGTCTCCTTGAAGGTGAAGGTCGCGCCGGCCTGGTTGGTGATGATGTAGGTCTGCGGCGCCTCGATCGTTGCCGTCGTGGCTTTCCCGTCGACGTTGATCACGATTTTGTGTGCGCATACGACGTTCTTGCCTACGTCGCCGGAAACGCCTGCTGCACGGAAGTCCACCGTAGCGAGTTTCGTGTCGTAAACGAGTTTCGAGTTGTCGACGCGCAGGATGAATTTGCCGATCTCGGTTTTGTCCGTAATCTCGGCCGACTGGCTGGCGTCGGCGTAGTATTTGGGCGTTACGGTGTAAGCGCCGATGGTGATTTTCGAGCCAAGCAGTTTGTTGACGTTGTCCAGCGTCATCAGGGTCTTGCCTCCGTCGAGCGAAGCCAGCAGCTGCGTATTCTCCAGCAGCGTCTTCTTGCTGACGGCCTGCTTGTTGAACGGCATTTCGATGGTGGCGTAGTCGTAGGCGACCGGCTCCTCGTCCTTGGTGTAAACGCCGAGTTCGATCTCTTGGGCCTCGTCGGGCATGATGCTGGCGAAGTTCGACAGCACGTTGTTCGTTACCTCCGAGGCGGTTTCGTCCTCGGCGCCGGTTCCGGGATTCACGGTGTTCTCGATCGAAAGGGCCAGCGTGATCCATTTATCCTCTTTCTCATAAAGCTCACCAAGCTCTTCCGCCGACATGGTGGCGGTTACGGCGAACTTACCCTCCTCGATAAACCGAACGTCGGTGATGGCGGCTGCGGGAGTTGCCGTTGCGGCACGGGTTTTTATCTGCTCGGAGACAATAGCGAACGTCGCTTTTCCGTTAGCATAGGCATCTACGAGGTCTTTGGCCAGCGAGGCAGGCGTGACGCGGTAGGTCAGCGTGACCATTCCGTTGCCGATGGGGGTGGCTCCGACCTTGTAGAAATCCATCGTAGTATAGGATCCGCCACTGCCAACATACATGGTTCCGGGAACGTTTACCAGCGACTGGATGCGGTTGATCAGCGCAGTGACATCGGCCTGAAGTTGGGCGATGGCCTGCTTGAAGGCGCCGAGTTCCGCAGTCAGGTCGCTCTTCTTCAGGTAGCCCTGCGTCGAAATGAGGCTGATGATCTGCCTGCTCAATGCGGATTCGGCGTTCTTTACCGCTTCGGCGGCTGCCGAGTTCACGTTCTCGATCCAGGCTTTGTTGTTGACGTCCATGTATTCCTTGACGAATTCGGAGGCCTCCTCGCCGGCAATTTTGCTGATGGCGGTCTTGATGTCCTTCACGGCCGGGTCGTTGGTGATGGCGGCCAAGACGGCTGCGACAGCCTGATTCTTCACGGCAGTGGTCAGCTCGCTGTTTTTGGCCAGCTCTTCGAGGATGCCTTTCTTGACCTCGCCGCCGATTTTGGACCAGAGGTCAGCGGCTTTGAGCTGATTCTCGATCAGGGCCTTCACCTGCGCTTCGTTTTGCAGGCCTTTGATCAGATCCTGCACCTGTGTCACGGTCTGGAACCCGAGGCCTCCGACTTTCTTTTCGAGGTCGGCGTCCTTGACGTAGGCTGCCAGCTCCTGGCTCAATTCGGCATCGGTGACGAATTTCGAGAAATCGACATCCTTCAGTTTGTCTGAAATTGTCTGAAGGGCGGAAGCATCGGCCTTCAGTTCGACTTTCGCATTTAGATCGTCGATCTTTTTGTTGATGTCGTCGATGTCGTCGTCGTAGTCCTTACACCCGACACCGGCCAGCATGGTTCCGGTTAAGAACAATGCCAGGAATTTTCTAAACAAGTTGTTGTTTTTCATAGTAAAAATGGTTGAAATAAAGATGTGTTTGTATTTAGTTTTCAATTTGTTATTCGGACGACCCTCTTTTTGTTGGTATCATATATGATACGCATGGTGCAAATATATATATAAAAATTTGCACAGCAAAATTTTTGTCCAAATTTTTGAAATGGGAATGAACTATCAAGATGAAATCCTTTATATCTCTACGAGGATCAAGGAGTTGAGGAAGGAACGCAAGCTGACTGTACAGGAGCTGGCTTACCGGTGTGACATGGAAAGATCCAACTTGAGCCGCATCGAGGCGGGGCGGACTAATCTTACCGTAAAAACCATTTGCAGCATCTGTAATGCGTTGAGTGTTAATATGCGCGATGTAATACGTTAGGACGATATACCTATATTTATATATATTGCGCCTAATCGTTCGTTGTATGCTTTTTTTGGGCCGTTTCTTTAAAATTCGTATCTTTACGGTGATAATTTAACGGCTTATTGAACACGCTTGATTTAATCGTCTGCCTCGTGCTGGCGCTGGCCGTCTGGAACGGATGGCGCCAAGGCTTCGTCGTGCAGATATGCTCCCTTGCAGGGATTGTGGCGGGCATTTGGATCGCGGCGCGTTTCGGCGCGCAGGTCGGCGGATGGCTGCGGCTCGATGACGAAGTGGCCGCCGCGGGCGGTTTCGTCACGGCGCTCGTCGTCGTGATCCTCGTCGTGGCGATCGCCGGCAGGGTGGTGCGCAAGGTCTTTCACTTTGCGGGACTGGGCGTTGCCGACACGCTGCTGGGCATTGCCGTATCGGTTTTGAAGTACCTGCTCGTGTTGAGCGTGCTCTTCTCGGCCTTCGATGCGCTGAATGAGGATTATTGCCTCGTGGGGCCGCGGACGATCGAGCAGTCGAAAAGCTACAAGCCTGTCCGGTGGCTTTCCGAATCCATTTTCCCTTTTCTGGAGTGGGTCGGCGAGCGGGTTCCCCGGCAGGAGGAAAAAACGGAGACCGATGGATAGAAAGTTTACAGCCACAGTGGTCCGGGCGACGGGCAGTTGGTACGACGTGCTGCACGACGGTGAGACGGTGCGCTGCCGCATCCGGGGCAGACTGCGCCTGAAAGGGGTGCGTTCGACCAATCCCGTGGTGGTGGGCGACGAAGTGGCGTGCGAGGCCGACGAGGGGGGCGACTATGTGATCGCCGACATCCTGCCGCGGCGCAACTACGTGATCCGCCGGGCTTCGAACCTTTCGAAAGAGTCGCATATCATCGCCGCCAACGTCGACCAGGCGCTGCTGATGGCGTCGCTGCGTTCGCCCGAGACGCCCACGGAGTTCGTGGACCGGTTTCTGGTGACCTGCGAGGCCTACAAGGTCCCGGTGACGATCCTCCTGTCGAAGCTCGACCTGCAGGACGCGGAGGCCGTCGCGGAGTTCCGCGCGGTCTACGAGGGGGCCGGCTACCGGGTGCTGGAGGTGTCGGTCCGGGAGGGCCGGGGCGTGGAGGAGGTGCGCGAACTGCTTGCGGGGCGCACGACCCTCGTTTCGGGAAATTCGGGCGTCGGGAAGTCGACGCTGATCCAGGCCATCGACCCCTCGCTGGACATCCGCACGGGCGAAATCTCCGAAAGTCACCACAAGGGCCGCCATACGACGACATTTTCGACGATGTACCCCCTGGCCGGGGGCGGCGCGGTGATCGACACGCCGGGCATCAAGGGGTTCGGACTGATCGACATCGACGAGGCCGAGCTGTGGCACTATTTTCCCGAGATGATGCGCGTTGCGCCCGCTTGCCGCTTTTACAACTGCACCCACACCCACGAGCCGGGCTGTGCGGTGACCGAAGCCGTGAAGGCGGGCGAAATCGCCTGGCCGCGTTACGAAAGCTACCTGAAAATCCGCGATGAAGATGAAAAATACCGCAAATAACGACTCCCCGGGACCGGACTTCGATTTCGGCCCCGATGCCGCACACGCCGCTGAGCGCATCGCCTGCCTCGCCGGGTTTATGACGCCGGAACGGTATGCCGTTTTGCGGAAGACGGTCTCCATGCGCACGCGCTACATGACGGTGCTGGCCGAGAACATGTACCACGGGCAGAATGCCGCGGCGCTGATCCGCCATTGCGAGGCGTTCGGCGTGCAGGAGATGCACACCGTGGAGACGCTCTGCCCGTTCGAACCCAATCCCGACATTGCGCGCGGCACGCACCAGTGGGTCGACGTGCGCCGCCACGCCTCGACGGGCGAGGCCGTCGCCGCCCTCAAGGGGGCGGGCTACCGGATCGTGGCCACCACGCCCCACCGCGAGGACGCGACGCCCGAGACGTTCGATGTCGGGCGGGGACCTTTCGCGCTGGTCTTCGGGACGGAACACGCCGGGATTTCCGACGAGGTGATCGCTTCGGCCGACGAATTCCTGCGCATCCCGATGTGCGGCATGGTCGAGAGCCTGAACGTCTCGGCCTCAGCGGCGATCCTGATCTACACGCTCTCCGGGCGCATGCGCCTCACGGTCGGCAACTGGCGGATGTCCGACGCCGAACAGGCCGAAACGCTCTGCCGCTGGATGCGGCGCAGCGTGAAGGATTCCGAAGCGATTTTGCAACGCCGGGGTATGGTCCCGGATTTATAGGCGGCTTCGGCGCTCCTGGCCCGAATCCGCGCAAATGGATAAAATAGTATGATTCTCCGCAAACAATTTCTGGCGCATGTCGCCCAGACCTCCCCGTCGCCGATGCTGGTGGAGGTCGCGCGCGCCGAAGACTCGTTTTTCTATACGCCCGAAGGCAAGCGTTATTTCGACCTCGTGGCCGGGGTTTCGGTCAGCAATGTCGGTCACGGCAATCCGGCCGTGGTGCGCGCCGTGCAGGAGCAGGCTGCGCGCTACATGCATGTGATGGTCTACGGCGAGCTGGTCGAGACGCCGCAGGTGGAGTATGCCGCCAGGATCGCGTCGCTGCTGCCCGCGCCGCTCGAAAGCGTCTATTTCGTCAACTCGGGCGCCGAGGCGGTCGAGGGGGCTTTGAAACTGGCGAAACGTTTTACCCGGCGTACGGAGATCGTCTCCATGCGCCGCGCCTACCACGGGTCGACGCACGGCGCGATGAGCATGATGGGTGCGCCCGAGGGCGAGGAGTGGAAGGGGGCGTTCCGGCCCCTGCTGCCCGACGTGCAGGCCGTGGAGTTCAACGATTTCTCCGAACTGGAGCGCATTACGCGCCGCACGGCCTGTGTGCTGGCCGAGCCGGTGCAGGGCGAGGCCGGCGTCCGTCCGCCCCGTCCGGGTTATCTGGAAGCGCTGCGCAGACGCTGCGACGAAGTCGGCGCGCTGCTGATTTTCGATGAGATACAGACCGGCATGGGCCGCACGGGCCGCCTGTTCGCCATGCAGAAATACGGCGTCACGCCCGACATCGTCTGTCTGGCCAAGGCCTTCGGCGGGGGCATGCCCCTCGGGGCGTTCGTCGCGCGTCACGAGGTGATGGACACCTTGCAGGAAAATCCCGCGCTGGGGCATATCACCACTTTCGGCGGCCATCCGGTCTGCTGTGCGGCGGGACTCGCGGCGCTGAATTACCTGGTGGACAACAAGGTGGTCGAAAGGGTCGAAACGAAGGGCGCGTTGTATGAAATGCTGCTGAAGGATCATCCCGCCGTGCGGGAAATCCGCCGCAGCGGCCTGCTGCTGGCCGTCGAGCTGGGCGAATCGGCGAAACTTTACCGCATCATGGAACTGTTCCGGGAGGCGGGCATCCTGAGCGACTGGTTCCTGTTCTGCGACACGGCGTTCCGCATTTCGCCGCCCCTCACGATCTCGGAGGACGAAGTGCGCGAAAGCGCCGCGCTGATCCGCAGTTGTCTGGACCGGTTGTAAAAACAAAAGGGAGGCTTTGGAGCCTCCCTTTTCTATGCCTCTTCGGCAAACGCCTTCAGTTTGGCGATCTCCTCGCTCCAACGCGCTTCGTCGGGGGTTTCGAGGATCAGCGGAATGCCGTCGAAACGCTTGTCGGAAGCGATATAGCGGAAGCATTCCATGCCGATCATGCCCTCGCCCAGCGGCGTGTGGCGGTCGACGCGGCTGCCCAGAATCTTCATCGCATCGTTCAGGTGCATGCCTTTCAGGTATCCGAATCCGACGACGCGTTCCAGCTCGGCGAACGTGGCGTCGCACGCCTCGCGCGTCCGGAGGTCGTACCCCGCCGCGAAGGCGTGGCAGGTGTCGATGCAGACGCCCACCCGCGATTTGTCCTCCACGCGCTCGATCAGATAGGCGAGGTGCTCGAAGCGGAATCCGAGGTTCGAACCCTGCCCCGCGGTGTTCTCGATCACCGCCGTCACGCCGTGCGTGCGGTCGAGCGCCATGTTGATCGACTCGGCGATCCGGTCGAGCGACTCCTGCTCGGTGATCTTCTGCAGGTGGCTGCCGGGATGGAAGTTCAGCCGGTCGAGGCCCAGCAGTTCGCACCGCTGCATCTCGTCGAGGAATGCCGCGCGCGATTTTTCGAGCGGTTCCTTCTCGGGATGTCCGAGGTTGATCAGGTACGAGTCGTGGGGCAGAATCTGTGCGGGCGTGTAGCCGTAGCGTTCGCACGCCTCGCGGAAGGCGTCGATCTCGCCCGTGGCGAGCGGTTTGGCGACCCACTGCCGCTGGTTCTTGGTGAAAAGGGCGAAGCCCTCGGCTCCGATAGCGTGTGCGTTGGCCGGAGCGTTCTCCACGCCGCCCGCAGCGCTTACGTGCGCTCCGAAATATTTCATAGTTGGTCCTTTCCGTTTAACTTTCAGACAAAGTTAAAGTTTTTATAAATAAATTCATAAATTTGTAGATTGAAAATCAAATACAATCGCTTCGTTATGAAACATTTTTACCTGATTCTCACGCTGGCGTCACTCGTCGGGGCCTCCGTTCCGGTCTCGGCCCAGATTTCAATCGACGAAGTCAATGCCGAACGGCGGAACGTGACGTTCCGCGACCGGCTGAAGTCCACGTCCGTCGATGCCGATTATTTCAGCCTCGCCCGCTACAAGGCCGAGCGCGCCGCAATCCGCAAGGAGCGCAACTACCTCGAATTGGGTGGCGGCCTGCAGGGAACGCTGACTTCGTACAACGATCCCTGGATCTCGGTGTCGGGCGGTGACAACTCCATTGCGCTGGTGGCGACCTTCAACCTGCGGCATATCTTCAAGAAGAACCTCTTTTCCATCGAAACCAAGTTCAATGCCAAGCTGGGTTACAACCGCATGAAGGTCGAGACGCAGCGCGTGGGGCCGGACGGCAAGCCGATGGTCGACGAGAGCGGCAACAAGATCATGGACAGCGAAGGCGTATGGTTCAAGAATCAGGACGAGTTCGTCATCTGGGTGAACCCGGCGTTCGAAATGGCGAAGAACTGGACTTACGGTTCAATTCTGCAATTCCGCAGCCAGTTCGTCAACGGTTACAAATCGCGCTCCGAGCAGGAGAAGAAGCACCTCAAGAGCAAGTTTATGACCCCGGGTTACCTCGACATTTCGCTGGGTATCACCTACAAAAGCCCTCAAAAGAAATTCCCCATCACGGTCAACATGTCTCCGCTCGCCTTGAACGCCACCTTTGCCGAAAGCGACTGGATTCGCATGCGGCAGGTCGACGGCGACGGCAAGGAGATCAAACCGGCCTATCCCTATGGTATCGAGGACCCCGAGAAGACCTCGAAATACGAGGGCGGTTCGTCGGTCGAGATCGGTTTCGACCGCACGTTCGGCAAGACGGGCTACCTGCGTTACATCACGACGATCTTCTCCTTCTACGGCTGGATTACCGACATCGGCCAGAAGAACAAGATCAGCGACTACACCAAGTACCTGGAGGCCTACGACAAGTGGGCCGACAAGGAAGATACCAGCGTCGGGCATGACATCAAGGACAAGCCCCGCCTGCCGATCCATCCCACGGTGCGTTGGGAAAACACGCTCGAAATCAAGGCGACGAAATACCTCTCCACGAAGGTTAGTTTCCAGCTCTACTACAACCGGGCGCAGAACGTCGACGTGCAGACCCGTACGCTGTTGCAGGTGGGTCTCACCTATACTTTCAAGAACAAGCCGAAACCCTGATAAGTTTTAAATACCGAACCGGCGTCTTTGGCGCCATCATACGATGTACAAAAACTCGAAACACACCGTCCTCTTCCCGCTGCTGCTGGCCGCGGGAGTCGTTCTGGGCCTCGTTCTGGGCCAGTATCTGGGCCGCAACACCACCACGTCGCAGCTCAAGGGCATGCTCAGCCGCATGGCGCTGCCCGACAACAAACTCTCCTATACGCTCTCGCTGATCGAGAACCAGTATGTCGACTCGGTGTCGATGGACTCGCTCGCCGAACACGTCATTCCGATGCTGGTCAAGGAGCTGGACCCCCATTCGGTCTATATCCCCGCCGCGGAAATGCAGGCTCTGAACGAACCTCTCGAAGGGGAGTTCGACGGCATCGGCGTGGTCTTCAACATGGCCACCGACACGGTCATCGTGCTGAACGTCATTCCGCAAGGCCCGAGCGACAAGGCCGGCGTCAAGGCCGGGGACCGCATTGTCGAGATCGGCGATTCGCTTGTCGCCGGGCGTAAGATTCCCCAGAACAACGTCGTCAAAATGCTGCGCGGACCGCGCGGCACGACGGTCCGTCTCGGTCTCGAACGGCAGGGCATCTCCGATCTGGTCGAGGTCGAGGTCGTGCGCGGCGTCATTCCCATCAGAAGCATCGAATCGGCCTTCCGCATCGCCGACGGCGTGGGGTACGTCAAGCTGGGGCAGTTCGCGCGGACCACTTTCGACGAATTCCGCAAGGCGCTGGCGTCGCTGCGCGCCGAAGGGGTGACGAAACTGATTTTCGACCTGCGGGGCAACACCGGCGGG
>ERZ857745.3716-NODE-3716-length-14232-cov-3.376596_pt1 | contig 14232 bp, 10 predicted proteins | sample MGYA00519699_ERZ857745 | MGnify/ENA primary metagenome ERZ857745 (study PRJEB31778, sample SAMEA3449357) | human gut metagenome | biome: human gut; feature: human-associated habitat; material: faeces | place: United Kingdom | collected 2010/2012 ...
AGTTCGTAGGGGAATCGAACCCCTGTTTTCGCCGTGAGAGGGCGACGTCTTAGCCTCTTGACCAACGAACCGTACTCGCTTATAATACACGATGTCTGGAGAAAATGCAAGTGTTTTTTTGAAAAAAATTTAAAAAATTTCAAAAAGTAGCGAAATTCGCATTTTACTTGCATTTTTTGCCAGTTATGGTATGATGAAACAAACAAATGTTCTAAAAAACAGAAATACGTTCTAAAAAGAAAGAAAAAAGATTAGAATAGAGAAGGAGAAGACAAATGAAACAGTACAAAGGAGCCATTTTTGATCTGGACGGAACACTGCTCGACTCGATGCGGGTCTGGGATGACATCGATGTTGCATTTTTAAAGAAGAGAGGACTTGAGGTTCCGCCGGATTATCAGGAGGCGATTACACCGCTCGGCTTTCTGGAGGCTGCCCGCTACACGATCAGACGGTTCGGCTTTCCGGAAACGCCGGAAGAGCTGATTCAGGAGTGGCATCAGATGGCGGTCGACGCCTATACGTATGAAGTGGAGTTAAAAGACGGGGCAGCAGAATATCTCCGCTATTTAAAAGAAAAAGGAATCCGCATGGCGGTTGCTACCTCATCGAGCCCGGAGCTGTATGAGCCGGCCTTAAAGAGAAATGGGATTTATGAGTATTTTAAAGCATTTGTCACCGTCTCGGAAGTAAAGCGCGGCAAGGGCTTTCCGGATATCTACGAGAAAGCGGCTGAAAAGCTGTCTCTTCCGCCGGAAACGTGTGTGGTATATGAAGATATCCTAGCGGGAATCCGCGGCGCCAAAATGGGCGGATTTGCGGCTGTGGGCGTGTATGACAGAAGCGGGGAAGGAAACCGCGCAAAGATGGAGCAGGAAGCAGACCGCTACGTGACTTCTTTTAAGGAGCTGATGAACGGAGGAGATTCTTTCTTCTAAAGAAAATCTTGCTATTCCGGGAAGAAAAATGATATAATAAAATACTGTGCCCCAAAATGGGACAGACAGAAGTATTTTTAAGAGAAAAAGACAGTAACACATAAGTGAGGATAGAACAGTTATGCCAAAAAAAGAAACGTATGATGCCAGCAGTATTTCCGTGCTGGAAGGTCTCGAAGCAGTGCGTAAGCGCCCTGGTATGTATATCGGAAGTACCTCGCGGAAAGGCCTGAATCATCTGATTTATGAAATTGTAGACAATGCGGTGGACGAGCATCTTGCGGGCTACTGCGACACCATTCACGTAACACTTGAAGCAGACGGCTCGGCGACCGTGACCGACAACGGCCGCGGAATCCCGGTCGGCATGCATGAAAAAGGCGTTCCGGCGGAGCGTCTCGTTTTTACAACCCTGCACGCCGGCGGTAAATTCGACAACAATGCGTACAAGACAAGCGGCGGTCTGCACGGTGTCGGTTCTTCGGTTGTCAATGCGCTTTCCACCTATCTTGACGTACAGGTCAGCCTCGGCGGCTGGGTTTACCACGACCGCTACGAACGAGGTGTTGCCGTACAGAAACTCGATGAGGATGGGCTGCTGCCGAAGATCGGAAAAACGAAGAACAGCGGAACCCGCATCAACTTCCTGCCGGATCCGGAAATCTTTGAGAAAACGCGTTTTTCCGCAACAGAGGTCAAAAGCCGTCTCCATGAGACTGCATATCTGAACCCGGCGCTTACCATTTATTTTTCCGATCTGCGCGATGGAAAAGAGGAGCACCTGACGTATCACGAGCCGGACGGCATTGTTGGTTTTGTGCGCGATCTGAATAAGAACAAAGAGGCAATCCACGATCCGATTTATTTCAAAGGGGAATCTGAGGGCATTACCGTGGAATGTGCGTTCCAGTATATCAACGAATTCCAGGAAAACGTGCTCGGCTTCTGTAATAATATCTACAACGCTGAGGGCGGTACCCATATTTCCGGTTTCAAATCGACCTTTACGACGATTATGAACAGCTATGCCAGAGAGATCGGTGTCTTAAAAGAAAAAGACAATAACTTTACGGGATCGGATATCCGAAACGGTATGACCGCTGTTATTTCGATCAAGCACCCGGATCCGCGGTTCGAGGGCCAGACAAAAACGAAGCTGGACAACCCGGATGCGGCAAAGGCCGCCGGAAAAGTAACGGGCGAGGAGATTCCGCTGTATTTCGACCGCAATCTCGAAGTGCTGAAAAATGTTCTTGCCTGCGCTGAGCGATCTGCCAAAATCCGCAGAAGCGAAGAAAAAGCCAAGACGAATATGCTGACCAAGCAGAAATATTCGTTTGATACGAACGGCAAACTGGCAAACTGCGAGAAAAAGGATCCGTCGCTGTGCGAGATCTTTATCGTCGAGGGAGATTCTGCGGGCGGTTCCGCAAAGACGGCGCGTAACCGTAATTTCCAGGCGATTCTGCCGATCCGCGGTAAGATTCTGAACGTAGAGAAGGCTTCTATTGATAAAGTTCTGGCAAATGCCGAGATCAAATCCATGATCAATGCATTCGGCTGCGGCTTTTCCGAGGGTTACGGCAACGACTTCGATATCACAAAGCTCCGTTACGATAAAATTATCATCATGGCAGATGCCGATGTCGACGGTGCGCATATTTCAACGCTGCTGCTGACATTGTTCTACCGTTTCATGCCGGAGCTGATCTACGAGGGACATGTCTATATTGCGATGCCGCCTCTTTACAAGGCAATGCCGTCCCGCGGAAAAGAAGAGTATCTGTACGACGACAAAGCACTGGAAAAATACAGAAAGACACACAAAGAAAAATTTACGCTGCAGCGCTACAAAGGTCTTGGCGAGATGGACCCGGAGCAGCTCTGGGAGACGACACTGAATCCGGAGACGAGACTTTTGAAGCGTGTGGAGATCGAGGATGCCCGTATGGCCTCCGATGTGACGGAAGTGCTGATGGGAACCGAGGTTCCGCCGCGGAAAGCATTTATTTATGAGCATGCAACCGATGCAGAGCTGGATATTTAACAGGAAGGACAAAGGAAGATGAGAGAAAAATCAGAAGATCAGATTATACGGACCGAATATTCTGAGGTCATGCAGAAATCTTATATTGATTATGCGATGAGCGTCATCATTTCCCGAGCGCTTCCGGACGTGCGGGACGGTTTAAAGCCGGTACAGCGCCGTACTCTGTATGACATGTATGAGCTCGGCATCCAGTACGACAAGCCGTTCCGAAAGTGCGCGCGTATCGTTGGTGATACGATGGGTAAATACCATCCGCACGGCGACAGTTCCATTTACGATGCTCTTGTCGTAATGGCACAGGATTTCAAAAAAGGGCAGCCGCTTGTGGACGGTCACGGAAACTTCGGATCGATTGAGGGTGACGGTGCCGCTGCAATGCGATACACCGAGGCGAGACTGCAGAAAATTACACAGGAGGTCTATTTAAAGGATCTCGACAAAGACGTTGTCGATTTCGTACCGAACTTCGACGAGACGGAAAAAGAGCCGTCTGTTCTGCCGGTGCGCGTGCCGAACCTTCTGTTGAATGGCGCAGACGGTATCGCTGTCGGTATGGCAACAAGCATTCCGCCGCACAACCTGTGTGAGATTGTGGATGCGGTCAAGGCCTACATGAAAAACAATGACATCACCGTCAAAGGTCTGATGAAATACATCAAAGGACCGGATTTCCCGACCGGCGGTATTGTCGTCAATCAGGATGACCTGCTGTCGATCTACGAAAAAGGTGTCGGAAAGATTAAAATCCGCGGAAAGGTGGAAGTGGAGAAAGGCAGAAACGGAAAGCAGTATCTTGTGATCACCGAAATTCCGTACCCGATGATCGGTGCGAACATCGGAAAGTTCCTGAACGATGTGGCGGGGCTTGTGGAGAGCAAGAAAGCGCCGGAAATTGTCGACATTTCCAACCAGTCCTCGAAAGAAGGAACACGCATCGTGCTCGAACTGAAAAAAGGCGCGGATGTGGAGCGGATCACGAATCTGCTGTACAAGAAAACACGTCTGGAAGATACGTTCGGTGTCAACATGCTCGCCGTGGCAGATGGAAGACCGGAGACGTTAAGCCTTAAACAGGTGATCGAGTATCACGTTGATTTCCAGTTTGAAGTGGCAACCCGCAAATACCAGAACCTTCTCCGCAAAGAGATGGAGCGCCGCGAGGTGCAGGAAGGTCTGATCAAGGCATGCGATGTGATCGATCTGATCATTGAGATCCTGCGCGGAAGCAAGACACAGAAGCAGGTCAAAGAGTGTCTGATTATGGGTGTGACCGATGGTATCCGCTTCAAATCAAAGTCAAGTGAGCGTATGGCAGCACAGCTCTGCTTTACGGAACGCCAGGCAACGGCGATTCTGGAGATGCGTCTGCAGAAACTGATCGGACTGGAAGTGGAAGCACTCTTAAAAGATCATGAGGCGACTGTGGCGAAGATTACGAAGTACGAAGATATCTTAAATCATTACGACTCGATGTCGGAAGTTATTATGGAAGATCTGACGCAGATTAAAAAAGAGTACGGCCACAAGCGGAAAACGGCGATTGAGAATGCTGAGGCGATTGTTCTTGAGGAGCCGAAGGTCGAGGAGATGGATGTTGTCTTCCTGATGGACCGCTTCGGTTATGCGAAGACGATCGATACGTCTGCTTACGAGCGGAACAAAGAGGCTGTGCACAACGAGAACAAATATGTGTTCCAGTGCAAAAACACCGATAAGATCTGCGTTTTTACGGATCTTGGCATGATGCACAGCATCAAAGTAATGGACATCCCGTATGGAAGATTCCGTGACAAGGGAACGCCGATCGACAACCTTGGAAATTACAGCAGCCAGAAGGAGCAGATGATTTACGTCGATGCACTGGAAAATATCAAGAACAATAAGCTGCTGTTCGTCAGCGCGGCCGGTATGGTAAAACTTGTCGATGGATCCGAGTTTGATGTCGTAAAACGAACGATCGCGGCGACGAAGCTTTCATCCGAGGAGGACCGTCTGATTCTTGCCGAGGTCTGCCAGGAGCAGGAGTATGTGGTTCTGCAGACGAAAAACGGTGTCTTCCTGCGCTTCCTTACGAGTGAAGTGCCGGAGAAGAAAAAAGCAGCCGTTGGTGTGCGTGGTATCCGTATGGCAGAGGACGACGCGGTAGAGCATGCGTATCTGCTGGCAAGCCGGATGGATTACACGATCACGTATCACGACAAAGAGATTTCTCTGACAGCGAAGATTAAGCTGGCAAAACGAGACACCAAGGGAACAAAGATCCGGGTATAACGCAGAGTTTTGTTTATAACCATGAGAAGCACGCTCCGCGGGTTTTTCGAGAGATCACTTGGCAATAAAAGGACACCTGCCCGATACCAGAACGGTACGGGCAGGTGTCCTTTTTGCATAATTTTTTAGTTATTTGAAAAACTGTGGGAAGTCTTTCTTGGGGTTCTTCTTTCAATGGCAACGTACGGACGATGATGACCGACATATTTATAAGCCGGACGGATGATCTTTCCTTCGTTGACAAGCTCTTCGATCCGGTGTGCGGACCAGCCGGAGATACGGGAGATAGCAAAGATCGGGGTGTAGAGCTCTTTTGGAAGGCCAAGCATTGTGTAGACGAAACCGCTGTAGAAATCAACATTTGCACAGACTGGTTTGAGCAGACGGCGCTTTTTGGCGATACACTCGCCGGCAATGCGTTCTACAGACTCATAGCGAGCAAATTCTTTCTCGCGGTGCTTCTCAGCGGAAAGCTTCTTTGCATATTCTTTCAGAATCACACAACGTGGATCGGACAGGGTATAAACAGCATGGCCCATACCATAGATAAGACCAGTTCCATCGAATGCTTCACGATCAAGTATTTTGGTCAGGTAGGTGCGCAGTTCGTTTTCGTCTTCCCAGTTTGTAACATTCTCTTCAATATTTTCAAACATCTCCATAACCTTCAAGTTGGCACCGCCGTGGCGCGGTCCTTTTAAGGAACTTAAAGAAGCCGCAACAGCAGAGTAGGTATCGGTTCCGGAGGAGGAGACAACGTGTGTCGTAAATGTTGAGTTATTTCCGCCGCCGTGGTCTGCGTGAAGAATTAACGCAACATCGAGAACCTTTGCCTCCAGAGCAGTGTAATCTCCATCCGGGTGAAGCATCTGCAGAATGTTTTCAGCGATCGACAGCTCCGGTTTCGGATTTCGGATGATCAGGTTCTGGTTTTCGTGGTAGTGGCGGTATGCATGGTAGCCGTAAACGGCGATCAGCGGCATTTTGGCGATCAGACTCAAAGCCTGGCGGAGGACGTTCGGAATGGAAATGTCATCCGGCTTTTCATCGTAGGAATACAGGGTCAGCACACAGCGCTGCAGAGTATTCATCATGTTTTTGCTGGTTGCCTTCATGACAACGTCGCGGACAAAAGTGTCCGGCAGCTCGCGGTAGATACTTAAAATTTCGTTGAAATCATTTAACTGCGGTTCTGTCGGAAGAGAACCGAACAGAAGAAGATAGGTAATCTCTTCAAAACCGAAGCGTCGCCCTTCCATACCTTTGATCAGATCTGCGACGTTATAGCCCTGAAAATAGAGACGGCCATCGGTCGGAACTTTTTCGCCGGTGCGCTCATCAATATCGAAGCCGATAACATCGGAAATTTCGGTCAGGCCGGTGAGAACACCTTTACCAGTGGAATCACGCAGTCCCCGTTTTACATCGTACTCAGTGTATAAAGATAAATCAATCTTTCCGGAATCTTTCGTATACTCTACAAGCTGACTGAGCTTGTCTTCCAGATTATCGTATTGCATGGTCATGACAACAGCCCCTTTCTTCCTTTAGTTAAAAACTATACTTACTTTTTTGGCGGTTGTCAATGCTTTTCTTTCAAAATACATTAATTTTTATAAGGGAAAGGGATGGTTTTCCTTAATTTTTGAAAGTAAGGACAAAGTTTATGCATAAAATTTGCGCCAAGGAGGTGAAAACAACAGGGATGGAAACGGCGGGAAATCAGTGGGGTGGAACAAATTTTAGAAAAAGATTCATAAATTTCAAAAAAATGCTTGCAATTTCAAAAAAATACGGTATAATAATGATTGTGTCATTCAGAAAATGAATTTCACAGGCCGAAATAGCTCAGCCGGTAGAGCACTTCACTCGTAATGAAGGGGTCGTCAGTTCGAATCTGATTTTCGGCTTATTCTTTAGAAACCCGCAGGACGTAAGGTTCTGCGGGTTTTCTGGTATCATGAGAAATATGACAGAAATACGAACGCCCTTTGCAGGAAAAAGATCTGCTGCAAAGGGCGTTTGCTGTTACAAGTTTCAGGAAGATCAGTTCGTACAGCATATCCTGACGGAGCTTTTGGCCGGGCACTTCAAAGAGCACATCAGCTGTTGCCATTTTCCTGTGCTGCCACCCGTGCGTCGCGTTCCCGGCGGGAAAAGACGCAGCCGCAGTAGTCCTGGCGGTAGAGGCCGTATTCATGGGAAAGTTCGATGGAACGCTGGTAGCCGCCCCGTTTCTTGAAATCTGAATTGAGATATGGGATCCCGTATTCGGCGGCAAGCCGTTCTCCGATTTCATTCAGCTTTTCCGCGTTTTTCAGCGGGCTGATGGAGAGGGTTGTTGTAAAATAGTCGAGTTTGAGCTGCTTTGCCATTTCGGCCGCTTCGCGGAGCCGCATTTCATAGCAGACAAAACAGCGCTCGCCGCCCTCCGGCACATTTTCCATCCCGCGTGTCAGTTTATAGAACCGGTCAGAATCGTACGGGCCGGGGCAGAAGGAAATCGGATGCACGGCGGGAAGAGAGCGGATCAGACGCTGCTGTTCCTCCACGCGGTGCTCGTACTCCGTCGGCGGATAGATGTTGGGATTATAGTAAAAGAGCGTAATGGAAAAATACTGCGACAGATATTCCAGCACGTAACTGCTGCACGGCGCACAGCAGCTATGCAGCAGCAAGGTCGGAACTTCACCGTGAAGTCCTGCAATCTTCGCATCCAGCTCCTTCTGGTAATTTCTTTTATTGGCCATAATGTATCTTCAAACCTCCTGGTATCTTTCAATCCTTTCTATTATAGCCTCAGCGCGGCTGGGATGCAAGCTGCATATGATATCTTATAGATAGAGGAGGATGCAAAAAAATGGATGATCAAATCCTGTCATTAGAGCATATATCACTGTCCTATCACACCATGAAAGGAGAAACACCGGCGCTGTGCGATCTGACCTTTTCGGTAACCCCGGGGGAATTTGTTGCTCTTGTCGGACCGAGCGGCTGCGGAAAGAGCACGATCCTGAACTTGATTTCCGGTCTTTTAAAGCCGGAGGCGGGAACTCTGCTGAGCCGCGGACGGCCGATCACGGAGGCGGATCTCCATATCGGCTACATGCTGCAGAGAGACCACCTGTTTGAATGGCGGACCATCTACAGCAACGTTCTGCTGGGCCTTGAGATTTCGCGCACGCTGACACCCGAGCGGAAAGAAAAAGTCGGGGAGATGATGGAGACATACGGCCTGAAATCCTTTTCCAATGCCCGTCCGTCCGAACTTTCCGGCGGTATGCGGCAGAGGGCGGCACTGATCCGTACACTGGCGATGGAGCCGGATCTTCTGCTGCTTGACGAGCCGTTCTCCGCTCTCGACTACCAGACGAGGCTGAACGTCTGTGATGATATCGGAAAGATCATCAAAAAAGAGGGAAAGACAGCAATTCTCGTGACACACGATATTTCGGAGGCCATCAGCATGGCGGACCGTGTGATTGTTCTGGCGGCACGGCCGGCATATGTGAAAAAAAAGATTCCAATCCAGTTTGCGATGGAGGAGCGCACGCCGATGAAAGCGCGCAGTGCGCCGGAATTTAAAACGTATTTCAATGCCATCTGGAAGGAGCTGAATGAAAATGCGTGAGCAGGCAAAAACGCCGGAGAGCAGCTTTCAGAGGGCGTATCTCCGGCAGAAAAAAAGAGAACGGGAGCAGGTGCGGGTGTTTCGGGCTTTGCTTCTCGTCAGTTTTCTGGTATTATGGGAGGTGGCGGCGGATCTGAGATGGATCGATCCGTTTATCTTTTCCAGCCCTGTGCGGGTGGGAAAAACGTTCGTGACCCTGCTGACGGAGCAGAACCTTCTGCGCCATATCGGGATCACGGTGTATGAGACGGGAATCAGCTTTCTGCTCGTCTCGACACTTGGCATGGCGTTCGCTGTGCTTTTGTGGCTCTTTCCGCGCTTTTCTGCGGTGATGGAGCCGTACCTGGTAGTCCTGAACAGCCTGCCGAAATCGGCGCTCGCCCCGCTTCTCATTGTGTGGATGGGGGCAAACGTGAAAACGATCATCACGGCCGGCATTTCCGTTGCGATATTCGGCTCGGTGATCAGCATTTACAGCAGCTTTCAGAGTGTGGAGCCGGATATGCGCCTGATTGCAACACTCGGCGGAACGAAGAAGGATATGCTGTTCCGCGTCGTGCTGCCGTGGTCGTTTCCGGGGCTGCTCGCCGTGTGGAAGGTCAACATCGGTCTGTGCCTCGTCGGTGTTGTAATCGGAGAGTTTATCGGGGCAAGAGAGGGGCTTGGCTATCTGATTATCTACGGCAGTCAGGTGTTCAGATATGCACACGCAAGAGAAGGGAGGATGACAGATGATTGGAATCGTATGTCTGGAAGAACGAAGAGGAATGCAGTTTGGCGGACGACGCGTTTCGCGGGACCGCGTGGTAACGGAAAAAATCTGCGAACTGTGTGAGGGGAAAACGCTCTGGATGAATCCGGCTTCGGAAAAGCTGTTCGCGGAGCAGAAGGAGAGTGGGAAGGTAACACTTCAGGCGGCGGCAGATTTTCTGGAGCAGGCAGGCGAAGGAGAATACTGCTTTGTGGAGAATACGGGACTGCAGGCTGTGGAAGCGAAGATAGAGAAAATCATCGTTTTCTGGTGGAACCGGCATTATCCGTCTGACCGGAAATTCGACCTGGATCTTTCCAAATGGAATAAAGTGTCCGAGGAGGAGTTTGCAGGCTATTCCCATGAGAAAATAACGAAAGAGGTATATGAGAAATGAAAAAACTAAGAAAACAGCTTCTGCTGCTGGCGGCGCTTCTTGTTCTGACACTGACCGGCTGTGAGGCGCAGGATCTTCTCTCGACGGAGAGAGCAGATTCCGGTTCGGAGGTTACGGCCGCTTATACGATGACGGAATCCCAGATTACCGATCAGGCACCGACGGCCGTTTCAGTTCTTGATGTTCCGGAGTTTTCCGGTGAACCGTATGTCGTTTTAAACGGAAATGAGCCGGATTTTACCGATGAGGAAAAGACGACCGAGTCGTACGAGCATTACAGCGATCCGGACAGCCTGGGACGGTGCGGCGTGGCAGAGGCGAATATCGGCCAGGATCTGATGCCGACGGAGAAGCGCGGCGCGATCGGCCAGGTAAAGCCGACGGGCTGGCATACGGTAAAATACGATCAGGTGGAAGGTAAATATCTGTACAACCGCTGCCATCTGATCGGATATCAGCTGACCGGTGAGAATGCAAACGAGAAGAATCTGATCACTGGAACACGTTATCTGAACGTCGAGGGCATGCTGCCGTTTGAAAACATGGTTGCCGACTACGTCAAAGAGACCGGAAACCATGTGCTGTACCGCGTTACACCAATTTTTACCGGGGACGACCTTGTAGCGGACGGTGTGGAGATGGAGGCACTTTCCATGGAAGATGACGGCGAGGGCATTTCCTTCCATATCTTCGCATACAACAATCAGCCGGGCATCTCGATTAATTATGCAACGGGAGACAGCACGTTAAGCGAAAGCAGCGGAACGATGACGGATCAGCAGGAATATGTCATGAACACATCCAGCATGAAATTCCACCTGCCGTCATGCTCCAGCGTCAGCTCGATTAAAGATGAAAACAAGGCGACATATCAGGGACCGCGCGAGGACCTGATCGCCGAAGGCTATGAGCCGTGCGGACGGTGCAATCCGTAAAAGAAATTACAAAAAGAGGGTCGGAACTTTCCGGTCCTTTTTTCTATATAGTAAAGAGAAGCATCTGGAAAGTGAGACAGGAGATGGAAGAGGAGAAGCTGCGTGCGGTTTATTATGCAAGGTGCAGCACCGAGGAGGAAAACCAGAAGGATGCGCTGGTAAGGCAGGCGGCGGAGGCGGAAGAGGCAATCCGGGCAAGAGGATGGAGGCTTGTGGATGCCTACGTGGAGAGCCGCTCCGGTACGAGCCGGAAGGGCAGATGGGAATATAACCGCCTGTACGAGGATCTCGAGCAGAACCGGTTTGATGTCGTCGTAATCAAGTCGCAGGACCGCCTGATGCGGAACACGCGGGACTGGTATCTGTTCGCAGACCGCTTAAACTGCGCCGGAAAGCGGCTGTATTTTTATCTGGAGAACACATTCTATTCGCCGGAAGACGCGCTTCTGACCGGCATTAAGGCGATTCTGGCGGAGGAGTACAGCCGGGAGCTGAGCAAGAAGATGAATCTGGCGCACCAGAAACGGCAGCAGAATAATGGAAAGCCGGTGCTGACCTCAAAAAGTTATGGTTACCGGCGGACGGCAGCCGGAGCGATTGAGATCATCCCGGAGGAGGCCGCAGTGAAGCGCCGTATGTATGAACTCTGTGCAGACGGTCTCGGCGGACGGAAAATTGCGGCGGTTCTGGCAGCGGAAGGCGTCCGCAGCCGCGCCGGAAAACCATTCTCTGGAACAGACATTATCCGCATGGTGCGGAATCCCATGAATAAAGGCACCGTAGTCATGAACAGGAAGCATTACGATTTTAACACCGGAAAAACGCTCTCTACACCGCCGGGCGGGCAGTACGTCTATGCGGGGAAAATTCCTGCTATCGTCTCTGAAGAGCTCTGGATAGCGGCAAATCGGGCGGCTGACGAGCGTCTCTGCCGCAAAAAGGTGGGCAAATCTGTTCAGACTTGACTGGGTAATCCTGTCCATCCTGATCCTCTGCCTCGTTGCGGCAGGATTGTACGGCATCCTGGGCTGGCTGGAAAAAAACTACACAAAACGCCGAAATTCGGGAAAGTAGGTGATTTGACTTGCAAAGGGAGGTTGGATGCTTGTATAATAATGCATGATAATTTAAAAAATTTACAGGAAAAGAGGAATGAAAATGGCACAGTTATGGGGCGGACGGTTCACAAAAGAGACCGACAAGTTAGTGTATAATTTTAATGCATCCATCAGCTTTGATCAGAAATTCTATAAACAGGACATCAAAGGCAGCATGGCACATGTAAAGATGCTGGCAAAACAGGGCATCCTGACAGAAGAGGAGAGAGACCAGATTCTTGCAGGACTGGAGGGGATTCTTGCCGATGTAGAGAGCGGAAAACTGGAAATCACCAGCGAATATGAGGATATCCACAGCTTCGTGGAGGCAAACCTGATCGACCGTATCGGAGACGCCGGAAAGAAGCTGCACACCGGAAGAAGCCGCAATGACCAGGTAGCCCTCGATATGAAACTTTATGTCCGCGATGAGATCGCCGAGATTGATGCACTCGTCAAAGAGGTGCTGGTAACACTCGAAAAAATCATGGAAGAGAACATTCACACCTATATGCCGGGATTCACCCATCTGCAGAAAGCACAGCCGATCACACTGGCACATCACATGGGCGCATATTTTGAAATGTTCCGCCGCGACAGAGGCCGCCTTGCAGACATCTACAAGAGAATGAATTACTGTCCGCTCGGTTCCGGTGCGCTGGCTGGAACGACGTATCCGCTGGACCGCGCTTACACCGCAGAGCTGCTCGGCTTTGACGGCCCGACCTTAAACAGCATGGATTCCGTATCCGACCGTGACTATGTCATTGAGCTCCTCAGTGCTCTTTCTACGATTATGATGCATCTTTCCCGCTTCTCCGAGGAGATCATCATCTGGAATACCAATGAGTACCAGTTTGTGGACATCGACGACGCATACAGCACCGGAAGCAGTATCATGCCGCAGAAAAAGAATCCGGATATTGCTGAACTGGTACGTGGAAAAACAGGCCGCGTGTATGGTGCATTGATGTCTATTCTGACTACTATGAAAGGCATTCCGCTTGCTTATAATAAAGACATGCAGGAAGACAAAGAATTGACGTTTGATGCCATTGATACCGTCAAAGGTTGTCTGGCACTGTTTACCGGTATGATTTCTACAATGAAATTCAACAAAGAAGTTATGAGCAAGAGTGCACGCCATGGATTTACAAATGCGACAGATGCTGCTGATTATCTGGTAAATCATGGTGTTCCGTTCCGTGATGCGCATGGAATCGTAGGCCGTATTGTACTGTACTGCATCGACAAAGGCATTGCAATCGATGATATGTCTCTGGATGAATTAAAAGCCATCAGTCCGGTATTTGAAGAGGATATTTATGATGCTATTTCCATGGATACCTGCGTGAACAAACGTCTGACCATCGGTGCACCGAGTAAAGAAGCCATGATGCAGGTAATCGCAATTGAAAAAGAATATCTGGCACATGACTGGCTGGAAAATATTGAAATTTTACAGGAAACCAAGTAAAGAAATAAAAGAAAGACTTGCATTTTTTGGAGAATTGTTATAATATAGCACAAGAGAAAGACAATTGTTCGCGGTAAACGGACAGAAAAAGTGAGATGTATATCAAAAACGATCGCAATGGAGGATGTAAAAATGAGTGAGAAATTAAAAGTCGGAATATTAGGCGGAACAGGAATGGTAGGTCAGAGATTTATCTCTCTGTTGGAAAACCATCCGTGGTTTGAAGTAACAACGATCGCAGCGAGCCCGCGTTCAGCCGGAAAGAGATATGAGGACGCCATTGGCGATCGCTGGAAAATGACAACTCCGATGCCGGAAGCAGTAAAAGACATTGTAGTCATGAATGTAAATGAAGTAGACAAAGTTGCTTCTGAAGTGGATTTTGTATTCAGTGCCGTAGATATGTCAAAAGACGAGATTAAGGCCATTGAGGAAGCATATGCAAAAACAGAGACACCGGTTGTATCAAACAACAGTGCACATCGCTGGACACCGGATGTACCGATGGTAGTGCCGGAGATCAACCCGGAACATTTCGATGTTATCAAATATCAGCAGAAACGTCTTGGAACAACAAGAGGATTCATCGCTGTTAAACCAAACTGCTCCATCCAGAGCTACGCACCGGTACTTACTGCATGGAAAGAATTTGAGCCATATGAAGTAGTTGCTACTACATACCAGG
>ERZ857745.3726-NODE-3726-length-14193-cov-3.233696_pt1 | contig 14193 bp, 8 predicted proteins | sample MGYA00519699_ERZ857745 | MGnify/ENA primary metagenome ERZ857745 (study PRJEB31778, sample SAMEA3449357) | human gut metagenome | biome: human gut; feature: human-associated habitat; material: faeces | place: United Kingdom | collected 2010/2012 ...
GGATCGCACCATTGTTTAATGATGGGTTTTGGGGTACGCATTGACGAAGTCAGGATATACATCAGTAATATTTTGAACAATAAAAGAAAAAAATCTTCCTTTTCTGTTCAAATATTATCTACTTTCGCATTTCCCCCGACAAAATACAGCCTCTTTTTCACATAGTCCCTTCGTTTTTTTGAAGATTTGCTTTTTTGGGAATAAGTTTTATATTTGTGGCAAGATGTAATCTTTGACTTGGAAGGTATTTGCAGTTCACTTGAGTGTTTTATGTTGAAGCCGAATGAGTTTTTCTTAAGTTGATGTTATATATCTAAAATCGAATACTATGGATACGCATACTTTTTTCTTGATAATGCGGAATGAAATGAAATTGCAGATGCGCAGCTGGGTGTTTCGTTTCTTTATAGTCTTGTCTTTGGTGGGAATAGTTGCGTATCAGATGTATATACATGGAGCAGGCAGTAGTGCCTGGAAAATGGTAGCACTTCCCTGTTCCATGCCCTTGATGAACGCATATCTTTTTAGCGTGGTTCAATCGCTTTTCCTGATAGTTATTATGTCCGAGTTTCCGCAACGTCTGATACGGTCGGGATTGCGTGACGGGGTGATGGTGCGTCCCTTTAGTAACACGGTGTATTATTGGGGGGCATTGACGGGAATATTCCTTCTTTTCCTTTTGGTGAATGTGGTGGAGGTATTTGTGGTAATTCTATTAGTGAATTCAGTCAATGCTGCTCCGTTATCATTGTCGCTTTATTTCTTTTATATTCTGACTTTAAATGTCCCTTGTTTTTTCTTTGTGTCCGGCTTAGCTGCGTGTCTTGGTGCTGTTTTTTCGCGCGTGTTCGGTCTTTTTGTCAGTTTAGTATGGTTTGTTTTCGGTGTGTTTTGGTTGCCTTATATTTTGCATGGAACATTTGATTATTTTTCAGTGGGGGTTCCTAATCTGTTTTCTGATATGGTGGGTCATGTAAACCTGTGGGGGTATTTGCAGCATCGTTTGATTTATTTATTTGCAGGAATTGGTTTGTTGTTGTTGGGTTTGTGGCATCTGGGGCGTTTGCCTAATAGTCAATCTTGTAGACGATTGGTCCGTGTTTGGGGGCTTTGTTTTTTTGTCATTGGTTTGTCTTTTCTATGTAGTCTTGAGTATAGTTATTGGCGGACTGCCCATCAACGAGAGTGTTGGGTTTCTGTTTTTGAACGTCACTGGCATGCGACAACCAGCCGGGTGAAAACGCATGTCATCCATTTGAGCCAGTCTGGCAAACATTTGACTGCTTCGAGTCGGATGGTGCTCTATAATCCCGGAGAGACAGCGTTGGATAGTCTGGTGTTGTTCTTAAATCCGGGGCTGCATTTGTCACGTGTTTCTAGCGGGAAGGTTACATTGCCTTATTGGCGGGATGAGCAGGTGTGTGTAATAAACTGCCGTCTGGAAAGCAAAGATTCGCTCGTAGTGGATATGGATTATGCCGGAGTTCTGGATGATCGGATTTGCGACTTGTTTTTGAACCGAAAGGATTATGAGGACAGTTTTTGTGGTGACCATTTTTTCCCGACTGGAAGGCGAGGAGCTTTTGTCGATGATGACATTTTACTTTTAACCTCTTCCAGTATATGGTATCCGGTGGCTCTTCCTCCGGTGAATCCGGTGGATCCTTTTTCTACACTTTGGGATTTTACTCGCTTCAGTCTTTCTGTCAGTTCTCCTCGTCAGAACATTGTGGTCGCTTCCGGCTTGGGTAAGCGTAATGGTGAGGATATTTCTTTTGAATCGGAACGTCCTTTGCAGGCATTGACGGTTTATGGAATAAATGGTGCTAGTTATGATGTTCCGGTAGATAGAGGGCTGAGTCTGCGTTGTTGCCTGTCTGCTTGGGGAAAGCAATGGGCGAAAAAGTTCAAGAATATTCAGGCTAAGGACTTTTCTGCTTATTGGAGGTCATTGACCAATGATTATGAGAATTATATAAAAACCTCTTGGTATTCTTCTTCCTATCCTTTTTTGCACTGTCTGGAGTGTCCGGTGTCTTATCTTCCATCGGATTTTTCGGCGAGATATGCAGGTGGTATGGTGGAACCCGGTGCGGTATTTGTGCGGGAACGTCTGTTCGATTCTGCCTATGCAGATGAATACTGCCGAGGGTTATACGGGATAGAAGAGTTTCAGGCTGCCGTATACTCTTTGTATTGGACTGTATTTGCAGATAACGGAGTGCATGGCAGTAGCCTCAGTCATCCTTTCCGGAGTGGAGGGTTGTACGGACGGGGATGGGGAGGAGGACAGGGACGCGTGTCGCGAGCTTCTGGAAAAACGGTTTGGAATATCCCGCGTATGTGTCTGTTCAGTGAAAAATATCCTTTTATGGGGTGTATGTGGAGAAAACTGCCGAGTGTAAATAAGCATTCCATAATGCTTTCCGGGTCTGTGATTTCTAACGATATGGTAGAGATATATGATTATTTTATCGATAGGAATTTGATGGAATTGCTATCGGATACAGGGATAAATGATTATACCAAGTCCGTGCGCTTGAATTTTAAAATTAGGGATTTGTGGAATCGATTGGTATTGGATGTGCCGGAGAATGAGTTTGCGAAAGCTTTGGATTCTCTGTATGTAAATCATGTGGGGGAGGTGATTCTGGATTCGTTGCTTTCGAAATGGAACAGACGCTGGCATGTCTCTTTGGATAGTGCGCAGTCGGAATGGTTGCTAAGCCGACATAACCACTATTTCCGTTGCCGCAGCTTTAAGAAATATGTTTCTAAAGAGAAAGGTTTGCAAAAAGTGGAGGGTATGGTGTATAATGCCGGGAGAGAAGGAGGACTTGTTGGGGTGGAATGCAGTAGTTGGAGAGAGAATACCTATTTTAATGCATTTGTTGAGGCTGGTGAAGCCAAACGTTTTTCTGTGGTACGTTCTTTGGATGGGTATGCCGAAGGTATGGGTTTCTTTATGGGTTTGTCTGCAAATCGTCCGCTTGTCATTGATTTTGAAGAAGAATCTTGTTCTGAAGATGTGGCATCCCACTGGCATGTAGGCAGTTGTTGGGAAACTATAACCGAGGAAGAGTTTATGGCGAATGAGGCTGCCAATGAGTATGTGGTGGATGACTCGGATGCGGATTTTGAATTGGTGGATGCAAATAAAACGATGATTCAGCATTATTTTCCTCCGAAACACTCCTATAGAACCTTACAAGGCGGACATACGAATTGTTGGAAAGATGTATTGGGTACAAGATTCCAGGGAGATTCCATCCGCGGAGCCAGGATTATTAGTGGTGGTAACGGAAAATCCACAGCAACCTGGCGAGCAACATTGCCTAAGGGGTATCACGATGTGCAGGTGTTTGTCTATAAAAGTTTGACGATACCGGGTGCTTCGTTGCCGTCTGTAATAAATCACTATACGGTGTATTATGGTGACGAGCAGGAAGAGATTGCCCTTTCATTGGATGAGGCATTGGGGAATAAGCAACAAGGGTGGGTTTCTTTAGGAAATTTTGATTTCCCCGGTGGAGGGGTGAAGATTACCCTTTCCAATAAAGAGAATAATCAGAATCAGGATATTGCGATTATTGCTGATGCCGTGAAGTTCGTTCGTTTGGAGTAGGTATATTTATAATTATGTTCAAGGATTATTAGGAGTGTTGAATATTTTTTGCTACACTTGTATGATAATCTTGCACAGATAATATTGTGAATATTGCAATAGAACAGATACAACATGGTAATGAACAAGCTTTTAAAAGTTTGTTTGATGAATATTATCAAGGGTTGTGTGTATTTGCTTCTGCTTATTTGAAGGATGATGACTTATCGGCGGATGTTGTGCAAGAGGCATTTGTGAAGTTTTGGAATCGTAGGAGGGATTTTGACCATATTGTTAAAATCAAATCTTTTCTTTATACTATTGTCAGGAACGATTGTTTGAATATTGTTCAGCGTCAGAAAGTGGTGTTGGAGGATGTTTCCGTGTTTGAAAACAGCGGTTTTTTTCATGACAAATTGATAGAGACAGAGAGCTATCGCATCTTTTATGCCGCTATAGAAACACTTTCTCCTCAAGGAAGAGAGGTGATTCAATTGGCTTTGGATGGCTTGAAAAACAGCGAGATAGCCGCTCGATTGGGGATTGCTGAAAGCTCTGTCCATACGCAGAAAAAGATAGCTTATAAGAAATTAAGGGTGGTCTTAAAAGATTATTACTACCTGATCTATTTGTTCCTGGGATAATTATTCTTTGTTTTTTTTGAAAAAAAGTGGGGATGGACTTCCCCATAAAAATCTTTTTTGGTGTTTTATTATAAATGGAGCTTGTTGTAAGAAGCTTGTTATAAGGGATATGCGGGGAATGAAGAATTATCACAGGAGCAGCGTCAGAAAAAACGGATAGATTCTCTTTTGTGCATTTTTTGGGAGCTAATAGACGTATAAAAATAGATAGAAATAGAAAATTTTAAGGATAAGACGAGAGCAGATGGGTTGTTTTGTCTTGTCTTATCAAAATAATCAACATAACTATCAAATTACAAGCTTATGAGAAAATTGCGACTTATGTTTAGATGGACATTTGTATTTGTTTTGCTGGGAATGTTGCATGTTCATGCAAACGCTTACCGGCAGAACAGACAACAAGTGACGCTTTCGATGAAGGCAGTCAGTCTGAAGGATGTGCTTTGGGCGATAGAACGCCAGACATCGTTTGTTTTTATGTATAATGAAGAGGATTTGGACAAAATCGGTAAGGTGGATGTTGATGTGCAGGGAGATGATATCCGGACGATTTTGAATGTGTGTCTGAGAAATACAAACCTGACTTATGTGCTGCAGGATGAGGTGATTGTGATTAAACCTGAGGTGCAATCACAAAAGGTAAAGGAGGTGAGAATCAAAGGTACTGTGAAAGATGAAAAGGGACATTTGCTGCCGGGCGTGACGGTGTTTATAAAAGGTTTGCAGATAGGAACGGTGACAGATGGGGATGGGAGATTTACCATCGCAATCCCTGATATGGAGTCGATTGTATTACAGTTTTCTTTTGTCGGAATGCTTTCAAAGGAGGTTAAATATGAGGGACAGGAGGAGATACATGTGGTGTTGAGGGAGACGAAAGAGGAGTTGGAAGAAGTTGTGGTTACCGGCTATGCCAATATCCGTAAGGAAAGTTTTACCGGAAATGCAACGACGGTAACAAAAGATCAGTTGTTAAAAACAAACAATAAAAATGTGATTGCTGCCTTGCAGACGTTTGATCCTTCTTTTCGAATTAAGGAAAATAATTTATGGGGTTCAGACCCGAATGCCTTACCGGAATTCAATATACGCGGGGGGTCAAGTATTTCGATGAATAAGGGGTTGGATGTGGAAAGAGAGAGAAGAAGCCAGCGAACAAACTTAAAAAACAATCCAAATATGCCTGTGTTTATATTGGATGGTTTTGAGGTTTCTGTGGAGAAAATCTATGATATGGATATGAACCGTATAGAAAGCATGACTATTTTGAAGGATGCCGCTGCGACTGCTTTATACGGTTCTCGGGCGGCCAATGGGGTTGTGGTTGTGACAACGGTTGCCCCCAAACCGGGAGAAATGCAGATTACTTATAATTTGACAGGAGGCGGTGATTTTCCTGATTTGACCGATTATAATCTTTGTAATGCAGCCGAGATGTTGGAGATTGAAAGACGTATGGGATTGTACACATCTGCTATAGATCAGGCTTTAAAGGATTTGGATTATAACCGTCGGTTGCAGCAGGTGTTGCGTGGAGTGGACACTTATTGGTTGTCAAAGCCGCTACGTAATGTATTCAATCATAAGCACAGTTTGAATGTTTCCGGAGGAGAGGAAACTATCCGATATAGTCTGGATTTGAATTATGATAGCAATAAAGGTGTTATGAAGGGGTCGCACAGAACACGTGCCGGGGCTGGCTTGACGATTGATTATCGACCTAAATCATGGTTGCAGTTAATGAATTCTATTACCTATAACTGGACGGGAACAGAAGATTCTCCTTACGGTTCGTTCAGTACCTATGCTGAAATGAAACCTTATTTGCCTATATATGACGATAATGGAGAATTATTGCAAAATCTTCAGGCAGGAGAGTTTAAGGCTGCAAATCCTCTGTATCCTGTAAAATATCTTGAAAGTTACAGAGGGAAGGGAAAAACAGATGATATTACAGATAATTTCAATGTCAATATGTATTTTGCGAATGGTTTGCAATTTAAAGGACAATTCAGTATTACGAAAACAACAAGCAAGACAGAAACTTTTGTTGATCCGAAAGACGCTTCGTTTCAATATAGCGGAATTACAGATGACAAGAAAGGCTCTTTGGATAGAAGTACTTCCAGCAACTGGAATTGGAATTTAAATACGATGTTTTATTATAACAAGACATTGGGAGGACGTCATTTTATAAATGCGACGTTGGGTATGAATGCAAAAGAGACTTCAAGCGAATCGGAGCAAATGAGATTTCTGGGTTTTGGATTGGGAGGTATTAATTCTCCGTTGTTTGCTGCAGGTCAGCCCGACAAGACAAAAATTTCCACTTCGAAAAACAGATTGATTGGTTTTCTGGGTTCTGTGAATTATTCATTTGATGACGTTTATCTGTTTGATGCTTCATTCCGTTTTGATGCCTCTTCTCAATTCGGAAAGGACAAGCGTTGGGCTCCTTTCTGGTCGGTGGGAACCGGTATTAACTTTCACAATTATGAGTTCTTGAAGGATAATTGGTTGATCAGTCAATTGAAGATTCGTGCCACTTATGGTAGTACCGGTAATGTGAATTTCCCGTTAAGTATGGCAACGACAACTTATAATATGAATATGGACAGTTGGTTTTTTACCGGAGCCGGAGCGCAATTCAATACATTGGGTAATCCGCGTTTGACTTGGGAAAAAACAAAAACGGTGGATGTCGGTTTTACTTTAGCTCTGTTGAAGGATTTGATTTATATTGATGCAGCATACTATTGTAAGCGTACGGAGGATTTGATAGATGAAATCAGTGTCAGGCATTCTTCCGGCTTCAAGACTTATAACATCAATTCGGGAGCGATTAAGAACGAGGGATTTGAGATTAATTTAAATGCTACGGTATTTAGAAATGACGATTGGATGGTAACGGTGAATGCCAATCTGGGCTCTAATAAAAACACTATTACCAAATTGGGTGAAGAGACCAAGGCTTATAATGAGAAAATCCTGAATGAATGGAATAATGGTAGAGGAGGATATAGTGATGTATTGAGCCGTCCGGTGATTTTATATTATAAGGGTGCTTCTACAACTGCGTTGTATGCCGTGCGTTCAGAAGGTATTGATCCGATGAATGGTAAAGAACGTTTTTTGAAAAAGAACGGAATGTCGACTTATACCTGGGATGCGAACGATCAGGTTGTTGTTGGAGATAATAATCCTGATGCTCAGGGTTCGATTGGTTTTAATGTGGGATTTAAGGGGTTGTATTTGAACGCATCTTTTATGTATCAGTGGGGAGCTCAATCTTATAACGAGACATTGTTGAATAAGGTAGAGAATGCCAATATTGAATATAATAATGTTGACCGTCGTATATTGACACAGAGATGGATGAAACCCGGCGATGTTGTACCGTTCTATGATATGGGAAATAATACTAAAACGCAAGTGACAAGCCGCTTTGTGCAAGATTACAATTATCTTAATTTCAGTAGTTTGTCGTTAGGATATGATTTTAAGCGTGAGCAGATTTCGAAATTGAAATTAAGGAGCTTGGGATTGCGCTTTAATATGAATGACATTTGTCGTTGGTCAACAATTAAAGAAGAGAGAGGTACGAGTTATCCGTTCTCTCGGAGTTTTAGTTTTTCGTTGAATATAGGTATATAAGAATATGAATATGAAGAAGTATGCAATGATATTGGTGGCAATTTCCATGTCGTTTGTTTCATGTGAAAAATGGCTGGATTTGCAACAGGAAGGAGAAATTACCGCCTCGCAATTATATGGTAAAGGCGAAGGCTACCGTACGGCATTAAATGGTTTGTATCAGGCGATGGGACGTCCGGATTTGTATGGCAGGGAATTGTCTTTTGGCTTGGTTGACTGTATGTCACAACAATACGATTTAAGCAATAAGGATATTTTTACGACGACGCATTATATTAAAGCGTCAAAGTTTGAATACGATGATGTCTCTTTGGTGGATTATATAGATAATATTTGGACAGTGGCTTTTAAAATGATTGCCAATGCGAACGATTTGATTCAACACATCGAACAGACAGATGCTCATTTGTTTGAAAAAGGAGAAATGGAGAAGAAAATGATAATGGGAGAGGCGTATGCATGTCGTGCTTTGATGCATTTTGATATGTTGCGTCTGTTTGCTCCGGCTCCTGTCAATGATGACGGCCAGGCGTATGTGCCGTATGTGGAGACTTATCCGGATATTCACCCGGAGAGTATAAAAGTGACTCCGTTTTTGGATAAAGTAGTGAGGGATTTGGTGAAAGCTAAAAGTCTGGTAGCAGATTTTGATACAACCGCTGCCGGTGTTTTAGCCAGTAGTTCTGGAAAAATGAGAATGTCCAAAGCGAATATACTTGCCGGACCTTCTTTTAATTATGGAGATTTCTTTGCCGGAAGAGGTTATCGATTGACTTATTATTCCATAACAGCATTATTGGCAAGAGTATATCAATATGCCGGGAAGAATGAGGATGCCTTTAGATGTGCATCGGAGGTTGTAGAATATGGAAAAAAGAGCGGGACTCTATTTTATCAGGATGATTTTGCCGGAGTGACGGTCAATAATGGAACGTCTATTGCAGATTTTGACCAGAAAAGTGATTTTAAATTAAAGTCGAGTTTGATTTTTGCAGCTTATAATGAAAAGGCTTATGAGGGAGCGGGAATAAAGTCTTATTTTAACTTGAGTAGCAAGACGGAAGATGGGACACCTTTAGCAAGCAATTATTTTCAATTGAAGAGGGTGGAATTATTCACGAATAGAGGTGTCGAGGAGTGGGCTACGGATGTCCGTTCAAAGAATATGATTTTCCCGGCATTGGAGGTAATTCCCGTTTCTGCAAAATGGTATGTATATAGTAAAAATCCGGATGTCGCAGAGCATTTAAAAATTTCGCCGGTTATTCGTTTGACAGAAATGAATTATATATTGGCTGAATGTCATGCCCGGAATGGAAATTATGGCGAAGCGTATGGAATTCTGAATAATATTCGTGCCGGTCGTCAATTGGACCGTCTGGCAGTAGGAAACAGTTGGGAAGAGTTTTTGATAGATTTGATTGGGGATGCCAGAAGGGAGTGGATTTCTGAAGGACAGTTGTTTTTCTTGTACAAACGTTTGGATGCAGCTTTCAATTTGAATGGGGAGATGCACAAGTTGACAAGAGGAGAGGCTTCATTACCATTGCCGAAAGATCAGAAATAAGGATTTATAAATGTCAAAAATCAATACTATGAAAATTCGTTTATTGTTTATTGTGACTTTACTGGCAGGTATCGTTTCTGCCTGTGGAGAAAAAGATATAGCTGTTTTTGAAGGAAGGAATCAGATATATTTTGAAAAGTTTTATATGAACGCATTGTATCCGGGGACTAAAGAAGCGGATACTACGAGGACTTCTTTTTTCTTTTTTCCGGAAAATACGAAGGAGATAAAAGTGAAGTTGGTGGTGAATCTTTCCGGCTTGGAATTGGAAAAAGATTTGCATTTTGGGTTGAAAACGGTGGAAGAGGGAACAACGGCAAAGCCGGAAGAGTATAGGTTGGAAAAAGAATACACTTTTCGTAAAAGGGCACTCCCGACAGATATGAAGGAGGTGAAGGATACGATAGAGGTGTCTGTTTTGCACAGTGACCGTTTAGCAGAATTAGGCACGGATGGGGTGAGATTGGTGGTCGAACTGGTGCCGAATGCAGATGTAGATTTGGGACAGTACGAGCGGCGGAGGGCTGTGATTGTATGGAGTGAAGTGGAGGCGAAGCCTGATTGGTGGACTCATGAAGTGGAATGGACGCTATTGGGAGCATATTCTTATGAAAAATATAAATTGTTCTTACAGGTGGTGGATACCGAAGGAGAGTTCAATGAAAATCTGATAAAGAATTATCCGGCAAGAGCAATTGCAATGGTGACTGAATTCAAACAATGGTTGCTGGATCATTTGAATGACCCGGAACATGGTGCGGAATATAAAAAGATTCTGGATTCATTGAAAGTATAAATCAGTAAATATTAGAGCTATGAAATATATTAATTGGCTAATTGGCAGTTTGTTGACATTGGCGTTTTTAAGTTGTATGGATGATAAGGGTTCGTATGATTATACGAAACTTGATGAGCCGGTGTGGAAATTGAGAGAGGGTTCGAATACAATATGGGTAGAATGTCGTGCCGGTGAAATGGCGAAGTTTAAGAGTACTCCCTTTTTTACATGGCAGGGAGATTCGGCTGCGCGTGCTGCAGGAGTACGTTATGAATGGAAAGTGAACGGGGTCGTATTGAGTGAAGAGGCTGATTTTGAAATAGAGACGGAAAAATTGATGAATCTGATTAAATTATCGGAATATCCCAAAACCGGAGTGAACGGCACGTTTGGCATTATTGAAAAGGAAACGGGTATTGCTTATATGGTGAGGGCTTTTGTGCAGATAAGTCCGACCAATACGCATGGTGACTGGATTGTATTATCGGAGAAAGGCGGGAATTCGAAATTGTCTTATATAAAGTCTTCCAGAAATCAGGAAACGTCCAAGATGGACTTTAAATTGTCGGATGATATTTATTTTAATACTTATGGAGCTGATATTCCTGGCAAACCGTTATCCATGGGGATGGGAAATAATCTGACTAATATCGGCGTATTGGGAGCTGTTTCTGTGATGACGGATCAGGTGGCGTATGAATTTAATTGCGAGAGTATGTTGAAAGTGGGAGAGTTGCAGGAGGATTTTTCTCCTGTCCCGTCCGGTTTTAAACCGGTGACCCGTATAGATGCTTATGCATCAATGACAACTTCCGGTGTGCAAAGTTTTATTGCTATGGAGGACGGAAAAATTTACAGAAGGATGATGTCCATGAATAATCTTGGAGGTAATTTCGTGTCAACACCATTGGTGGCAGATGAAAAGGGATATAAAGTCACTTCTTTTGGACAACCTCAAATCGGTTTTTCCTGTATCCCTTGTTATGATGAAAAAAATAACAGAATGTTGACTATCGTTTTTTATCAGAGTGGAGATGTTATGTCGACCCCTTGGGGAGGAAATTTTCCTGTTGGAACTCAGTACCAGTTATCTAAATTAGTACCGGCAAAAATAACGCCCGGAGTATCTATGGAAGGTATGTGTCCGGCGTGGCAATTCCCGGATGGAGTTAAATTTATTTATGCTTCTTATGCAGGTTTTGCCTCTGCGGGTTTTTTCGGACCTTATTATAGTTTGATGAATGTTTTTTACAATGGAGCTGATGGTAAGACGCGTTGGGGTATTTATGCTGTAAACAATAATGACGGGTTGTTGGCAAAAGTTTCCGGGGTTCAGGATGAGGAGTTTCCGGGACGGTCGTTGGATGAAAATTCTGTGATTCTTACAGCTGGGGCATCATCTTATAGTGTTAACCCTAAAAACAATTATATTTTGTATGCCAATGGTCATGAGATACGCTATGTGAAGAAGAACGAAATGAGCGACCATCCTTTTATCACTTTAAACAGTGGTGATAAAGTGACATATATGAATTACACTGTTTATAGAGATTATGAATATTTGGTCGTTGGGACGGGAAAAGGTAAATTGCTGTTTTACGATGCTAAAACGATGAAAGAGAATCCGGAGTTATTGAAGGAGTTTGATTTGGGAGCTAGTATTGTTTCTGTAAAAGAAGTTGATGCTTTTAGTTCATCCGGAGACCGTTATTAAAAATATTTATTTACCCGTTGGCAGAATTAAATTAGTGCATATTTAGTGCGTATTTAATTCTGCCAACATTTTTTTTGTTGTTTTGAAAAAAAAAGTGGGGATGGGCTTCCCCATAAAAATGCCTTTTTGTGTCTTATTATAAACGGAGTTTGTTATAAGGAACATGGAAAAGGGCATAAATACAGAAAAGGATTTTGAGATAGCGAAAAAGATTGCTCATGTTTTGTCTGGAGATTGTTCTGAAGAGAACAGAAGCAGTTTGGATGAATGGTTGTCGGAGTCGGAAGGCAACCGGAATCTTTATGAACGTATTTTAGATGAGCGTAATCGTGAGGCGTTTCAAAAGAATGCTGCCAAGTTCGACAGGTCGGTCGGATGGGAGAAATTATTACAGAAGCGGCGTCAGAGAACAACAGGCAGGCAGATACAAATGCATCGCCGTGTTTTGCGTTGGGTTGCAGTAGTGACCTTGGTTTGCGGGGTTGGTGTGGCTGCAATGTTATATTGGGAGCAGAAAACAGAAGTCGGGAGCATGGTGGCACAAAATGAAGTGGTGCAGGGCGGTACGCGTGCGATATTGACGTTGGCAGATGGTAAAGTCGTGGATTTGGAAAAGACGAAGGGGGGGATTGTAGAGAAACAATCGGCTACAAATATTTTTAATCAGGGTGGCAATTTGGTTTATAAAGACAGTTTGGTGCAAGCTGTCGAAAAAGCGGTTTTTAATAAGGTGACTGTTCCTCGTGGGGGAGAGTTTAAACTTACCCTTAGCGATGGGACTGTTGTTCATTTGAACTCGGAAACAGTTTTGAGTTATCCGGTTCGGTTTGCAGGGGATACCCGTGAGGTAGAGTTGCATGGAGAGGCTTATTTTGAGGTTGCAAAAGATGCGGCAAGGCCTTTTATTGTGAAAACTTCCCATTACAACATTGAAGTGTTGGGAACCCGTTTTAATGTGGCGGATTATGACAACGATATGAGTGTACACACAACCTTGGTTGAAGGCAAGGTGGCTGTTTCCGGTCCCGGTGTCCGTCAGAGGATATTACAGCCGAATGAGCAGTTCGTATTGGACAAAAATACCGGGAAGCAGGAAATCAAGACGGTTGACGTCAGCTATATCGTGGCTTGGAAGGATGCCGGTTTCCGTTTTCGGGATGTTCGGCTGGAGGATATTATGCATGCCATTGAACGTTGGTATGATGTAACGGTGTTTTACGAAAACCAAGAAGTAAAGGATTATCGCTTCGGATTTAATGTAGGACGTGACGAATCGATAGATCCCATTCTGCGCATTTTTGAAGCGAACGGACGTATAAAAATAGATAGAAATGGAAAAGTTTTAAGAATCAGACGAGGCAGATAAAAAGGTAGGGATGTTGCAGCATCCCTACCGATTGACCATTTTGTCTTGTCAAAATAATCAACATAAAAATCAAATTACAAATTTATGAAAAAATTGCGACTTATGTTTAGATGGACATTTGTATTTGTTCTGCTGGGAATGTTGCATGTTCATGCAAATGTCTACCCGCAGAACGGGCAACAGGTGACGCTTTCGATGAAGGCTGCCAGTCTGAAGGATGTACTTTGGGCGATAGAACGCCAGACATCGTTTGTTTTCATGTATAATGAAGAGGATTTGGATAAAATCGGCAAGGTGGATGTTGACGTACAGGGGGACGATATCCGGACTATTCTGAATGTCTGTCTGAAGGGTACGACATTGACTTATGTGTTGCAAGACAATGTGATTGTTTTGAAACCGACAATACCTCAAAAGACAGTCAAGGAGGTGCTCTTGAAAGGAAAGGTGGTTGATGAAAAAAAGGAGCCGCTACCGGGGGTGACCATTTTGGTGAAGGGAACTTCTGTAGGTGCTGTGACCGATGCCAATGGACAGTTTGCCATGAGAGTGCCCGAAACAGCCAATCTGGCATTGGTATTCTCTTTTATCGGTATGGAGCCGAAAGAAGTGGCATATAAGGGACAGCAAGAGTTTTATGTGGTGATGAAGAGGAGTTGGAAGAGGTGGTTGTAACCGGATACATGAAACTGAAAAAAGAGAGCTTTACAGGTAATACAACTACGGTCAATAAAGATCAGCTGTTAAAAACAAATAATAAAAACGTTATTGCTGCTCTGCAGGCTTTCGAGCCGTCATTCCGAATTAAGGATAATAAATTGTTTGGTTCTGACCCGAACTCTTTGCCGGAGTTTACCATTCGCGGA
>ERZ857745.3728-NODE-3728-length-14186-cov-10.848277_pt1 | contig 14186 bp, 10 predicted proteins | sample MGYA00519699_ERZ857745 | MGnify/ENA primary metagenome ERZ857745 (study PRJEB31778, sample SAMEA3449357) | human gut metagenome | biome: human gut; feature: human-associated habitat; material: faeces | place: United Kingdom | collected 2010/2012 ...
TCATCTGTGCCCACTTCTCACGGTCGCCATACAGCTTCTGCAGGTCGGCCTGTGCACGGCGGTAATCCTTGAAGTCGGCCATGACCATATACGGGTCGCTGCTGCGCAGGTTCTCGGTGACTTCGTGGAAGTTCTCGCCGTTCCAGCCGCGCTCCAGGAAGTTCAGAGCGGCATTTGCCACGTCATCGCCCATGATGAAGGCGCTGGGGTGGTAGCCCACCTGCTTGAGGTTGTTGACCTCGGGAGTCAGCATACCGAAGATCAGCTCGTTCTCCTTGCCGGCGGCATCTGCGATCTCCACGTTTGCGCCGTCCAGGGTGCCCAGAGTGATGGCACCGTTCAGCATGAACTTCATGTTGCCGGTACCGGAAGCCTCGGTGCCTGCCAGAGAGATCTGCTCAGAGACCTCGGCAGCGGGCATCAGGTGCTCGCTCAGGGAGACGCAGTACTCTTCCAGATAGACCACGCGCAGCTTGTCGCGCACGGCGGGGTCGTTGTTGATCAGGTCGCCCAGCTTGCAGATCATGCGGATCATCTGCTTTGCCATATAGTAGCCGGGAGCAGCCTTTGCGCCGAAGATGTAGGTCTTGGGGATGAAGTCGGCGTTGGGGTTCTCCTTCAGGTACAGGTACTGTGCAGCGATGTTCAGCGCATTCAGGTGCTGGCGCTTGTACTCGTGCATACGCTTGACCTGGCAGTCAAAGATGGAATTGGGGTCGATGACCTGACCGGTGCTCTTTGCCAGATAGCTTGCAAAGTCCTTCTTGTTGGCCAGCTTGATCTCGTTCAGCTTCTTCAGCACGGTCTTGTCGTCGGCGTACTTGTTCAGCTTGGTCAGATCGGAAGCATCGTGCTTGTAGCCGTCGCCGATGGTCTCGTCCAGCAGCTTGCACAGCTCAGGGTTGGAGGCCAGCAGCCAGCGGCGGTAAGCGATGCCGTTGGTCACGTTCTTGAAGGCCTGGGGCTTGAACAGGTAGTAATCGTGGAAGACGCTGTCCTTGATGATCTCGCTGTGCAGCTTGGAAACGCCGTTGATGGAATGGCAGGTGTAGGCGCAGATGTTGGCCATGCGGACCTGGTTGTCGCCAATGATTGCCATGTAGTTGATCTTGCCCTGGTCGCCGGGGAAGGCTTTCTCCAGGTCAGCACGGCAGCGGCGGTCCATTTCCTGCACGATCTGCCAGATACGCGGCAGGGTGGAGCGGAAGATATCCACGTTCCACTTTTCCAGAGCCTCGCTCATGACAGTGTGGTTGGTGTAAGCAAAGACCTTGCGGCAGATGTCGAAAGCTGCATCCCATTCATAGCTGCACTCATCCAGCAAAATGCGCATCATTTCGGGGATGGCAATGGTCGGGTGGGTATCGTTCAGCTGGATGGCGATCTTATCCGGCAGGTTTTCCAGGGTACCGTACTGGTTCAGGTGGTTGCCCAGGATATCGGCAACGGAAGCAGCGCTGAAGAAGTACTGCTGGCGCAGGCGAAGGATCTTGCCCTCGGTGTGGTTATCGTTGGGGTACAGGATCTTGGAAATCAGCTCTGCGGAAGCAGACTGGCTGATAGCGGTGTTATAATTGCCGGCGTTGAAGCTGCTCATATCAAAGCTGGGTGCCTTGGCCTGCCACAGGCGCAGCTTGGAAACGCCCTGCGTGCCGTAACCGGCAACGTACATATCGTTGGGAACAGCAATGACAGAGTTGTAGTTTTCGTACTTGACATGGTGGAAACCGCCCTCCCAGGTCTCGATAGCCTGGCCGTCAAAGCGGATCTCCTGTGCCTGGTCGGGGTGGGATTTGATCCACACCTGGCCGCCGGGCAGCCAGTTGTCAGCGGTTTCCTGCTGCCAGCCGTCCACGATCTTCTGCTTGAAGATGCCGTACTCATACAAAATAGAGTAGCCGGTGCCGGGGATGCAGTCGGTAGCCATGCCATCCAGGTAGCAGGCAGCCAGACGGCCCAGGCCGCCGTTGCCGAGGCCTGCATCAGGCTCCTGCTCATAAATGGTGTCGATCTTGATATCGGCGTCAGCCAGAACCTGCTCGGCAACTTCGTTCAGGCCCAGGTTGAACAGGCTGGTGCGCAGGCTGCGGCCCATCAGGAACTCCATGCAGAGGTAATAGACCTGTTTTTTGCCTTCGCCCAGGGTCTTGGCCTGGAACTGCTTCTGGCGGTCAGACATGATCTGACGAACGATCATTGCCATGCAGCGGTAGATCTGCTCGGCGGAAGCAACGTCCAACGTGACGCCGCATTCGCTGACGACCTTGTCTTTGAGAATTTTTTCAAATTCTTTTTTAGTAAGTTTCATCAAAAGTATCCCTCTCCTTACGGCTTATCTATACCAGAATCCTCTGGGATTATACTGAACCAGAACCCTCTGGGATTATACTGATTTTTCAAAATCAATAAAAATACTTACCTTAAGCATTATAGTCAAAATTGGCGATATGTGCAAGGCTTTTTTCCCACACGCGTCAATTTTTTCAATTTTACACAAAAGGGGCTTTTTCTTACGGGCATTTTATACTATAATATAAGGGTATAATTTTAAGCATTTTCCCTGCGCTGCGGGGGTTGGTGGGCGGTTTTGCCGCGCAGAAGCCCCTTTCCGTCCCGCTTTTGGCGACAAAAGTGCAGGGTATTCCTGATAAAAACACCATCAACTGAAACAAAGGAGACCCCAACTATGGCTAACAAAGTACGTCTGACCATCTGCGGTTCGAGCTATGTGATCTCTACCAACGAAAGTGAAGATTACATGCAGAATCTGGCCGAGCGCCTGAATCTTGATATGAATGAGCTGATGAGCTCTTCCAATTCGGTTTCCATCACCACCGCTGCCATCATGACCGCGCTGAACTACCGCGATGAACTGGAAAAGGCCAGCGGCAGCGCGGATAATATGCGCCGCCAGATCAAAGACTATCTGGAGGATGCCGCCTCCGCCAAGATGGCTGCCGAGGAGCTGCGCCGCGAAAACGCCGCCCTGCGCAAAAAGGTGGACGACCTGCACCGCCGTTCCCTGACGAGCGAAGCCTGATGGAACAGACTGTTTTGCAGCGCCCGGAGATCCTGGCCCCCGCCGGCAATGCTGATATGCTGCGGGCTGCGGTGTTTGCCGGGGCTGACGCCGTATATCTTGGGCTGGATGGCTACAATGCGCGGCGCAGCGCTGGGAACTTTGACCCTGATGCCCTGCGCGAAGCCGTCTGTTTTTGTCATGCCCGCGGGGTTGCGGTGCATGTGACCCTGAACACGCTGGTTTACGCCGCCGAGCTGGGCGGCCTGGCCGATGCCGTGCGCGCTGTTGCCGCCGCCGGGGCGGATGCCGTGATTGTGGATGACCTTGCCACCGCGCAGCTGGTGCGCAGCATTGCGCCTGGCCTGCGCCTGCACGGCTCTACCCAGATGAGCATCCACACCGCAGAGGGCGCCAAGATGCTGGCAAAGCTGGGGTATTCCCGCGCCATTCTGGCCCGTGAGCTGAGCCTGGCGGAGATCGAAGCCGTGGTAAAGGCAAGCCCGATCGAATGCGAAGTGTTTGTACACGGCGCGATGTGCATGTCCATGAGCGGCCAGTGCATGATGAGCGCGTTCCTGGGCGGGCGCAGCGGCAATCGCGGTGCCTGCGCGGGTCCCTGCCGCCTGCCGTTTGATGCTACCAACGGCCTGCGCCCCGGCCAGCCGGGCAAAGCCTGCCACCTGAGCCTGAAAGACATGGACCTTGTGCCCCACATGGCCCAGCTGAAAGCCGCCGGGGTTGCCAGCATTAAAATTGAAGGCCGCCTGCGCACGCCGGAATATGCCGCCGCTGCGGTAACGGCCTGTCGCGCAGCCCGCGCCGGGCAGCCCTATGATGAAGCGCTGCTGCGGGATATTTTCTCCCGCTCCGGCTTCAGTGATGCCTATCTGGTAGGCCGCAATGACGGCACCATGTTTGGCGTGCGCACCGAAGCCGATGCAGCCGCTACGCGCGCCGCCACGCCGAAAGCCCGCGAGCTGTTCCGCCGCGAACTGGAGCGCATTCCGGTGCATTTCTGCGTCAGCGGCGGTGTGGAGGACGGCGGCATCAAGCTGACAGCTTTCGACGACAACGGCAGCCGTGTCAATGTGTACAGCGCCGATGAACCGCAGCCCGCACAGAAAGACCCCGCCCCCGGCATTGAGCGTGCCCTGGGCAAAACCGGCGGTACGCCGTTCACCTGCGCCGGGGTTGAGTTTGCCTGCGGCGAGGGTGGCCCCGGATTTTTGCCCGGCTCCGCCTGGAATGAGATGCGTCGCGAAGCGCTGGACAAGCTGCTGCAAAAGCGCAGTGAACCTGCGCCCCTGGCCACAAAGGAAATCACCCTGCCGGAATACGCCGAGCACGAAGTAGGCATGATACCCCAGCTGGCCGCCCGTTTTGAAACCACTGCCCAGCTGCCCGGTGCCGAATACCTGGCCAAGCTGCGCTATCTGATCCTGCCCATCCGGGAAGCGGACGCTGTGCCGCAGCCCTTGCGCTGCAAAACGCTGCTGGAGCTGCCCCGCGCTGCTTTCGGCACTGTGGAACCGGATACCATGCGCCGCCTGGCTGCGCTGGAAGGTTCCGGCTTTGCGGGTGTGGTTGCAAACAATCTGGCGCAGTTTGGGTATGCCTCTCCCCTGCCGGTGTTCGGCGGGCTGGGGCTGAATGTAACCAACCCAATGTCTGCGGCAGAGTATGTGTGCCTGGGTGCCTGTGGCCTGCTGGTGCAGCCTGAAACCGCCCTGACCGCCATGCGTGCTGTGGCACCCCGGCAGAAAGACGGCACCCCGGTGCCCACCGCTGCCCTGTGCTATGGCCACCTGCCCCTGATGCTGACCCGCGCCTGCCCGCTGCGCAATGTACGCACCAGCTGCGCGGGCTGCACCCACAAGGGCAAACTGCGGGACCGCAAAGGGCGGGATTTCCCGGTGCGGTGCTCCGCCCCCGGCAGCGCCGGAATGCGCACCGTGTTTAACCCTGTACCACTTTATATGGGGGACCGCCTGACCGAAATGCCGGTGGACCTTGCCGTGGCCGCGTTCACCCTGGAACCTGCCGACCGCGTGGAAGAGGTCCTGACCCACCTTTTCCATCAGCAGCCCTTTGACGGCGAGTTTACAAGAGGGCTATATTATACGAATAACTAAATCATAATATCGGAGGAAGGGTAAGTTAGGAGTGAGGCAGTAGGAGTTAAAGCAGGGCCTAAGGTTTTGCTCTGTAGGGAACGGTCTTGACCGTTCCGAAACATTGCCATATATGCCATAATGGAATTTGCAATAATGCGCCCCTACGGGGGGCATCGTAATTTCTAAGGCAATACCGCATAATTCTAAGTGCTGATACGGCGAGCGAGGTGCGACAGCTGCTAAGCCAAAAGCGCAGATAATACTGGATGCTGCAAAGGTGAGCGCCGCCAGTGGCGGAAACAGCGAACCGAAGCAGGGGCAGCGGTCGCAGAGTGCGAGGGGCTTTTGCCCCCGAAGCACGATGCGGGTACCGCAACCCGACATTATCGAGCATTTTGGCAACGCAGATGCCGTGCCGCAGCCGCCGGAGCGGTGCTTAAGCCGTAAGGCGGGAATTATGCGGTGCTGCCCTAATTGCTCATTGCTAATTTCTAATTGAGATAACTCCTAACTCTTCCCTCCTAACTCACCCCAACGTACTATGGAACAAAAAATCGTCAAATATTCCGTTCTTTCCCCGCTGGCTAAGGTGCCGGCATATGCAACGGCGGGGGCGGCGGCGGCTGATTTGTGCGCCGCGCTGGAAGAGCCGTTGACCATTGCCCCCATGCAGCGGGTGCTGGTGCCCACCGGCCTTGCCATTGAGCTGCCGGATGCCGGGTGCGTGGCATTGGTGTATGCCCGCAGCGGGCTTTCCATCAAGCATGGGCTGTGCATGGCCAACGGCGTTGGCGTTGTGGACAGCGATTACCGCGGCGAGCTGAAAGTGCCCATGATCAACCTTGGCACCGAGCCTTACACCATCGCCCCCGGCGAGCGCGTGGCCCAGCTGTGCATTGCCCCCGTGTGGCAAGCCGCCTTTGTGCCCGCCGCCACCCTGAACGAAACCGAACGCGGTGAAGGCGGGTTTGGATCGACAGGAAAATAGTTAGGAGTTAAGATGCCCTCGTAGGGGCGCACAGTGTGCGCCCGCCGCTTTGCGGTAAATCTCGTTACGGCATCTATTGCCAACCTTGCCATATCCAAATTGCTAATGGTTCATTGCCAATTCCCAATTCAATCAACTCCTAACTCCTACTTCCTACCTCCTAACTTCCTCTTTTCCCTTTGTTTCGCCGCGGTGGTGCGGTAGAATCTGTTACGAAAGGAACATCCCATTATGTCCTTGATTTTAGCCTCCGGCAGCCCGCGGCGGCGGGAGCTGATGGCGCTGATCACGCCCAACTATACCGTTGCCCCCAGTGATGTGGACGAGAGCCGCATTACCGCCGCAACGCCTGCCCAGCTGGCCCAGGCCCTGGCAGAAGCCAAAGCCCTGGCCGTGGCGCAGCAGCACCCTGATGATACCGTGATCGGCTGTGATACCGTGGTGGACTGTGACGGCGCTGTGTTCGGCAAACCTTCCGGCGAGGAAGACGCCGTGCGGATGCTGCACGCGCTCTCTGGCCGGGAACACAAAGTACATACCGGGCTGTGCGTGGTACACGGCGGCAAGGCGTACCTTGCCACTGAAACCACCCGCGTACAGTTTGCGCCCATTGAGGAAAGCGACCTGCTTGCCTATGCGCGCACCCCGGAACCGTATGACAAAGCCGGGGCTTACGCCATCCAGGGCCATGCTGCGCTGTGGTGCAGCGGCATTGTGGGATGTTATTACAATATTATGGGTCTGCCCGTACACCGTCTGGCACAGGTACTGCGCCAGGCCGGAGCGCTGTAACGGCAGTGCCGCAGCGGCCTGGCTGCTGCGGCGTGTCGTGCGCATTCTTTGTGCGGCCCACCCGCACAAACACATGATGGGGAGATAAAAATGGCAAATCCGATTTTGCAGCTGCTTGAAGCTCTGCGCAATATGTTTACCTGTGATATTGGCATTGACCTTGGCACCGCCAACACGCTGGTGTATATGAAAGGCCGCGGCATTATCATCCGCGAGCCCAGCGTTGTGGCGGTGGATGCCCGCACCGACGAACTGCGTGTGCGCTGCGTAGGCCACGAGGCCAAAGCCATCATCGGCGCAGCGCCCAACTCCATTCTGGCGGTACGCCCGCTGAAAGACGGCGTGATTGCCGACTTTGACATCACCGCCGCCATGCTGCAAAGTTTTATCCGCCAGGCATGCGGCAGCCGCCTGTTCGTGCGGCCGCGCGTGGTCATCTGCGTGCCGTCCGGCGTGACCGAAGTGGAACGCCGCGCCGTGCGCCAGGCCGCCGCCAAAGCCGGTGCCCGCCAGGTAACGGTGATTGAAGAGCCGATGGCTGCCGCCATTGGTGCCGGGCTGCCGACCGCTGAACCGGTGGGCAGCATGATTGTGGATATCGGCGGCGGCACGGCGGAAGTGGCTGTTATCAGCCTTTCCGGCATTGTGGCATCCCGCAGCGTGCGCTGTGCGGGCGATGCGCTGGACCAGAGCATTACCAGCTTTATCAAGCGCAAATACAACCTGCTGGTGGGCGAACGCACTGCGGAGCAGATTAAACTGGAAATCGGCTCCGCCTGCCCGCCAGACCCCACCGACACCGAGCATGGCGAAACCACAATGGAGATCAAGGGCCGTAACCTGGTGGATGGCCTGCCGAAAGATATCCTGATCCGCTCCGAAGAAGTGCGCGAGGCAATGAACGAAAACCTGATGCGCATTGTGGAAGCCATCAAGGACACGCTGGAATGCACTCCGCCGGAGCTTTCCAGCGATATCATTGACCGCGGCATTATGCTTTCGGGCGGCGGTGCCCTGCTGCGCGGGCTGGATACTTTGATCCAGAACGAAACCGGCATTGAGGTACACATTGCCGAAGCCCCGCTGGACTGCGTTGCCCTCGGCGCCGGTGCCGTCCTCGACCACCCCGATCTGGCAGGAACCAGACGGGAGGAACTGAGCTACCTGTAAAGGTAGGAGTTAGGTGGCGGTTTGAAAGTTTGCCGCAACCCCATAAAATAAATGTAGGGAACGGTCTTGACCGTTCCCTACATTTTTGTTTTAATATTCAGACAGAATTTTTGGGTACCTGCAGCCCCAAAAACTCTTAACTCCTACTTTCTAACTCCTAACTTTCCCTCGTCGCTCCCACCGTGCTACCAGATCCTTGGTCTGAGCTTGCAGGGCTTCGCGGGCGGCGTTCAGGGCCTGGGTGTCCTGGGGGGTCATTTTTTCGGGCTTTTTGTGGCGGGTCAGGCGTTCCAGGTTCTTTTCTGCCTCTTTAATGCGGTTTTTGGTGTCCTTATCCAGCTCCTTGCCCTCTTTACTGCCAAGGGCGGAATTGACGCGGTAGATGGCGGCTTCCGCGGCATTCAGGGCCTCGATGGCGGCTTTGCGCTCCTGATCCTGCCCGGCAAAGGCAGCGGCATCGTCCATGGCGCGGCGGATCTCCTGCTCGCTCAGGTTGGAAGACCCGGTGATGGTAATGCTCTGCTGTTTGCCGGTGCCAAGGTCACGAGCGCTCACCGTCACAATGCCGTTGGCGTCAATATCAAAGGTCACTTCGATCTGCGGCACACCGGCCCAGGCGCGTTTGATGCCCTTGAGGGTAAAGTTGCCGATAAGCTTATTATCCTTGGCGAACTCCCGCTCACCCTGCAGCACCTTGATTTCAACTGTGCTCTGGAACGGCGCAGCGGTGGTAAAGATTTTGGAATACCGGGTGGGAATGGTGGAGTTACGGTCGATCAGATGGGTTGCCACACCGCCCACCGTCTCAATCGAAAGGGTCAGCGGGGTAACGTCCATCAGCAGCAGGTTCTGCCCGCCAGCAGCCAGGCCTTCGCCGCCAAGGCGTCCGCCCTGCACCGCAGCGCCAAGGGCTACACACTCGTCCGGGTTCAGCGTTTTGGACGGTTCCAGATCGATCATCCGCATGACCTTGGCCTGCACCGCCGGGATGCGGGTGGAACCACCTACCAGCAGCACCTGATCCAGGTCGTTGGCGGCCAGGTGGGCATCCCGCAGGGCGTTGCGCACCGGCAGTGCCGTGCGCTCCACCAGGTCGGCGGTCAGCTCATCAAACTTGGCGCGGGTCAGTTCCGCCTGCAAATGCAGCGGGCCGTTGGGGCCAACGGTGATGAACGGCAGGTTGATTTCAGTATGGGTGGCAGCGGAAAGCTCTTTTTTGGCTTTCTCAGCTTCCTCCCGCACGCGCTGCATGGCAACGGGATCACGGGTCAGGTCCACCTGGTTTTCGGCGGCAAAGTTCCGCCCCAGCCAGTCAGCCACACGAGCATCAAAGTCATCGCCGCCCAGATGGTTATCACCGCAGGTGGCCAACACCTGCACAATGCCATCCCCGATCTGGATCAGCGAAACATCGAACGTGCCGCCGCCCAGATCATACACCATCACTTTCTGGGTCTTGCCGTTATCCAGGCCATAGGCCAGGGCGGCCGCAGTAGGTTCGTTGATAATGCGCTTTACATTCAGGCCCGCAATGCGCCCGGCATCTTTGGTAGCCTGGCGCTGGGCATCGTTAAAATAAGCCGGCACGGTGATAACGGCTTCTGTCACCGGTTCACCAAGATAAGCTTCTGCATCCGCTTTCAGCTTTTGCAGGATCATGGCGCTGATCTCCTGCGGGGAGAAGCACTTGCCGTCAATGGGAATGCGCTCATCACTGCCCATTTTGCGCTTAACGCTGGCAATGGTGCGCGGTGCGTTGGTGACAGCCTGGCGTTTGGCCGGATCGCCCACAAGGCGTTCGCCGCTTTTTGCAAAAGCAACGACCGACGGGGTGGTGCGCTGGCCTTCGGCATTTGGGATAACGGTTGGGCGTCCGCCTTCCACCACAGCCACGCAGCTGTTGGTCGTTCCTAAATCAATTCCGATGATTTTACCCATGTTGCTTTTGGTCCTTTCACACAAGCCGGCAACAGATACAGGGGTTCGCCAGCTTTTGTCACACAGGGAGCACCGCTAAGGCGCAAAACTCCGCCTTAGAGTGTAGCTGAAAGCAAAGAAAATGACAATTATTCCGCAAACACAAGCGGGATTTAAGGCAAAAGCCGCAGGAATCCTTTATGGATTCCAAGGTTTTTAACGCAAAATCCAGCTGTGGTTGTAGAAACAGGCTGAATTTTCGACTTTTCAGGTACACCTTATGGTTTGTTAACATTATTGTAGCGCGCAAAGTGCCGGAATGTGTTGCAAAATCGTAAACTCTTATCAGACAATCATCCAAATGTTGGGGTGTATCGTTGACGGACGGGGGCAACGGTGCTATATTCTTTAGTATACTAAAGAGAAGGAGATTTCCGGACATGCAGGCATTTTCCAGCCATGACATTTTCCAAACGCTGTACCAGCAGATCATGTTGCTGGAATTAAAGCCCGGCTCCACCCTGCGGGAAAACGCATTGTGCGAGCAGTTCGGGGTTTCCCGCACGCCGGTGCGCAGCGTTTTGCAGGAGCTGCGCATTGCCGGGCTGATTGAAGTCACCCCCTACAAATCCACGCGGGTCACCCAGCTGGATTTTGACACTATCAGCCAGCAGATTTACCTGCGCAACGCGGTGGAGTCCGCCGTGATGACAGACTTTGCCGCTGCCTGCACCCCCGAACAGCTGGCCCAGCTGAAAACCCGCAACGATGCTTTGCGCCGCCTGGCGGCCCAACCCCACCCGGACCCGCGGATGTTTTATGAGCTGGACAGCCGCCTGCACGAAAGCTGGTTTCTTGCCACCGGCAAAGACCAGCTGTGGCAGCTGATCCAGACTTCGCAGAACAGCTATTCGCGGTTCCGCATGCTGGACCTTGTGGCCGTTGGCAATTTTGGCGATATTGTGGCGGAACATGATGTTCTGCTGGATGCCATTGCCCGCAATGATGCCGCCGCCATCCGGGCGCAGTGTTCCCGCCATTTGTACGGCGGCGTAATGCGGCTGGGGGAAGAACTTTCAACCAAATATGCGGATTATTTTGTTTCCGGCACCCACTGGCCGGACCATGCAAAGGAGATGCAACCGTGAGCCGCACTGCTACCGTGACCCGCAAAACGCGGGAAACCAACATTACCGTCACCCTGGACCTGGACGGCAGCGGAAAAGCCGACCTGCACACCGGCATCGGCTTTTTTGACCACATGCTGGACGGCTTTGCCCGCCACGGCCTGTTTGATTTGACATTACACTGTGATGGCGACCTGAACGTGGACTGTCACCACACAATTGAAGACTGCGGCATCGCGCTTGGTACGGCCATCCGTGAGGCCCTTGGCGACAAAGCCGGCATTGTGCGTTACGGCAGCTGCATGCTGCCCATGGACGAAACGCTGGCCCTGTGCGCTGTGGACCTTGGCGGACGGCCGTATTTTGTTTATGATGCCAGCTTTGCCGGGCAGAGCTGCGGCGGCATGGATGTGCAGATGGCACGGGAATTCTTTTACGCTGTCAGCTACAGCGCCATGATGAACCTGCACCTGAAGGTGCTGTACGGCGAAAACGACCACCACAAGCTGGAAGCCATGTACAAAGCATTCGCCAAAGCCCTTTCCGCCGCCGTCCGCCATGACGACCGCATTGTGGGCGTGCTTTCCACGAAAGGAAGCATTTAACTACCTCCTAACTTAATTTCGTTTTACCGGGGCGGGGCCCCGTTTTCAGTATATAAGGGTAACACTGAAAGGAGTAAGTATTATGTACAAGGACATGATGGACACCATTGGTTTTGTTTCGGGGTATGACCCGGAGCTGGGTGCGGCCATGCAGCGTGAGCTGGGCCGCCAGCAGGCAAACATTGAGCTGATTGCCAGCGAAAACATTGTTTCCCCTGCCGTTATGGCTGCCATGGGCAGCGTGCTGACCAACAAATATGCCGAGGGCTACCCCGGCCACCGCTATTACGGCGGCTGCCAGTTTGTGGACCAGGTTGAGCAGATTGCGATTGACCGTGCCTGCAAGCTGTTTGGTGCCAAATATGCCAACGTGCAGCCCCATTCCGGCGCACAGGCCAACCTGGCCGTTTACTTTGCCCTGCTCAACCTGGGCGATACCGTCATGGGCATGGATCTTTCCCAGGGCGGCCATCTGACCCATGGTTCCCCCGCCAACATGAGCGGCAAGAACTACAACTTTGTTTCCTACGGCGTTTCTGCCGAGGACGGCCGCATTGATTACGATGCCCTGGCCAAGCAGGTTGCCAAGGTTCGCCCCAAGCTGCTGGTTGCCGGTGCTTCCGCTTACCCGCGCGCTATCGATTTTGAAAAGCTGGCCGAGATCGCCCACGGTTACGGCGCAATGCTGATGGTGGACATGGCTCACATTGCCGGCCTGGTTGCCGGTGGCATGCACCAGAACCCGGTGCCCTATGCTGATGTTGTAACCACCACCACCCACAAGACCCTGCGCGGTCCCCGCGGCGGCCTGATCCTGACCAACAACGCTTACCTGATCAAGCGCATCAACTCCGCCATCTTCCCCGGCACCCAGGGCGGCCCGCTGGAGCATGTGATTGCTGCAAAGGCTGTCTGCTTTGGCGAGGCACTGAAGCCGGAGTTCAAGGATTATGCCCGCAAGATTGTGGAGAACGCCGCTGCTATGGCCGACGAGCTGACCGCCCGCGGCGTGAAGCTGGTTTCCGGCGGCACCGACAACCACCTGCTGCTGGTTGACCTGACCGATTCCGAGATGACCGGCAAGGAGCTGGAGCACAACCTGGACGAAGTACACATTACTGCCAACAAGAACACCGTTCCCGGTGAAAAGCGCAGCCCGTTTGTGACCAGCGGTGTCCGCCTTGGCACCCCTGCTGTGACCACCCGCGGCATGGGCCCCACCGAGATGAAAGAGATTGCCGACTGCATCGCAGACTGCATCTTTGACTTTGAAGGCAAGAAAGACGACATCGCTGCCCGCGTTGCCAGCCTGACCGCTCGCTTCCCCCTGTACGAATAATTCCCGCTTTTCCCGCCTTTTTGAAAAAGAGCGGGGCGAAAAGCTTTAATGGGCATCGCACAAATTGATAAAGACACTCCGCAGCGAATCTCTTGCTGCGGGGTGTTTTTTATGGCAGTCTAGTAGGGCTGGGAGCCGAAACCAGCGCGGCATTTCTCATTTTTTTCGCGGGCCTTCTCATTCCTTGCGGACTTTTGCGCAGGCCTTAAAAAATGTTTCCATTTTATAGAATATTGTGATATAATGCAAAGGACAAATAAAATGCCACATAAAAGGAGGCAAAATCATGAAGTTTTTTATTGATACTGCGAATGTAGATGAGATCCGTAAAGCCAATGACATGGGCATTATTGCCGGTGTTACCACCAACCCCAGTCTGATTGCCAAGGAAGGCCGCGATTATGCCGAGACCCTGGCAGAGATCGCCACCATCGTGGACGGCCCCATTTCCGGCGAAGTAAAGGCCACCACTGTGGACGCTGAAACCATGGTTGCTGAGGGCGAAGCCATCTATGCCCTGGACCCCAAGCACATGGTCGTCAAGATCCCCATGACCGCTGAGGGCCTGAAGGCCATCAAGGCACTGTCCGCCAAGGGCATTCCCACCAACTGCACGCTGGTGTTCTCCGCCAACCAGGCGCTGTTGGCTGCCCGCGCAGGCGCTACTTACGTCAGCCCGTTCCTGGGCCGTCTGGACGACATTGGCCAGCCCGGCATTGAACTGATCGAAACCATTCATGACATGTTCCTGAACTACCCCGACATTGACACCCAGATCATTGCCGCTTCCGTCCGCAACCCCATCCATGTAACGGACTGCGCTCTGGCTGGTGCTGATATCGCCACCGTTCCTTACAAGGTCATTGAGCAGATGCTGCATCACCCGCTGACCGATGCCGGCATTGAAAAGTTCAAGGCTGACTACATCAAGGTATTTGGCGAATAATTTCTGTCGCTCTGCCCGGTACCGGCTGTCTGCCGGGCCGGGCTTTGTTTTTGCTTAGTTTCTTGCAGATTGCTTTTTTATCCACTATACTTATACTGTATAAATAATGATTAAGGTGTATCTGAAAACAAAGAAAATGACGGATATTTCGCAAACACAAGCAGGA
>ERZ857745.3735-NODE-3735-length-14153-cov-15.670733_pt1 | contig 14153 bp, 5 predicted proteins | sample MGYA00519699_ERZ857745 | MGnify/ENA primary metagenome ERZ857745 (study PRJEB31778, sample SAMEA3449357) | human gut metagenome | biome: human gut; feature: human-associated habitat; material: faeces | place: United Kingdom | collected 2010/2012 ...
TCCTTGTAGCGCGCTTTCATACTGCGAAACGCTCTATCATTACCTCACCTGCTGCCACTCTCTGAAAAAGACCAGCGACGCGCTCTATACCCACCGCAACACCGTGCTTTACCGCATCCGCAGATTGCAGGAGGATTTTGCAATCCCGATGGAGGAGCCGTCTCAGCACGCAGACCTGCTGCTGGGCGTGTCACTCATTCTGTTTGAGAGCAAAGGGCCGGACTTTTTTCTCAGTGCGCCGCAAGCTGAAGTATAATACGCCAAAACTTTCGCAAACAGAAAAGGATGATATCACAATGAAAGAAAACCGTAAGCTTTTAAGAGAAGTCCTCAAGGACATCCGCCGCGATATGACGGACGAGGAAGTGCTGAACCTGCTGGCGGACAGTAAGATTTCCGAAAATCTCGCAGGCGAAAATGAAAAATACACCCTCGGCCAGCGGGCGGCAGACGCCATTGCTAAATTCGCGGGCAGCTGGGCGTTCATCTTCGCCTTCACCGGCGTACTAATCCTGTGGATGCTCGTCAATACGCTGCTGGCGGCAAAGGCGTTCGACCCGTACCCCTTCATCCTGCTCGATCTGGTGCTCTCCTGTGTGGCGGCCATTCAGGCACCGCTCATCATGATGAGCCAGAACCGGCAGGAGGAAAAGGACCGCCGCCGTGCAGAGAACGATTATAAGGTCAACCTCAAGACAGAGATCATGATCGAGGATCTTTACGACAAGGTCAATGCCATCCTGGCCAGACAGACCGCACTGGAAAAACAGCTGACGGAGAAGGGCGAAAGCGCAGGGCAAAAATGAGGGAGGACAGAGCCGTCCTCCCTCATTTTTTGCTGTTTTTGCGCAACGCGGAATCCTCCTCCGCAAACCTGCGCGCTTTTGTTGAGATGCCTCTCCGGCGCGTAAAGCCCTTATACGTGCAAGACTCTATGTTGCTTTACAGCCGGAAGTGCTTCTTAAGTTCTTGGTTTTCCCCCAGCACCAGCAGCGTCATATCAGCGTCCAGCACAGTTTCCGGGGAGACGTTCACATCGGTCTTGCCGTTCCGCTTCACGCCGAGGATGTTGACGCCGTATTTTCTGCGGATGTCCAGCTCGCCGATGCTGCGGCCCTGCCAATCCTCCGGCACGGCAACCTCGATAATGGCGTGCTGCTCGTCCAGCTCAATGTAGCTGAAAATATGGTTGGCGGTATAGCGGATGGCCGCCCACTTCGCCAGCTGCTTTTCCGGGTAGGCGACCGCGTCTGCGCCGTTGCGCAGCAGGAATTTCGCCTGCACATCCCGCTCAGCGCGGGATACCACATATTTTGCTCCCAGCTCCTTGAGCAGCGACGTCGTCTCCAGCGAATTCTGAAAATTTCCGCTGATGGTGACATAGCAGACATCGTAATTGCTCACGCCCAGCGAGCGCAGAAAGTCCACACGGGTGCTGTCGCCGATCTGCGCGTTGGTGACAAAGGACATGCACTCGTTGACGCGCTCCTCGTCTTTGTCCACTGCCATCACCTGATGGCCCAACTCGTTGAGCTGCATGGCAAGATGCCGCCCGAAGCGGCCCAGTCCGATCAATAATACCGTTTTCATCGTGTGCTCCTTTCAGCCTACGGTAATTTTCTCCTGCGGATAGCGGGCGTAAGTCAGATCATGCCCGGAGAATGCGGCGTAGATCAAGGTCAATCCGCCGACGCGCCCGAAATACATCAGCAGGATGAGAATGCTCTGCGACAGGACTCCAAGCTGCGGCGTCAGCCCCAGCGTCAGGCCCACCGTACCGGCGGCGGACGCTGTTTCATAGAGACAGGCACCGAGGGGAAGCTCCTCCGCTGTGCTGATGACCGCCGCCCCCGCAAAGGTCAGCCCCAGATACAGCAGCAGAATGGCGGCGGCGTTGCGGACAGTGGATGTCTCCAATCTGCGGTGGAAGAGCTGCGGATCCTCCCGCCTGCGGAAAGCGGCAACGGCGTTGGCGATCAGGACGGCCAGCGTTGTGACCTTCATGCCGCCCGCCGTGGAGCCGGGTGCGCCGCCGGTAAGCATCAGCAGGATGGTGACTGCCTGCGAGGTATCGCCCATCTTCGTCAGATCCGCGGTGTTGTAGCCGGCTGTCCGCGGCGTGACCGCCTGAAAGAGAGACGCCAGCACCCTTTCCCCTGTGGGCAGGGCGGCAAAATCCGTCAGGAAGAACAAGGTCGCCGGAAGCACGATCAGCAGCGCCGTCGTGCTCAGGATGACCTTGCTCTGCATCCGGTACCGCCGCAGGTGCAGCCGGTGGGTGCAGACGTCGTCCCACGTCAGAAAGCCGATGCCGCCCACGATGATCAGCAGCATAATGACAATGTTGACCAGCGGGTCGGCCATGTACGCCGTCAGGGACGGGTAGAGGGCATCTGCCCGCCCCAGAATGTCAAAGCCCGCGTTGCAGAAGGCGGAAACGGAGTGAAATATTGCCATCCACACGCCCCGCAGACCATAGTCCCGACAGAACGCCGGCAGCAGCGCAAAAGCGCCGGCCATCTCCACAAGGAACGTTCCCTTGAGGATGAACCGCGTCAGGCGCACGATGCCGCCCACCGCCGGAGCGGAAATGGCATCCTGCATGGCGCTGCGCTCCTTCAGTGAGATGTTTCTGCCGGAGAGCATCAGAAACGTTACAGCCGCAGTGATGACGCCTAAGCCGCCAATCTGGATCAGCAGCAGGATCACCGTCTGACCGAAGCCGGACCAGTAGCTGCCGGTGTCCTGTACCACCAGTCCCGTCACACAGACCGCAGAGGTGGAGGTAAACAGCGCCTCGTGAAACGGCGTCCATGTGCGGCTTGCGGCGGCGATGGGCAGCATCAGCACCAGCGCGCCCAGCAGGATGACGCCCGCAAAGCCCAGGATCATGATCTGAAAGGACGTCAGGCGGCGTTTCAAATGGAAACCGGTTTCTGTCACGGTATGCACCTCCTCGAACCGACGATCGCCCCGATTTTTCCACACAGTATAGCACGGTTTTTGTATTGTGTCTATGTAGGTTTTGTTAAGCTTTCCGTTTTAGACGGCAGGAACCGTTCTTGGCTCGCTGTGCAGGGTCTTGGGGTGAATATGCAAACCGATGCGTCATCTTCTATCTGGAAGATCGCAGCACCCTCGGTGGACAGGATCGTGCTGTCCGCGCCCAACTGGCGGATGCCCTCCACATCCGGCAGCTCCACAGCGCAGCCGCCCGCGTGGATGGTCACGGTGCTCGTCGTGATCTCGGCGGCGCGGGCATCCTTCAGCGCGTTGACGCTTCGATCCACATAGGCCTCCGTCAGTGTCACCTGTGCGTCGCCCACCGCCTTAATGTTGAACGTCAGCACAAAGGACGGCCCCGTCCTCCGTGCGCCATAACCCGCTATGGTCAGCGTGCCTCCGCTGTCCTCCACGATCTCCGGCGCATCCCTTCCGGTGGCCGAAATAGCCCCGTAGCCCAACCGCTCACTGTCGTAGTGCAGCACGAACTGGTAGGCGTTGTGGCCGTCGTCGTTTTCATCCTGTGGAACCAGCATCAATGCAACCTTGACGCCGCTGCCCGCCGCGTTGGTGGTATCGTTATACATCAGGGAGGAGCGAAAAAGCGCCGGCTCTTCACCCGTTGCACGGGTAGGCAGCACGGCGCAAAGCAAAGCAACGACAAAAAACATAGAAAGCAGTTTTCCGGCAAAGCGTAGTGCATCGCTTCTTTTCGTTATATCGCTTTTTGCGGTTTTCGCTGCAACATTCGCCATCTGCGGACTTCAGCGTATATACATGCTCCATTTCTGTTTCTTGGCTTCGTGTTTCAGCTCATTGCTCGTCATCTGCTTCACACCTTGAATGTTATAGTGGCGGGAAGCTTCACAGCTCCCCGCCACTATTGTCTTTTGTGTGTCCAGTCGCTCTTATCTTTGACGGTTATGTCGCTTCGCCGTTTAGCGCCCCGGAGGGCGGAAATCCGGCAGAGTCCATAAATGGTCAAAGAGGGGGCGGTCCGGGACTGACTCGAACCGTCCCTCTACTCAAGGTTTGGTATTGCGCGTTATTGCCTTATGCCTTGCGGCACTTCTTGCTGACCACAGCGGTACCCATCAGGGAGCTGACGGCCATCACCGCATACAGCGCGATACCGGCGTCCGCCGTCTTGGGGGTTCCATCCGCCTTGATGGTGAACGTGCCCGTGCTCACATGGGTGGCACTCTCGATCTTAATTGTATACGTACCGGCTTTCAGGGTGGCCAGATACGCATCGGTCAGCGTCACGATGCTGCCGCTGCCATTGCTGCTGACGGTGTAGTACTTGCTGTCCAGCTTCTTGCCGTTAACAGTCACCCTGGTGATGCTGTCGGCGGGCAGGTCGGTGGTGAAGGACATCCCGGAGGTGTAGGAGCTGCCGGAGCCGGAGCTGGAGCCGCCGCCAGTGGAGCCGCCGCCGGTGGTGCCGCCGCCGGTGGTGCCGCCGCCGGTGGTACCGCCGCCAGTAGTGCCGCCGCCAGTAGTGCCGCCGCCAGTAGTGCCGCCGCCAGTGGTGCCGCCGCCAGTAGTGCCGCCGCCGGTGGTGCCGCCGCCAGTAGTGCCGCCGCCAGTGGTGCCGCCGCCGGTGGTGCTGCCGCCGGTGGTCACATTGATGCCGCCAGCCACAATGGTCGGGTTGAGCTTAACATTATTCGCATTCTTAAAGGTGGTCGTCTCAAGCGTTACCTGCGCACCATCTGCGCAATCTGCTTTTACATTGAATGTCAAGGTAAACAGAACACCATCGTTCGTATGCTCCCCTGCGTTAGGCTCAGCAATGAAATTCACTTTAGCCGTTTTTTCATTGCCGACAAGGTTGCCTTTAAAGCTTCCGTTTGCGACTTCCTTCAGTTCGAGGTCAGCTTTATCATAGTCGATGAGAAAGTCATACGCTACAAACCCCGGATTATTCGCAATGGAAACATTCAGTGTAACTTCGTCGCCCGCCTTAACTTCTTTTTGTACAGTCTCAACGGTGATCGTAGCCGCACTGCCGTTATCAGTGCCAGCTGCCATAGCAGGGGTGAGCGCCATTGTGAACACCACCACTATGGAAAGAATCACCGATAACCATTGTTTTACATTCTTCACGTTTTTTCGTTCCTTTCTTTATAAAAATGTGTTGTATCACATGATACACGTAGGGTTGCTACTTCTGTCGAAGGATGCCCTATCCGGCATCCTTCGACAGAAAAAGGAATCTCAGTCGCCGTAGCCGGCCAACCGCCGCTGGAGAGCCCAGGCATCGAAAATATCAACATCGCCATCGCCATTAATATCGCCATTAACAGGAATGATACCTTCTACATCATACCCCGCAAGGTAGCGACTCAGTGCGTAGACATCGAAAATATCAACATCGCCATCGCCGTTAACATCGCCAGCCACGATGCTCTGTAGATTAAAGCGGCTGTCCATGTTGGCCAAGCGGTTTTCGATCCAGGTTGTCATCTCATCCACAACGCCCTGATAGCTCACGCCCTGCCAAATGTGGCCTTCCATCTCCGGGTTGCCGATGCGGATATAATCCCAGATGGTGTAGTTCATAGCCGCATTGTCCTTCAGGAGCGCGTACTGCCGTGCGATGGTTCCATTGCTGCCCAGCAGGTCACGAACCTCCGAGGCAAAGGTATTGGTGTAGTACTCCTTGACCGCAGCTTCAAAGTCCGGGATCCGGATCAGAGCCTTGGCCAGATAGTGGTAGTCCACGATCTCCGCACCGTTGGTCTTGTTCCAGCCGGTACCGAAGGTCATATCCTGATCCCAGATGGGCCCGGCAAACATCTTGCCGTCTGCATCCTTGTAGAAGTAGACCGAGGAAATAAATCCGTCACAATTCAGCGCCAGCTCCTGCAGCAGGAACACCTTGACCAGAGAATCCATGTCCACATAGTCATAGAAATACTTCCCGGTAGAGGCATTATAGCCCGTGTACGCGCCGGTATCATCCGTGGCGTAAACAGCGTCCTCAAAAGCCTGATAGTACTCACTGATGTACTTCATGGCAGAATCGCCGCACCACTCGGGGCTCTTGACATTGAAGGCAACGCCCTGGCGGGTCTTGAAGCCACTGGCCTCATCCCACATGTCGTGATTCAGCTCGATGAGATAGCCGCCCGTGATGTTCTTAGGCTCCGTCAGATCCTTGGTGTACTGGTACTGCTGACCGTAGCTATTCTCCGCCAGAGCGGTGGTCATATCGGTACCGTAGCCTTCATTGAGCCGTTCATACGCCTGCTCCATATCCGTGATGGCCACAGAAGTCTCTCCCACGGAGTTCTTCTCGCTGAGGAGATAGACGCCGCGGTACTCCCCATCATAGTAGAGGTTGACCCAATCGCAGCTTGCGGTATACGCAAGCCCCAGCTCAGCCGCCAGATCCTTGATGAGCTTATCGTGCATCTGTGTGGCATCGAAGTAGCTGGCCAGCAGCACCCACGTCTTGACCTGCTCCTGCTTCCCCAACAGATCGCAGGGCTCTGCCAGCTTGATCTGATAGGACTTCTTGGGCGCATAGGTAAAGGTGGAGTTGCCCCGCGCCTTCAGCTGCGTCAGGCCGCCATTGTAGATGCTGGTGCCATTTGCAGCGACCAGCTCCATCTGTGCATCCTTCACCACATGGCTCTTGTCCGCATCGACATAGGAGATGCCCTTATTCGCGGCGTCCTTGCTGGTCAGATACAGTGCAGGGAGTTCGGAGGCCTGCATCACACGGAAGGTCAGGGGCTGTTTGCCCTTACCCACGGAAGCGGTGATCTCCCGATAGCCGTCCGCGCCCACGGCTGCCACTGCGGTAACATCCACAGCGTCGCTCAAATAAGTCATTCCCTTGTTTCCGGAAAGCATGACCTTATGGCTCGCGGGCTCCGTAGCAAAGGTCAGAGACAGCTGCGTCATGTCCGCGGAAGCCGGCAGGAAGAGATACTTGGCGTCACCCTTCTCTGTAAGGGTGATCTGATGACCGTCCACGGTAGCCGCCACAGAGGTGACATCCGCCGGTGCGGGATCCGTCCGCGCATAGAGAACATTCGACCACTTAGCACTATTGTAGACCTTGTTGTTTTCCGTAGGAACTTTCGTGCGGCCAGCCGCCACAAAGTAGTAGCCCATATCCGCAGTCAGGCCGGTTACTGTAAGGGTCGTCTTTTCAGTGGTTCCCACGGACCGTCTGCTGCTGTTGTTCTCGTTGCACCGAAATACCTCGTAGTACCCCGCGCCCAAGGCCGCAGACCAACTTAGTGTCAGCGTTGTTTCTGTGGAAGTCTCGCATTTGAGATTCTTTACATCGTTGGGGATGATCTTGTAGATCAGGGTCTTGGTGCCGTAATAGTCACCGCGGCCTGTGCACTCGATTTTCGCCTCACCGACGGCCTTGCTGTCAGGCCATTCCACATAGAGATCCGGGATCCGGTTATTGATGAGGTTGGCATCGTTGCTCTGTGTCAGCACATAGTCCCCGTACTTGGCAAAGCTGCCGGGGCGAACGCCTCCCTCGAGATAATAGTATTCGGGCACTGGTTTAAGTTCGCGCGGATCGTCGGAGCTGCCGAACTTGAACACTACCTCTTCCCCGGCGATGTCAATGCCCTTCGTTTTGCAGACCGTGCAGACATAGTCGTCATCCCAGACATGACCAACAGGCATCTGGAAAGCTGACCTGTCCGTTGTGTCGCAGCCCGGGCAGGTATACGTGATATAACCGCCGGTCACGCAGGTACGGCTGTCGTTCTGCGTTGTCACATAGGCATAGCCATCCGCGCAGGAGTGATATCTGTCCTCTCCCACCGAGGAGAACTCGTTCTTCTTGACGCTGCCCTCTGCAAGGATCACCTGCTTGCCGTCCGTGGTAGACAGCAGGCCGCTGAATGCATACTCGCCCGTGGGCTCCAATGCCTCGCCGCAGGCCGTACAGGTAATCGTCCCCTTGGACATATCGTACTTGCTGGCGGCATCCACCTTGTGCTTGCCCAGTTCGCAGTCGGTGCGCGTCTCCGTGTAAGAATCCAGCTCCGTGCCGTCATACTTGACCGCCTTCACCGTGAAGGTCTCCTCCGTGGCCTCCACCGTCAGGTACATACCGGTATAATCGTTGTGCGGGATCGCTTTTACATACTCATCGCGGTCATGGAACTCATTGCTCTTGCCACTGAGGTCACCGCAGACATAGTACACGACACCGCCGCGGCTATTTTCATCCTGCGCTATGCCTCCGATCATAGGATAAGTCCGTGCATAAGCGTGATCATCCCCACCGAACACGAAGTCAAAGCCCGCCTTTTCGATGGAGGCGAGGATCTCCGGCGTTGCGGAAACGGACTCGGTACCGTAGATAGGCTCGTGAGCCACAAGCACCCTCCAGATGCAGTCAGTCGTCAGCGTCTCGGCGATGTCCGCAAGAGCCGTGGCCAGCTTCGTTCCGTTGTTGACAACCACAACGCAAACCTTGCCATACTCCATCTTGTACCAGCTATTCTGGGCGCTTTCGGGCAGGTCGTAGAGCGCACCGCTGATCTCACCGTTCGCGTCGCCGTAGTACTCATGGTTGCCCATGACATGGATCATGTCCACACCGCCCAGCGTTTTGCTGTTGACCGTGGTCAGGAAGGGGCGCCAGTTTCCGTCGTAGTTGGTCACATTGTCGATGGCGTCGCCGGTCTGAACAGCAAAGTCGTAGCTGGTTTCGCTCTCCTTCAGAGCCTCCAAAGAACTGGCCAGATTAGAAGTATCGCTGGACTGAATATCGCCCAGAATGAAGAAGTTTGTCTCCTTGCCATTTGATATGGTAAAGCTCTCAGTTTCCGACCAAACCTTGCCGTCACCCACCTGATAGTAGTAGGTGGTGCCGGGCTGCAGGCCGGTGAGCCGCACCTTATTGCTGCGCAGGGCGTCGCCATGCTTGCTCTGCACAAAGGTCTGAAGCACAGAGCTTCCCTCCACTGTCTCGGCTTCGCTGAGGTCCGGGTTGGTGGAATACCTCACCCGCGCCACAGCAGCGGAGCCATCGATCTGAGTGAGCCAGGTGATACTCTTTGTACCGGGTTCGGTCACTCCGTTGGTCAGAATACCAAAGGGCTTGCCGCCATTTTCCACTGTCTTTTCGCAGACGATCACCCTCTGGTTCCAGGAACGGCCTGCGCCCGCCTTTTCCGCATAGAAGGTATACTCTCCCGGCGTATCAAAGGTATGGGTCAGCTTCCCCTTCATATTCGTCTTACCCATTTTTTCAGGGGCGTCCGCGCCGTTCACCTGATAAATGGTCGCGCGGGAGACGGCATTGCCGTCTGCGTCTGTCACAGTCAGCTCCGTGGACATCCCGACAATAGCCCGTTCGCAGCTGAGCTGATAGCCCGCCGTCAGCGCGACCTCCTGCTCCGTGCCGGAGAAGGTATAGGTCTTGCCGCTCTCCGTACCGTTGTCAATGGTATAGCTGCCCTTCGTGACGGTATATCTCAGTGTGTCACTCTCCGCAGCATCCGCGGGAATGTTGATGACGAGGTATCCCAGCTCAGACACATAGTCATATGCAGCTGCGGCTTCCGCTCCGAAGAGCCGAGCCAGCAGTGACGGCTGTGTCGTCTCCCGCTTGATTGTGATCTTCGCCTGCTTCTCTGTCTTGCTAAGTGTCAGTTCATACTCGTCGGAGCCCTCCACAGTCGCCTTTTCCAGATATTTCGCGGCGTTGCCCATGGTGCTGAAATCCACTGTGATCTCGGCCGAGGTCACAGACTCTCCCGTGTTGTTCACGATGGACAGCGCGTACTCCTTGCCGATCTCCGGCGCCTCCGGCTGGGGCAGCACATCGATGGCCGATCTCCGACCCTCGGCATCCTCTACCCGGAAGGTACGCGTCTCTTCGGTCACGTTACCGTAGAAGTCCTTAAGCCGGATGGTAAGCGTATGGGTGCCGTTGCGAAGCTCCACGCCCTTGAGGTAAAGCGAGCCCTCGTTGATCTCCAGCTGATTGGTGTAATCCGCACCGTCCAGCAGCACGCGGATGCCGCTCTGGTCAATACCGGTGGCGTACTTGTCGGTCAGCTCGCTGTCGGAATACACAGCGGAGAACGTGAGAGTGCCGCTGCTGAGAACAGTGGAGCTATCCCCGGCCAGCACCGTGCCGCTGCCCGTCTCCGTGACAGACTCCAGCACCGGGTTGGTGATATCGTTGGTATTGGTGCCGTAGATGAACTGGACATTATCCACCAGAATATGTCCCTTGAAGCGCTCGTGCATCAACTGCGTCTTTACGACGCGGAAGGTATAGGCGCGGTAGACATCAATGGGCATCTGCATGGCGGAGATATCTGCCTCCACCCAGAGCCAACCCTTGCCGGCCATTTCGCCCAGAGTATTCAGAGTGACCTCGTTTCCGTCGGCGTCCTTACCCTTGCCGTAATACTGGGTGTACATGGTCGTTCCCTTGGGGATCGTACCCATTTTGCCGTCAACACCGTAGCCGCCGTATGTGAAGGTTCCGTCGGGCTGTAGCGTGTTGTAGCCGCCATCGGTTTGTGCTTTCGTTGTGCCGCTTACACCGCCGGCTAAAATGGCCTTCAAATTATAGGGGCAATTCTTCAAGTCCGCCGGCACATTTACCCACATGCCGATCTTGGTGGGCTGCACAGTATTGACATACAGGTCGCAGGAGAAGCCACCATCCGCTGCCGCAACTGATGTTTCACCACAGGGTGAAAAGTCAAAGCACAGCTTAAACGCCTGCTCGCCAAAGCGGACGCGTTCATCCACCGTTGCGCCTACCACACCAGAGCCATCAAATTTAACACCGGAGTTGGTGGCTGTTCGCATCCAAAGGCCGTACTCCCGGATATGGGCGTCTGTCAATTGACCATATGTGAGGTTATCACCCTCTCCACCGTTCTTTCCATTTGTAATGTAGGTATTCCAGTTGGCTCCCTCCCGAGGTTCAAAGTCCATAAGCACCAGGGGCTCCAGACCCACCACCAGCTCCACCTGCCCGGTCAAGGCCGAGTTACCGGCAAGTGTCACCTTGGCCGTTGCTCGCAGGGAGTTGTTCGTGTCTGCGGTAAAGCGATTGCCCGTGAATTTACCAACTGCGAAATCATGGGTTAAATTCACTCTGTCTGCATTTTCTTCCGGGGTGCAATCCGACCATGTATTGGTTTTCATGTCCAGCTTTTCAGCCTTATCATGTGTCAAAACCTCGTGGATCCCAATTGTTCCATCAGTATAACTGATGGTGCGGCTTGCCTCGGTAAAATAAGTTAAATAGGTTCTTGTCTCTGTAGAACCCCACTCTATTTTCTGTTGCACACCGATGCTACCGGTAAGCGACATATAGACATTGCCATTGGAGTCAGAGTATTTCCATTTTGGAAAACCTACGCTGGGGACATCTCGCCCCTCCCAAGCCTTTTCCTCTACCTTGGTATTGTACTTATAGCTGATGGGTTGGCTCTCGTCCAGTGTCCACGCAAAATCCCCATCCTTATACCTGACCTCGCGGCCCTGCCAGGTGGGTTTGAAGGTCAGGTCGCTGGTCTCGCCGAAATCGATGGAAACGCTGCTGTTGGTAAAGTCCAGCTTGTCCGGCCACTGGATCTGAATGGCGGTCTGGCCAACGGTCTCGCCGTTGACCTGCAAGCCGACAGTGACCTCACCGCAGGTATCCCCCGCCCTGTAAAGGCCGGTGCTTTCATTGATAGTGCCGCCGCCGGAGAGCACCGTCCACACAGCGCCCGCGGGAATATCCGCACGGCCGCCGGCCGCATCCACGCCCGCCGCCGCAAACGGTACCGTGCTGCCGGGCGTATAGACCTCGTTATTGGGCGTCAGCACCGCGTGGTCGAATGTACCCGTGGGCTGCGCATTGGAGAGCACCATAATGGTGTTGGACACCTTGCGCTCATAGCCGTCGGAGGGGCGGCAGCGCAGCGTCAGGCCGGCGGTGGTCTCGTTCTCCGGCTCACCCTCGCGCTGGGTGGCAAAGGTAGAGGAGCCGCCGCCATCCAGGTTGACCGCCTCCACACAGCCCAAGGCCTCCATGGAGGCAGCTACCTCCGCCATGGTCATGCCCACGGAATAGGGGGCCTGACGGCCATCCACCATCAGCATTACCACGGTACCGTCCGCCTTGATACCGATAGCCGTGCGGGACGCGCGGGTGGTGTTGTCCAGTCCGCTGCGGGCGTGTCCGTTTTCAAAAATATCGCCAAAGCCGGCAACAGCCTCCCGGACATTGCCGGCATCAAGGGCGGCGTTGCACGTCTGAGCGTCGGTGATGTGCGCCTTGCCATCCATATCCACCCAGAAGGTGGTGGCGGTAGCCCGGTTGATGGCAACTCCGTTCATAACGAAGGCGCCGCTGGGCCGGCCGTTGCTCATGTCGTAGCCACCGGCATTGATGGCGCCCACAACATTCTCACCACGGCGGGTCTGCATGCTCTGCGCCTGCTTGGTGGTCTCCAGCATGGCCCAGTTCCTGCCGCTCTGGATGGTTTTAATGTTATAGTCACTGTAGCCCAAGGCCAGAGATGCCGTAGAGCCGGTACCCACCTTGACCTCCATCACATGCCCCATCATCTGTTGGGTCAGTGACGCATTGTTCAGGATCCACTCGTACTCGGTGACATCCGGTGTAACGGCATATTTCTTCTCCGAGATCTGCCGTATGCCCAGTGTGTCAAGACCACTTCCGGCCGCGACATCCACCGCCAGCGCATGCACCGGCAGCAGTGATACCGCCATGCACAGCGCAAGCAAAGCTGTCAGTACTCTTCTCCTCATCTTGCCCTCTCCTTCATCTGTTTATATTTTTACCATTCTTCTCCAACAGTCCGTGCGAATCTCTGCGCGCGTTGTCACGGTGTGACAACGCGCGTCGCCGTATATACGGCGAGTCCAGCCCATATTTGATTTATGTCTATGCGACACGCAAGTGTGGTGTCTCCACACATACCACTACCACGTCAAAAGGCACCGGTGTCCGTCCGGTAGGACGGCAGGTATCCGTCCACACACAACCGTCCGACGACACAGTGCCTGATCACGTCCGCAGCGCGATGCCGCATCCGGTATTCGGTTGACCCCGTTTGTGCGGCTCTGATCCGCACGCGGATCCCCCAACCCCCCTCTGTTCCGTGTCAGATAACCACTTATTTGTAGTCCCGATGCCTGTACTGTACCATACTTTTCTCAAGAAAGCAAGTGCCCTACCGTAAATTTCCCGATTTTTCCCCGGAATGTTTTTCTTCCCGCCGCCATTGTGTCCCGTCCGAAAATATGGTATGCTGGGCAAAACAACAGACAAAGGAGCGCTTGATATGCGTCTGATCTCATGGAACGTCAACGGCCTGCGGTCGTGTCTGGGCAAGGGATTTCTGGATTTCTGCGCCTTCGCGGACGCGGACATCATTTGCCTGCAGGAGACGAAAATGCGCCCGGAGCAGGCGCAGTTCGACCTGCCGGGCTACCACATGTTCTGGAACAGCGCGGACAAGGCCGGCTACTCCGGCACCGCCGTGTTCACCCGGCGGGAGCCGCTGTCCGTCACCTACGACTTCGGCGCTGTTTTCGCCTGCATCTCATTTGCCCATGACAACAGCGCGTCTAAAACAGGTTTCTCCTGTTCCAGCCGCTTTTTATGCCGCTCCTCCGGTGTCAGCTCCGCCAACGCCTGCCCCAGCTTGAAAAGCCGGGAGCAATACCGCTCGCCCATGGCCGCAGGAGAATTCTTCTGCGCCTCTTTGGGCAGTGTTTGCAGCGCCTCGTCAAATTTTCGCCGCGCGTGGGCCCAGCAGCCCACCACACGAATATTACCCGGCAGCTTATGATCCCCTTGGTAATGGAGAAACAGTTCCCCATCTGCCACCAGGTCAGCCTTCATCTCATCGTAAACATCCTCAAAGATATCTCGACTGCCAGCCTCGGTCAGAAGTTCGCCGCCATCCCCCGGCAGGATCACCATCACAATGCGCTCCTTCGGGTAATCTTCACGGATCGCCTCCAGCATCACCCAGTTATGAAGCAGCGCAATGGACTTCTCAAACTTGGGATCATCCATCGGATTCAGCTGCGATGCACCGTTCGGGCAGTTCTTACAGTCCATGCTGCACACTGCGTTGTTCTGATTCTTCTTAAAGTTCATCATCATAAAA
>ERZ857745.3763-NODE-3763-length-14055-cov-4.856929_pt1 | contig 14055 bp, 18 predicted proteins | sample MGYA00519699_ERZ857745 | MGnify/ENA primary metagenome ERZ857745 (study PRJEB31778, sample SAMEA3449357) | human gut metagenome | biome: human gut; feature: human-associated habitat; material: faeces | place: United Kingdom | collected 2010/2012 ...
AGCGAAAAGCGAATTGCCTCTAATGCTTGCGAGCATTCCATAACCAGTGGCTTTTACTTCTTCTAAAGCATATGCAATTTTATCATATTGTTTTTTAGTTCTTGCAAACTCTGTCATAGTGCTAAATAGTGCACCTTCATTATCAATTTCAACACCAGAAATTTCTGTTAAAACTTTATAGAATAACTCGTCAACTAATTCGATAGAAACTCTTACACTGCCTTCACCAAGTCTAACTTCGGTTAATGAAGTTCTAGTAATTACCTTAGTATTTTGAAGTTGACCAATACTACTATCTACTTGTTTTAGTATACGAATATTATCAAAAGCCTTTTCAATTTCGTCATATAATTCAACTTTTAACCAGTGGTCATCAGGTAAACCATCAACCCAACGAGGAAAATCAATATTAATTGTTTCAATAGGAAACTCATATAAAATCTTACTAAAGATGTCATCAATATCTTCAATATCTAATCTAGCACAGTCTGTAGGTAAGACAGACACACCATATTTTTCTTCTAGTTTTTTAGCTAAAGCTTTAGTATAATCAGAAAATGGATCATCACTATTTAAAACAATAACAAAAGGTTTGTTAAGCTCTTTTAATTCCTTTACAACGCGTTCCTCAGCATTGATGTAATCTTCTCTAGGAATATCTGTAATACTTCCATCAGTAGTTACTAAAATACCAATAGTAGAGTGTTCAGCTATTACTTTTCTAGTGCCAATTTCAGCAGCTTCTTCAAAAGGTATTTCTTCCTCATACCAAGGCGTTTTTACCATACGAGGCATATCGTCTTCTAAATAGCCAATAGCATTATTAACTAAATAACCAACACAATCTACAAGCCTTGTCTTGAACTTTAAATTATCTCCTATTGTAATTTCAACAGCCTCATTTGGAATAAACTTAGGCTCAGTAGTCATAATAGTTCTTCCACCAGCACTTTGTGGAAGTTCGTCTCTAGCTCTTTCTTTTTTATACTCGTTATCAATATTTGGAATAACAAGTAAATCCATAAAATTTTTAATAAAAGTTGACTTTCCGAGTACGTACAGGGCCAACAACACCAACATAAATGTCGCCATCAGTACGTTCTGCTATATCTTGATATAACTTTAAATTCTCATCCATGAATTATTTTAACCCCCTCTAAGAAATGTTTGTACTAAACTTTATTTAATGTATATTTAGCCAATCCAAAACTTATGACAAAAATTTAAAATTATTTCATAAGTACTTTAAAAAAAATAAAACTTATAATATAATAAAAACAAAAGGAGGAGTATCTATGAAAAAAGTATTATTAATTATATTAGCAGTAATAGTTGTTGCTGCACTTGCAGTGGGAGTTTATTTATTGATTCCAAAAAATGCTACTAAAGTAACATTTGAGGGAGAACAATGTTTAGCAATAGGATTTATAGCTAATGGAAAAGAAAAAGATTTTAGTGAAAAGTATTTGAATGGTAGTGAGGATTTTAGTAAACTTACTACAATTACTTCAGGAGATGAAGATCAATTTGTAGTAGTTCCTAAAGGAAAAGATTCAAAAATTAAAGTTTGGACATACAAAGTTACAGAAGCTGGAGAAATTGTAATAGACAAGGTTATTGCAGAAAATGTAAGTGAACCTATACTTATAAAAGCAGAAACAGCGGAAGTTGTTCCAAAGGTTGGCATAGAATATGAGGGTAATAATCAAAAAATAGTTTTACCTTTAATTCTTAGTGGAAAAGATGGTAAAATAATTCTTGGAGAAAAGAGCAATTTAATAAAAGACATATCTGAGTATTAAAATAATAAAGCAGACTTGTGATGCAAGTCTGTTTATTTAAAAACAAAATACAAAATCAACAGGTGAACAGGGTAAAAAGCATAAAGCAAATACTTTATCTTTTTGCCTTGTTTTCCGTTATATAAGCAAATAAATATTATAGGCAAAATTGTGCCAATACATAAAAGTATATATAAATAATGGTATCCATAAATAATAATATTGATTCCATATTTAATAATACAAGCAGTGATATAAAATATTACCATACCAAGTTTATCATTCTTAAAAAAGTAAAACAAAAATATTATTGCAACACCCCAAAAGCCATAATCAAAACAGCATACTTCAGAAACTATACCAAATAATATAGCAGGAATAAAGCCAAATATTTTATTTATTGTTAAGTTAAATTTCTTATCTTTAGTAAGTTCAAAAGTACAGTTTGCAATCTTATCATATAACAATATAGCAAGCAAACCTACAAATAAAGTGCCAAAAATATTAAAAGAAAAATTATTTGTAAACATAGAGTCAAACAACATAAAAGGAACTTGTGAAATTATTGCAAAGCAAAATAATCTCAAGAGATACTTTTTTAGATTTTTAGTATGAATATATCCTTCAGAAATTTGAAAAGCAAATATAGGAAAAGCAATTCTTCCAATTACATTAAATAAAGTAGTTTGTCCAAAATACGCAACACTTGTATGGTCTATAAGCATTGAAATCATTGCAATGCACTTTAAAATAAGACTTGTCATATTAATTAGTCCTTTCTCAATTTAGTATATTATATATTAAAAGGTCAAAAAAATATAGAGTAAAATTACAATTATTAATATAAAAAACTATTGCAAAATTGGAAAAGTTATATTATTATAATTATATAATAAATTCAAAAGAAAAGTAAGAAAGAAGCACGAAAAATGGAAAAAGCTAAAACCTTTGTAGGAGTAGAGAGAGCCACAACATTAACAAATAACAACCAAGCTAAGAAATTAGCTTTATTAAGCATATATAAGACAGGTTATAAGTATAAAAATATTTGGTACCTGTCATTTTTATGTGCCTAAAAAGGAAAAGAAAGGGAACAATATAAAAATAGATAGCAAAAATAAATAAAAATTTAAGGAGGAAAAAGAATATGAACTTAAAAACAAACAATAAAAGAGCACAAAATGGTATTACTCTAATAGCACTTGTAGTAACTATTGTAGTATTACTAATCTTAGCAGGAGTAAGTGTGAATGCACTATTTGGAAATAGTGGAATAATAGAAAAGGCAAAAGAAGCACAAAATGCAATGAATAAAGCAAGAGAAAATGATCTAGAAGGAATAAATGAATTGAATAATTGGCTTGATAAGCAATTGCCTGCTAAAACAGTTCAAGTAACATTAGATAAAAATAATTTAGAAGTAACGATAGGAAGTGGAACTACTGAGACGGTAACATTAACAGCTAAAACTGAAAATATCACAGGGAACTTAGAATGGACGAGTTCAAATACAGATGTAGCGACTGTAAGTGGAAATGACAATATAGGAACAGTAACCTTAAAAGCAAAGGGAACAACGACAATTACAGTTAAGTGTGGAGAATATAAGGATACATGTACAATAACAGTATCAGAAGAAAAAATGATTAGCTTTAAAGCTGTGAATACGATATCAGGACAACTTGTGGATTGTAAAGCAAAAGAAGGAATGACGTGGGGAGAATTTGTTAGTGACCCTAAATATAATACAATAGGATTAACAGTATGGAATGACATAATAATTTACACGAGAGAATCATTAGTAAAAGCAGCTGCCAGTGATTTTACAAGATTATATCCAAACTTATTTTTTAGTGATGAAACAAGTACGAGTAGAAAATTCTTCTTTACTGGAGATAAAGTTGATAATAGGATGGAAGGCAGAGTTATTTTGGGATACCCAACGACAAGTCTAACTCAATTCACAAAAGATATGTTAAAGGAGTTAGTTGAAGCAGAAGGTGGAACTATAACAGACTGGACAGTTGAATAATAAATGAAAAAATCTTATAGTATATATTTGTACTATAAGATTTTTTATTTAGATAAGCTCAAAATAAACTTGTTATAAAAAAGGATGTATGATAAAATTACAAAATAAAAAATAACAAATGGAGGGCAATATGAACATAGGAATAGATGTAGATGATACAATATCAAATTCATTTGAAACAATATTTGCAGATTCACAAAAATTTGACATAGAGCTAGGAAACAGTGGAGAGCCTAAACAATATGGAAAAATTTCTGACCATAACCAAATAGAAACACTATACTCTCACTGGACAAGTGAACAAATAGATGCGTTTTGGAATAAGTATTTTATAAAAGTATTAACAATAGCCAGACCAAAAGATTGTGCAACAGAGGTAATAAAAAAATTAAAAGAAGAAGGCAATAACATAGTTATAATTACTTCTAGATATGAGTATGCAGAAGGCGGAACAGAAATAGAAGATTATACAAGAAAATGGCTTGAAAAAAATGGAATAGTATATGACAAGCTAGTTTTAGGAGCACAAGATAAGTTGCAAGTAGCTAAAGAAAACAATATAGATTTATTTATTGATGACAGTATAAAACATTGCAGAAATGTGCAATCTGGAAATATAAGAACACTCTTATATACGTCGATTTGTAACCAAGGAGTAGAAACTCCAGACTTAGAAAGAGCATATTCATGGGTGCAAATTTATGATAAATATCACAAATATTTTCAAAAATAGTTGTAAAATTCCAAGAAAATTGATATACTAATACATATAAATTTCTTAAGAAAAAGGAGGTTTCTTTATGGAAGAAGAAAACAAAGAAATAAAAGAGGTTGAAACTAATGGAGAAGTAGCATTAGAAAACAATACTAATATAAAAATTGCAGATGACGTAATTTCTGTAATTGCAGGAGTAGCAGTATCAGAAGTACCTGGAGTTGCTCAAATGTCAGGAGGATTTGCTGGAGGAATTTCAGAGGTACTTAGTGGTAAAAAGAACCTAGCAAAAGGAATTAAGGTTGACTCTGGAGAAAAGGAAACCAAAATAGATGTAAATATCATAGTAGAATATGGTGCTAGAATTCCAGATGTTGCATTTGAAATTCAAAACAAAGTTAAAAAAGCAGTTGAAAGTATGACAGGACTAAAAGTAGTTGAGGTTAATGTTCATATTCAAGGTGTTAGCACAGAAAATATGGAATCAAATAATCAAAGCACAGAGGAAAATCAATAATAGAAATAAACATTAGGCACAATAAACTTTACTGTGCCTAATTTAAATTTTAAAATGTAAAAGCTTTTTGTAGGAAAGGATGAAATAAAACATGAAAATTTTAGATAGAATAGGACTAGCTCTTTTTTCAAGCTTAATGCTTATAATATCAATAATAGTGTGTTTAATGATATTTGGTTGGTTAAGTGTTGATTTAGTACATGAACTAGTAGTAATGGCAATAAATGATAGTGTAAGCTCTAATATTATGTTAGGATTAAGCATAGCATTTATACTACTTGCTATAAAATGTATATTTTTTGATTCAAGTTCAAAACAAGAAATGGATTATAAAAATGGAATATTATTAGAAAATTCTGATGGTAAACTTTTAATTACAAAAGATACTATAGAAAATTTAGTAAATAGTGTAGTTAAAGGATTTGATAGTGCAGAAAATGTAACAACAAGAGTAGAACTTGATAATGAAAACAATGTAACAGTATTTGTAAATTTAAGTGTTAAAGAAAATGCAGTGATAAAAGAATTATCTACTAATTTACAAACAAAAATAAAAACAACAATAAAGAAAACATCAGACTTAGAGGTAAAAGAGGTTAATATTAAAGTAAAAGATATTGAACCAGTAAAACCAATGACACAAGAATAAAAGATGAAAGGAGCAAAAAAATATGGACAGTTTCAAAGTTTTTTGTGATAAATATGGTGGATGTATAATAGGAGGCTTGATAGGAATTGCATTATCAATTATTCTATTTTGCACAAATTTATATAAGGTTTTATTTACAATAGCATTAATAATTGTATGTATATGGCTTGGCAACTACATACAAAGAAATAAAGAAAATGTAAAAGAAAAAACCAAAAAATTTATAGATAGGTTATAAAAGGGAGTAACAAATACATGACTAGAACAGAAATAAGAGAACTTACTTTTGAATTGCTATATAGCTTAGAAATTCAAAAAATGGAGCAACAAGAATATAACGAACAAATTGAATTGTTTTTAGTAGAACAAAATGTTAGTCAAGAAAAAGCAAAAACATATATGACTGAAACAATAAACGGAATCGCAAAAAATAAAGAAGAGATATTGGAATTGATATCTCAAAATCTAAAAGAAAAATGGGATATTTCAAGAGTATCAAAAATAAATATTACATTATTAAAACTTGCAACATATGAGATTGTGTATACAGAATTACCATATAAGGTAGTTGTTAATGAAGCGGTGGAGATAGCTAAAAAGTATGGAGATGATACTTCACCTGCTTTTATAAATGGTGTATTAGCTAACATTATAAAGCAAACAGGAATAGCAAATGAGGAGTAGATATGACATATAATCCTATTAGTGTAAGTCAACTAAATAAATATATAAAAGATAAATTTGAAGAGGACGAATATTTTGCTAATGTTTTAGTAGAAGGAGAAATCTCAAATTTTAAAAATCATTATACAGGTCATATGTACTTTACGCTAAAAGATGACAAATCTTTAATAAAAGCAATAATGTTCAAAACATATACTGGATATTTAGATTTTATTCCACAAGATGGAATGAAAGTAATGATATTGGGAAGTGTATCTGTTTTTGAAAGAGATGGAACATATCAATTATATGCAAAAGCAATGAAACAACTGGGAAAAATGGGAGACTTAAGAGCAGCATATGAAGAATTAAAAGAAAAACTAGAAAAAGAAGGTCTATTTGATCAATCACATAAAAAGCCAATACCTATGATGCCTAAAACAATAGGAGTTCTTACCTCAAATACAGGAGCTGTTATTAGAGATATTATAAATGTGTCTACTAGAAGAAATCCGAATGTGCACATAAGACTGTTTCCAGTGCCTGTACAAGGAGAAGGAGCTGGTAAGAAAATAGCTGAAGGCATTGAATTTATGAATAAAAATAAACTGGCAGATGTGCTTATTGTGGCAAGAGGCGGAGGATCATTAGAAGATTTATGGCCTTTTAATGAAGAAGTCGTTGCAAGAGCAATATATAATTCAGAATTACCAGTTATTTCTGCAGTAGGACATGAAACAGATTTTACTATAGCAGACTTTGTAGCAGATTTAAGAGCACCAACACCATCAGCTGCAGCTGAATTAGCTGTAACAGATATTGCAGAATTAGAGTTGAAATTAAAAAGCTATCAAAATAGATATAAACAAGCTCTAGTACGTAAAATTCAATTTATGAAATTACGTTATGAAAAATGTATGGCAAATAAGGCATTTACAGGAGCGCTACAAAGAGTAAATGAAAAATATATGTTAGTTGACATGAAAGTAAAGTCAATGGAGCATATAATAACTAATAAATTGCAAAAAGAAAAGGCGAAGGCACAAAATCTAATATTAAGGTTAGATTCATTGAGCCCACTAAAAACTTTGGCAAGAGGTTATGGAATTATATTAAAAGATGGAGTTATTATAAAGAAAAAGGAACAATTGAAAAAAGAAGACGAAGTATTTATTAAATTACAAGATGGAGAAACAAAAGCAAAGATTATAGAATAGGAGAAAATATATGGGTAAAACAACTAAAAATTTTTTAGTAATAATAGTTATTGCAATAGTGGTGATATTTGCTTTAGTGTGTTTAGAATATCAACATTTTAGATTTGAACCAATTTCAGCCAACAATGTCGAGACTAAAGGCAATATATTGCCAGATCCTAATCAAGGCTTAAACAATATGCTAAATGAAATTTTAGATGATAATATAGAAACAGAAGTGAAAACTGAAGAAAAGAAAAATAAAACGACTACAGCATCTAATGATTCAGTAGAGGACAAGAACCAAATGACTCCAAAAGAGAATAAGGCAATAAATCTTGTAAAAGATGTATGGACAAAAGATTGGGGAAATTTAGACGATGTATCATTTAATGTGAGTATTCAAAGTGATGGAAAATATTATGTGACGGTTTATGATACGGTAACAACTCATTTAATAAAAGGATATATTGTGGATGTCAGCACAGAAATTGTAACAGAAAAATAATTTAAACAAGGGGAATAAAATGGAAAAGGATTTAAATTTTGAACAAGCAATGAGCAAATTAGAGAAGATAGCCACAGAATTAGAAAAAGGTGAATTAAGTTTAGATGAATCTGTTTCTAAATTTGAAGAAGGAATGAAACTATCAAAACAATGTAGTGACTTATTAGAAAATGCTGAAAAGAGAATTACTATATTATTAAAAGATGGCGAGGAAATAAAAGAAGAGAATTTTGTACAAGAAGAGGAATAGAAAATGCAGGGGAGTTTTTTTGAAGAGTATAAATATATAATTGTTCCATTTTTAGTGTGGTTTGGAATACAATTATTTAAATTTATTTATGATTTAGTAAAGAGTAAAAAGTTTAATTTTAAAAGATTAATGCAAGCAGGTGGAATGCCGAGTTCACACTCTGGAGTGGTGATATCTTTAACAACTATGATAGGTAAAAATGTTGGAATTAACTCACCATTATTTGCTGTAGCTTTAATTTTTTCATTTATAGTAATGTATGATGCAGCAGGTGTTAGAAGAGCAGCTGGAAAACAAGCTAAACTATTAAATAAAATAGTTGAAACACCTGGATTAACAAGTTTACAAGTATCTGAAAGATTAGTTGAAGTTCTGGGACACACGCCAGTTCAAGTTATTGTAGGAGCTGCTATTGGTGTTATAGTTGGGTTATTAGTTTAATTTTTGAATTAGCAGTAATATAATAATTTTTACAGTAAGACTGTATTATTATATTACTGCTAAATGTATAAAAAGGAGAATAAAGATGGAAGATATTGAAATTGCAAGAAATACACAATTAGAGAAAATAACAAAAATAGCAGAAGAAATGAATATTCAAGAAGATCAATTAGAACAATACGGAAAATATAAAGCAAAAATTTCTCCTGAAGTATATAAGAACTTAAAAGATAAAAAAGATGGAAAGCTAATTTTAGTAACAGCTATAAATCCTACACCTCTAGGAGAAGGCAAAACAACGATTGCAATTGGACTAGCAGATGGACTAAGAAAAACAGGAAAAAATGCAGTGCTTGCACTAAGAGAGCCATCACTTGGACCTGTGTTTGGAATAAAAGGTGGAGCGACAGGTGGCGGTCATAGTCAAATAGCACCAATGGAAGACATAAACTTACATTTTACTGGAGACATACATGCAATTACATCTGCAAATAATTTGTTATCAGCAATGATAGACAATCATATATATTTTGGCAATGAACTAGGATTTGATAGAGTAGTATGGAAAAGATGTGTTGATTTAAATGACAGACAACTAAGGGTAGTGAATACAGGACTATCACAAGAAAAAAACATAGTACCAAGAATGGATGGTTTTGATATTTCGGTTGCATCTGAAATAATGGCTATTTTCTGTTTAGCAACAGATATAAATGATTTAAAAAGAAGAATTGGAAATATTATAGTTGGATATACTAAAGAAAACAAACCAATAACAGCTAAAGATTTAAAAGCAGATGGAGCAATGACAGTATTATTGAAAGATGCTATAAATCCAAACCTAGTACAAAGCCTAGAGCAAACACCAGCAATAGTTCATGGTGGACCATTTGCTAATATTGCACATGGATGTAACAGTATAATTGCAACTAAACTCGCTTTAAAATTAGGAGATTATGTTGTTACAGAAGCGGGATTTGGAGCAGACCTAGGAGCAGAAAAATTTTTAGATATAAAATGTAGAAAAGCAAATTTGAAACCTGATGCAGTAGTTTGTGTAGCAACTATTAAAGCATTAAAATATCATGGAGGAATGCCAAAAGAAGATATAAAAAATGAGAGTATTGAATATTTGGCAAAAGGATTTAAAAACTTAGAAAGACATGTAGATAATTTAAAGAATTGTTATAGCTTAAATGTAATAGTTGCAATAAATAAATATACACATGACACTGAAGCTGAAATTAAATTTTTACAAGAAAAGTTACAAGAAAAAGGCATTAACTTAAGTTTAGTTGAAAGCTGGGAAAAAGGTGGAGAAGGCGCAAAAGATTTAGCACAAAAAATTGTTGATTTAGTGCAAGAGCCTTCAGATTTTAAATTTGCATATGAATTAAACGAAACGATAGAAAATAAAATAAAAGCAGTAGCACAAAAAATATATGGGGCAGAGGATGTAGAATTCACAGAAGAAGCAAAATTGCATATTAAAGAAATAGAAGACTTGGGATATAGCAATTTGCCAGTATGTATAGCAAAAACACAATATTCTTTTTCAGATGACCCTAAAAATTTAGAATGTAAAGAACCTTTTAATATACATGTACAAGATGTAGTATTAAGAGCAGGAGCGGAATTTATAGTAGTATTAACAGGTAAAATAATGACAATGCCGGGATTACCTAAAATTCCTTCTGCAGAAAATATAGACTTAGACGAAAACGGAAACATTTTAGGAATATTCTAATTTTAATGTATATAAACACCTAATTTGGTTAAAATAACAATAATTAAATTTTACCAAAGTAGGTGTATTTTTATGTTAAAAAACAAAAAAACAATAATTTCAATGATAATAATTATATTAACATTTGCTATATTTATTTCGTATAACATTTTTTTTAGAAATAATGAGGTAGAAGCATTATCTAAATATGGCTCTAGAGGAGACGAAGTAACACAAATACAAACAAAATTAAAAAGATGGGGATACTATACTGGAAGCATAGATGGAATATATGGAACCCAAACGCAAAAGGCAGTAAGATATTTTCAATCTAAAAATGGTTTAACGGTTGATGGAATTGCAGGCAAAAACACATTAGCAGCAATGGGAATATATAGTTCATCAAATAGTAATTCAAATTCAAGCTATTCAACTAATTTAAATTTATTAGCAAGATTAGTGCATGGTGAAGCAAGAGGAGAACCATACATAGGAAAAGTTGCAGTTGCAGCGGTTGTATTAAATCGTGTTAAAAGTAGTTCATTTCCTAATACAGTAGCAGGAGTTGTTTATCAAAAAGGTGCATTTGATGCAGTATCAGATGGACAAATAAATATGTCACCAGATTCAACTTCAAAGAAAGCAGCACAAGATGCACTAAATGGTTGGGACCCAAGTTATGGTGCAATATATTATTTTAACCCAAACACTGCAACAAACAAATGGATATGGTCAAGACCAATGACTGTAACGATAGGAAATCATAGATTCTGTAAATAACAGAAAATATGCAATAGTATATAAAAGTTGTTGATAGTAGGTATTATATCAACAACTTTTTATATGATATGGCAATTAACAGCAGTACTCAGCTAAAATTTAATTTGCATATTGACAAATAGCTAGCATATTGATAATATTGTAAAAGAAAAAATAGCTAATTATTGGAGGCAAAATGTTTTTATATCCAAAACTATATTTAAACAGTGTAAAAGAAATAACACTACAAATGCTAGAACAAAATAATATAAAAGGTCTTATACTAGATGTTGATAACACTCTAATAGACTTTGATAAGAAGATGCCAGAAGGCGTTAAAGAATGGGCAGAAAACTTGAAACAAAATAATATAAAATTATATATTGTTTCAAATTCTAATCATAAAGAAAAAGTTGAAAAAACAGCAAAAACTTTAGACATACCATATACATATTTTGCAAAGAAACCACTAAAAGGCGGATTAAACAAAGCAAAGAAAAATATGGAGTTACCAAGTGAACAAATAGCAGTAGTTGGAGATCAAATATTCACAGATGTAATTGGAGCAAACAGAGCTAAAATGTTTTCAATATTAGTAAAACCAATAAATGAAAAAGACATCTGGGTTACAAAAATTAAAAGACCAATTGAAAACAGAATTATACAAAAATATTTAAAACAAGAAGAACAAAGGAGAAATTAAAATGTACATAAATGATACACATATATTAGTATATGTAATTATAGGACTTGCAGGAATACTAGTAGGGCAGTTTATAGACTGGTGCAACAAACGTATGTCGGACTATAAAAAGGTATTTTCAAAAGAAATTTTTACAGAATATTTTAGAAATTTTAAACCAAACTATATATTAATAAGCATAACATTAGTTATGTTTTTAGGACTAGTATATTTCTTTGGAGTAAGTATAGATTTATTTAAATATCTATTTTTAACACCAATGCTTTTAATAGCATTTTGCATAGACTATAAACTTCAAATAATACCAAATAGGCTTACATTAACAATGTTTGAAACAGGATTAGCATTTACATTTATACAAGTTGTTGCAAATACTAGTTTAGGTATAAATGTTCTTATAAATAACTTGCTTGGAATGTTAGTTGGAGGAGGAATCTTCTTACTAATTACAATAATAGGTGGATTTATTGCAGGAAAAGAAGCGATGGGCTTTGGAGACGTAAAACTAATGGGAGCATTAGGTTTATTCTTAGGTTGGCCTAGTATTATTATAGTTGCAGTAATTTCATTCTTATTAGCAGCAATTATAAGCATTGGAATACTAATAGTAAAGAAAAAAGGAACAAATGAATATATTCCATTTGGCCCATTTATAGTAGTAAGTACACTTATAGTTATATTTATACCATTTGATTTATTACTAACAATAATATTAAAAATATTTACTTTGGGAACATTTAAAGGAAAAATTTAAAGTAAGTAGCAGGTGGTTTTTATGAATGAAAAAATTAAATGTCTAAGAGAAAAACTTAGAGGATTAGATATACAAGGAATGATTATATCTAATCCTGTTAATGTGAAATATCTAACAGGAATTGATGGTGAAGGAACTTTATTAATTACACGTAAAGAAAACTATTATATTACTGATGCTAGATATATAGAGTCAGTAAGAGCAACCCTTACAATAGACGATGAAATTATTGTAAGTAATTACACAGACATTAGTGAATATGATTATGAAAACTTTTTTTCATTTTGTGAGAATGTTGGATTTGAAGAAGAATATATAACATATGCAACATATAAAAGATATATGCAAAAATATAAAGCAAACCACCTAGAAGAAACAGAAAGTATAATTGAAAAACAAAGATTAATAAAAGACGAACAAGAAATAGAATATTTAGAAAGAGCTTGTGAATTAACAGACAACTGCTTTTCACATTTGTTAAACTTTATAAAAATAGGAATGACAGAAAAACAAATAGCATTTGAAATTGAAAAATACTTTTTAGACCATGGAGCAGAAGGCTTAGCTTTTGAAACAATTGTAGCATCAGGTCCAAATTCATCAAAACCACATGCAATAACAACAGAGAGAAAAATAGATGTAGGAGATCCAATTACAATAGATTTTGGGTGTAAATATAAAGGCTATTGCTCAGATATGACAAGAACTATATTTGCCGGCTTTGTTCCAGAAAAGGTAAAATCAATATATAATTTGGTATTAAAAAATCAGTTACAAACAGAAAGAGATATGAGAGATGGGGCAAATATTAGAATATTATCAAGAAATGTTGATAATGATTTCAAATTAAATGGATATAGTTTAGTACATGCTCTAGGTCATGGAGTTGGACTAGAAGTTCATGAATCACCTATAATCAGTTATAAAAATGACAATATGCTAAAAGAAAATATGGTAGTAACAAATGAACCAGGTATATATATTCCGGGAGAATTTGGAATTAGAATAGAAGATACAGTTTTAATTACAAAATCTGGTTGCATAAATTTAACAAAATCGGATAAAAATTATATTATAGTAGACAAAGCTGAACAAAAAGCTTGATTTTGGCATAAATTGGGTGTATAATATAAAAGCTTTATAAAAGTTAATAAGTAATAAAATAAATAAATTTTGAAAGGGGAAATTAAACATGGCAGACGTATACATGGCAGGAGATTTTAGAAATGGAACAACATTTGAAATGGACGGAAACGTATTTAAAGTAGTTGAGTTCCAACACGTAAAACCAGGAAAGGGTTCAGCTTTTGTTAGAACAAAATTAAAAAATGTAATTTCAGGAGCAGTTATTGAAAAAACAT
>ERZ857745.3773-NODE-3773-length-14017-cov-4.496061_pt1 | contig 14017 bp, 10 predicted proteins | sample MGYA00519699_ERZ857745 | MGnify/ENA primary metagenome ERZ857745 (study PRJEB31778, sample SAMEA3449357) | human gut metagenome | biome: human gut; feature: human-associated habitat; material: faeces | place: United Kingdom | collected 2010/2012 ...
TGGAGGGCCACGGTGTAGAGTGCACGCTGGAAGCGCGGGACGCCACCTACGGCAGCCTGAAGATGATCGAGCGCTGGAGTTTTACCCACCGGGATGCAGGCGATCTGAACAGCGAAGCCGCCCGTTGGCGCAAGGCCATGGAGGACGGCATGACCATGAGCCCGCTGGCCGAGTACAAGGGCGAGCCGCTGTATAAGATCGTATATATCGCAGAGCGCAGCGAGGACTTGAACGATGCCAAGCGCCTGTACGAGGACAGATTCGTGTTCTGCGAGAGCAAGCTGGACGGTCTGAACGGCGGCTATGTGAACGGCGAGCTCATCAACCGCAAGTTTGATAAGGGGCGCGGCATCAAGGCCGTATGTGACTATCTCGGCGTGCCCCTGCAGAACAGCATCGGCTTTGGCGACAGCGACAACGACCTGCAGATGACCGATGTGGTCGGCATCAGTGTCTGTATGGCCGACGGCTCTGCAAGCTTGAAGCAGCGCTGCGACCGCATTGCCCCCTCGGTGTACGAGGACGGCATTTCTAAGGAATTTGCAGCCTTGGGGCTGATTTGACATATCTTTGTAAAAATAGGGCAGGGGAACGTCCGCAGATGTTCCCCTGCCCTAAAATTATAAATAATACTTTCGCATCATTTTGTAACAAAAAAGCGCTGCACGGTATTTTGTGCGGCGCTCTCTTTATATTGACAGATCAGTAGTGCAGATCCTCTGCGGTCAGCGCTTCCAGCACGGGCAGCATAGCAGCGGCCTCGGCCTTGGCAGCGGGCAGATCCATATCGCGGTAGTTGCCGCACTCCACCTCGCTGGCACCGGGCACAGCGCCCTCAAAGCCAGCCATAAAGCGGTAGGCATCCACCGTCAGCTGCAGCGCCTGCGCCGGGGTCAGCCCCCGGGTGAGCAGGTAAAAGCCGGTGCGGCAGCCCATGGGGCCAACATAGATCACCCCATTCTTCACGGCGCTGTTGCGCGCGTAGGTGGCAAACAGGTGCTCCAGCGTGTGGGCAGCAGCGGTGGTCAGGTAATCGCCCTGATTGGGCTTTTTCATGCGGATGTCCCAGGTGAGCACATCGCCGTCCTGACGGCTCAGATACATCCCGCGCTCCAGCCGGGTGTGATCCACGCAAAAGCTTGCGATACGTTCCATACTACATTTCTCCTTTATCAGCCCTGCAGACGCTGCACACTGCCGTGTGCGCAGTCCACAGCCACCATCAGGCCATCGCGGATGTGGCTGGTAGCACCGGCGGCACCCACAACGGTGGGCTTCAGCAGTGCCTTGCCGGCAATGGCGGCGTGGCTGTTCAGGCCGGGCTCCTCTACCACCAGAGCGGCAGCGTCGCGCACAAAGCTCAGCATCTCGTTGCTGGTGGAGGGCACCACCAGCACCATGCCGGGCTTGAACTTGGCGCGCACTTCTTCCAGCGTGCGGCAGACGCAGGCCTTGCCGGTGGCGTTGGTCACATCGGCGTTCTCGGGGCCGACGCCCACACCGGTGGCCAGGCAGTTGCCCACCATGTGGATCTTGATCATGTTGGTGGTGCCGGAAACGCCCACGGGCACGCCTGCGGTCACAACAGCCAGCTCGCCGTTGTGCAGGTAGCCGTTCTCCTTGGCCAGCGCGGTGGACATCTCGATCAGTTCATCGGTGCTGTGTGCCAGAGACATCATCAGCGGGGTGATGCCCCAGCTCAGGGACAGCTGACGCTGCACCTGCTCGCGCATGACGCAGGCAATGATGGGCTGCTGCGGGCGGTACTTGCTCAGCAGGCGGGCAGTAGTGCCGGACTCGGACACGGTCACGATGGCGGCGGCGTTCACGTCCCGTGCAGTCAGGCAGGCAGCATGGGCGGTAGCGTCAGAGACGCTGATCTTGCCGGGGTTGGAATCCATCATGCGGCCGCGCAGATGGAAACCCTCCTGCTCAGTGCGCTCGGCAATGGCGGACATGGTCTTGAGCGCCTCCACGGGGTAGGCACCGGCAGCGGTCTCGCCGGACAGCATAATGGCAGAGGTGCCGTCGTAGATGGCGTTTGCCACGTCCGAGATCTCGGCGCGGGTGGGGCGGGGGTTGACCATCATGCTGTCCAGCATCTGGGTAGCGGTGACGATGGGCTTGCCGAAGGAGAAGGAGCGGTCGATGATGGTCTTCTGGATGCCGGGCAGCTCGGTGAAGTCGATCTCCACGCCCAGATCGCCGCGGGCGACCATGACGGCGTCGGCGGCAGCCAGGATGCTGTCGATGTTGTTCACGCCCTCGCGGTTCTCGATCTTGGCGATGATGCGGATGTTGGAGTCGTACTCGTTCAGCAGGTTGCGGATGTCGTAGACGTCCTGTGCGGTGCGCACGAAGGAGGCTGCGATGAAGTCGAAGCCGTTCTGGATGCCGAAGATGATGTCCTCGCGGTCCTTCTGGCTCAGGTACGGCATGGACAGATGGACGCCGGGCACATTGACACCCTTCTTGGTCTTGATCTTGCCGCTGTTCAGCACGGTGCAGGTGATGTCGGTGTCGGTGACCTTCTCGATGCGCAGCATGATGAGGCCGTCGTCCAGCATGATGGTGCCGCCCTCGTGCACATCCTGGGGCAGGTCCTTGTAGGTGATGGAGCAGATCTCCTTGGTGCCCTCCACCTCGCGGGTGGTCAGGGTGAAGGTCTGGCCGGCTTCCAGCATCTCCACACCGTTCTTGAACTCACCCAGACGAATCTCGGGACCCTTGGTGTCCAGCATACAGGCAATGGGCAGGTCCAGCTCCTTGGACAGTGCGCGTACCTTGTCATAGCGGCCCTTGTGCTCCTCGTAGTCGCCATGAGAAAAGTTGAAACGCGCGACGTTCATGCCGTTCTCCATCAGCTGGCGCAGAATGCCCGGCTTATCGGTGGACGGACCCATAGTACAGACGATCTTGGTTTTACGCATAAAGCTTATCCTCCGTTTTACATTTCTACCTATTTATATACTTTAGTAAACCTCAGCGGTATTATACTACAAGTCCGCCGTGGGAGACAAGAGGGAAACGGCTTTCGTCTGAAAAAAACCGCACAAAAATTGTTTCCTTTCTGCCCGTTAATTTTTACACAATTTCAGCTCGTTCCGTGCAAATTCTGCCACAGCCCGAGTACAGCCCGACTTACAGGCCACCGGCGTTCTTCTGTGCCCGGCGGGTCCGATTTGCAAGCATGGATTGCATGTTTACTTTTTGCGGTGTTTACGGTATAATAAAGCCATGAATAGTCCTTTACCACTTACTATACAGGAGAAGCATCATGGCAAAACGTGTATTTCTGATTGTGCTCGACAGCTTCGGCGTCGGAGCAGAGCCGGACGCGCCCCTTTTCGGCGATGTCGGCACCAACACACTGGGGGCCATTGCAGGGCATCCCAATTTCAGGGGTGATAACCTTGCCAGGCTCGGCATGTTCAATCTGGACGGCGTGACCTGCGGCACCCCCGCAGCCGCCCCCATCGGCAGCTATGCCCGCCTGCGTGAAGCCAGTGCCGGCAAGGATACGACCATCGGCCACTGGGAAATCGCGGGTTTGCTGAGTGCCGAACCGCTGCCCACCTTCCCGGACGGTTTCCCGCAGGAGCTGCTGGATGCGTTCACCGCCAAAACCGGCTATAAGGTTCTGTGCAACAAGCCCTATTCCGGCACCGACGTCATCCGCGACTACGGCGAGGAGCACATGAAAACCGGCGCACTCATCGTTTACACCTCCGCCGACAGTGTGTTCCAGATTGCTGCGAACGAGGCCATCGTCCCTGTGGAAAAGCTGTACGAGATCTGCGCACAGGCGCGGGAGCTGCTGACCGGCAAATACGGCGTGGGCCGCGTCATTGCCCGCCCGTTCGTGGGCGACTGCGCCGCCAACTTCACCCGCACGCCGCGCCGCCATGACTACAGTCTGGTCCCGCCGCACGACACGATGCTCGACGCCATCCTGGCCGCAGGCAAGCAGACCATCGGTGTCGGCAAGATCCACGACATCTTTGCGGGCAAGGGCATCGGCGAGACTATCCGCACCTCCGGCAACACCGAGGGTTTGCAGGTCACGCTGGATCTGGCGGACCGCGATTTTGAGGGTCTGGCCTTCGTCAACCTCGTCGACTTTGATATGCTCTACGGCCACCGCCGCAACATTGCGGGCTACGCCGCCGCCGCTGCCGAGTTCAACGACTGGCTGCCCGGCTTTATGGCAAAAATGCGCCCGGGTGACATCCTGATGGTCACGGCGGATCACGGCTGCGACCCCAGCTACACCAAGACCACCGACCACACCCGTGAGCACGTACCGTTCCTGATTTACGGCGACGAGGTCAAGCCCGGCATCAACCTGCACACCCGCTACAGCTTCGCCACGATTGCCGACACTGTCTGCAAGGCGCTGGGCGTTGACTACTGCCCGGCGGGCTGCGGTGTTTATGATGAAATTGCCCGCTAAGGTGGGCGTGCTTGTGCTGGACCTGCTGGCCGCAGTGCTGGTCCTCTATTCGGTTTCGCTGATTTTTCTGTCCAACTTCAACATGGGCAACCTGATGGTCTGGCTGCTGACGGCCTGCGTGGCCGGGTACGCCGTGTTCCGCCGCCCGCTCAGCCTGTGGTTTTCCGCGGGCGCAGGACGGGTCGTTTTCTGGGTGCTGGCCGTTCTGGCCGGGATGTATCTGGCGCTGATTGCCTTTGTGTCGGTCAGCGGCTATATGAACCCGCCCACGGGGGACGAAAGGGTCATCATCGTGCTGGGGGCCGGGCTGCATAAGGATAAGCCCAGCAAGCTCCTGCAATGCCGCCTGAATAAGGCGTATGACTACGCCGCAGCCCACCCGGACACACTGGTCATCACCAGCGGCGGGCAGGGCCGCGACGAATGGCTGCCCGAGGGCGACGCCATGCGGGACTACCTGATTGCCAAAGGACTGCCTGCGGACCGCGTGCTTGCCGAATCCGGCTCGACCTCCACCGAGGAAAACTTTGCCTTCTCACTGACCATCCTGCGGGAGCATGGCTTTGATGAGACAACGCCCATCGTCTACGTTTCCAATGCGTTCCACTGCTACCGCGCCGGGAAATACGCCGCCCTGGCGGGCTTCACCAAAGCCACTGCGCTGCCCGCTGCAACGCCGTGGCGCAGCGTGCTGCCATGCTATCTGCGGGAGGCACTGGCACTGCTCTACTACTGGGTATTCAAAACGTCCGCCAGCGGACCGATGCATGCGATGGTCGGCTTGCTGGAGCTGAATAAAAATTTCTTTTATAAATAGGAGGGGACTGCCATGCAGATCCGCTATTACAAGGAGTACAGCCGGTTTCTGAATCGTTTTATGGAGTTTAAGGTCTACGGCCACGCCGGACGCCCCATCGTCATTTTCCCGTGCCAGAGCGGTCGCTTCTTCGACTGGGAGGACCGTAATATGTGCAACGCGGCGGCCCCCTGGATCGACAGCGGCAAGCTGCAGATCTTCACCGTCGACAGCATCGACCCCGAGAGCTGGGACAATAACGGCCCCGAGCGCCCGCGCATCGAGATGCAGGAGCGCTGGTACAACTATATCTGTGAGGAGTTCGTCCCCCGTTTGCTGGAGATCAACCGCGAGCAGGGCGAGGACCACACAGGCTGCATCCTGACCGGTGGTGCCAGCATGGGCGGCGGCCACGCCGTCAACTTCTACCTGCGCCGCCCCGACATCTTCAACGGCACGATTGCCCTGAGCGGCCTGTACTCCTCCGGCATGTTCTTCGGCAGCTACATGGACGACCTTGTCTACCGCAATTCTCCCTGCGATTACATGCGCAACTTCCCGACGACTCACCCCTACATGAAGCTGTTTGAAAAGGCCGACAAGTTCATTATGTGCTGCGGCCAGGGCGCGTGGGAAGCTGACCTGCTGGCCTCCACGAAGGAGCTGCAGGCCATTCTCGAGAGCAAGGGCATCCATCCCATCGTGGACATCTGGGGCCAGGACGTCTCCCACGACTGGTACTGGTGGGAGAAGCAGTGGGTCTACTTCCTGCAGATGACCCTGGGCGACGCATAACGAATACAGTAAGGAACACGATTCTATGGATTTTTGGCACGATGCAGCGGCGCAAAAGCGCTGGCTGCGCCGCTTTGCGCTGCTGACGGGCGTACTGCTGCTGCCCGTGCTGGTGCTGGCGGTCTTTGCGCGCCCCTCGGCAGATGATTTCATCTACGCCGCCCGCACCCATGCCGTGGTGGAGCAGTACGGCCTTGACCTGCCGCGTCTGCTGCGGGCCGCGTGGGACACCAACGTCTACTACTATGAGAACTGGCAGGGACTCTACGTTTCCGGTTTTACGCTGGCGTTTCAGCCCGCCATCTTCGGCAACAAATATTATGGTGCCACGCTGGTCTGTGTGCTGCTGCCGCTGTTTTTCTGCCTGTATGGGCTGGCACGGTGCGTGGTGCTGCGTCTGGACCCGGCGCAAAGGCGTCTGCCCTGGGCACTGGCGCTGCTGCTGACTTTCGCCTTTATCGAGGGCATGCCCGCCCCCGTGGAGGGATTGTACTGGTTCAACGGTGCCATGAACTACCTGCCGTACTTTTCGCTGGCCGTGCTGAACGCCGGGCTGGCGTTTGCGCTCTGCTTTGCCGATAAGCTGCCGACCCGCCGCAAATTTTTCTATGCGGCAGCGGGCTGTGTGTGCAGTCTTGTCATCGGCGGCGGGCATCAGGTGGCCGGGCTGCTGAACATGCTGATCCTGCTTTTGGCCGTAGCGCTCTGCGCTGTGCGCCGCCGTAATTTCTGGCAGGCTCCCGCGCTGGCCGCGGCCATGGCGGGGCTGCTTTTGAATGTGTTGGCCCCCGGCACGCAGGTGCGTACTGCAGGTTTTGCCGGTGCGGGCTTTGCGGAGGCTGTCGTCAAGAGCTTTATCCTCGCCGCCATGGAGTGGATCCGCTGGCTGGATGTGCCGCTGCTCTGCCTGCTGGCACTGCTTGTACTGCCGCTTTTGCATCTGACCCGCAGCGCCGTGCTTTCGGACCGGGTGTTCCGCCATCCGTGGCTCGGCGCGGCGGTCACCTTCGTGCTGATGTGGGCCATGATCTTTCTGCCGTCCTACACAATGGGCGGCATCGGTGCCGGGCGGCTTTTGAACGTTGTCTGGATGACCTTTGTGCTGGGTCTGGCTGCCACCGAGTTTTTGCTGCTCGGCTGGCTCGAGCGCGTGCGCGGCGTTGCTCTGCATGGTGCAGAGCAGTTCTGCCGCCGTCAACCCCGCCGTCTGCCGCTGCTTGCCGCCGCTATGCTCCTCTGCATGGCCTGCATCGGCAGCCACACCGTAAAGGAGGGCCAGGACAGCTACTTTGCCACCAGCCTCGAGGCCGCCTATGAGTTGGCCAATGGCAGCGCCAGGCGCTACGCCGACGCCCTCGACGCGCGGGAGGCACTGCTGAACGACGCTGCCCAGCCGGATGTTTCCATCCGCCCGCTGAACGATGACGAACGCCCGTGGCTGCTGTTTTATACCGATGTCGCGCCCGGCCCCGATATGTGGGGGCTGACGCCGTACTTTGGCAAGCAATCTGTCACAATTTCGGATTTTGAATGACACAAACCCCTGCCGTGCCGCAGGGGTTTTGCATGAATGCAATTCCTATTGAGCAGGTAGGAAACCGCACCTGCCATACTGATTCTATAAAGAGGCTTCCGCATGATTTACCTTGACTATACCGCCAACACCCCGGCAGACCCCGACGTTCTGGACGCATACCTTGCGGCGGAGCGCCGTTATATCGCCAACCCCAACTCTACCCACATCGCCGGGCAGGAGGCCCGCGCCGAGATGGAGCGGGTGACCCAATCCATTGCGCAGCACCTTGGCGTGCAGCCTGCCGAGATCATCTACACCTCGGGCGCGAGCGAGTCGAACAACCTTGCCCTCAAGGGCATTGCCCATGCGTCGCGGCACATCGGCAAGCACATCATCTCCACCCAGCTGGAGCACTCCTCGGTGGGCGCGTCGCTGTCGGCTTTGCAGCAGCAGGGGTACGAGATCGACCTGCTGGACATTGGCCGCGACGGCAGGGTAGACCTGGACCAGCTGCGGGAGCTGATGCGCGACGATACGATCCTGGTCGCCGTCTGCGCTGTGGACAGTGAGCTTGGCACGATCCAGCCCATCCGGGAGATTGCCGGAATCGTCAAGCCGTACCCCGGCTGTCGCCTGCACGTGGACGCCACCCAAGCCGTCGGCAAGACCGACCTCTGGCTTGACGGCGTCGATACGATGAGCTTCACTGCCCACAAGTTCTACGGCCCCAACGGCATCGGCGCGCTGTACAAGCGCCGCGGACTCGTCATTGAGCCGCAGATTTCCGGCGGCGCCAGCACCACGATCTACCGCAGCGGCACGCCGACGCTGGGTCTTGCCGTCAGCCTGGACGCCGCACTGACCAAAGCACTGGCCGGGCAGGACGCCCGCAACGCCCATGTGCAAAGGCTGCATGACCGCCTGCTGGCGGGTTTGCAGCAATACAGCCTTGTGCGCGTCAACAGCCCCGCGCATGCTGTGCCGCATATCGTCAATGTCAGCGTGACCGGCGTCAAGGGCACGCGGTTTCAGCAGGCGCTGAGCGAACAGGGCGTCTGCGTGTCGGTCAAATCGGCCTGCTCGTCGGACGGTCTGCCGTCCAAGGCCGTGTTCGCCGTCAGCCGGGATCGCCGCAACGCGCTGTCCAGCTGGCGCATCAGCATCAGCCACCTGACCACCGACGCGGAGATCGACGGCTTCCTGCAAGCCTTTGACACCTGCTACAAAACCCTGACGAATAAGGAGAATTGACCCTTGGAACGCCAATTAGAGACCTATCAAAAAATCGAGCGCAGCATTATCAAAAAATTCCGCAAGCAGCTTTGGACGCCCTTCATCGTGGCCGTCAAGCGGTACGAGCTGATCCAGGCCGGGGACAAGATCGCCGTCTGCATCTCCGGCGGCAAGGATTCGATGCTTATGGCCAAGCTCCTGCAGGAATTGCAGCGCCACAGCGAGGTTCCGTTTGAGCTCGTCTACCTCGTCATGGACCCCGGCTATAATGAAATCAACCGCCAGAAGATCGAGAGCAACGCCGCGCTGCTGCACATTCCCATCACAGTATTTGAGACGAACATCTTTGATGTCGCCAACAACAGTGATAAGTCGCCCTGCTACCTCTGCGCCCGCATGCGCCGCGGCCACCTGTACAAGAAAGCGCAGGAGCTTGGCTGCAACAAAATCGCGCTGGGACATCATTTTAATGATGTCATCGAGACGACAGTCATGAGCATGTTCTACGGCTCCCAGCTGCAGGCCATGCCGCCGAAGCTGCACAGTACGAACTTCCCGGGCATGACGCTGATCCGCCCGATGTACTGCATCCGCGAGGATGACATCATCGCGTGGCGCCGCTACAATGAGCTGGAATTTATCCAGTGTGCCTGCCGTTTTACCGAGGCCTGCACGATCTGCGACAACGGCGGAGGCGGCTCCAAGCGGCAGGAGGTCAAGGTCCTGCTGCGCCGCCTGATGCGCGACAACCCGAACATCGAAAACAGCATCTTCCGCAGCATCCACGCTGTGTCGCTCGACACAATGCCCGGCTACAAGTCCGAGGGTGTGGAGCATTCGTTCTTAGAGCGGTTTGACCGCATCGAGGAGGAGCTGAAAAACGCCCGGGAATGATTTGGCTGCTATACACAGGGGGTACCTATGAAACGGATCCTTTGCGCCCTTGCAATACTGCTGCTGGCAGGCTGCGCGTCACGGCCGGCTGATGTGATCGGCACACCTGCGCCGACGACAACGCCCGCCAAGACACCGGAAACTGCCCCGACCAGCCAGCCCGACCAAACAGATGAAACCGCAGCCAGTGAATATACGGCCATCCAGCTGCAGCAGCAGGATACCCGAAGCGGCCAGCTGCTGGCGCAGGACGGGCTTGCCACAGACGGCTATTATACGATGTACATGGACGGAAAATGGGGCCTGATGAAAAGTGACGGCACCGTCCTGCTGCCCTGTATCTCCGACCGGCCGATCGAACGCTGCCCCAACGGCTGTCTGCGCTGGCATTTTCTCAGCACCTCGGCCCCGATGGATGATGCGGAGCGCAGCAGCTATGAGGCGGCGCTCGCCGCCGAAAATGCCGGCACGCTCTGCACCGGTGAGCATGACGGGCAGAGCTATACATGGACCTATGACATCAACACCGGCCGCGTATGCAAAAGCGCCGGCATGATGGGCGGTGCTGCCGAACTGAACGATGGCGATGCTCTGTATGGGGATTATCTGCCCTGTGTGCGGAGTGTGTGGACATCCGGAAACGGTGACCCGAACTATTATACGACAGCCGAGGGCGGCGGAATTGTTTTTGCCAATTCTGACGGAGACCTTCTGAACGGCATTACCTATGCGTCCGCAGGCTGCTTTTATGACCAGCCCCTGGCCCCAGTCAAGATCGGTGATAAATGGGCCTACCTTGACCGGAAGGGAAATCAGGTAACACAAGCCGTGTATGACGCAGTCTACGGCGGCCTGGATTTTTATGAGGATTACACGCCAAAGTATGCCTCGCCCCTGCTGAATGGGTATGCTGCCATCTGCCGTGACGGGAAATGGGGTGTGCTGGACGCCGCCGGGAAGGAGTACATCCCCTGCGATTATGCAGGGGCCGCTTGGAATGGCCATATCCTCTGGCTGCAGCGGGACGGACACTGGCAGAGCAGAACGCTGCCCGGCGTGCCGGAGCATTGGCAGGATGCCAAAATGCGCTTTTAGGTTGGTCCGAAGGAGCTAAAGGCAACAGACGCCTTTTGGCGGGTCACCGCAGCCGGAGGCCTGCGGCTGCGTGTAGGGCCGGACACAAGCTACGAAAAAATCAGCCTTGTGCCGGAATACACCGCCCTGCAGGAGCTGGGCCGCAGCGAGGATGGTTGCTGGATGCTGACTCTCTACGGCAGGTGGCACGGCTGGGTCAGCATGGATCATCTTGAAAAAATAACACAATGAAACAACACAGGAGCCATGCCGCCCAAGCATGGCTCCTGCGCTTTGCTTACCATTGCCGCCGGTACTGGCCCGGTGTTGTGCCCTCCACCTTTTTGAAGATGCGCGAAAAGTAATTGGCATCGCTCATGCCGCATTCCTGCGCAATAGTCTCAATATTTTTATCGCTGAATCGCAAAAGGCGCTTTGCCTGCGTAATGCGCAGCTGCGTCAGGTAGTTCGTCACCGAAAGCCCGAACTGCTCCTTGAACACCCGCGTCAGGTAAAACTTGTTGATGTAAAACCGCTCGGCCAGCGCGTCCAGCGTGATCTTCTCGGCAAAATGCAGGTCAAGATAGTCCTTGATCTCCTGCACATTCTGTCGCTTCGTGCCCGCAGTGCGCACAATTTCGGGGTGCCAGCTCTCCTGCATCAGAAGGGTCAGCAAGGCAAACAGTCCCTCGCAGATCTGCATATCCCGCACGTAATTGTCAGAGGCCGCCAGCGTGTACAGTGCTTCGAGACGGCGGGTGTAGGGTGCGGTATTTTCCGGGTGAAAGCTCGGCTGGCCGCCGCGCTCACGGTATTTTTTGTAGATGGCTGCCATATTCGGGCCGTAAAAGTGCGCCCACCGCAGCTGCCACAAATCGTCGCCCGTATAATGGCGATAGGGGCGGCGGCAGTCGAGAAACACACAGTCCCCGGCGCTTAGCACGCGGGTCTCGCCCTCATATTCCAGCGTGCCGCTGCCGCTTTCGACCACAAAAAACAGGTAGGAGGCCAGCCCCTGCCGGGTGCTGGCATGGGGGCTGCGTGCCTGCAGCTGCCCGACCTCCTGCAGATGCACAAGGTTCGATTTTGCAAACGCCGACGGCGTGTAGATCATGCGCCGGGCATGCACAAGCTCACCGTCAAACAGCGGGGTATCCATCCGCGTCACCTCCCGGAAACCAGTATACCAAAAAAGTCAATATAATGCTAGTCTTTTGCAAGATTCCCACTGCCAAAGCACAAAATAATGCGGTACAATAACAAACAAGATACGAAAATCCGCGCAGTACGCTGCGCAAGATACAGATGAAAGGGTAGTAACCTATGAAAAAAGCACTCATCACCGGCATCACCGGCCAGGACGGCAGCTATCTGGCTGAGTTCTTGCTGGAAAAGGGCTACGACGTCCACGGCGTCATCCGCCGCTCCTCCGTCGATTACCGCGAGCGCATCGCCCATCTGGAGGGTCACCCGCACTTCCACCTGCACTACGGCGATCTGAGCGACTCCATGAGCATCCTCTCCGTCGTCAGCACCGTACGGCCCGACGAGATCTACAACCTCGCCGCCCAGAGCCATGTGCAGGTCAGCTTTGATGTGCCGGAGTTCACCGCCGACGTCGATGCCACCGGCGTGCTGCGCGTGCTGGAGGCTGTGCGCCTGTCCGGCCTCAAGGACACCTGCCGCATCTATCAGGCATCTACATCCGAGCTGTACGGCAAGGTCGAGGAGGTTCCCCAGAACGAGAACACACCGTTCCACCCCTACAGCCCCTACGCCGTCGCCAAGCAGTACGGCTTCTGGATCGTGAAGGAGTACCGCGAGGCGTACAACATGTTCTGCTGCTCGGGCATCCTGTTCAACCACGAGTCCGAGCGCCGCGGCGAGACCTTCGTCACCCGCAAAATCACGCTGGCTGCCGCCCGCATTGCGCAGGGCAAGCAGGATAAGCTGTATCTGGGCAACCTGTCCAGCCTGCGCGACTGGGGCTATGCCAGGGACTACGTCGAGTGCATGTGGCTGATTTTGCAGAACGACAAGCCCGAGGACTTCGTCATCGCCACCGGTGAGCAGCACTCCGTCCGCGAGTTCTGCCAGCTGGCCTTCCACGATGTGGGCATCGAGCTGGAATTTGTCGGCGAGGGCATGAACGAGAAGGGCATCGACAAGGCCACGGGCAAGACGGTCATCGAGGTCAGCCCCGACTTCTACCGCCCGACGGACGTCGTCAACCTCTGGGGCGACCCGTCCAAAGCAAAGCGCGAGCTGGGCTGGAACCCGACCAAGACTACGTTTGAGCAGCTCGTCAAGATCATGGTCGACCACGACATGAAGAAGGTTGCCGTCGAGCGCGCTGAGGAGCACATCAAGACGAACCTGGCTGAGTATCTCGAAAAGGGCGTTATCAAATAATTTATTCAAAAGAGGGTAACTTATTATGATGGACAAAAATGCAAAAATCTATGTTGCCGGGCACCGCGGCATGGTGGGCAGCGCCATCGTGCGTGAGCTGCAGCGCCAGGGCTACAACAATATCATCACCCGCACCCACAAGGAGCTTGACCTCTGCCGTCAGGAAAATGTCGAAAAGTTCTTTGCCGAGGAAAAGCCCGAGTACGTATTCCTTGCCGCGGCCAAGGTCGGCGGCATCGTCGCCAATCAGGAGGCGCTGGCCGATTTCATGTGGTTCAACATGACGCTCGAGATGAACGTCATCCACTCTGCCTGGCAGAACGGCTGCAAGAAGCTGGAGTTCCTCGGCTCGTCCTGCATCTATCCGCGCATGGCTCCGCAGCCGATGAAGGAAAGCTGCCTGCTGACTTCCGAACTGGAAAAGACGAACGAGGCTTACGCCCTCGCCAAAATCAGCGGCCTCAAATACTGCGAGTTCCTGAACCGCCAGTACGGCACAGACTATATCTCGGTCATGCCCACGAACCTGTACGGCCCCAACGATAACTACCACCCGACCCACAGCCATGTGGTTCCCGCACTGATCCGCCGCTTCCATGAGGCGAAGGTCAACGGCGTCGAGAGCGTCACCTGCTGGGGCGACGGCAGCCCGCTGCGCGAGTTTTTATATGTGGATGATCTAGCGAACCTCTGCGTGTTCCTGATGAACCACTACTCCGGCAACGAGACAGTCAACGCGGGTACCGGCAAGGAGCTGACCATCAAAGAATTGACCGAGCTGATTGCCAAGGTCGTCGGCTACACCGGCAAGATCGAGTGGGACACCTCCAAACCCAACGGCACG
>ERZ857745.3779-NODE-3779-length-14009-cov-2.912570_pt1 | contig 14009 bp, 27 predicted proteins | sample MGYA00519699_ERZ857745 | MGnify/ENA primary metagenome ERZ857745 (study PRJEB31778, sample SAMEA3449357) | human gut metagenome | biome: human gut; feature: human-associated habitat; material: faeces | place: United Kingdom | collected 2010/2012 ...
CAGGCAGAAGGTCCGAAGCCCTAGCCACAGCCGAAAGGAGAGTAAACACCATGAAAAAATATTTTGCAAACATCACCACCGCGCAGGAGCTGAAGAAGGCTTATAAACGCCTCTGCCTGCAGCTGCACCCCGACAAAGGCGGCGACCCCGCCGAATTTAAAGCCATGCAGGCCGAGTATGAAGAAGCCGCCCAGCGTATCGCCCGCGGCGAAGCCGCTGGAAACTACCAGCACAACAAGAAGCAGGACGGCACCTACAAGACCGCCGAAGAAATCTACCAGGAACAACAAGCGTTCCGCGTAGTCATCGAAAAGCTCATCACCCTTGAAGGGCTGGAGCTTGAAATCTGCGGCGGCTGGTTATGGATAGGCGGCAACACCTACCAGCACCGCGAAGCAATCAAAGCCACCGGCGCCAAATACGCCAGCAAGAAAAAAATGTGGTATTGGTTCTCCGGCGAATGGGTACGGAAAACAAAAAAGCATTTCACAATGGACGAAATCCGCGACCTCCACGGAAGCGAGAAACTCCAGCAGCGCCCCACCTACAAATTGAGCGCATAGCCGAAACGCCGCCCCGTGCGGCGTATACCGGGGACCGGCCGCCCCGGTACTGATGAGGCAGGCCAAGGGAAGGAGATAGAAATGAAGATAGCCGTTATAAATAAATTGACACCCGAACACCCGGCGCGGAAGCACGGGAAGCGCTTAGACGTAAAAATCTTTACGCAGCTTTACCCAGGCGGCCCGCAATATTATTGTGGAAACGGCAAATATTGCGAAGATATGGAAGCGGTAGAAGCTTTTATCGCAGAAGAAGCGCCGGACAAAATCAGCGACGAAAGGACAAATAGGAGGCTTGAAAAATGAAGCGTGAAGAAGCGTTAAAATTATTGCGTCAAATTGAAGCGTACCGGAAAACCCCGGCAATGGACAATGCAGAACGTGACATAACATGCCGTATCATTGCCGCTATGGTTGCGGAAGCAGGCGGCTTTAAAAGCCGGAACGAATGGACCGCAGAAATTAAGAAGGTCCAATTTTAAACTATTCAGCCAACTACACCGGCAGGAAAGCCGCCGCCGGTGTAGAATATTAATAGGCAGAAGCGATTTTTTAGGAGGAATCAAATCATGAGAACTTTTTTAACCGAGCAAAAATGGGACGGCCGCCCCGCTTATATCTGGGGACTGCGCAACCCTCAAAACGGTACCTGCTATATCTGGGCCGACCAGCACGCCGCAGGAATGACCGCAACCCCGGTTATTGAGTGCGACCCCGCCACCGGCGAAGCGAAAGCAGGCGCGCAGCCCGTGCGCGTGTGCAAAGTCTGGGCAAAGCACGTTAAACAAATCCCCGCTGCTTTGCAGCTCAAAGAAGGCTTTCGCCCCAACGTCAACGCGGAGCACTTTTTGGGCTGGACCTTTGGAAGCAAAGATATTTACCTGGAAGTAAAGACCGTACGCGACCGCATCAAAGAAGCCGTTTATGCTGATAAGGATATGGAAAGCGACAACCTTAACAAGCTGTTAGCGCTGGCCTATTATATGGGCCGTGAAGAAGCAACCCGCGAAACAAGCGATAAATATAACGCGGTACTTGAAGCGCAGCGCAAGCGCGCGGAGGCCTGCCGTTATTACAAGATGGCCGCCGCTATCATCGGAGATGTTAAAGCCGTTTATAGCCCTGACTATGCAGGCGAAATGAGCTTGACCTTTGGTGACGATGTAACCGAACTGTAACCCCGAATCACCCGCCCGGCGCAAGCCGGGCTATTATTGAAAGGAAGCGAAATTATGAAAAATTTTGTCGGCTTGAAAGCCGAAATCAAAAAGCAGAAAGCTATCCGTGCCCGGCTTGACAATGAGCGCGGCCGCCAAACTGTTAATTGGAAAGCCGCAACTTTTCGCCTGGCGTTGCTGAACCATTGGAAGCGTCAAGGCGTAGGACTGCCGGACAACTACAGACAGCTTTGGAACCCGCCAACTAATTGGACCGCGCGCACGTTGAAAGAACGCACGCCGCTGCACGTTTGGGAAGTTGACGCATTGCGCGCGGGATTGGTTGCAGAAGCGTGCAAAAAATTTAAAAACGCAACGTCCCCGCTTATTCGTTGGATGATAAGAGATGAGCTGGCGGCAAAAGTTACCGAATTGTACCGCCGCCCGGTATTTTAACGAAGCATTATAAAAAAACACAAGCCCCAGAGCAAACGCCCCGGGGCTTTTCTGTATCCTGCAAATGCGAGCAGGCTATATATTTTTGAAGTCGAAATGTTTTACAGGTATAATCACTAGGGCTGCCATGATTGGAATGCGTGGCGGCCCTTTTCCGTGCGTGCAGCGCATGCTTTAGGGAAGCGAAAAAAAACAAAAAAGGCCGAGGCGAAAGCCCCGGCTTTTTTTGTTTGTGTTCACACACATAAAAATATAATTCTTTCAATCCGCGCCGGTGCTACGCCTTTACCACCGGACCAAGAGAAGCGATACTTAAAAGGCGTTCACTTTCTCTTGACGTTTTTATTATAACACTGCCGCCCAGGAATTGCAAGCGGTACGGCAGCCAAATTTTGGAAAGCAAAAAGCCCGGCAGCGCCGGGCTTTTCTTTTGGTGCGATTTTGTAAAGAAAATCAACAATATTTCAATCCGTGCCAGCTTTACGCCTTTAGAGCTGGACCGACAAGCGCAATACTTGAAAGGCGCTTACACTTATCGACAAGGCTATTATAGCATAACGCCCAACCAATAGCAAGTACTTTCTTAATGTTTGGAAGCGGCAGCGCCGTGCGCCTGCCTTTAACCTTCTTTCTTCTGTTCCGCCCTGGCCTTTTGGAAGCTGTTCGCGTTTATGTCAATCCGGAGCAGCCCTTCTTGAATCGCCAGCATGAGTAGGCCGTCAATGAATGAGCGGCGGCGGAGCGCGTACACCTGCGGGCTAATCTCATCCATAACGGAGATTTTGCGGACCGTCCAATGGTATACATACCGGTGCTGAATTGCCTTATAAGACTTGTCACCGAACCGCTGCCGAAACAGGAGAAGCGAACGTTCCATAACATCCAGCCATTTTTCCGGCTGGTAAACCAAAAACGCCTGCCCAAGATAAATACACCGAACCGCAGCAAGCGGCGTTACTGCTTGAATCGCAAGGCGTGCCGTAGAATCGCCGCCGGTCCTCATATCAAATTCCAAGCGTTCCGCCCTCTGCTGCATCCTGGCGGAAACAACCGCTTTACCAATCGCATTTTTGGCAAAGAACAAACTCTCTGCGTGGTCTGCTGCTTCTGCGTAATCCATTTTCTTTACCAGTCCACATCATCGAGCGGGTCTTTCCGTTCCTCTTTCGGAGGATACGGCGCTGTGTTTTCCGCAATCCGGACACATTCCAAATGCTCCATCAGCAAGTAGCTTGCTTTAGAATTTTTGCCGTTCCTATCCACGTATAAATCAGTCTGGAAGCGGCCGCCCACAATAACTTGCGAGCCTTTTGTAACAAAATTGCTGATATATTTAATCAGTCCAGGCACAAAGCAGCGGCAAGAAATGTAATCGTAAACGCGCTTATTATCTTTATCCCGATATTGGCGCGCACACTGTATTTCCAAAGTGCACACCTCTTTGCCGTTCTTCATAACTTTTGCATCCGGTTCAAATTTCACCCAGCCAAGTATCAAACAATTATTCAACATTATAAATTTTCACCTCAACTTTTGGCGTATCACTATATTTTTTAGAAACTGTAAGTTTAACAATCTGTTTATCATCCTTATAGACAATGCCAGATATAGAATCAAGAATAATTTTTGCGACGTTATCAACATCGGGTTTTTTAATCGGCAGCTGCAAGCCGTTTAAAGCCTGCTCCTTGAATTTTTTCGACTTGCTGGCAGGAATACTCACGTCAGCTATTATCTCTACTCCCAGGGGCAATTCCGTGAGTGTCAGCCCTATTCTTTGCATTGCTTCACTAGCAAGCAATTTGACATAGGCTTTATAGTTACGGCTTTTCTCCGGGTCGTATGCTTTTGCAAATCCGCCATGAGTAGAAAAGCGAGGCCGTCCCTGCGCCGTCGGTTCGCCTGGAATCGTAAATGTTAATTTCATTTTTCTGCATCCTCATTGCTTTTCTGTACTGAATTGCAAGAATTAAGCTCATTTTGTAAATCGTGAAAAGCTTTAATGCTTTTGTTTGCAGCTGCGATTAAAGCACTATCAAGGCAAGGCCCCAGGCTATATGTTTCTTCGTCCTCAGCCTTCGCCAGCTCCGCCATGTATAAGCCAATCAGACTATATACGGCAATGTCTTTCAGACTTTCGGCAATTTTATCGCCGTGAATATCATGGGTATAAACAAAAGCGATATGCTTTGCTGCATACGCTTTCAGTTCCTCAAACATTCCCTCTGCATCGTCGCCGCGTCCGTTAAGAAGCGCGCCACGGCGGAAATTAGCAAGCTCATCTGCGCCGGAGGAATACTGCTCATGCTTTGTCTTAAACAATTCCTCCAATTCGTCAAGCTGGCCATACATAAATTCGCTTAAACCTTTACTCATATTTCTGTACCTCCTTCACATAGTCAACATAATAGACCGCCTTAAATTCTTCTGGCGCTTCCGCTTCTGCTTTCGCTTTTGCTTCTTCCGGTGATTCAGCGTATACGCCGTCCGGCATTCCCATATCGGGGAACGCTATACTTTCCCACCATACAAGGTAGCGTTTCATTAATTCAGCACCTCATGTTTCTCTGCTGCTTTCTTTGTTTCTTCGCAATACTGTTGTGCTGCTTCTGTCATCATGCCCATCAATTCCTTCATAGCTGCTTCTTCGCCGTATTTGCTCTGCACGTTTACTACCGCCTGCACCATCATCGTCACGATAAACTCTTTAAGTGTCGGATAGTTACCGAACGCCCGGCAAATCATATGTTTAGCAGTATCATCGTAAGCAAGCATAAACGGGACACCGCTTTCCAACAACAATTTATCCGCCTGCTCGGCTTTCTTATAATCAATCATCGCTTTCCACCCTTTCTTCACCTGCTCTAAACCGTGTTTCACGACGAGCATGCGTAATTGCTTTGCTCATTCTATCTAAGCTTCGCAGAGCGCCCAGTCCGCCATCGCTTATATAGACAACTCTTGCTGCTCCCATGATGACCTCTCTCATAAGGCTGTCAAAAATGTTGCAGTGGTCTGGTATCATAGATGCGCTGTAACTTGTGTATCCACCGCAGTCATAGCCAAGCGCGTAATCAGCGCCGCTTTCTTCCAGCAGTTTTACCGCTTGTTTTAATTTCTCGTGGTCAATCATTTTTCTACCTCCTTTTATAAAAAGCGGCGGCGTGGGGATTCTTGACATCAGCTATACGGCTTCGCTACGAATATTCATCAATTCCTATTCGCAACTAACATCTACTGCCATTCGGCAACCCAGCCGCCGCACCCTAGGGCTATTTATTTATTTTTACTGTTTATAGTTGAAGCCAAGTAATCGAGAATGTGCAAGGCCTCATCCTTAGTATCATAAGTGCCATAGACACATTTCTCTCTGTCTGTATGCACGTAAACATCCCACTGTTTCTTGATGCCTCTTTGACATGTTTTTAGTGCATTTATTTTCTTTGCTTTAATCCATTGCGTTTCGCCAATCTTAATCAGCATATTTGCCTCCTTACTATCTACGATTTTTCGGCCATTTTTTGACGGCTTCCGGGTGCTTTGCTTTCATTCTTTGCACAAACAATTTTTTTAAACTGAGCCACGCATATCTATTTCTTCTAAAAACAACATTTACGGCACGTCTAATCATTACTAATCGTGGCAAGAATTCACTTCCGGGCGGTTTCAAATGTTTGTAGTCGTTGAGTTTATTGCCAATGGTTCTTTTCATAATTGCCTCCTTTTTACAAGAGATTTTTGCAACATGTTGCAGGTTTCTCTTTTAAAGCTCATACTTCACGCCTATTTCGGTAGCCACCTTAGGGAGTGCAGCTTCGGCTTCAGCACGAGTACGATATACCCAGCCTTTATCAAGTAAAGCATACTCATTCGGAAAACCGCCCCACCAAAACGAGCGAACAACCCACTTACCACCCAAAAGCTCAAAGGTAAAATAAACATCGCCTTTCTTCGGCTTCCACGGCAACTTGATTATTTCGCATTCTCCCCTCAGCAATGCAAGAAAAGCAACATATACCGAAACAGGCGCAACAGGCATTTTTACATCATCGTTATGCTTAAACATTAGCACCCTGTCGTTGTCGAATTTGTAGAACCATTCCTCGTACCCCTTAATTTTAAACTCTTCGCCCAGCTCTACGCCAAGCATCTTTGCGATTTCCGGGATTAAATTTTTAGCCATGTTATCACTCCTTAAATCTCTCAATAATCGCCACGATTAAGCTCATCCATTGGATAATGGCTACCGGGATAAGCGCCACAATCAACACGACCGCTACAAATTCATCTAACGTCATTATTCTTCCTCCTCATCCTTTTGCCAGCCGACAATGTCTTGTTCATCACCGATACGCTTAATGGTTCTGCCCAGGATTTTACAAACGGACTTCAGCCACTCTACGCTATGCCCTTCAAGCACCTTGTCCATTTCTTCGTCTGACAAGTCACTAAAGCAGATGCTTTGCCAGCTGCCGTCACGCTTAACGCGAAAATACACGCCGTCTAAATCTCTATTCATGTTCAACCTCCTTTTCAATCGCTGCACGAATAGCCGCTATTGCCTGTTGCAAATAAAAATCATCGCCGCTGTTCGTCCAGTCACCTAAAATATCGTCAATATTGTTGACAATCTTCATGCGTTCTTCGTTAGTCATCATATTTTGCTCCTTCCAATCTCCTTACAGACACCCACCGCAGCAGCCATGCGGCACGTTGGTGTTAGCCAGCTCTTCCAGCTCGGCAATATCATTATCATTTTTTAGCTCATTGGGAAGTTCGTCCGGGTCTATAATCCATGGGCCTTCTTCAACCTGGTTCTCTCCGTCGGGGTCAAATCCGCACCAACCTCCAGAAATCAGCGCTCCATAGATAGAATATTGGTTGCCGTCTTTTTCGACAACCAGTGTCCCACGGCATAAATTAGGCCAGTCGCCATCGTACGATATGAATTTCATTTATTACTCCTTTCTTTTATCTGCAATATATCATCATTCGCCCAAAAGAGGTTTCTTGCTAATTCGGGACTTTCAGCCCACACGGTTCTCAGTCCGCATTCCGTGCAGGTCATACGATAAATCGTTTGATTCTTGTATTGTTTTTCATCAATCCTAAGTTTATGTTTACAAGCCATTCTCAATCTCCCTTAACCTTTCACCTATCGCCCTAGCAACATTCACTGTTACGCCGTTGCCAGCTTGTTTGTATAACTGCGTATCGCTTATGCCTGCAGCTTTCGCTTTATCAAAGTATTCGTCCGGAAAGCCTTGTAATCGCCAGCACTCACGGGGAGTCAAGCGACGGATGCGGACGTTTTCATCAAGCAACGCTACACCGTGCCTATCCTGTGCTGTCAACGTAAAACTAGGCTCTCCCGGCTCTTTCATACGTCTGCCGTTCTGCCGTTTCTCTTCTCGGTTTGGCGTTAGCACCGCACAGACAACAGCGTTACCATTATGTCTGCTAATGCCTTTATAATCACGTGCAGCACACGTTGACGCTATACCTGTTTTATTTTCGGCAATTTTAAAGCCACACACACCGCCTGTTGAGCCATACGGCTTTAACACTTTCACAGCATACAAGCCTGTTTTCCCGCCTTGCCCGCCACTTTCTCCTTTTAGCGTTCTTGCCAATCCACCACCGTCATAGATTCTTTGACCATCGGCAACTCCTTGTGTTATTTCCTGGAGTTTGCAAGGATTCTCGCCGTCTGTTCGTTGGAGAGGAAATACTTCTCGTCCACTGATGTTTCCAAGATAGCAGACAATGAACACGCGCTCCCTGTTTTGGGGAACGCCGTAGTCTTTGCTGTTAAGCACTTGCCATTGGAGAGAGTACCCATACCCCCCCACTTCAAGGAGCAGCCGTGCGAAATCAAATCCGTTTCCAATGCTAAGTAAATTCTTAACATTTTCGATGAGAAGCCATTTAGGTCTATCTTCTTTCTTACGTCCGGCAAGCAATCGCATAACCTCATAAAATAGGCCGCTTCGCTCACCTGCCTGCAAGCCTTTTTGTTTTCCTGCGACGCTGATGTCCTGGCAGGGGAAGCCGAAGCTCCACAAGTCTGCGTTGGGAACGTCATAAGGTCTAACTGTTCGTACATCGTGGCTTTCCCACTCTCCTTCCGTGTTGTACATGGCTTTATACGCCGTTCGTGCGTATTTATCAAATTCGCAGAAGCCTACGCATTTATGCCCAGCTTGTTCTAAGCCTAAGCGAATGCCGCCGATTCCTGCGAAAAAATCTACAAATTTCATTGCTTTCTCCTTCTTGCTCCGCATTTCTGCGGCGTATTCTCACACCGCTTGCAAGGCCTGTCACATTCACAACAGCAGATGTGAAGCAGCGTACTTATCACGCACTCCGGTGTAACAGCCTTGCAGAAGTATTTAGGTTTTATGCGCGCTTCAATCGCGCTTGTTATTTCTCTATTCGGCTCCGGGTCGCTTTTCGGCGGTTGCGGCAAGTCTAACAGTCTAGCGACTTTGCGTTTGCAATTCAGCAAGCCGCAAGATTTTGCTTTCCCTCGCAGGAATTCGCCGGTTTTAACTTTTTTTGTCTTTCCGCAATCGCACCGCACTAAAAAATAAGTGTTTCGTGCGTCCTCATAACCTAAAAACTTTTCAATGGTCAACGTGCCGTACTTCATGCCGACCCATGCCGCCCAATTCCTCACGCCAGCACCTCCAAAGTAAGCTCATCGCCACATTTCAGCAACTTACTTTTACAAGGTTCATGATGCTTGCGGCTGTACGCGAAGTCATTCATGTAGCATTGCAGGATACGGAATTGATTGTCAATAGCGTTATCATTCAAGCCAATTTGCCGGCCGTATTCAAATACGGCTTTATCCTGCGGCATATACGGCATAATGAGCCGGTGTTCTGCCAGCTTTGCCGCCGTCCATTTCAGCAGCATACTGTTCAGCCTATCAGCAAGCGGCTTGCCGTCGCTCAGCTTCTCCATGTTGCAGCGGTTTATATTCTCCTGCACATGAGCTTCCTCTGCCTGCTTCAAAGCAGCCTGCATCAGCGCCGGGCTGATGATATTTACGTTAAGGCCGTTCGCACCGGTCAAGGTAAGCGCAATCTGCTCTGCCTTCTCCCACCGGTCAAGGCCTATATTTTGCTGATTAAAAATTCCTGCCCAAAGGTTTACTGTTTCCGACAAGATTCGTTTCGCTTCTTCCAGGCGGTCAAAGCCGGGCCGTATATCCTGCGGCATCCGTTTTCCTGCCTGTTGCAGTTTAACAATCGTTTGGGCTATTCTCTGCTGTTGCAGCATCTTCTTCGCCTCCGTACAATTCGTTCACTAGGTCCATGCCTGTATAATCATTCCTGCCTTGCTTCTTGCTGTTGCCGCTGGCATAGTTTCTTGCTACGGTCTGCACATACGCAAAGTTTCTTGCGCCGTGCTCTACCGCCGCTAGTATTCCTTGCTCAACGGCAGCTTCGCCAACCTCACCTAACAAGGCTTGCAGTTTTTCTCCGACGATTGGAGTAAGCGGCATCATGTTTTTCTCCCACAAGGCAAAAATTTCAGTATGTGTTTTTGCCTCGTCATCGTCATTTCTTTTAGGATGATGATAATCATCCTTTTCTTTATCTCTATACTCTATACTCTTATCTCTAATCTCTGTCGGACATTTTGTCCCTTTTTCTGGGGACATTTTGTCCCCCTTTTCGGGGACATTTTGTCCCTTTTTATTTTGACGTTGCGTCTTTTTCTTCGTCGCTGATTCTGACGCGCTACCGCTGCCGGTCATATTAGCAACCTCCGGCAAGTAGCTTTCGCCTTTATCGTTCTTCTCAATAAGGCCAATTTGTTCAAACAAAGCAAGCGCGCTTTCGACGATTTCAATATCAAATTGCGTCTGTTTAGCGATTGATTCAGCAGTATGCTGAATAGTCATTTTGCCGACCTGCCGAACAAGTACGCCGTCAGTTTTCAATGACTTTAAGCACAGTTTAAGGTACAAGAGTACGTATTTTTCGCCGTTTTCCTGGTCCTCTAGCCACTCAACGACATCACTTTCAAAGAAGTTTTCGTTGAGCTTTAACCAATAATACCTGCCAGCCATGTTTTACTCCTCAAAGTATGTAGGTACTTCGTACACCATTTTATTGTTCTTCCGGTATACCTTGATTCTTCCGTCCTTCTTGCAGAACTTCAAAAATCTATACCAGCGTTTCGGATTGCTCTTTCTATGCGAATACATAGAAAGAAGATGAAGTCCAGCTGCTCCCTTGATAAGCTCAAAGAATAAGTCGAAAGCATCTGGCTTTGCTTCTTCTAAATCGTCCGCAAATTTGTTACTGAAGCCAAAGTGTCCTTTACCTACAAGAACTATTGCTTTACTTTTTTCGCACGGTGTCGCTTTTACATTCAACATTTTGTCCCGCTCCTTTCAAATTTTTAGGGGACATTTTGTCCCCACTTTTCGGGACATTTTGTCCCCGATGATTTTGGTTATTTCATGCTTGCTTCAATTTCTTCTGCCGTGAAGATTTCACCGGTTGCAGTATCAACCTTGCCACCCTCTGCAAGCTCCTGCGCTTGCTCTGTAGCGTTCTCTGCGTCAACGTCGATGTATTCAGCCTCGCCGGTTTCTTCGTTGAGCACAGCGGCTTTTCCGTCATTTTCAAAGGCAGTCAATAATTCGATAGACTTAGGTGCATATGTTTTCAAAATAGGCAACAAGACTGTTTTGCAGGCCATTGCGTCAAAGTCAGTTTTCCAAGGTCCTTTATTGAACGCCTTGCTGAAGCGTTTTGCGTGAGCAAGTACCTGCTCTTTGGTTGAATAGTGCGCTTTTCTAAAACCGCCAACTGTTTCGATGGCCGCGAAGTAACCCACTACATTATCACTTACCGCTTCGCCGAGTTCATAAGTCTCATCGAATTTATTCCAATGTTTCAACTCTCCCTCATAAACTGGCACCATGATAATTTTTTTCATATACCCACTGCGCATAGCGAGCTGAATTAAACCTTTGTATCCAATTTGAAATTGAGCTATACCGGCATAAGCAACAATATATGCTTCGCCGAGAGTTGGCACGATTTGAAGTTTGAGGCTTGCTGCCGTAGCTGCTGCTGCAAGCACAGTATGATAATCCGCTGCGCGCAAAAGTTTATCGTTGTTGTATACTGTTAACACGCTAGACAGATAACTGCCGGCGTTTTCACCAAGCATTTTTTCGAAACGTTCTTTGACCGCTACGCTGTTAATCGCTAAGCTTAAAGGCGACGGTGCCTTTGCAGTACTGCTATTATTTCTTTTTTGAATACCGTTAATAGTTGCCATCTTCTTTTAACCTCCTTAATTTCAAACAATCTTTTTCACTGTCATACAAAATTTCTTCCAGCGACAAGTCTAATGCTTGTGCCAATTTTACACGTGTACGCAATGCAATATTTTTAACTACGCCGCATTCGTATGAGCTGATGGTCGGCTTTTCTACGCCAACCATTGCAGCAACATCGCCTTGCAGCATGTTTAATTTTTTCCGCTTATGGAACAGCATAACGCCTAATTTCTCTTGCTCTGTAAGGCTCATTTTAACGTGAACCTCATACTAGGCTTGCCAACCTTGGCATACTTTTCGTACACGTCCGGCAGGTCTTTTTTCAATGCCTTTTGGTCCAGCATTACTCTTCCGGCAATCTGTATATAGGTAATTTTTCTATCCATAAACACGCCGCTTTCGCTGCCGTTCAGCATGAGCTTCAAGGCGTTTTGTGCCTGCGCTAACTGTTCTTCCAGTACCTTTTTCGTTGCCGTCAGTCCGTCAATACACTTAATGTATTGTTCTGCTGCGCTAGGCAGTGCGATACTGTCAACCGCTAACTTATCCTTATTCATTTTGTCAATGGTTGCGGCAGTGCTTTCGCTGCCGTCAACCTCCGGCGGAATATCGTTTTGCAGGTTGTTCCAGAATATAATCGCTTGCGCTCTCATATCTGAAATAAACTCATCGTTACGGGGAATTTCTTTCCATACAAAATGGTTGCCGCCGATTAAGCAGGCGATGTACCATTTGTCACAGCCGGTAATAGCCATGTACCATTGACACTGGCAATAGTAGCTGTCTGGCAGCTCGTCACCGTCCCAATCTTTCGACTTAAAGCCGTTCGCGGTCTTACATTCAAGGCCTGCATTCTCGCCTACCACAAGGCGGTCAACGTTCGCCAGCATGAACTCATAGCTTTCATCCTGCAATGTGCCGCATCTGCGAACCTTTTTGCCGGTCAGCTCACAGAATCTGTCAGCTACAACCTGTTCAAGCACCGTACCCCAATAAACGAATTCATTATTGGAAAGGTCCTCTGGCTCAACGTCACCATGTTTTTCAGCGTAGAGTGCGTAAGCGCTTTTCCAGGGATTAAGTCCCATGATGCAGGCTACGTCGCTACCGCCGATACCGCTATTGCGGACGCGTTCCCACGCCACGCGGTCGGCCGCCTGTTCGACGGTCATAATTAATTTGCCCTTCATTTTCATGCCTCCTTAAATTTCTTTATATAACGGAATAACAATTTGTTGTCCCGCTTGCAACCACTTCACGCCGTTCAGATTGTTGTACTCTGTTATGTCGTGCATAAACTCACGGCAATCACGGTATTTATCCTGCTGCAGGGCGTGCTGTACGGCTTTGGCCTGTGGTGGGTGATGTACCTGTATGTGTGGTATCTGCTGGCGCTGCTTGCATGGCTGCTGCGCCGCATGGACAACGCCTTTTTCTGGGCAGTGTTCAGCGGGCTGTACGGCCTGTGCTTCGGCGGGCTGTGCGCGGCGGTGTATCTATTTGCCAAAACGCCCGCCTTTGCCCTGAGCTGGTGGCTCAGCGGACTGAGCTACGATGCACTGCACGGCATTGGCAATTTTGTGCTGATGCTGCTGCTCTACCGCCCGCTGCGCCGTGCGCTGCAAATGGCAAAAAAGCAGCTGCGGATCTAATATTTTCTTTATAAAAATGCAGAGCCGGACAGCCCGCGGGCTGTCCGGCTCTGCTTGTATTCAAAAATATTTTTTCTGCATCGTTACGCATTCAGGCGGGCAAAGGCCTGCCGGACATCACCGGAGAAATACAGCGTGCCCAGTGCGCATACCGGGCCTTCGCCGCCCAGTTCTTCCGCACGCGCCACACCGGCTTCGATGCTGTCCGCTGCCTCGGCGGTGCAGCCGTAGGCGCGGATATGCTCCGCCAGCGTCTGCGCCGGCATGGCGCGGGGGTTGTGCGCCGTCACGGTCACGAACCGCTCGGCCAGCGGTGCCAGCAGCGCCAGCATCTCGTCCACGTCCTTGTCGGCCATGATGCTGACCAGAAAGACGAATTTCTGCCCGGGGAAACGGTCTTTCAGGCTCTGCACCGTGGCGCGCATCCCGTGGGCATTGTGACTGCCGTCCAGCACAAAAGCAGGGCTGTGGCGCAGCAGCTCAAAGCGTCCGGGCCAGCTTACCTGCTCCAGCCCGGTGCGGATGGCGCTTTCCGGGATGTCCCAGCCCTGCTGCCGCAGCACCCGCAGGGCGGTGATGGCCAGTGCGGCGTTGCGGGGCTGGTAGCTGCCGATGAGCGGCAGGCGCACCCCGTCCAGCCCGTCAAAGCTGAAGGTAACTGCGTCCAGATCCCCGCCGGTGATCTGCAGCTTGGCAAAATCCACCTCGGTAAAGGGCGCATTCTGCTGCGCCGCCACCCGGCGCAGCACGGCGTCTGCTTCCGGTGCGCCGCCGTAGCTCACCACCGGGCAGCCCGGCTTGATGATGCCCGCCTTGGCAGCGGCGATATCCGCCAGCGTGGGACCCAGTTCCTTGACGTGATCCATGCCCA
>ERZ857745.3780-NODE-3780-length-14007-cov-7.544080_pt1 | contig 14007 bp, 13 predicted proteins | sample MGYA00519699_ERZ857745 | MGnify/ENA primary metagenome ERZ857745 (study PRJEB31778, sample SAMEA3449357) | human gut metagenome | biome: human gut; feature: human-associated habitat; material: faeces | place: United Kingdom | collected 2010/2012 ...
ATGCCTCGGCTTTCTCTTAGGAGGCACTTGTTCTATCCATTAAACTAACAGGACAAATCTGTAGCTTCAATTGTACTATAATTACACACAAATTACAAGACTTTTCTTCTGTTCCGCCCTTACAATGGTTACTGTTCGTTAGAGCATGTTTGAAAAAAGCTTTCTACAAGATGTGCATCACGAAGCAGTTACCACTTCTGAAATATAAATTGATGCACTATACGGTTGGCATCTGTATACTTGTAAGAGCTTTGGCACAGTGCTAGAATAGTAAAAGTTGTATTTTTCAAATAGATTTTTAATTACCAGAAGGAGACCTCAGCCATGCAGCAGGAATTCATTACAGTAACCTTCAATCGCACGAAGATCGCGATCCGATGTGCAGACATTCTCTATGTGATCATGTCAGATGATCATTGCAGGATTCATATGTTTGATGGAAACGTGTATCGTTGCCGAATGACACTGAAAGAATTAAAGAAACAATTGAATGAAGAATTTATTGAGGTAAAACGTGGCTGTATGGTAGCTGTATCTGCAATCAGTGATATTGGAGACAGGATTTTGCTGTCTAATGGTGAGAAAATTTGCTATACAAAACGTAAAAAAAGGGTGCTCAGAGAAGAACTGCAGAAAAATCAGGAGCTTATAATTGCAAAAATCAGTAAAAAAAAGCTGCCGCTGACAGCAGAAGTGATATGATACCTCTAAAGTAGACAGATTAAATATAAAAATCTGTTACTTTGGAGGTATTTTTCATGCCAAAATCAAAACATTCACCTGAGTTTAGAGCTAAAGTATCGCAGGAATATCTGGATGGTATAGGTTCTATTCAGTTCCTTGCTGATAAATACAGTATAGGATATTCAACACTAAAAGGATGGATTAATGAATATCAAATTCATGGGATAGCTGCATTTTGTCATCCATCGAATAGAAATAGAACTTATTCAAAGGAGTTTAAACTCCGATGCGTAGAAGCAGTTCTAAATGGAGAAGGGACTGTTGACGATATCATCGCTAAATATGCAATATCTAGTCGTTCTGTTTTGCGAAGTTGGATTAAGGTGTATAATGCCAATAGAGAGTTCAAGGATTATAATCCAAAACGGGAGGTCTATATGGCAGAGGCACGAAGAAAAACAACACTTGAGGAACGAAAAGAAATCGTTAATTATTGCATCAACCATAATCGTGACTATAAGAATACAGCTACAAAATTCAATGTTTCTTACGGTCAGGTCTATTCTTGGGTAAAGAAATATGATAGTGATGGGGAATCCGGATTAACTGACAGACGCGGTCAACGTAAAACAGATGATGAAGTAGATGAATTAGAACGTTTGAGACGTGAAAACTTACGACTAAAGCGTCAGCTGGAAGAAAAGGATATGGTTGTTGAATTGTTAAAAAAAGTGAAAGACTTCGAAAGGATGTGAGGCTGGGTAAGGTTCGTCATGAATCAAAATATCTTGCGATAGAATATTTTCATACAGAGAAAAACTGGAGTATTGGATGGATGTGTAAACATTTGGAGGTCGCAAGAGCTGCTTATTATAAATGGCTACACCGTGAAACACCTGAGGATGAAATGGAAAACATCAAACTTGCAGAGCTCATTAAGGAGTATGATGAACGCTTTAGTCATATCTTAGGGTATCGGAGAATGACTTCTTGGATCAATCATTTTAATCAAACAAAGTACAGCAAAAATAGAGTTCACAGAATTATGAAAAAACTGGGAATCCATTCCGTTATACGAAAAAAGAAGAAAAAATATAGGAATGCCAATGCAGATGAAACAACACAAAATATATTACAAAGAGATTTTTACGCAACTGCACCCAATCAAAAATGGGCTACTGATGTGACTGAATTTAAAGTGCCAGGTAAAAAAAAGAAGTTGTATTTAAGTGCCATTATAGATCTGTATGATAGATATCCTGTGTCATATGCTGTTAGTGCCAGAAATGATAATAAATTAGTATTTAAAACTTTTGATAAGGCAATTGCGTTGAACCCCTGTGCAAAGCCGATTTTTCATTCAGATCGGGGATTCCAGTATACCAGCAAAATGTTTAAAAAGAAACTTGTAAAACAAGAAATGAGACAATCCATGTCTCGGGTTGGACATTGTATTGATAATGGACCAACAGAAGGTTTCTGGGGAATTATCAAAGCAGAAATGTATCAGATGTACGAAATAACTGATGAATCCTCATTAAGATTTGCAATAAAGGATTATATAAGATTTTATAGTGAAGAACGTCCACAGGATAGGTATTGCTGCAAAACACCCCTAGAAGTACGTCAAGAAGCACTGAAATCTGACATACCAGTAGAATATCCTATTCCAGAAAACAAACGAATTAAAAAATATAAAGAGAAATGGTGTGCATAAAAATACCTACACTCCAAAATGAAATGTAGGTATTTTTGTCGCTTACCTTTAGATATTTCACCTGTCTACTTGACAAGGGGCATATCAAAGAGTATCGCAAATATTATAAAATATGTGATGCTCTCCCTTTTGCATTCACGGATATAGAAATGGTATTCAATGAAGAAAAAAAGGCAGTGGACTGGATCTTCCGCTATGGGAATGAAGCGTTAGCTGCCCTGGAAAAGCAGCCCTTAGACAAGATGATCGGAAGTTCCTTTTCCAGTCTTTTTTCCAATATGGACGCAAAATGGCTTCATGTTTATGAACGTGCCACCTTGTATGGTGAAACACTGGAAATCATGGATTATAGTCCTGAAATAGATACGAATCTGAAAATTATATGTTTTCCTACATTTCCGGGACACTGTGGATGCATTTTGTTTAATGCAGACAAAATGAAATCTATAAGTGAAGAAAATCATCTGGTCAGATTGGTTGAAGTTTCCATGAAAAATAATTCCTCCAAATAACAAATGTCGTTTTACCGCTTATCATGTTGATTTACCGCAATAGAAATGTTATTTCTCTATAATTCGATTGTTCCCCTGATATATTCATGCTATATTTTTATTAGATATTATTTTTTGCAATCAATTAAGATTTACAGCAGAAAATATCTGAATTTTTTGCAGAACAAGGGGGGAAACATATCATGAAAAGAAAAAAAGCAGTTACTTTGACTACCGCTGCATTAGCACTTACTATGACTGTCTGCGGTAGTTCCAGCGCGATTGCCGCATCAGAATTAACAGCGGAAAGCAAACCAGCCACCCAGTATACCATTGATGCAAATCAGGAAGTTTATGCATTGTTGGATTTCGAGGATACTGAGGAGTTTGAAAATGCTACAAAGGGTCTTATTGCGTCTCCGGATACTCTGGATATTTATGATGAGAACGGAAAGCTTGTATGGAGTCAGACGGCATATGCTTTTCTGGATCAGGATGCTCCGGATACAGCGAATCCCAGTCTTTGGAGAGATACACAGCTGAATCATATTTATGGTCTTTTTGAAGTAACGGATGGAATTTATCAGGTGCGTGGCTATGATATGTCAAATGTCACATTCATAAAAGGTGATACAGGATGGATTGTAGTAGATCCATTGATGAGTGTAGAGTGTGCACAAGCGGCTCTTGCCCTGGTGGAAGAGAATCTGGGCACTTTTCCTGTAAAGGCAGTGATCTACAGCCATTCCCATGTTGATCATTTCGGTGGAGTCAAGGGAATTGTTTCGGAAGAAGAGGTACAAGCCGGCAATGTGCAGGTAATTGCACCGGAAGGCTTTGAGAAGCATGCTGTCAGCGAGAATATTTATGCAGGTACTGCTATGGGACGAAGAGCAAGTTACCAGTATGGAACAATGCTTGAGGGTGGTGAAACAGGATCCCTTGCCATTGGTATTGGTATGGGACAGTCCAAGGGCAGCACAAGTTATATTTCTCCTACACTTGAAATCACACAAACTGGTGAGAAGCATACCATTGACGGAGTGGAAATTGAATTTCAGCTTACTCCGGGCACCGAAGCACCGGCAGAGATGAACTTCTGGATTGGATCGAAAAATGCTTTGTGGATGGCTGAAAACTGTACAGGAACACTCCACAATCTGTATACACTCCGCGGAGCCCAGGTGCGTGACGGAAACGCATGGGCAGAGTACATCATGGAATCTCTGGCTCTTTATGGTGATAAGGCAGATGTGGTATTCCAGTCCCATAACTGGCCACATTGGGGAAATGATACCATTCAGGAATATATGACCAATACTGCAGCTGTATATAAGTTTATTAACGACCAGACATTGCTCTACATTAATGAAGGTTATACGGAAACAGAGATTGCCAATATGATCCAGCTTCCGGAGGAACTGGAGAAAGTCTGGTATACCCGTCAGTATTACGGTACAGTTTCTCATAATTCGAAGGCAGTATATGAGAAATATATGGGCTGGTATGACGGTAATCCTGTCCATCTTGCTGAACTTACACCATCGGATTATGCCCAAAAGCTGGTAGAATATTTCGGTGATACAGATGCTGTTCTTGAAAAAGCAAAAGAAGATTTTGCAAAGGGAGAATATCAGTGGGTGGCTCAGATTACCAATACGCTGGTTTTTGCTGATCCGGAAAATACGGATGCACGTTATCTGTGTGCGGATGCATTGGAGCAATTGGGATATCAGGCAGAATCAGGTCCATGGCGCAGTGCTTACCTTTGTGCTGCACAGGAACTGCGAAATGGTACAAATACCGATGATGCAACGCGAAGTAGCGGTAACGGTGATGTTTTCTTACATATGACACCGGATATGATTCTGGATTATCTGGGAATTTTTGTAGATACGACGAAGATTTCAGATCTGACTTTTACAGCAAATATTATATTGCCGGAAGGCAATTATGTACTCCGCGTAAAAAATGGCGTACTTCTTTATCAGAAGGATGCACAGGATGCGGATGCAGATGTAACATGGACTACAAAACGTGCCGGACTGTTGTCTATTGTTCAGAAAAACGCAGAGAATGTTGCTGCTTTGATCGAACAGGAGGGTGATGAGACCTGCCTGACACGATTGATGGATGCGGTTACTGTTACGTCAGAGTATAAATATTTTAATATTATTGAACCATAAAGTTTTGGGGCGGAAGCAGGAGGATATGAATATGAAAAGATTTGCAGCATCTGTTGACAGTGAGACAGATGAAAATATATGGGAGACAGTGGAAGATGCTTATGTTTATGCATTTCCGCTGGTGCTCATGGATGCGACTGAGACCTCGGCAACGAACACAGAGGAAGTTGTTAACAAAAAAGCACCTGTAAATCAGTTTATACACAGTGTTGCACTGGCAGATGCACAATTCAGGACTGTGGTGACTCCTAATGTGGATACGATCTATTCACAGGTCTGGTATGATCTGAGCGAGGAGCCGATGGTCTATGAACTTCCAAAAACAGATCGTTTTTGTAAGGTTCAGGTACTGGATGGATGGACAAATACTGCTGCGGTTCTTGATAAGGCTGGTGCATATGCAATTACTCTTTCTACGTGGGAAGGGAAACTGCCTGAGGGAGTTACCCGTATAGATGTTCCTACATCTATGGCATGGTCCATTACCAGAATCGTTTTATCAGGAGAAGAGGATCTTCCAAATGTGTATGCCATCCAAGGAAAAATGAAACTTATGCCGCTTTCCGATTATATATCCGGAGACACTTATGAACCTCCGAGGGGAAGCTACAGCGAAGAGAATGATTATATTCCTGTTGATAAGGTCCTTTCCATGGATCCGATCACATTTTTTAATAAGGCCAATGAGTTGATGGTAAAGAATTCTCCGACAGCTGCAGATAAGGAAATGCTTGAAAAAATAGCAGCTGTGAATATAGGTCCTGGTATGGAATTTGACATTTCTGTTCTTACCGGTGATGTTGCAGAAAACTGGAAGACAATGCTGACAGAAATTCAGCTAAAGCTTATCAAAGAGGGCCAGAAATTCTCAAAAAAGCTTGGTCAGTGGGACTATTTTGGTGAACCGATCGGAGATTTCAATACAGAATATGCTTATCGTGCACTGGTAGCTCTTGCAGGGCTTGGTGCTAATACAGTTGAAGTTGCGCTGTATCCAAAGATAGAGCAGGATGCGGATGGAAATACTCTCACAGGAGAAAAATCATATATTCTTCATTTCGAAAGCTATCCGCAGGTTCTTGAAGGGGGATTCTGGTCTGTGACTGCATATGGGGACGATGATTTCCTGATTGATAATCCTATTAATCGTTACTGCATAAATGACCGTTCCGGTTTACAGGCAAATGATGATGGTTCCGTTGATGTTATTCTGTCTGAAGATGCCCCACAGAACACCATAAACTGGCTTCCTGTGGGCGCTGGAGGTTTCCATCTGTTTATGCGTATCTATACGCCTGATATGGACGCCCTGGAAACGTGGATGGCACCGACCATTACAGAGATTTATCCATCAAATGTGAACTAAATATTTTCACATTGTACAGAAAGAGGATTGATTCTTCTGAAAAATGTGCTAGAATAAAGAAAAAACGAATATTAGATACCAGAGATTTGAGCAAGGTAGATGAAACGACAGGCAGTCGTTTTATTTGCCTTGCTTTTTTTGTGTGATAAAGGAGAGGGATGGATATGTTTGATGTTGTTATTATTGGTGCAGGAGTGACAGGCAGCGCGATTGCCAGAGAGGTTTCCAGATATAAGTTGAATACGTGTGTGATTGAAAAGGAAGAGGATGTCTGTAATGAGACATCCAAGGCAAACAGTGCGATCATCCATGCGGGATTTGATGCAGTTCCGGGAACGATGAAGGCAAAGTTAAATGTGATGGGAAATGCGATGATGGACAGAATCGCAGAAGAGCTTGACATTCCATTTAAGAGAAACGGCTCTTTGGTCGTATGTACGAAAGAGCAGGATCCGGAAGGACTTCAGGTTTTAATGGAGAGAGGTAAGAAAAATGGAGTTCCTGGACTTCAGATTTTAGACAGAGAGGCTCTGATTGAGAAAGAGCCGAACCTGGCAGATGATGTGACATGTGCGTTGTGGGCGCCTACCGGAGGAATTGTCTGTCCGTTCCATATGACAATGGGATATGCGGAAAATGCATACGAGAACGGTGTTCGGTTTTTCCTGAATACAAAAGTTGAAAAACTGAAAAAGACAGGAGAAGGATTTAGAGTTCAGGTTCATCACGCAGATACCTGTGTTGATGAGACAATCGAGACAAAACTTATTATTAATGCAGCGGGAGTTTATGCTGATGAGATCAATAATCAGCTTTCAGACAGAAAGCTTCATATCACAGCCCGTAAAGGGGAATACATGCTTTTGGATAAGACAGTTGGAGATTATGTGAAGAGTACAATCTTCCAGCTTCCGTCGAAAATGGGAAAGGGAGTACTGGTCACACCGACAGTTCACGGTAATCTGCTTGTAGGTCCTACAGCAGTAAATGTAGAAGATAAAGGTGCTGTAAACACGACAATGGATGGTCTGGATCAGATCGCAAGAGTTTCCTCTCATAGCGTTAAGAATGTTCCGCTTCGTCAGGTGATTACTTCTTTTGCAGGTCTTCGTGCACACGAGGATGGAGATGATTTTGTAATTGGTGAATCAGCGGATGTAAAAGGACTGATCAATGCAGCAGGCATTGAATCTCCGGGACTTTCTTCAGCACCGGCAATCGGTGTTACGGTTGCAGAACTTGTAAGAGACCTTTTGAATGCAGAAGAAAAGTCTGATTTTAATCCGGTGAGACATGGGATTTTAGATCCGGATACGCTTTCTCTGGAAGAGAGAAATCAGCTGATCAAAGAAAATCCGGCTTATGGAAATATTATCTGCCGCTGTGAGATGATCACAGAAGGAGAAATCCTGGATGCAATTCACCGTCCGCTTGGTGCACGCTCTCTGGATGGAGTGAAGCGCAGGACAAGAGCAGGCATGGGGCGTTGCCAGTCAGGATTCTGTTCCCCGAAGGTTATGGAGATTCTGGAAAGAGAAGTTCCGATGCCGGTTGATAAGATTGGCAAAAATGGCGTTGGATCGGAATTTATCGTAGGTGAAAATAAAGAACTGGAGGATGAGTAAAATGAAAACATATGATTTAATCATAATTGGTGGAGGTCCTGCAGGACTTGCGGCAGCAGTCGCAGCAAAAGATAACGGAATTGACAACATTTTGATTTTGGAAAGAGATAAAAGTCTCGGAGGCATTTTGCAGCAGTGTATTCATAATGGATTCGGTTTGCATACATTTAAAGAAGAACTGACAGGACCTGAGTATGCAGCACGTTTTATTGAGCAGGTAGAAGAACGTGGTATTGAATATAAATTAAATACAATGGTCATGGACATTTCTCCGGAAAAGGTAGTAACCGCCACAAACCGCGAGGATGGAATTCTGCTTCTTCAGGCAAATGCAATTATCCTGGCGATGGGATGCAGAGAGCGTTCTAGAGGAGCACTGAATATTCCGGGGTATCGTCCGGCTGGAATTTATTCTGCCGGAACGGCACAGCATCTTGTAAATATGGAAGGGCTTATGCCGGGAAAAGAAGTTGTGATCCTTGGATCTGGAGATATCGGTCTGATTATGGCAAGACGTATGACACTCGAAGGGGCGAAGGTTAAAGTGGTTGCAGAGCTGATGCCTTATTCCGGTGGTTTGAAGAGAAATATCGTACAGTGTCTGGATGACTTTGAGATTCCGCTGAAGCTGAGTCATACAGTGATTGATATAGAAGGAAAGCATCGTGTGGAAGCTGTGACAATCGCAGAAGTCGGACGGGATCGCAAGCCGATTCCTGGAACAGAGGAAAGATATACTTGTGATACGTTGCTTCTTTCCTGTGGACTCCTTCCGGAAAATGAGCTTTCAAAAAGCGCAGGAGTAGAACTTTCACAGGTTACTTCAGGTCCGGTCGTAAACGATTCACTGGAAACAAGTGTGGACGGTATCTTCGCATGTGGAAATGTATTGCATGTGCATGATCTTGTGGATTTTGTATCTCAGGAGGCAGCGACTGCTGGAAAGAATGCAGCCGCTTATATAAAGGCAGGAGAAAAGGATGTGCAGGCAGAAATGCTTCCGATTTCTCCGGAAGGCGGAGTGCGCTACACAGTACCATCCTTTGTAAGACCTTCTGAAATGGAAGAAAATCTGACAGTTCGTTTCCGTGTCGGAGATGTATATAAGAATAAGGCGATTGCAGTGTATTTTGACGATCAGCTGATTGGTAAGAAGAAACGTCAGGTAATGGCGCCGGGTGAGATGGAGCAGGTAATCCTGAAGAAAAAGAAACTGGAAGAATACCCGGAGACAAAGAAGATCATGATTCGGATCGAGGAGGCATAAGAAAATGGGTGAGAGAGAATTAATCTGTATCGGATGCCCGATGGGATGTCCGATCGTTGTAAAAATGGAAGACGGAAAAGTTGTATCCGTTACAGGAAATACTTGTCCACGTGGAGAGACGTATGCAAGAAAGGAAGTAACTGATCCAACGCGTATTGTAACGACTACAGTTCGTGTCGCAGACGGAAAAGTACCAATGATCAATGTGAAGACAGAGCATGACATTTCAAAAGATAAGATTTTTGACTGTATCGCAGCACTTCGCGGCGTAACGATCAAAGCTCCGGTTCACATTGGAGATATTGTGTTGGAAAATGTGGCAGGTACAGGTGTAAATATCGTAGCTGCCGGAAATGTGGATGCAGTACACTAGACGATTGTGAAGGAGATATAGTATAATTTATGAAACAGATGCCAGATACAAGTACTGTTGTTCACAGTTTCTGTGTCTGGCATTCATTTGATCTTGGCGGAACAAAGGAGAATTGAAATGAATTATAAATTCCTGGATGCGTTGGAGGTATCCCCTGTGATTGCAGCGGTAAAAGATGATGAAGGAGTAGATGCCTGTCTGAAAAGTGAAAGCCAGGTTGTATTTATTTTATATGGAGACATCTGTACAATTCCGGAGATTGTTTCTAAAGTAAAAGCAGCAGGAAAACTGGCGGTAGTACATCTAGACTTGATCCATGGGCTGGCATCGAAGAACATTGCAGCAGATTTTATCAAAAAATATACAGAAGCGGATGGTGTAATTTCCACAAAACCGACGATCATTCATCGAGCGAAGGAACTTGGAATGCTCACGGTATTGCGCGTATTTTTGATTGATTCTATGGCTTATGAAAATGTGAAAACACAGGTAACGGCAGCAAAGCCGGATGTGGTAGAGGTTCTTCCGGGAATGATGCCGAAGGTGATCGAAAATATCTGTAAAGATCTTCCGGTACCTGTGATCGCCGGAGGAATGATCCGGGAGAAGGAAGATGTAATGGCACTTCTTAAGGCAGGAGTGACCAGTGTATCGTCTACGAATCCGGAAATCTGGTTTGAATAAGCTTTTATTTTTTTATCTTCTTTAATTTCAGCCACCCGGCATGAAGCATGTATACAACTGCAGGAATTAAGGAGAGCAGTTGTGTGTATGTATAATCTGTTGCCAGAGATACAGGTGAAAGCACAACATGGAATGCAAGGAAGAGGAAAGCTCCGGCGGTAATCAGATTACAAAGGAGATACTTCCAGCCGAAGATTCCTAAAGCAGAGGCTGTCAGGAGTGCCACCAGCGATATCGTATCAAGTGGAACCGGCAAATGAATAAAATCATATTTTGCAGAAAAAAGTGTCAGGATCGCGTAAAGGAAAAGAAGCAGGTTCAATAATCCCATGATCTTGAACAATAAACTGTAAAAAGGTGTGACCGGGCAATCCGGCCACAATTCTACATCCAGTTTTTCAGCAAGTTCAATCGCGGAGCGGGTGAATGTTGTGTTTGTCATTACGATGACCTTGTCACAGTCATAAAAATTCGCACCGGCATAAGCTTCCTGGACCGCTTTGTTACCAACGGGATACGTGTAATACTTACACTGTATCCCGTATTTTTTTCTGTGTTTACAGGCAATGATGTCAACGCCTTGATCCCCAGAACTTTTAGTAACTTCTATTTTTGAAAAATGTTTTCTTTTTAGTATGATCGCACACTGTTCTTCGAACTGATATCCATCCATGTGTTGCTGCTTCTCCTATATGCTGTCTGAAATCATGATGTTGGGGTCAAAAGGTATTTTGACCCCTATGATACACGGATTGCTTCGCATTTCATGCTCTCGCAATCCTAAAACACCTCAAATCCGCTCATTTTTCTACGAAAAATGGCTACTTTTCGGTGTTTTGCGGGTCAATAAGTCATGCTTTTTCATGCAAGCAAGAAACGCATGACCTTTTGACCCTTGTATCAAATCATTTAAGTAAGAAGAATGCGGGGAGGCATTCTTCTTACGTGATCAGGTAGAAATAGAATAGCATATTTCAGAAAAAAGAACAAGTGTTCTTTTTTACATTCCGTCCTTCAGTACATTGTGATCACGCAGTACCTTTTCAATCACATTTCCTTTTACGAGCTTCAGAAGAGGTTTCTTCAGTGCGTTCAGCGGTCCAGGTAGCTGGATCTCAAGTGGAGATTTTCCGTCCATAAGTTTTACAGAGCTGTCGAGAAGCTCGCGGATATCATAAACACTTCCCCATACTTCAGGCACACCACGGTCTACTTTGAGAAGTCCATAAACGGCTTCCATAGCAGTACGTACAGAATACTCTGTTGTGAAAACAGTATCTCTTGGAGTTTCAGCAAACTGTCCGAGGAAAGCGAAGTTGACACATCCATCCGGGATAACATCCGGGCGGTCACCTTTTGTACGTGGCATGAAGAATGCTGTGATGTAAGGCATCATTGTAGGTACACAGATTGCACTGTTTTCTGCCAGATCCATGATCTGATCTTCCGGAACACCAAGGTGATAGAGCCATTCTGCTGTGATTTCTTTTCTCCCGTGAAAAACGACTTTTCCACAACAACATTCATAATGTATTTGGAATTACCGTCCCTGTCGGTGTAAGTGCCTGCACGAATGTAACCCAGCAGTGCAATCATTCTACCTTTGGTAAAGTATCTGCTGATAAATTCAGCAGACTTACCCCAAGCTGTACAGCGGATAAAGTCGGTGGTGTCTTTTTGACGGCTGACAGCAAGCATAAAACTCATCATCACTTTGCCGTTCTGCGTTCTTTTCAGCTCCAAATCGCTTGCAATTCTGCCCATAAGAGTCACTGTATTCATGAAAATCTCTCCTTTACTGTTTCATTTCCTGATTCTTGTTTTTCATGCTTTCTGTCCGTTCCTGTGATTTTCCCTTGCTGCTGATACGCTGTGCAGAACGCTTCAGCTTATCTCTGCTCAGGAAAGCTGCACCTGCATTTTTCTTTTCTACCGTAACAGCAGATTTTTCTCCGTTCAGAACTGCAGAATGAGGAATGTTCTTCTGCGACAATTCCTCCACTTTTCGTTCTGCCTGTTCCTGTGACATACGCTGTGTTGCTCTTTCTTCTTTCGGAAGTGAATGAAAGAAATCGGCATTGACCAACCGGACCGCACGATTTTCCTTGACAGATTCGGAAATATCCGTGTATGCCGTATCGTCAGCTTTTGATACGGTAATGGCAGTGATTCCATTGGCACGCTCTGATGCAGAAAACGAAATGCCTTTGCTTTCCAGCTGTGACATAACCTTGTCAGCCACTTCCTTTGTTTCAACGTGAATGACTCTGTTGTCTTTGGTGAGGGACTTATAATAGTCGGGGTTTATCCGGTTGACCTCCGTTTTTTTGGTTTCGGTCTGTAAGGAAATGTGAGTTTCTTCATAGGCTTCTATAAAGTCATCACCAAGAGAATGCCAAGCCTGTCGGGATTCTTCTTCCATAGATTTTTGCGCATTCTTCATCATCTTCTGCAAAGCAGATGCGTCCTTATTTGCCACGGTGACAGCTGTTTTCCCGTTGGCACGATTTACAGAAGAAAAGGCAATTCCGGCACCGGCAAGAGCAGAAATGACCTTTTCCGCCTGCCTTTCACTCATGCTTTCAATGTGCCGTTCTTCCTTTTTGAGTGACTTGTAAAAATCGGGATTGATTTTTCCTTTTTCAGCATAATTCTCAAGTGCCTTGTTTACTGCATTCAGCTGTGCTTCAACCTTTGGAATTTCTTTTGCCGTATCTTCCTTAACGCTCTGCATCATATACTTGCTGCCCACAATTTCCTGCATTGCCAAAAGGGTTTCGGAAAGTTCTTTTTGTGAATTTTCCAAATCCGACTTAGAGCCGTTGTTGATGATTCCGTCAATGGAATTGTAGTCATCTTCAAGCTGGACTTCCACATTTTCAAGGTAATTGAATTTTTCGGCAAGTCCTGCAATTTCCGACTTGTCCATTTCTGCCACTTTGTCGGCGGTAAGCAGTACCGTTTCTGCCATTTCGGTAAGACCGATTTCGCCCTTATCGGCAGTTTCGGCGATTTTCTCGGAAGTCACTGCCATAGTAGCATCCACCACTTCATTTAACTGCTTTGCAAAGTGATTTTCAGAACGAGTCAGTTTCTGTACTTTTTCTTCCAGATTGGAAATCTTTCCGTTTACGCTGTTCAGTTTTTCCTGCAAGCTGTATTTGTCAACGGCAGATGTTTCAGGCTTGTTGTACTCGAAAGTAATCTGTGACCTTTTCTCCTGCAAAGCAGAAATCTTATCATTCATACAGACGGTATTTGCCGTGTTCAGCCTGTCCATGGCACTTGTAAAAACGGCTCTGCGTTCCTTGTTTGCAGAGATAGAAAAGCTTTTCACCACATCATTCAGGGCAAGCACACGGTTCAGCTTATGCTCCACGCTGTCACGCTTGTGATTCAGCTGTTCGATTTTACCCTTGTGCAGCTTTACTTTCTCCTGCCTTTTCGGAATCTTATTCTCCCGAATGTCAGCTATTTTCTTTTCATTGGCTTCTATCAGCTTTTTCACCATAGGCAGATTGCCGAGGGTATTTTTCAGCATTGTGTTTTTGTCGGCAAGCCTGTCAGCTTTGGCAGACAGCTTTTCGATTTTCGCTTCATTTCTTGCAATCTTG
>ERZ857745.3784-NODE-3784-length-13999-cov-2.910141_pt1 | contig 13999 bp, 13 predicted proteins | sample MGYA00519699_ERZ857745 | MGnify/ENA primary metagenome ERZ857745 (study PRJEB31778, sample SAMEA3449357) | human gut metagenome | biome: human gut; feature: human-associated habitat; material: faeces | place: United Kingdom | collected 2010/2012 ...
CGGGGACTGGAAGAAGAGCCGGGACAATGTATGGAATGATAAGGAGTTTACAGTAAACCGGAGGACAGTGATTAAGAAAGAGGCTACTGTATCAGCGTTAGGAGCCTCAGGAGCCGTAGTTTCTAAGCATTTCGATATAATTATAGGTGATGATTTAGTAGGCTTTGAAAATGCCCGTACAGAGGCTCAGAGAAAGGTGTTAAAGGAGTGGTTTTACAGTTCCTTATACCCAACACTGGAGCCGGATGGGGAAATACATATTCTGGGGACAAGATATAGCCCTATGGATCTGTATGAGGATCTTATCAAGAGTAAGAACTATAAAGTAAATATACAGCAAGCTATTACGATTAAGGACGGTCAGGAGGTATCCCTCTGGGAGTCTAAGTTTAGTCTGGAGAAGCTGAGGAGTATCCGGGAAGAGGCTGGGCTCATTATCTTTAATATGCAATATCAAAACAATACAGAACTTGCAAAAGGTAAGATCTTTAAATACAGGTATTTCAAACATTTTGAGGAGTATGAGGTTGATTATGCCCTCAATAGAGTGAGGGTTAAGGTCTTAGATGCTCAGGGAGTGCCTTTCTGGATCCCGGTAAGGATCTATATGGGTGCTGACCTTGCAATATCAGAGGATGAGACAAGTAACAATGACTACTTTGTACTGACGGTAATAGGCGTGGATAAAAATAAAAATGTCTATGTACTGGATTACCTAAAGGAGAGACTTTCTTTCAATGCTCAGCTTAACGCTATTCTGGACTATGGTAGAAATAAGTTTCCTATGGTGGAGAGGATCGGCGTGGAGACTGTACAGTATCAGAAATCACTTGCTCAGGAAATCAGGAGGCTGAGCTTGTTACCTGTAATCAATATCCAGACAAGTAAGGACAAGGTAACAAGAGCTATGAGGAGATCAGCACTCTTTGAAAACGGGAAAGTGTGGTTCAGGATTGGTATGGATGATCTTGAGGAGTGCTTATTGTTATTCCCTGAGGTAGACCATGATGATTTATTTGACGGTCTGGATTTTGCCCTTACTGTAGCGGATCAGGGTAACTCAGCAAGAGTACTAAACAGAGATGATTTTAACATTTAACAGAGAGCCGGAGGAGGCTCTTTTTTATTGCGTGAAAAGAGGAGGATGAGAACAGTGATAACAAAAAGACCTATAGATGATGAATTTAACATTGAGAAACAGGAGAGCCGCTTTAATGTGGCTTTACTGGATGATCTGGTAGATTACCATTTCAGAAAGATTAAGCCCCGGTATATGAAGTATCAGAAACTCTATGAGGGTAAGGCTAAGATCTTTAAAAAGAGCCGGATGAAAGTAGGCAAGAATAAACCGTGTAACAAGATTGCAAATGATTTTTGCGGTCAAATCATTGATACTACAGTAGGTTACTTTCTGGGTAATCCTATTACCATCAACTATACAGAGAAAGAAAATAAGGCAGTAGGCACTCAAACGGCTGAGGCTGATGTGGGAGTAGATCTGGGAGAGATTAAGACCACGGATACGGCGGTACAGGATGAGCTTGACGGTATCTTACAGGAGAATTACAGGGATGATCTTTTCATGGAGTGGGGTAAGGAGTCCATGATTAAGAGCGTGTCTCATCTGTTAGTATATCAAGATGAACAGAGTAAAACTAAGATCATCCGGCTCAAGGCTGAGGATGTGATTATAGTGTATGCCAACAGCTCCACAAAACAGGCTCTTTACAAGATCCGTCTGTATGTGATTGATACAGAGGATACAGACAGAACTACTCTTTATGCTGAGGTCTGGAGTGCTACAAAGATGGAGCTTTTCAAGAGAACAGATGATACCTCAGCCCCACGGGTACAGGGCTTTGAGTTCGTGAGAGAGGAGCCTCATATTTTTGGGAAGATCCCTATTATCACTCTGTATAACAATGAGGAGGAGATGAGTGATCTTGAGAAGATTGAGAGCCTTGTAAACGATTATGACCGGGTTATGAGTGATATTTCAGATGAGTTTGAGGCTTTCCGTAACGCTTACCTTGTTATCAAAGATATGGTAATGAATGGGGACAGTATCCAGAAGCTCAAAGAGGAGGGTATTGTGGAAATTACCGACTCTGGAGACATGAAGTTTGTAACTAAGGAGATCCAGACGGACGCTATCAATAGCCACTTAGACCGACTGGAGAAGAATATTTATAAGTTTGCTCAGGTTCCTGATCTGTCAGACGAAAACTTTGCCGGAAATCTCTCAGGTATTGCTATCAGATTTAAGCTCTTTGGGCTGGAGACTAAGTGTATCACGAAAGAGAGAAAGATGGATAAGGCTATCAGGCAGTTGGTAGAGCTCTTAGCGGTTCCTATCAAGGTAGTGACCGGGAAAGAGGTTGATATGCGTAACCTCAAGCTGGAATTTAAGAGAAATATCCCGGCAAATATCACAGAGATTGTGGATACTGTAGTAAAACTGGATGGAAAGGTTGACAATGAGACTCTGTTAGCCCTGTTACCGTTTGTAGATAACCCGAAAGAAGTTCTTGAAAAGGTAAAAGCTCAGAAAAAGGAGAATATGAAACAGTTTGATCCATATTCTCTCCAAAATGCTGAGGATGATAGTAAAATACAGTTCCCTAACACTAATGCTCCTCAGAATAACCATTTTATGAGGAATAATGTAGGAGTATATGAGGAGTAAAGGAGGAGTAAGTTGTGGGCGGCTACTATGTAAATGAAGAAGTAAGGAAAATGTATGGTATTCCCCTCTCTCAGCTTACTCCAGAACAGAGAGAGATATTGAGACAGGACGGGATCAGGAGGGCTAAACTCATTGAGGAGAGACAGAGAGATTTTATGAGGAATAACAAGAGAGCCTTTGAGGATGCTGAGAAGTTAAACAAAGTATTAGCCTCTATCTATGGATCCTGTCAGAAAGAGATCTTAGGGAATGTGGCTGAGACTATCGCAAAGGTAAAGAAAGCCGGGGGAGAGTGGAGCTATGCTAATCAGTCAGCTCTCACCCGGAGCCGGGGACTCTTTGAACAGATCAATAAAGAGCTGGTAAAGCTGGGAAAAGAGGAGAATACCGTCTTTAGGACTAATCTCCAAAATATCTACACAGATCAATTCCTGAGGACTCTGTACAGCTTAGGACAGACTCAGACCATCAATAGTAGCTTTGCTATGCTTAATCCCCGTCTGATACAGGATACACTTGATTATCCGTGGTCTGGGGCTATGTTCTCTGATCGGTTATGGTTGGATAAGGACAGGCTGGGTAGAAATCTGAGAGTTGGGCTTACTCAGTCTATGATCTTAGGTGAGGACATGGATAAGATAGCGGATAGAGTAGGGGCAAATATCAACACCTCAAAATATAATGCTATGAGAGTAGCCCGGACAGAGACAAAGAGAGTTACATACTCCTCACAGGCGGCGGCTTTTGCAGATCAGGGAGTTGATGAGGTTCGTTATATGGCGGCAAACAATGGAGGAGATAACCGGACTTGTGACCTATGCCGGGAAGATCACGGGAAAAAGTTTAATCTGGGAGAGGAGCCCTCTTTACCTCGACACCCTAATTGTAGATGCTGGTATATTCCTGTTACCCGTGATACCTTTGAGGAGAATGAGCTCAATGAGCTTACAGGATCCGTGAGAGGTGCTGAGAACTATGAGAAGTGGAAAGAAAAAGAGTCGGCAAGAATTAAAGCGGCTCAGGAGCTTGCAGATAAAGAAAAATCTCCTCAGGATCTCATTACAGCTAAGGTCATGGAGGACATGAAACGGGCTCAAGATGAGAGAAAGGTTCTTAGTTTGCAGATTGATACCTTAGAAAGTGAGAGGGATAAAATTCCTACTCAGTATGCTAAGACATTATCAGATTTGGAGCTGAAAAAGAGTTCATACCGTGATATAATAAATAAAAAGGCTGATGAGATTGACGCTATCAATGCTGAGATGGCTGAGATCTCAAAGAAAAGAATAAAAGCCGGGGATCTTCTGGATGCTAAGAAAATCTCTGAGGAGGAGTATGATAAAATAGCTGAGGAAGTTCGAAAAGAGCGGCGTATCAAGAAAGATCTCGTTAATCAGAAAAATGATGAAATAGCAGAGGCAGAGTTTAAAATCCGGGAAACAGAGCAAGAGATTTTAGAGACTAAGAAAGAAATCCAGAAGAAACAGGATGAGATTACCTCTAAGATCCAAAAACTCAATGATGCTATTATGAAGAGTATGGAGAACGACAAAGACCGTTATCTTGATATTGAGTATGTTGGTGATAGTATGGAACGATATACTCAAGCAGACCTTTTTAAGAGCCTCAGAGAGGGGCATAGGAGCATTAAATCCTTTGATATGGACACTTATAAGGATGAGCTGGTACAGATGGCTCAGAGGATGGATAAAGACGCTCTCACCATACAGAAAAAGCTCTCGCACTTAATACAGGGTAATGAGTATTCTCAGAAAAAAGCTGGGTGGTATGCTCCGGCTGAGAAAAAGGTTCACATGGACATGAGCTCTAATACTCACGAAAGATCTTTGAAAAATGGTCTTAAAGGAGCATGGCAAACAAAATTCCATGAAGAGGGACACCAGTTAGACGATATTGTAAGCGGAATTGAAAAAATAGCCGGAAAAACAAAACAGAGTTTCTTTGACAGGGCTTTTACAAGTAGTGCTTTTCCTACAGGTAAAAAGATACAGGATGCAATAGAAAAGGATCTCATAAAATTTGTGAATACAGCTATTGACTACTCAAAAACTAAGGAGGGGCAGAGCTACAAGGCTATCAATGGCTTAGGTAGAGTTACCTCAGATGCAAGATACGCATTTACCCGGTACATGGTACACTTAACCTCTGGCGGCATGGATAGTAAAACCACTTGTCAGTTAGGAGTATTGACAGATGCTATAGGACTCTTTACAAAGGATAAGCTGGGTAGAAATATGTTAGGCTTTGGATGGGGACATGATAGCTCTTACAATAAAAAAAGAGGTAGAGATGGATCAGCGTCAGAAACATGGGCTACATTTTGTGCTCTGAGAGTATGTGGAAGTAAAGAGGAAGTTGATATGATGAAAATGGTCATGCCGGAAACATGGGATTGCATGAATAAAATTTACCATGAAATAGCCGTGTATCTGGAGGAACATGATCTTGAGTACAATGATTTTAAAATCTGAGGAGGTGTAAAGAATGGCTAAGGTTGAATATGATAAGGAACAGCTTGAGCTTTTTGTGCTGTCTCCTTTAGGGAAAGCCTATTTAGAGTACAATGAAAAGGTGGGCGGTAAGCCTTTTGGGTATTGTACTGGAGCTCCTGATTATCGGATTGATGAGAAATATGGGGGCATTGAGGGACTCTATAAAGAGTGCATTGAACAGGGAAAGACATGGGAGGAGCTTTTGCAGACCTCAGGAAACTGGGATGAAATTCCAGAGGAATAATTGAGAAATAAGCCTAACAGGGTAGAAATATTCTGTTAGGCTTATTTTTTTTTTGTCTTTTTCCTTTTTAGTAGGCTGATTTTACATGAAGTAAACACACATAAGTATAGAGGGTTAAATGTAGAAAACCTACGGGGGTTTTACATCTTAAAACTTATAAAAAGGAGGATTTAAGACAATGGAAGAAACAAAAGGAACGGCAACTACTGTAGAGACTTCTACAGAAACAAAGACCGACACTACCACTACTGGCACTGAGACAAAAGACAGTAAGACAGGCTCCGGGGCTGTCAAGACTGAGGAACAGATCAGAGCTGAGGTAGAGGCAGAGTTAAAGGCTAACTATGAAAAGCTGGCAGATCAGAGAGTTACCGCCGCACAGAAGAAATGGAAACAGGATCAGGAAAAGAAAGCCGCTATGGAAAAAATGTCTGAGGAAGAAAGAAGAAAGGCAGAAGATGAACAGAGAGCGGCTGAGAACGCAAGAAAAGAGCATGAGCTTGTAATTAAGGGCTTGCGTCTGGATGTTGTTGATGCTGTAGCAGAGCTGGGACTTGATAACGGATTTAGAAATCTGGTTGCTGTAGAAGATCTGGCTCTTATCTCTGATGAGGAGGAAAGAAAAAAGAAGCTCACAGAAAGAGTTAAGGGCATGAAAGAGCTTTTTGATGCCGAAGTGAAGAAACAGGTTGCTAAGGAAAAAGCTGAGTTTCTAAAGGGACATACTCCTCCGGCTTCTAAAGAGAAATCTGGAGAGAAGTCTTACAGCGATTACAAAAAGTCCGGGAATGTCACTGGTATGATCGGACAAAAACTTAACAGTTTGTTTGGTGAAGAATAATAAGGAGGAAAACTTAAAATGGCAGAAATGTTAAAACGTAAGGATTTTCTGGAGGGTGAGGTTCTTGATCTCAGAGAAGAGATTGCACTTGTATCTCCTACTGACACGCCTCTTACTACTTTGTTACTGGGTAGAGGTGCTACTGTTCCAGCTAACGATATTACAGTAAGCTGGAGAGAAAGAAAACTGAATGAAACAAGAGGTACTCTGAAAGTAGAGGGTTCTGAGGCTGGTGATCCTATCAAGTCTAACAGATCTACTCTTTCTAATATCTGTCAGATTATTGAGAAAGTAACTCAGGTATCTGGTACAGCTCAGGCTCTTAACCCTAAGGGTATTGGTAAGAGTTTTGAGGCTGAGATTACCGACCGTCTGATTGAGACTAAGAGAGATCTGGAGTGGTATTTCTTAAACGGTACTAAAGCGATTGGTAGCGATACTGTACCTCGTCAGATGAACGGTCTTGTAAACCTTGTAAACTCTGAAAACGTGGTAGACGGTACAGAGGGACTTACAGAAACTCTTATGCTGGATGCTATGCAGAATATGTGGGATCACGGTTCTCAGGGTGAGTATTTTACTTTTGTAAATGCAAATATCAAGAGACTCATTAACGAGCTTCTCAAGACTACTGGTAATATTCGTATCAATACATCTCAGGGACTTAATCAGGTAATGGGTATCACAGTCCAGAAGATTGAGAGTGATTTCGGTACTCTTAATCTGGTTCTGGATCGTCACATGGATGCTAAAACTATGCTGATCCTTGACTTAGATCAGGTACAGATTGCTGAGCTGAGAGGTACTTTCTTTGAAATGCTCCCTAAGGGCGGTGACTACCTCAAGGGACATATCCTGAATGAAAGTACAATTAAGCTGTTAAATAGCTACTCTGGTTCTAAGATTACCAGTATTACAAAATAAGAGCCTTTAAAAGGCTTAGAATTATAAGGAGGTAAAAGTTCATGGCTGGTACAACTAAAGCGGCTGAGAAAGCCACACAGGAGCCTGTACAGGCAACAGAAACACCTAAGGCAGAGGCTACAGTTTATAATCTGAGATCCTCTAACAAGTATCTTACTGTTTCCTCTCTGGGTGTTCAGTTTATGGCTGGTAAGTATTCTACTACTGATCCGGCTGTAGTAAGAGCTCTTGTAGAGCTTGATGGTGTAGATCTGATTGAGGACTAAAAGGAGGTGATCCTATGGACAGCTTAGAAAGAGTAAGGATCATTCTGGGAATATCCTCAGACAATGAGGAGAAACTCCAGCTCCTTTCTGTCTACATGGAGAAAGCCCGTGAGGACATTGAGGCTGTTTGTAGAGATAACTTTCTTGATCCTGATACCGGGGAGGATATTTTTCCCAAACAGCTTAACAGTGTGCTGGAGGATCTTGTGTTAGCCCGGTATAGAAAGAGACAGGCTGAGGGATATAACTCTCAGACCTTAGGAGATGAGAGTACCTCATTTCAGGAGTATTTCCCGGACAGTATCAAACAGCGTTTGTATCCGTTTACAAGGCTGATCCCCCGGAGGTGATGAGTAATGTTTTATTATGACAAAAAGTGTATAGTGAGGCGTTACAGCTCAACTCTGGGAGAGTATAACCGCCCGGTAAATAAACTCACTGATGTGGGTACTTATGAATGTACTGTAAAGATCAGTCAGAACAGTACAGCTCAGCTCCAGCCTCAGAAATCCAATTCTACAGGGTTTACCCTGTATATGGATCCTGAGTGTGATATAAAGCTGGGAGACATAGTGTGTATTTATGATCTGGACGAATATGAACAGATCATTTTATCCTCAGAATATAAGGCGGTAGCTGATAAGCCTTATAAGAAGAGAACACACTTAGAAATACCTCTCAATGCGATAGAGGAGGTATAAGATGGGCGTTATATTTGAGGTTCCCGGATGGAAAGAGTTTACAGAACGCTGTCAGGGTGTAGTTGATAGCTTTGAGGCTAAGAAACTGGTACTCATGCGGCGAATGTCTAATATCTGTTTAGAGGAGATTTCTCCTTTGATCCCGGTAGATACCTCAAGGCTTGTCAGTAGCTTTCAGGTGGGAGTAATAACTCCTGATGAGGCTGAGATAGGTACTAATGTAGAATATGCTATCTATGTGAATGACGGTCATGTACAGCATAAAAGATTTTTGCCTATCTCTTATTTATCGGCTGGAGGGCGTGGTAAGTATATCAAGCCCGGAAATACAAAGGGAATAATGCTGAAAGAAAAGTATGTTCCCGGTAAGCACTTCCTTGAGAATGGTATGAGACAGGCTGAGCCTCGGCTTAAGTCCATAGGGGAGAGCTTTATGAGAGATAGAGGGAGGTGGATGATTTGAGGCTCTTGAATAGTATTTGTAGCTTGTTAGCTGGCAAATACAAAGGAGTCCCGGTGTATATTGAGGATGTACCTGAGGGCTTTCAACGTCCCTCTTTTTTAGTAACTCTTGCTACAGAGGGGACAGATTTATTAAACAAAAATGTGTATAGGGATACTCCTATATACCAGATAGTCTACTTTGGGCGTTTGAACGCCTCAGAGCAAGTTTACTCTGAGAGGTTATACAAAGTGAGAGAAGAGCTTAAGGCTCTTTTTTTATTGCCCGGAGCTATTCCGGTGATCTCAGAAAAGGGATCTACAGAGAAGCGGCGGTATGCAAAATTAACCTCTTACTCCTCAGAAATCAGACTGTCAGAGAAAAGCCTTTATGTAAAGATGGGGCTTTCCTTTACAGGGGATACAAAACAGGAGAAAGAGTATGAGCTCATGCAAGAGATTGATCTGGAAATGAGTACAAGAAAGAATTAAGGAGGAAAAGATAATGGGATTACCTGATATTGTAATTGAATTTACGAAAAAGGCAGTAGCTACCATTGCTGTAGGTACAGGCGGCTTAGTCGGTATCATCATTAAGGACGCAAAGTGTAACGGCTCTCACGTTCTTAAGAGTGTTGACTCTATCCCGGCTGATCTGACAGCAGACAATAAAGCCTACATTGAGAGAGCTTTTCTGGGAGCTCCGAAAGCAGTTCATGTTTTCGTACTTCCGGCGGCGGCTACTGATTACTCAGCGGCTTATAAGTATTTCGCAAATAAGAGAATTAACTATATTTGCGGTGATCCGGCTATTACAAAAGAGCTTGCTACAAACCTGTCTACATGGGTTAAGGGCAAACGTAAAGCCGGAAAGATCCATCCTGTAGCTGTAGTACCGGATGTGGTAGCAAATGACAAGGGTACAGTTAATTTTTGTCTGGTAGGTGGTGAAAAACTGAGTGTAGGAGATACACAGTATACTCCGGTTCAGTATTGCTCCAGAATTGCCGGACTGTTAGCCGGACTGAATGTATCCGCTACATACAAGCCTCTGGATGAGGTTACAGCTATCCCGGAGGTTGAGGATGATGAGACAGTGGATGCGGCTATTGATGCAGGACAGCTTGTACTCTATGACTCCGGTACAGGTATCGTAATCGGTAGAGGAGTAAACTCCCTTACCACAGTAACTCAGGAAGATACTGAGGATCTGAAAAAGATTAAGATTTTGGCTATTCAGGATCTTATCACTACAGATATTACCGACACTATCAATAAGAGCTATGTAGGTAACTACTCCAACTCTTATGACAATAAGTGTCTGTTAATTACCGCTATCAAGGGTTATCTGACTCAGCTTGAGGACAAGGGATATATCGAAAAAGATAAGTCCGTTATGGAGATCAATGTTGAGAAACAGAGAGCTTATCTGGAGTCTACTGGAGTTGATACTACAGAGATGGACGATCAGGCGGTTAAGGAGGCTAACACAGGCTCCAGAGTGTTCCTGAAAGGTTCTGTATCTATCCTTGATGCTATCGAGGATGTAGATATTGTAATCAACAAGGAATAAGAGAAAGGAGGTAAATACCGATGGTTGAAACTAAACGAATTTGTAACGGTACTTTTGGTGAGGTTTGGCTGGATGGTTCCTATGTTGGTGAGTGCTACAAAGCTCAGGGTAAAGTAGAGTTCAACAAAGAGGAAATCAAACAGTGTGGTACATGGTGGACTGATAACAAGGTTGTGGGATGTACTGGTAAAGGTTCCCTTACCCTTTACAAAGTCAATACCAGAATGGGTATCAAGATTGCTCAGATGATTAAGGATAAAAAGGATGTTCGTTTTACTGTTATCAGTAAGCTGGCAGATCCTGACTCCTTTGGTGCTGAGCGTGTATCTCTTACCGGAGTTTCCTTTGATGATCTTACCCTGTTTGACTGGGAGGCTCAGAAGCCGGGAGAAACGGAGTGTCCGTTTACCTTTACCGGATATGAGTATCTGGATCAGATCAAACCTCAGTAATTGAGGAAAATAATAAGAGTGTATCAGAGAGGCATAGTTAAAAACGTGCCTCTCTTAATTTTTGGATTATAGGAGGACTATTATCATGGCAGTTAAGAAAAATGCAGAAGTAAATACAGAAAATGTAGAAGTAACTGAGACAGTTGAAAAAGAGGCGGTTAATGTGCTGGATCTTCTTTTAGGATCCGACTTAGGCACGATCAAACAGCCTTACAAGGATGTGGAAATTACCCGTCTGTCTGAGGCTCTGGGAGCTCCTTTTGTGGTTCGTTGTGAGGCACTTACCCCGGATACTTATGAGGATGTACAGGAGAACGCTATTACAATCAAGGGTAAGGATGTAGACCTTGATATGAATACTCTCCAGATGCTCACTGTAATCGAGGGCGTAAAGGCTACAGCAGTAGATGAGAATGGTAACAGAGTAGCGGCTGGCTTACTCCTGAAAAACAAGGATCTGTTAAGCAGATTTAAAGCCCCGACTCCTAAGGAACTTTGTAGAAAGCTCTTTCTCTCTGGTGAGGTAGCAAATATGTACAATGCTATCACAAAGCTGAGCGGATTCTCTGAGACAGCGGTTAAAGAGTTAAAAAACTAATATGGACAGACGGTTTAGCTAACCTGATGTTTTATTACTGGAAACATCATGGTATTAGACCGTCTGTTTTTTATTCCATGCCAAAAGGTGAATTGACTGTTATTCAGGCTTTCTATGAAAAAGAGTTAGAGGAGAGGGACAAGGTTCTCAAAGAAATGAGGGATAACAAGATAGTTTGTCCTTATCAGCTTTTCGTGTAGGAGGTGAGTAAACAGTGATAGAGTTTGGTGCAAGGCTTACTTTGCAAGATCAGATGTCAGCTACATTGCTGAGAAACATCCAGAAGCAGAGAGAGTTTACACAGGCTATAGACTCCACCAGAGAAGCTCTGGAGCAAGTGACAGGAGGAAACTACAATGCTGATGTTGAGGTTGATACCTCAACGGCACAACAGCAAGTAGACCAGATACAGGAGGTACTGGATCAGGTAAACGGCACTGATACCACGGCTACAGTAGAAGCTGATACCTCTGAGGCTCAAAGAGAGACTGAACAGCTCAGAGAGAATTTGGATGGATTAAGGGATCCGGTAGATGCAAGGGTTAATGTCAATGACTCAGGAGCTCAACAGCGTGTATCAGCGTTGAGGGAGAGACTGGCAAGCCTTAGGAATACCGTAACGGCTCCAGTAGTCAGGTTAAGAGATGAAGCAAGTAGGCGGCTACAAAGCATAAGATCAACACTCTCCAGTGTTGGTAGCAGAGTAGCCGCCCCTTTTGTCAGGTTAAGGGATCAGGCTACTGACAGGCTTAACCGGATCCGAAACAGCTTAAATAATATCAGATCTCAGGTAGCGGCTCCTTTTGTGAGACTGAGAGACTCAGCCTCAGCCGCTCTTACAAGAGTGAGGAATAACTTGAGGACTGTAGGTAGGACTATAGCAAGTCCTGTAATCCGGGTGAGAGATACAGCCTCCCGGGTAGTGTCCGGTGTGTCTAATAAGATCAAGTCAGTGGGGCGAATGGTAGCAAGTCCTTTTATCAGGATCAAAGATACCGCCTCCGGGATTATTAGTAACATTGGTAGCAAGCTCTCCAATTTGGGGAATAAAATAGCGGCTCCTCTGGTTAAGGTCAGAGATGCCGCAAGCTCTGTTTTAAGTAAGATTGGTGGGGTACTGAAAACACTTGCAAAGGGTGTAACCATTGCTGTAGGTATTGCCGGGGCTGGTGCTACAGCTTTTATGGGCGGTGCTCTTAGTCAGGGTGCTGATCTGGAGCAGAGTATAGGCGGTGTTGAGACACTGTTTAAAGACAGTGCTGGAATTGTAAAGGCTAACGCTGATGCGGCTTTCCAAACCGCCGGACTGTCAGCAAATAACTACATGGAAACAGTAACAGCTTTCTCAGCGTCACTGTTAAGCTCTTTGAGTGGAGATACTCAGAAAGCGGCTCAGGTTGCGGATATGGCTGTAGTTGATATGTCAGATAATGCTAACAAGATGGGTACTAATATGGAGGACATTCAGAACGCTTATCAGGGTTTTGCTAAGCAGAATTATACCATGTTGGATAACTTAAAGTTGGGATATGGCGGTACTAAGACAGAAATGGAGAGACTCCTTACAGATGCTCAAAAACTCACTGGTGAGAAGTATGACATAAACAATCTGTCAGATGTATATAACGCTATCCATGCAATTCAAGAGAACCTTGATATTACGGGAACAACAGCGAAAGAGGCGGCTACTACATTCAGTGGATCATTTAACTCCATGAAAGCGGCGGCTCAAAATCTCTTAGGTAACATGGCTATTGGTGGTGATGTAAAAACCTCAATGTCACAGTTGGTTGAGAGTGCTGTTACATTTGCGTTTGATAACGCTATCCCTATGATTGGTAATGTGTTCTCAGCTATTCCGTCAGCCATTCAGACAGCTATTGAAACAGGAGCTCCTAAGGTAAAACAGGCTGGAGCCTCTATAGTAAAGAGTCTGTCAAGTGGTTTAATGGATCTGTTACCGGACTCCATGAAAACGGTAACAACCTCAGTCAGCAATGTAGCCTCTACGGTAAAACAGGCTGGAGCTGGGGTAGGAGATGTAGCCTCAGAGGTTTCTAAGTATGTAGAGTACACGGTGCAAAGTGGAGACACTCTCTCAGCTATTGCTAAGCAGTACAAAGCAACTTATCAGGAGCTTGCCGAGTACAATAACATCCCGGATCCTAACAAAATCTTTACAGGTCAGACAATTCAAGTCCCGAATACTCAGGCTGATACCTCACAAAATGAGGCGGCAAGTGCTGAGCCGGAGACTACAACAACTACCTCCCTAAACATGGATAACCCGGTGATTAGTTCTTTCGCTAATCTGGCGGCGGCAAGTCTGGGGATGGTTCAAACAGCTTTTAGCTCACTGAAAACGGCTGTATCTGCGGCGGCTGGTACAGTAATCAGTGTATTACCGGGAATTACAAACGCAACAGCGGCGGTGGTTTCCGGGATCACTCCTCTGATTGAGACAGCTACAGATATTTTTGTAGCGGCTCAACCTATTGTAGTTGGGGTGGTAAACAGCTTGACGGGGGTTATTCAGAAAATAGCTCCTCCAGTATCAGCGGCGGCTAATAAGGTCGGTAAGGCTATACAGAAAGTTGTACAGGTAGTAGCTAACCACATGGGGGCTATCGAGACTGTAATTAACGCTGTAGCCCCGGTGATCTCAACAGCGGTTTCATTTATCGGGACAGCTTTTGAGGCGGCTGGAAATGTGATCTCTCCGGCTCTGGGTGCTATTTTGAGCATGGTAGAGAGTGTGAT
>ERZ857745.3788-NODE-3788-length-13987-cov-2.612331_pt1 | contig 13987 bp, 12 predicted proteins | sample MGYA00519699_ERZ857745 | MGnify/ENA primary metagenome ERZ857745 (study PRJEB31778, sample SAMEA3449357) | human gut metagenome | biome: human gut; feature: human-associated habitat; material: faeces | place: United Kingdom | collected 2010/2012 ...
CAGGCTGCCGTGTGCGAGTTCGCGCGCGACGTTGTCGGTCTGTCGGGTGCGACGTCTTCGGAGTTCGATGAGAACGCCGAGTATCAGGTTATTTCGATTATGCCCGATCAGAAAGATATCGACGAAAAGGGCGGCACCATGCGTTTGGGCGCGTACCCGTGCAAGCTCGAAAAGGGCACCAAGGCATTCGATATCTATGGTGAGGAAGTCATCTATGAGCGCCATCGCCATCGTTACGAGGTGAACAACGAGTATCGCGGCAAGCTCCAAGAGGCCGGCATGGTGATTTCTGGCGTCTCGCCCGATGGCCGTCTCACCGAGATGATCGAGTTGCCGAACCATCCGTGGTTCGTGGCGAGCCAGGCCCACCCCGAATTCAAGAGCCGTCCCACCAAGCCCCATCCGCTGTTCAACGGTTTCGTTGCCGCCGCGCTCAAACATCGCGACGAGGAATAAAAACCTGAGGCCTAAAAAAGAGGAGTGATCGCTTGGCGCGGCGCTCCTCTTTTTAGGGCGGAGGATAGAAATCGTGTTTGTCTCAGAAGGCATCGATTTAGGCCGATGCCTTCTTTGCATGCATGGGGGTTCGTCGGGTCCATGGAAACGTTCGGGCAAAATGCGCACCTGCGTAGTCGCTGTTGCGGTGTTTTGGCCGAGATGTGCGCGGAACGATTTCACAAATCGCGTGTGTGCCAGCATTTTGATGGGCCCCTTGTCTTTCGCGGGGTTGGGCGGGCGATGGGCTTGTGCTATGACCGATGAATCTGCCGTATACTCTGTCTATGCCAAAGGAATCTTTCATATATAGTCTCGATGACACGGATGCGGCAGCGCGCCCTTTTCTTCAATACGCCCGCGACTATGCGGCGCATTTGGGCGTTGAGCGCGGGTCGTCTCGCCTCACGCTTGCGGCGTATGAGTCTGATTTGCGCGATTACTTCGCGTTTCTTCTTGGCCGCGGCGTGCTTGCGCCATGCGACGTATCGCGATCCGATATCGTCGCCTATGAGTCCGACTTGGTCGAACGGGGGTATGCCGCGTCGACTATCTCCCGCCGCGTTTCGGCGGTGAAGGGCTTCCATCGCTTTCTTGTTTCAGATGAGCTGGTGCAAACGAACCCGGCAGAATCGATTTCTCTGCCCAAAAGGCCCGATCGTTTGCCCGATGCGCTTTCCGTCGCCCAAATCAATGCATTGCTCGACCAACCTTTCGGCGAGGGTCCCCGAGCGCAGCGCGACAAGGCGATGCTCGAGATTCTGTATGGCTGCGGTTTGCGTGCAAGCGAACTCGTGGGCCTTGATATGGGCTGCATTGATTTCGCCGGCGGGGTGGTGCGCGTGCTCGGCAAGGGCTCGCGCGAGCGCTTCGTGCCTATTTCGGGAACGGCCGAGATGGCGCTGAAAGCGTATGCATACGGCGGTTCTCGTGCGGAGCTTTCCCTGAAAGGCAAAGGTTCGCCGGCGGTATTTCTGAATGCCCGAGGCGCGCGCATGACGCGCCAGGCGGTGCATCGCATTGTGGCGCATGCGGGTGAAGCGGTGGGCATCGCCGATCTGCATCCGCATATGCTTCGCCATAGCTTCGCGACCCATATGCTCGAGGGCGGCGCCGATTTGCGCGCCATTCAAGAAATGCTTGGGCATTCCGATATTTCAACCACGCAAATCTACACGCATGTCAGCCGCGCTCACATTCGCGAGGAATACCTTTCGGCACATCCTCGCGCATAGCCCCAACGTGCGGTGCGTCACGAGGAAAGAGCGCTTTTCGCCGGCCACCACATATGGTGGCTGTTTCATTCCTTACACAAGTCGCCTCGACCTCGATTTGGCCTCAAGCGCCTTCTGCGCCCACATGTTCGTCACATTCGCGCTCGTTTTTTCGGAATTCGGGTGCATCCGGTAAAAATTTTTCCCACTTTCTCCCACTGACTTTTTTCATCGTTCGCGCAAGGCGGAGCACAAGATGTTGTGCTCCGCTTTTTATTTTGCGCGAAATAGCTTTGAGGTCCTGCGCCGGTGGAGGAAGAGGGGGTGGAAGTGGAGGGGAAGGAAGGGGGCAATGGGGGAGGAATTGGGGGCGAATTTGTTGTGGAGTGGGGCAAAGTGGGATAAAATGGCGGCACCGGTTACGAAACGCGCGAATAACAACGAACAAAGGAGGTGTCCATGGCTGGGCTCAATGGCGAATATCGTCATAAGCTCGATGCCAAGGGGCGTCTGTCTTTGCCGTCGTCTATTCGCAAGCTTCTGACCGAGGAAACCCAAATGGTCGTTGTTCCCGATGCGCGAAACGAGTTTCTGTCGGTGTATACCAACGAAGCTTTCGACGTATGGATCGACACCTTGTTTGAAAAACGCGGTGGCTTTGATCCCAACAAGCGTGAGCACATGTTGCTGAACAGCATCCTTCGTGGCAATGCGACTCCGGTGACCATGGACTCCGCGGGCCGCATCACCTTGCCGCAGAGCTTGCGCGAGCGCGCAGGCATCGACAAGGAAGTCACCTTGGTTGGCGCTGGCAGCCACTTCGACATTTGGGATACCACGCGTCGTGAAAACCTGCTGGCGAGCATCGATCTTGATGCCCTGCTCTATTCGTAGGAGTTCTGACGTGGAAGAAATGACAAATCAATACAGGCATACACCGGTCCTGCTTGCCGAGTGCCTCGAGCACTTGAACCTTAAACCGCAGCACACGTTCGTGGATTCAACGCTCGGCGGGGCAGGGCATTCTTCCGAAGTCGCCAAACGGCTTGGGGAGGGCGGCCTTCTTATCGGCATCGACCAGGACGAAATGGCCTTGGCTGCCGCCAAGAAGCGCCTCTCTTCGGCTTCCACCGAAAACGCATGCGAGGTCATGTTGCTTCGCGGAAACTTCGGCGACTTGGATGAATTGCTGGTGGAAGCGCAGGTTCCTGGAATCGATGCGATTCTGTTCGACCTTGGCGTTTCCTCACCGCAACTCGACCTCCCGCAGCGTGGCTTCTCGTTCAGGGAAGACGCCTTGCTGGACATGCGAATGGACCCGGGTAGACAAACCATAACCGCAGCAGAGCTCGTCAACACCTTATCCGCAGCAGAGCTCACCCGGATCATTCGCGACTACTCCGACGAGAAGTGGGCGAGTCGCATTGCGCAATTCATCGTGGAGCGCCGCGAGAGCCATCCCATCGAAACGACGGGCGAACTCGTGGACATTATTAAAGCGGCCATTCCCGCTTCGGCGCGTCGCGCTGGCGGCCATCCCGCCAAGCGAACGTTCCAGGCGCTTCGCATCGAAGTGAACGGCGAGCTTACCGTGCTCCGTCGAGGTCTTGATGCCGCCATTCGGTGGTTGAATCCCGGCGGTCGCATCGCGGTCATCAGCTATCACTCCCTGGAAGATAGGGCGGTGAAGGAAGCTTTCGCCGAGCATTCGAAGAAATGCACATGCCCTCCCGGTTTTCCGGTGTGCGTGTGCGGCGCGAATCCCGCGTTGAAAGTGATTACTCGCAAACCCATTCTGCCCACCGAGGCGGAAATTGAAGTTAACCCCCGCGCCCGCAGCGCCAAGCTGCGCGTTGCGGAAAAGATCAGATAGGCGCTCTGGTGCCTAGATGGTCGATACGCCGACTGTAAACGCAGCATAAACACAGAAAGGAGGCAGGCATGAGACAATACGATTCATACCGCGCCTCCCAGCCGGCCTATGTCCATGGTTCTGCCGCGCCCGATTTGCGCAGGCAGGGCAACCCCGATGTCAATGTCATGCCCGGACGCCGCAATGGCGTCAATCATGCCGGTGTGCCCGAGAGCATTTTTGGCGTGGTGGGCGTTGTATTCGCCGTGGCGATCGTTATCGCGATTTTCGCATGCGCTCGTGTACTTCTTTCCGCGGCGAGCGTAACCACGACTATTGCAACCGATGAGCTTTCCACGCAAATCGCCAACGAGCGCACGCTCGGCAACGATCTTGAGGTGCAGCAGAGCCAGCTTTCCAACTCCACGCACATTCGCTCCGCGGCTGAGGGCCTCGGAATGGCGGCGCCTGCCGCTACCGAAAGCATCGAGCTTGGCGCCGACGTCGTTGCGACCGACGCTTCGGGCAACCTTTCGCTTTCCGGAAGCTTGTCTTCTATGGCAAGCCAAGGCTAGGTGCGCTTCGTGTCTCGCGACGCGCGCCGTCAGGCGCCGAAATATTCCTTCAGCTCAAATCGCTTTAGGGTGCTCCTGGTTTTTTTTGGAATCGTCCTTTTGTTGCTCGTAGGACGTCTCGTCCAGCTTCAGATTATTCTTGCTGACGATTACAGCACCCAGGCTGCCAATTCGCGCACGGTGTCGGTTGAGCTCTCGCCTCGCCGCGGCACGATTTACGACCGCAATGGCAAAGTGCTCGCCTCCGACGTGCAGGCGACGACCATCTATTGCAATCCGAAAGAAATCACCGACGTGAAAAGCACGGCCGAGAAGCTTGCCGGCGTGCTTGGCGGCGACGCGTCCATCTACGAAGGCGCCCTTTCGACCGAAAACACCACGTTCGCATACGTGAAGCGCAAGGTCGACCAAGATAAAGGCGAAGAGGTACAAGCCCTCGGCCTCGATGGCATTTATTTCCTTGACGACATGAAGCGCGTGTATCCGTATGGCAGCATCGCGGGCCAAATTCTTGGTTTGGTCGATGTCGACGGCAATGGCCAAACCGGTCTTGAACTGTATTACGACAGCATCTTGAAAGGCGAGCCGGGCAAGCTCGTGCTGCAGCAGGGCGCATACGGCATGCCTATTCCGGGCGGCACCGAAGTTGACGAGCCCGCCAAAGATGGCCAAGACATCATTCTTTCTATCGATATCGACATGCAGCAATATGTCGAAGAGCGCCTTGCGAAGGGTGTGAGCGACATTGGCGGTGAAGACGGTTCAGCCGTGCTTTACGACGCCGATTCGGGCGACATTATCGCCATCGCCTCAACGCCTTATTTGGACCCCTCCGACCGCAGCAACATCGAAGAGGGCGCTACGTCGGTGAAAGCTATTACCACGCAGTTTGAGCCGGGCTCCATTTTCAAGACCGCGTCATTCTGCGCGATGCTTGAGGCGGGCGGCATTACCGCCCAAACTACGGTGGACTGCCCGGTGTATCTTGAAGCGGACGAGTACAAAATCTCTGACGCCCACGAACGCGCTGCAACTAAGATGACCGCGGCCGAGGTGCTCGCGCAATCGTCGAACGTCGGCACGTCGCTTCTCGTGCAACAGCATTTGGGCTTCAACGGCTTGTATGACAAGATTCGAAAATATGGTCTCAATGATGCTACAGGCGTAGACTACCCCGGCGAAGGCTATTTGACCAATGTGAGCACGTGGTCGCTCATTCAGTCATACAACGTAACGTTCGGCCAGGGCATTTCGCTGAGCCCCCTTATGATCACGCGCTTTTATGGGGCTATCGCGAATGGCGCAGGCGTTGCCCATACGCCGCATTTCCTTATCTCGAAGCCCTCTTCGGGAGAGGAGGTCACGTGGGGTAGCGAGCAGATCATCGACAACACCGATGCCATCGCGCCGCTTACCGACATGTTGGTAGGCGTTGTGGAAAACGGCACGGGCAAAACGGCTGCTGTCGAAGGCTATACGACGGCGGGCAAAACCGGTACGGCGGAATACGCCGACGATACGGGCTCCTACGTGAAGAACATGTATAACCTCGACTTTGTTGGTTTCCTGCCAAACGCGACTTCGAATCTGGTGTGTTTTGTCGGTGTGAACCATGTGCCTTACGAGCGAAATACGTGCGAGGTGTTTAAAGATATAATGACCGAAGCAAGTAGCCGATATAAAATCGCGCAGAAGTAAACGCCGCCTTCGTGCGGCGTTTTGCCTGATTAAGCGATTCCGTTGAGGTGGATTGAATGGAACTCGAAATAGGACGTGTAATTGAGGCATGCGATGCTCGCGTGCTCGTGGAGCCCGAGAGCCGCGATGTTGCGGTTTTGGGCCTTACGTGGGACTCTCGCGAGGTGAAACCGGGCTTCGTGTACGCAGCCATCGTCGGCGAGCGCGTCGATGGTCACGCCTTTGCGGTTTCCGCGATCGAGGCGGGCGCCGTGGCAGTGCTGTGCACGCGTGAGCTTGACGATGCGGCGCTTGAGGCGGCCCATGCCGCCGGCGCTTGCGTGCTCAAGGTTGCCGATACGGCGGAAGCGATTGCCGAAATCGCCACCGCATGGCGTGCAACGCTTTGCGCCACGGTGATTGGCGTCACCGGCTCGGTGGGGAAGACCACCACCAAAGGCCTCGTGCGCGATATCCTCTCTACGAAATATGAAACCTGGGCGACGAAGGGCAACTTCAACAACGAGCTCGGTGCCCCCTATACGGTGCTTACGGCGCCCGCGTCGACCCAGATGCTCGTCGTTGAGATGGGCATGGATCGCCCGGGCCAAATCGCGCACCTCGCCGCCATGGCGAAGCCGAGCTTGGGTGTCGTGTCCATCGTGGGCACATCCCATTTGGAATATCTGAAAACGCGTGACAACATCGCGCTCGCGAAAGCGGAGCTGCTCGATGCGCTGCCCGAGGGCGGCTGGGCGTTTTTGAATGCCGGCTGCGATAAATCGGCGTTTATGGCCGAGCATGCGCGCCTTGTCGAGCGCGGCGTGAATGTATGTGCGTTTTCCGCGCTCGGCGAGCCCGATGCCTCTTTGGGCGCATGGGCTGCCGACAGCGCCGTGTGGGCCGAAAATGTCACGATTGACCCCGAAGGCCGTCCGCGATTCGAATTGTGCGCGCGTGGCGCGCTTGTGGGCGGCGAGCGTTGCCGCGAGCAGGTGGCGCTTTCTTTGCGCGGCGCGCAAAACGTTTCGAACGCATGTGGCGCCGCGGCGGTATGCATAGCGGCGGGCATGGAGTTTTCCGAGGTCGCAACAGCCCTTGCTCAGGCTCAGCCCGAATCGGGCCGCGCCGAACTCGTGCGCGCGAAGTGCGGAGCCGTGGTGTTCAACGACGCTTACAATGCTGCTCCCGAATCGATGTGCGCCGCTCTTGCCACGCTTGCGTCGTATGAGACCGCGGGCCGTCGCATTGCTGTGCTTGGCGATATGGGCGAACTCGGCGTATCGAGCGTCGAGGGCCACGCGAAGGCCGGTCGCGTCGCGGCCGAGGCGGGCATCGACGTTCTCGTGTGCACGGGCGACCTGTCGCGGGGCATGGCCCGCGCCGCCGAAGAGGCTGGCATGCCGCGTGAGCATATCGTGTGCGTGAACGACGCCGACGAGGCGCTCGCCTACGTTTCGAAAACCATTTCCGAAGGCGACGCCGTATTGGTGAAAGCCTCGCACTATATGGGCCTTGATCGAGTCGTTGAAGGGATCATCGAATAATGCTGAGCTCGCTGTTTTCCGCATACCCGTCGTTTCTGGTGTTTCTGGGCTTCATCGTCGCCACGGCTTTGACCATGGCGCTCATGCCGGCCTGGATTCGCCTCCTCACCCGCACGCATATTGGTCAGCAGGTGCGCGCCGACGGCCCGCAAAGCCATTTGGTGAAGCAAGGCACGCCTACCATGGGCGGCGTCATTATGCTCATCGCCATTGTGATTACCGTGCTTTTGGTGGTGCCTCCTTCGTGGGGCTTCGTCGCGGCGCTTCTTGCGACGCTGTGCACCGCGGCTTTGGGTCTGTTTGACGATGCCGAAAAGGTTATCCATGAGCGCTCCTTGGGCTTGACGCCTAAAGGCAAGCTCATCGGCCAGTTCGCCATCGCCACGCTGTTCACGCTTTATGTCGTCAATTGGCTCGGCATTGCCCCCACCGTGCAAATCCCGTTTTTGCAGCCGTGGAATTTCGGCGTGCTCACCACGTCTATTCCGTGCCCCATCTGCCCCGATGGTTCGCTTGATATTCCCTGGCTGTACCTCGTGTTCTGTTATTTGCTCATCATCGGCATGTCCAATGCGGTGAATTTGACCGATGGCCTCGATGGTTTGGCCGCCGGAACGGTCATGGTCGTCATGATCGTCATGGCCGCTATCGCGTATCGCGAGAATATGCTTCCTATGGCCGTGTTCGCCGCCACCATGGCGGGCGCATGCGTGGGCTTTTTGTGGTTCAACGCGTATCCCGCCGACATTTTCATGGGCGACACGGGGTCGCTCGCGCTGGGCTCGGCGCTTGCCTGCATCGCCATCATTACGAAAACCGAAGTGTTCTCGCTCATCATCGGCGGTCTGTTCGTTGCTGAGGCGTGCTCGGTTATTCTGCAGGTCGTGCATTACAAGCGCACGAAAAAGCGCTTGTTCCTTATGGCGCCTTTGCACCACCACTTCGAGAAGAAGGGCTGGAGCGAAACGAAGGTCGTCATTCGATTCTGGATCGTTTCGGGCGCACTTGCCGGTTTCGGCTTCGTGCTGTTCTTCATTCAGCCCATCGTCATGGGCATGGTCGCTTAAACGCCGATGGAAAGGGATAGTGTCATGGGCGCTTCTATCATCGAAGGAACCAAGGCCGCGCCAACGTGCTGGGGCGACGTGCTTATTCTGGGTTTGGGCAAAAGCGGCAAGGCTGCTGCGTCGTATTGCCTGAATTTGCTCGGCGGCCGCGTGAAGAGCGTGACCATCGCGGCTGGCGAGAAAAACGATGCCGCGCTCGAGTTCGCCGCGCGCTGCGAGGCGCTTGGCGCGCATGTGGTGTTTGACATGTATACCTTCAAAGACACCTATGACGTGTGCATCGTGAGCCCGGGTATTTCCCAGTTCTCCCGTTTTTACGAAAATGCGAAGGCAGCCTCAACTGAGGTCATTTCCGAGGTGGAATTCGCTTGGCGCGAAAGCCCTGCAGATAGTCGTTGGGTTGCCGTGACAGGAACCAATGGCAAAACTACCACGACGTCGCTTATCACGCATATTTTGAAGTGCGCCGGCGAGCGCGTTGCCGCCGTGGGCAACATCGGCAATACGTGCATCGAGGCCGTGGGCAATGGCGAGGCCGACGTGTATGTGTGCGAGGCGAGCTCGTTCCAGCTGGCGAGCTGCCAGGCGTTTGCGCCCGAGGTCGCCGTGCTGCTCAACATCACGCCCGACCATCTGTATTGGCACATGACGTTCGAGGCGTATGCCGAGGCGAAAAAGCAGGTGTATGCGAACCTGGGCAAGAACCAGGGCACGCTTGTCATCGACGCCGTGTGCGATGTGACGCGTGATTGCGTGAAAGAATTCGAGAACGACCCCAAGCGAGCTTTCGACTACATTCCCGTAGGGTGCGCCGCGGGCATCGACCATTCCATGAAGGAGGCTTGCGGGTCTGAAAACGCCGCATTCCTCGATGGCAATATGCTGCGCGTCGATTTCAAGGGCGAAGAAGTGGAGCTCGTGGGCGAAGGCGATCTTCTGATTAAGGGCGAGCATAACGTGTCCAACGCGCTCGCGGCGGCTGCGGCCGCGCTTGCGTGCGGCGTTGGCGCCGCTCAGGTGCGCGAGGGCCTCGTGGCCACGAAGATCGCCGCGCATGCCGCCGATATCGCCAAGGGCATCCCCGGCGCCCGCGACCGCGACAACCGCATGAGCGACGCCCGCCGTCGTATGGATTGGGAAGAGCAGTTTGGCCTTGCCATCGATCCGGTTCGCCCGCGCAAGGTCTTCGAAAGCGCCCCGCCGAGCAACGAGGGCACCTGCACCATGTGCGGCAAGATGTGCGCGGTGCGCACCGTCAACACCATCATGGACGGTCTTGTCATCGATCTCGACAACGAGTAAACGGGTAGCGCTAGCGTCAAAGGGAGGTTTCCGATGAAAGCAGTGCTCAGCATCGCGGGCTCCGATTCAAGCGGCGGAGCGGGCATCCAAGCCGATATCAAGACCATCGCATCGTATGGTCTATATGCGGAAACGGTCATCACCGCCATCACGGCGCAAAACACCTGCGGCGTCCGCGCCGTGCAGGATATTTCGCCTGAAGTGGTCGGAGCGCAGATCGATGCGGTGTTCGAGGATATCCGCCCCGATGCGGTGAAGATCGGCATGGTATCCTCCGCCCAGATCATCAACGTCATCGCAGAGCGTCTGCGTTTCCATCAGGCGCGCAACGTGGTGGTCGACCCGGTCATGGTGGCCACCAGCGGCTCTCGCCTCATCGAGCAGCAGGCCGTCGATGCGCTGGTCTCGAACTTGGTGCCCTTGGCCGACGTTATCACCCCGAACATGCCCGAGGCCGAGGTGCTGTGCGGCTTTCCCGTCGCCGACGACGAGGGCATGATGCAGGCGGCGAAGCTGCTCTCCGGGAAAACCAACGGGGCCGTGCTCGTCAAGGGCGGCCATCGCGCCGATACCGCCGATGACCTGCTCGTCCTGCCCGATGGCCGTCACGCTTGGCTGAGGGCGAAGCGCATCGCCACCGGCAACACCCACGGAACCGGCTGTACGCTGTCGTCGGCGATAGCGGCGTATCAGGCGCAGGGGAAGCCCCTCCCGGAAGCGGTGAGCCTTGCGAAGGACTACCTCACCGGCGCGATAGAACACGGACTGGATATCGGAAACGGACACGGTCCCACGGATCATTTTTACCGTCTGTTTCCGGAAAGGACATAACATGAGAGAATACAAAACACAGATGGAAGCCGCAAAGAAGGGCATAATCACCCCTGAAATGCAGACCGTTGCGGCAAAGGAATACATGGAGCCGGAGAAGCTCCGTGAGCTGGTCGCTAAGGGCTGGGTAGCTATCCCGGCCAACGTGAACCACACGTCGCTTTCCGCCGAGGGCGTAGGCTCCGGGCTGAAAACCAAGATCAACGTTAACCTGGGCATTTCCGGCGACTGCAAGGACTACACCATGGAAATGCAGAAGGTCGACATGGCGATAAAGTTCGGCGCGGAGGCAATAATGGATCTTTCCAACTACGGCAAGACCAACACTTTCCGCAAGCAGCTCATCGAGCGTTCGCCGGCTATGATAGGCACCGTTCCGATGTACGACGCGATCGGCTACCTTGACAAGGATCTGCTTGAGATATCCGCTGAGGACTTCCTCGAGGTCGTACGCGCCCACGCTGAGGAAGGCGTCGACTTCATGACTATCCACGCCGGAATAAACCGCCGTGCAATAGAGGCGTTCCGCCGCGACCCGCGCAAGATGAACATTGTATCCCGAGGAGGCTCCCTGCTGTTCGCGTGGATGATGATGACCGGCAACGAGAACCCGTTCTATGAGCATTACGATGAAGTCCTCGATATTCTGCGCGAGTATGACGTTACCATCTCGCTCGGCGACGCGCTGCGCCCCGGCTGTATCGACGACGCCACCGACGCGGGTCAGATCTCCGAGCTTATCGAGCTTGGAGCGCTCACCGAACGCGCATGGGCAAAGGACGTTCAGGTAATGGTAGAAGGTCCTGGACACATGGCGATGAACGAGATAGAGGCAAACATGAAGCTTGAGAAGCGGATCTGCCACAACGCTCCGTTCTATGTACTCGGTCCGCTTGTGACTGATATTTTCCCCGGCTACGACCACATCACCTCCGCTATCGGCGGCGCGATCGCAGCGGCAAGCGGTGCGGATTTCCTGTGCTATGTAACTCCTGCGGAGCATCTCCGCCTGCCCGACCTCAACGACGTTAAGGAGGGCATAATCGCCAGCAAGATAGCAGCCCACGCCGCAGACATCGCGAAGGGAATCCCCCACGCCCGCGACAAGGACAACGAGATGGCGGCGGCACGCCACAAGCTTGACTGGGAGGAGATGTTCAAGGTAGCCGCAGACCCGGATAAGGCTCGCGCTTACTTTGAGAGCGTACCTCCGGCTGACCGTCATTCCTGCTCGATGTGCGGCAAGATGTGCGCAGTCCGCACAACCAACATGATACTTGAGGGCAAGGAAGTCAAGTTCTGCACAGAAAAATAAAATATTAATTCGGAATTCTTAATTCGGAATTATTGTCTCCGCTTCGCGGATATATTTCAAATGAGTAATCAATAGTGAAAAAGCGAATTTCTGCGATTTCGCCTTTGTATGATCCTTTTGGAATACCGCGCGAAGCGCGCTCCATAATTCCGAATTCCGCATTCCTAATTCCGAATTTATTATTGCCCCCGGCGGGGAGCGCCGTCCGGGGTTTATTCCAGCGAGGGAACGCGTGTTTCGCGGTGAGAGGATACTTCTGAGTATCGACCGGCAGTACGGATAATCCGTATTGTAACGCATTTGTGCGTGCGCCGGGATAACTCTGCCCTGCGCCGCGCAGGAAAGAGGTATCTTATGAAAAAGACAAACATCAGAAAGCTTGCTATGGCTGCCGTATTAGTAGCAGTCGCCGTGGTCGGATCGCTGTTCTCGTTCCCGTTCCTGGGAGCAAAGTGCAGCCCGGTTCAGCATCTTGTGAACATCATCGGCGGCGTTTATCTCGGTCCGTGGTACTCCCTCGGAGTTGCGTTCTGCGCCAGTCTGCTGCGTAATATTTTCGGACTTGGTTCGCTCATGGCGTTCCCCGGTAGCATGGTCGGTGCGTTCCTTTCCGGCGTTATGTTCCACTGGATATTCAAGGGCAAGCCGCTGGCTCTGCGCCTTCCGATGGCGTATGTCGGCGAGCTGTTCGGAACTTCCGTCATCGGCGGTATGCTGTCCTTCCCGATCGCTTATCTGATCATGAACAACACCGCTGCAACACTGTTCGGATTCGTGTTCCCGTTCTTCGCTTCCAGCGTTGTGGGAACCGTTATCGCTGCTATCGTAGTAACTTCGCTCAAGCGCGTGAAGGCGATCGACGCGTTCTTCGGCGACGTACAGCCGCAGAAATCATGAAAGGCTAAAACCTGATGACCCTTAAACAGCAAATTGCAGGAGCTCTCGCGGATATGCGCGGGAGCTCTCCGTTGATACACTGCATTACGAATTACGTCACGGCGGGGGACACAGCTAACATGCTGCTTGCCGCGGGTGCTTCTCCGATAATGGCGGACGACCCGTCTGAAAGCGCCGAGATAACCGCGCTGGCTCAGGGGCTGACGCTGAACCTCGGAACTCCTTCCGGCTCCCGGGTGGAGGCTATGCTGCGCTCCGGCGCGGAGGCGAACAGGCGCGGAATTCCGGTGGTATTCGACCCGGTGGGGGCGGGGTGCTCCGGATTTCGCAGGAATTCCGCCGGGGAGATACTCAGGCGGGTCAGGCTGACTGCGATACGCGGGAATCTTTCGGAGATATCCTACCTTGCGGGGTTCGAGTCCCGGGAAAACGGAGTAGATTCCTCAGAAACACGCATAACCGCCGCAGAAGCCGCGCAGACAGCCGCAAAAAAGCTAGGCTGCGTGTGCGCAGTCACCGGAGAACGCGATGTGATTTCCGATGGAAGCCGCACCGTAACGATACTCAGCGGGACTCCACTGCTGAAAAAGGTTACGGGGGCGGGCTGTATGACCTCTGCGCTGTGTGCGGCGATGTGTACAGCTGCGGACGGCTTTGTCGGAGCCGCCGCTGGAATAGCGCTTATGGATATATGCGGCGAGCTTGCGCAGGAGCGCTCCGGGCTTCCGGGGAGCTTCCGGGCGGCGCTGTTTGATTTTGCCGGGAGCATTACGCCTGAATTACTGGCAGAAAGGCTTGAAATTTATGAAAGTTGACTATACTCTGTACCTGTGCACTGACAGCGGGCTTATGTCCTGCAATACCGTTGAGGAAAGCGTTGAGCGTGCGATCCAGGGCGGTGTTTCGGTGGTGCAGCTCCGCGAGAAGGAGGCTTCTTCGCGGGAACTTTTCGAGCTTGCGAAGCGCGTCAAGCGGGTCACGGATAAATATGATGTTCCGCTTATAATCAACGACCGTCTGGACATCTGCCTTGCTGTAGACGCCGCCGGCGTCCACCTCGGGCAGGCCGACCTGCCATGCTCTGAGGCGCGGCGTATTCTCGGCGCTGAGAAGATAATAGGCGTTTCCGCAGCCACCCCGGAGGAAGCGGCAAAGGCGCAGTCCGACGGCGCCGACTACCTCGGCGTAGGAGCGGTTTTCGCGACCTCCACCAAG
>ERZ857745.3793-NODE-3793-length-13957-cov-2.524889_pt1 | contig 13957 bp, 9 predicted proteins | sample MGYA00519699_ERZ857745 | MGnify/ENA primary metagenome ERZ857745 (study PRJEB31778, sample SAMEA3449357) | human gut metagenome | biome: human gut; feature: human-associated habitat; material: faeces | place: United Kingdom | collected 2010/2012 ...
TGCGGGGCTGATGGAACCGTTATCGATCAGGAACTGGACGAAGGAGTGGTCCTTGGTCGCCTGCACAAGCACGTTTTTCTTCAAGCAGTAGGCGCGGCTGTCCCCGACGTTGACGACGACGATATGCCCGCCGCAGGCGAGCAGAGCGACGAGCGTGGTGCCCATCCCCTCATATTCCGCATCGGTAAACGCCTTGTCGTACACCTCGGTGTTCGCGCGGCTGACCGCGCCGAGCATCACATGCTCGAGGTCCTCCCGCGTGACGCTGGATTTGCGCTTCAGCCGGGACATCCCGCTGCGGACCGCGCGCGTATAGGCGTCCGCGGCGAGCTTGGAAGCGATGTTGCCGCCGTTGGCGCCGCCCATACCGTCGCAGACGACCGCCGAGCAATATTCGCCCGTCGTATGGATCTTATAATTATCCTGATTCGTTTCGCGGCGTTTGCCGATGTCTGTGACCCCGAAAGCAGTCAAACGATCACACCCCTAACCTTGCGAATGCTCGGCCCGAAGCTGTCCGCAGGAGGCGTTGATGTCGCCGCCGAGCGATCTGCGGACCGTTACAGTCATTCTATACGATTCCAGCGCTTTTGTAAAGAGTTCTATGGCAACTTTTTCACTTCTTTTGTAAATTTTCCCCTTTACCTCGTTGACCGGAATGAGGTTGACGTGGCAAAGCGAGCCGCGCAGCCGGCTGCCGAGCTCGTGCGCGCAGGCGGGCGAATCGTTGACGCCGCGGATGAGCGCGTACTCGAACGAGGTGCGCCGGCCGGTGCGCTTTTCGTATCGGCGGCAGCAGTCGAGCAGCTCGTCGATGGATTTTTCGCTTTTTTCCGCATTCTCCGCCGCTTCCCGCAGCATAGCGGAAAAACCGTTGCCATAGAAGATGTTATCCCCCAGCACCATGGCGCAGGGCTCTCCGCCGATAAAATCCTCGCCGATCAGGAATGCCTGCGCCAGTCCATCTGGGGAGGGCTGCACCGCATATTGGAGCGAAATGCCGAACTGGCTTCCATCCCCCAGCAGCTGCTGAAAGCGGGGCGTGTCCGTGGGAGTCGAGATCACCAAAATATCCTGAATCCCCGCCAGCATCAGGAACCCGCAGCCAATCAGCGTCGGGAATCTGGGCACCAGTCCGGTACTGAGATACTCCAGAAGTACCGGTACGAATAAAATCACAGAGATTACCGTCAGCAACAATGCCAGCATCCCGAAGAAGTGCATGGGTTTATAATTTTTATACAACTGCAGCATCTTGCGGATGACGCGAAAGCCATCGCTGTATGTGTTCAGCTTGGATTCACTGCCTTCCGGACGGTCGCGGTATTCCACCACCACGTTCTCCACCTGCATGTTATAGTTCACCGCATGAATAGTCATCTCCGTCTCAATCTCAAATCCTTTGGAGAATACCGGGAAAGTCTTCACGAATTCATAGCTGAATGCCCGGTATCCGGTCATGATATCCTTGATATTGGCATGGAACAGGCTGTTGATCCCCGCACGCATCAGGCTGTTGCCAAAGTTATGGAACGGGCGCTTATTCTCCGTGAAATAAGTGGAGGATAACCGGTCTCCCACTACCATATCCGCCTGGTGCTTCAGCACCCTCTCCACCATCTCCGCAGCACAATCTAAGGGGTACGTATCGTCGCCGTCGATCATCAGATAACATTCCGCATCAATCTCCCGGAACATTCTGCGGATCACATTTCCCTTACCCTGGGCATATTCATAACGTACGATCGCCCCAGCCTGCGTAGCCAGTTCCACCGTGCGATCCGTGGAGTTATTGTCATATACATACGTCACTGCCTCCGGCAGGAACCTCTTCACGTCGGATACTACCTTGGCAATGGTCTTCTCTTCATTGTAGCAGGGAATCAATACTGCGATTTTATCCATTTTCTATTCCTCTTATCTCTTTGTGTTAAAAGTGCTTATATAAAGTTTATTTTACCACACTTGCAGAGACACAGCCACTTTTTTTATAAATTAATTACTCTGTCGGCGATTTTACGCAGTTCCTGCCAGTTATCCCCGCCGCAGACAATACTTGTCCCCTTTTCTCTCAGAATATCCACATATTTATACAGACAGGCAATGATTTCCTCATCCGCCGCATAGAATGGTTCCTCCAGCATCAGAATATCCGGGGTATCGATGAGCCATCCGAACATCACGATCTCCTTCAACTTTTTAGGCGAAGCGTCCCTGGGATACTTCTTCAGTTCTTCGTAATCAAAGCCGTATCGCTCGCAGGTCTCCCGCAGCAGAAAATGCAACATTCTCCGGTCGATCAGCGCTCCGAACTTCTGATGATACCGGTAGGATTTCAGAAGAATATTTTCTTCCAGGGTAAAATTATCAAAAATGGCTTTTTCCCAGAATTCTCTCTCATAGCTGGCAATCTGCAGACCTCCTTCCGGGACGCAGAATTTTTCGGGAGAAAAATCTGTCACGATCAGCGCAGTCACTTCGCCTCTTCGGAGTTTCAGTTCCTTTTTGTCATAATATCCGCATATATAACCATCCTTCCCGGGGGATTTCCGCTCCGCGCTTTTTCTTCCCCGTTCCGCAGACAGTCTCCGGAAGAGGTCTTGTTCTGATGTCTCCGCAGTCTCTACTTCATCCGCCAGGAATCCGTGCCGCATGATCAGGATCCGGTCGCAGAATTTTTGTATTTTCTCACTGTTATAATGAATAAAAATGATACCGATCCCGTTCTCTTTCATTTTCCCCAGGATGTCTCTTAAGATTCCCAGTTCTTCGGCGGTACAGTTTTCCCCCAGACCGTAGACACACAGGATCTTCACGTTATTTTCAATGGCTTTATATATCTCAATGATCTGTCGCTCGAATCCGGTCAGTTCATAAACCTTTTTCTGCAGGTCCACATTTCCTCCGTATTGCTCAATGATCTGCTTGATGTGCTCGCTTAATTTTTTCCTGCGGATCAAAAAATTCTTCCACGCATCAGAACCGATCACCGTGAGGTTATCCAAGATTGAAAGACGGGGAATCAGCGAGGTCTGCTGCGTAATTCCATAGATTCCGCAGCTTCTGGCTTCCCTGACACTGCGGTATTCCATTTTCTGACCGCCGTAATAGACAGTTCCGCCTCTGACTCTCTGATTCCCCGTCAGCACATCCATCAATGCCAGAATTCCACTGTCGCTCAGTCCCAGGATCCCCAGGACCTCTCCACTGTATAATTCAAAGGATACATGATTGATCACTGCAATATCCTGTTGTACCAACACCAGATCTTCAACCTTAAAAATGGAATTCTTCATAACTACACTACCATTCTGGGAATCGTGATCGTGATTGTCGTGCCAATTCCCAATGTACTCTTCACATCCAGACCATATTCTTTTCCAAAATAGAACTTAATTCTCTGATTCACATTTGTCAGAGCAATTCCCGTGCCACGACCGGTCTTTTTCTCTACCGGCAGTCCTTCGGATGCCCCCACAAGTTTTCTGTGGATTTCCTGCAGGGTCACATCATCCATTCCTTTTCCGTTATCCGAAATAATAATGAGCAGATCTCTTTGTGTCAGATACGCCTTTAACCGTATCCGTCCGCCGCCAATCCGTTCGTTGATACCGTGATATATGGCGTTTTCCACCAACGGCTGCAGGGTAAGCACCGGCAACACATGTGTCAGTATGCCATCTTCCACATCTTCGATCTCTGTCTCGAACCGAAATCGGTCTCCGAATCTACAGTTCTGGATCAGCATATAATTCCGTACATTGTCGATCTCCTCCTGCAGCGTTGCCACATCCCCGGGACGATTGATATTATAGCGGAAGATTGTAGCCAGTGCTTCCGTCATATCTGCAATATCCTGCGCATTCTGTACCAGCGCTCTGCCTCGGATTACCTCCAGCGTATTATACAGAAAATGGGGGTTGATCTGGTTCTGCAGCGCATGCAGTTCCGCTTCCATCTTCAGATTTTTGGAATACATCTCTTCGTTTACTTTTTCACTGATCAAATAATACAGTTCTCTGTCCTCGGGGGTACAAGACTGCAGATACATTTCCGTCTCCTCTTCCCCGGTCTCCCGGGGCGATAGCAACAGCCGCAGGCTTTTGATCAGTTTCATTTTATTTCTGTAGCTGTGTAAGAGCCACAGAAATGCGATCCCCAGGACCACAAGCAGGATTCCCAATAAGATACACATTTACGCTACCTCAAGAATAAAAATTCCGGTATTCCATAGGTTTTACCCCCACGGACTTCACAAACAGTTTCGTGAAATATTTCAGATCCGCATAGCCCACTTCACGTGCCACATCTCCGACACGCATCTGCGTAGTTTTCAGAAGCTCCTTCGCCCGCTCCATCCGCACATTCTGCTGATAGCTGTTGAAACCCTGTCCCACTTCGTTTTTAAACAGGATACTGAAATAATTCGGGCTTAAGCAGACCAGTCTGGCAATATCATCCAGGTTGAAGTTCTCTGCATAATGGGCATTGACATATTCCTTCGCCATCCGGATGGGCTTGCTCTCCTTCTCTCCGATGATTTTATGGCAATACTCCATGCATGCCGTAAGATAGGCGTTCAGATCCCGGTATAGTGTTCGCAGATCGTAATGATTGTCCACCGTCTCCAGAATCCTGGTATACATAGAGAAGCCATTGAGCTCCACGCCCAGGACGCCTGCCACCGTACTGTGCAGTTCATTCAGGAAATAATGAACCACGGCATCTGCCTGTCCGCAGACGCATTTTCCGTCCGCATCTTTTTCCACATATTTCTGCCAGGTTTTATCCAAGATCCTGCCCAGTGCATCCGGGTCCATTCTCTCCACCCCGGACGAGAAACCACAGTCTTTCAGATACTGGAGATATTCCACTTTAGTCACTGTTTTGCGGTTATACGCCGCATCATAACAGAAAATGCATTCCTTGGGTCTCTCATAACGATAGGTGATGGCAGACACCGCCTGTTTGTATTTTTCACGGATGTTCTCTAACGTTCCGTCCGCATCACTTAATCCCATGCAGATCCGCATGAAATTAAATTTATAATTCAGGTTGTTGATCGTAATACCGATCTTTTCCATGCATTCCGCCAGTTCCACAGAGGTTCCGTTCCGGTACTGCATGAGGAAAAAGCCTCGTTTTTCCACAATGATATATTCTACTTCTTCGCAGACCGTCTCCAGTTCGACTTTTATTTTTCGGCAAAGATCCTCTAACAACGTGGTGATCTGGTTGCCTTCTTTCAGATCATATTCTTCCGTGGATGCTTTAATCACCGCGCACTGAAACGCCCCGGTTCCGAAATGGAATATTTTCTCTCCATTGACATCCGGAATGTCCTCTTCCTCCGTAGACACGTTATGTAATAACCGGTTGGCATAGTCCTTGCGCAGCATCTCTCTGGTACGGATATACTGCTGTTCCATATCTTTGTCCCGGCTGATCTTTTTTTCCTTGGATGCCACCAGCTTCTCTAAGATTCCGTTTAGTTCACTCTGCTTGATCGGTTTTAAGAGGTAATCCTGTACACCTAACTGCAATGCCGACTTGGCATATTCAAATTCTCTGTATCCGCTGATCACCACGAACTGCGTCTGGGGAAGTGTCTTTAACACCTCCCGGATCAGATCGATACCGTTCATCAGCGGCATCATAATATCTGTGATCACGATATCCGGCTGCTGTTCCCTGATTTTGTGCAACGCATCCAGTCCGTTATTTGCCTCGCCGACGATTTCACATTTTTCCACTGTGATCAGATGCTTGATCAGTTCCACAATACCCTGTTCATCATCTGCTATAAATACTCTCATCCTTCATCATCCTTCTCTTTTTTTCACCAGGATTGCTGCACTTAAGCACCCCGCTGCTGCGATCACCAGGGAAATATAGCATACCCACACAAATATATAACTCCCGCTCATTTCCAGTAACAGTCCCGTCAGTGTATTGCCTACGGCACCTCCCACCGATGTAACTATCATAACAATGCTGTACAATTCTGTAAAGTGGTCCGCGCCAAACAGCTGCCTGGTAAAATAGGGTGCCGGAATCGAAAGCGCCACATAGGCAAACGAAAAAATAACCGCAAACAGATATACGACCGGGGAGCCCTTCAGAAGCACCAGAAGAAGCAAAGAAACGATCATGGTTCCCGCCGTAATCCCCGCTGCCCCTATGGTGCCGACACGGTCAAACACATAGCCGGAAATGATTTTCGCCGCTGTATTGATTGTCAGGATCCCTGAGACCACACCAGCCGCAAACGCCGTTGTGTAGCCGATGCTCTTCATATACGGCATCAGGTACGGTTGGATTCCCATGCCCACCAGGCACAATAGGAACAGTCCTACGAGAAGGAGCAGAAACGCAATTTTTTCCTGACCGCTCATTTTCCACCGACTGCTGTGGGATACGGTCTCTTCCTGGGTCTCTTTTTTCTCTCCACCGATCAGTATTACGGCAAATCCTATGAATAATAAGGCAAGCACCGCTTCCAGGTAATATCCGGATCTCCACCCCTTAGCGGAGATCATCCAGGTCACCACCGGCAGCGCCACTGCACCGACAATTCCCGCTCCCGAGGATGCGATTCCTACTGCCAGACCGTTATTCTCCGTAAAGGTACGGTTGATAATGGAATTCACCGTAAGGTAACCAAATCCCGGGGCAAAAATACCGATTCCCACAGAACATGCATAGAACTGCCACAGTTCCTCCGCACATCCGAATAATATTTTGAATAAAATAAATCCCATTCCGCTGAAAATCAAAAGGCTCCGGGCAGACATTTTCTTCAAAAGCTGCGGAATCGCCAGAAGACAGGGAATGGATACAAAAGAGACAATGGAAGCTGTCAGGGCAAAGCTGCTTATACTTAGTCCTAAGTCTTCACACACCGGGTTTAAGAAAGCGGTATTGCAGTTCGTGTTGATTCCCACATTGACTCCCGACAGCAGGAATCCCGCAAGCACGATCAGCCACTGTTTTTGTTTTTTTGTGATATTCATTGTTTTCTTGTTTTCTCCCATGACTGTTTTAAAAAAGGAAGACCATCTGCATGATCTTCCTTTTGATTTTCTTTTTTGAATTTATATGTGTCCTCTTACTTTCCGTAGTCATCCATGTTGTCGATGGTGTACAGAGTTCTCTCCAGACGATATTCTCTCTGCTCAGGAGGATTGCCTTCCATGCACTGCTGTGCAATTTCCAGAGCCTTCAGGGACAAGTCTTCGTTGTTCAGATACTGGATCGCACTGACATAATTGTTGCTCAGATATTCTTTTGCCACTTCCGGTGACTCATCGGAACTTACCACAATAACTTTGCCTGCAAGGTTCTCAGCCTTCAATGCTTCTACCACACCGACAGTAAGAGCGGTTCCCAGAGGAACGATGGCGTCGATTCCATCTGCTCCGAATCTCTGGATCCAGTCGGAAGTTACGTTCATGGAGGTGGTAGCATCTGCTTCACCGGACTGGGAATCCAGAATGGTAACATCCGGTCGTAACTCTGCCAGCTTATCATGTAAGCCCTGGGAGCGGTCGATACTGTTCTGCTGTCCTACGGAGATCAGAAGCTCGCAGACAGTACCGTTCTCCGGCAGTACATCTGCCAGGTACTCTGCCCAGATCTCTCCCATGGAGTAGTCACTGGATCCTACAAAATACCAGTCCATATCCTTGATGTCGTCCGTGATGGTAGGATAGAAGTCAATGAAAATGATCGGTTTCTTCGCTTCGTAGAATTTATACAGGTTCGCCTCAATGCCGGGATATGCCTGAATGGCAATAACATCCACATCATTGTTCCAGAAAGTATCGATGGTAGCAATCTGGGTATTCATATCGGAATTACCGTCCAGTACCGTAATATCAAAATCAGGGAATTCGGAGGCATGATTAATGAAGCCGTCAGCCATCTTCTTACAGCTTTCATCAAAGAAAGCCAGGGAGGAATATCCCAGTTTCCACTTTTTCTCACCGGAAGAAGCAGACTGTTCTGCGCTTTCCTCCGTCTTGCTGTCTGTTGCTGCCCCACTATCCGTCTTGCCACATCCTACGAGGGCTGTTGCCATCATGCATACACACATCATTGCCGCTAATAACTTTTTCTTCATACTTGTCCTCTCCTTTACCTCATGTTTTTTACTTTGCCTTCATAATTGTATCTCTTGTAACCTTGTCTATCAGAATTGCCACGAAGATGATGATACCTTTTACGATGTTCTGATAGAAAGGAGAAACACCTGCCAGATTCATTACGTTGTTGATAATTCCTACGACCATGGCACCTGCTACCGTTCCGATGATGGTTCCGGCACCACCTACCACGCCGGTACCGCCAAGTACTGCTGCGATAATGGTATCAAAGGTAAGATCGGTACCGTTAGGCTGTCCACTGTTAGCCCGGGCTGTATACAGCACCGCGGTGATTCCTACGAAAATACCCATGCAGATGAAGTTGATAAATGTTGTCTTTTTAACATTGATACCGGATGCTCTGGATGCATCTTTGTTACCGCCAATGGCATACAGATAACGTCCAAAGGATGTCTTGTTCAGGATAAAGTGAACAATGCCGGCAAACACTACCATAAAAATGATCAGGATAGGAATCACGCCGAATATTTTGGACTGTGCCAGTACGGTGATTCCGGGAGTACCGTATACCGGGGTTCCGTCGCAGAGCAGATAACCGACGCCCTTGAAGATGAACTGGGACGAAAGGGTTGCCACGAAGAAGTTCAGCTGCAGATAGCTGATAGCAAATCCGTTAAACATCTCTCCCACTACCGCAACGCCGATGGCTGCCAGGATCGCCAGTAAAATACTGTTTGTTGCCGTCAGTACCACGGCACATGCCACATTTGCCATGATCATACATTGTCCTGCCGACAAATCCATGTAGCCTGAGATCAATAACATCGTCATACCACAGCCGAGAATCGCCGTCAGAGCATTCTGATTCAGGACACTTAAAATATTATCGGCTGTCAGGAAGTTCTGTGTAGACACTGCTGCTCCGAGAAATACGATGAGCAGTACGAAGAATACACCGTAATTTGAATAAAACACTGCCAGTTTTCCTAAGTCTATCTTCTTTTTCATTTTCATCCTCCCACTTTCTTTTGCTGGTGTCATATGTAATACCTCTATCCGATGGCTGTAGCGTATTCCATGATCTTCTCCTGATCAAATTCCTCTCTGTCCAGGAATCCGGTGATCTGTCCCTGACACATCACGGCGATCCGGTCCGATACTCCCAGTACCTCTTCCATATCGGAAGACACCAGGATGATGGCAACACCCTTTTTCGCCAGCTCCCGCATGATCCTGTAGATTTCGGATTTCGCCAGGATATCGATTCCTCTGGTGGGTTCATCCATAATCAATACTTTGGGATTCATCATCAACCACTTCGCAATAATGACCTTCTGCTGGTTGCCTCCGGACAGCTGGTTCGTAATGACATTGATGGAAGGAGCCTTGACTTCCAGTTCTTTATAATACTTGTCCACATCCCGTGATTCGTTTTTCTTGTTCAGAATGCCTTTGTTAGATTTGCGGTAGGTGGACGGCAGCAGCATATTCTCGTAAATCGACCGGATTAATACCAGTCCGTCCTTTTTTCTGTCCTCCGTCACCATCATGATTCCCTGATGGATCGCATCATGAGGTTCCTTGACGCGGATCGGCTGTCCATCTAACAGTACCGTACCGCTCTCTGCCCGGTCCAATCCGAAGATACACCGCATGGTCTCTGTACGACCAGCTCCGACGATACCTGAGAATCCAAGAATCTCTCCCTGATGTACCTCAAAGCTTACATCATTGACCATTCTGCCTCTCTTTAAATTCTTCACCGACAGGACCACATCGCCGATTTCGTAATCTTTTTCTTTGTATACTTCCTTGATGTCACGTCCTACCATCATGCGGATCATCTCCGCTCTAGTAATCTCTTTGGTCGGTTTGGAACCGATATATTTGCCGTCTCTCATGACTGCCACGGTATCTGTAATGGCATATACCTCATCCAGCTTATGCGTAATGATGATAATGGAGATTCCTTCTTTTTTCAACTCTCTGATAAATTCAAACAGCTTTCCCACTTCTTTTTCCGTCAGGGAAGAACTGGGTTCGTCCATAATGATCAATTTAGCATTGTATGAGATTGCCTTGATGATCTCTATCATCTGACAGTCCGCCAGGCTTAAGGATTTCATCTTTTTCCTGGGATCATAATTGAGCCCCCATCTTTTGAACAGTTCTTCGCTTTTCTGATACGCTGCCTTCCAGTCTACGATACCACACATTTTTCTGGGAAAGCGGATCCCTGCGAACAAATTCTCCGCAATGGTCAGCTCCGGGATCGGGTTCAATTCCTGGAAAATCATGGAGATGCCGAGTTTCAAAGCGTCCGAAGGACTTTTAATATTTACTTTCTGTCCGTCGAAAATAATCTCTCCACTGTCCGCCGGCTGTATGCCGTCGAGAATCTTCATCAATGTGGATTTACCGGCGCCGTTTTCGCCAAGCAGCGCGTATACTTCTCCTTTTTTCACAGATATGCTTACATCATCTACTGCTCTTACTCCTGGAAATGTTTTTACAATATGTTTCATTTCAAGAATCGTATCCATTGCTTTCCCTCCTATTCTGTATATTCGATTTTGCCATCCCCACATCTTCTGAACTTTGCAAAGTACTCATTCCATATTGCATAAGACATTTCCGTGGTATATGCATGCGGTAGTTTTTCCATTTCCGTGAAACGCACCATGGGTCTGCCCTCCGCATCGGAAAATGTTTTATTGCGGAATTTTCCGTTGGTCTGTTCTTTCGGGCTGCTGTAATCCGCATGGTTGGCGCCGCACATCAGCTGTAGCATCACCGTGTTGGGGGATTCTTCGCTCATATCACAGGCACAGCCGATATCCAGTTCTCCTTTTAACAGCCAGAACGGAATTCTCACATTCGGACAGCTCGTATACGGCAGGATCCCCAGATCTCCGTGTGTCAGCCCCACCGGTGCCGCCGCTGCGAACCGCTCCGGAATCTTATTCACCAGAATCTGCGTCATGACCGAGCCATTGGAATGTCCTGTCACATAGACTCGCTCCGTATCAATCGGGTAATTAGTTTCCACTTCATCCAGCACATGGCTTAAAAATGCTACATCATCCACATCGTTCTGCGGTCCCCATACCGCAGGACCGTTCCGCCACATGGGCAGTGGTGTGCAGTTGCTCTGTGTCATGCCGGGATAAGCTGTGGGGAATATGACAAAAAAGTCTTTCTCTTCCGCCACATCATTCCACTGCGTATTCTGTACGAACATCTCTCCTGTACAGGAATATCCGTGAATTGCCAGGACTAATGGTCTCTTGCCTCCGACGCCGTGCCGGTAGCTGCTGGGCTCATACACGTAGTAATAGCGATGCAGTCCCTGATATTCACACCGGTATAAGGTAAGTCCCAGGTCCTCCGGGGTTCTGGTGTAACGCAGATGTCCGTTCTCCTGACCGAACCACCTCCTATACTGTAACAGAAAATCCAACACCTCTTCCGCTTCCGGTCCATCGGGGAATTGCTCTTTGGTGCTAAGAAGCAGTCTTGCGCAGCACTCATCATTTATAGTTCTCGGGAAGCGTTTTGCATTCTGAAGATAAATCTGTGCTTTGTCGGAGACGATTTTTTCCTCTCCACACCGGAGCGTGCTTTTTATGTATTCTGCCGTGGGAGCATCCTCCCCGGTCTCACGAATCATCCATGCCGCCACCGGATAATCGGCATTTTTTAATTCCGGTCTTGCAATGCTTTTCTTGTTACGAATCTGTTCTAATAAATCCGGATGGAGTTTCGCCGTGCCCCAGGTGGCAAATGCCGCGATCTTTTCCGGTTTTGCCAGACTATATGCAGTTGCCGTATAAGCACCGTCACCAATTCCGTAGAGATAGATGGATGCTTCATTTACACAGTACCATTCTTTCTGACAGAGGAATAAAAGTACCGCATCCAGAAAATCCACATCCTTTTGCAGTTCCCGCTGCCGCCAGCCTTCTTCCGCAGCTTCTAATATGATGATCACCGCATTTCTTTTCTCAGCATATTGTCTCCAAAAATCTTTTTTCTCCAGGTAGTCCTCCGCGGTTTCTCCTCGCGCTGCCAGGATCAGGATTCCTTCTCCTGCCGCCGGGAAATTCTTCGGAATATAACTCACCATTTTGCGGGTCTCATCCTGCATCCGGAATATCTTATCAATGCGTCCCGTATGCACCGGGCGATAAGGAAAATCAGCGTCCACTTCCGGCTGTACGGTCTCACATCTTGTATTTAAAAAATTGCAGGTCTCCAATACTGTATTGTCAATCTGTAAACAATAATCCCGCATATCTTTTCCTTTCCTGATATCTTAGTCTTAATTTTCCTTTTGTCTGTTTCTTTATGACTTTATTATAAAAAAAGGGATTGAGACTCTCAACGGGACAAAATTATCATTTGTGGGTCATTTTACAGATGTGTTATGCTATAATAAATTCACTCATAGAAATGTGGAGGAAATGCTTTTATGAAAAGATCTCAGAACGGATCCTGCGGCAATACAATTTATCGGTTCGGGCTCGGCATTGTCAGAATCCTAACTCTGCTTCTCGCTGTGCTGCTGTTTGCGGGCAGTTTTCTCACCACCTGCTACGCCGACAATATGGAGACACAACAGGTGCTGTTTCGTCTGGATAATCCACTGTGGAATCTGTTGGAGCTTGCAGGCTTTGGACTCTTATTCTGTGCTTGTCTTCACTTCTATGATAGGTTTGGGAGAAAGTTCAGACGAGGACTTCTGATCTTTACTTTGGGTTTCGTCTTCTGTCTGGGTGTTCTATTGATTTTGTTCGGGCGCACCGTTCCGGCTGCAGATGCCATGTCCGTATATAATGCGGCGCTGGAATGGATCCAGGGAAATCTTGATGTGATCCACCCCACCGTCTCCTATCTCTCCTATTATCCACAGCAGATCGGGCTGATGGCATTTTTAGAACTGTTCCTCCGGATCTGGAACCTCACCGGCATCTCCGCACCTGCCTGGCATTTTATCAAACTCATCTATGTATGCCTGCTGTGCGCGGCGGTCCTGTTCCAGTATCTGTCCTTAAAATACCTGTGGCGGGAACACTGGGAGGAGATCTCCTGCTGCTATCTGCTCCTGGTATGCTGTAACCTCCCCATGATCATGTACAGCTCCTTCGTGTATGGGGAGATTCCTTCCTTCGCGGCATTGTCCGTGGGATTGTACCTGTTGCTGCGTCTGCTGTCCGGCATAACTTTTCCGGGACGCGCCTCTGACATCTCCTGTAAAGGAATGTCGGTGAAGCCTTTTGCCTCCGAGGCATCTTCCGATACAATATTGTCTCCAAAGCTTCCTAGCACCCGGTCTGCATTTTTTACAGGTACCGGCAGCATCTTATTTCTCGCTTTGAGTGTAATGTTGCGTAAGAACTCACTGATTCTGATCATCGCCGTACTGCTGGTGCTGCTCTTCGAATCGCTGCGTTTTGGACGAAGCGTTCGTGCACGCTTATGCCTGCTCGGTATGGCGGTATGTCTTGCTGTTACTTCTGTGGGGATTCTGCCTCTGGTACAGAAATGTTATGAGAAAAAGGCCGGTAACACATTAAGCTCCGGTGTCACCGCTATGTCCTATTTTGCCATGGGAATGCAGGAAGCCTCCCGGGGATGCGGCTGGTATAACGGTTTCAATATCGATACCTACGATGCCGCCGGAATGGATTCTGCTCTGGCAAATGAGATCAGCCGGCAGGCAGTTTTGGAGCGCCTGACATACTTCCGGGGACATTCGGGATATGCTGTGGACTTCTATGCCCGCAAGCATCTGTCCCAGTGGGCAGACGGCACCTACGCCAGCCGCCAGGCAACCCTTGCTGCTTACGGCG
>ERZ857745.3801-NODE-3801-length-13932-cov-3.663616_pt1 | contig 13932 bp, 5 predicted proteins | sample MGYA00519699_ERZ857745 | MGnify/ENA primary metagenome ERZ857745 (study PRJEB31778, sample SAMEA3449357) | human gut metagenome | biome: human gut; feature: human-associated habitat; material: faeces | place: United Kingdom | collected 2010/2012 ...
TGGTGTATATGAAACTCCGGGCGGAACAATCCTCTACAAGGCTCACGCCGCACTTGAAAAGCTGATACTTGACAGAGATTCAATCCAGTACAAGAATATTGTTTCACAGAAATTTGCTCAGCTTGTATATGACGGTTTATGGTTCACACCTTTAAGAGCTGCAATCTCGGCTTTCGTTGATTCAATCGAAGCTGATGTTGACGGTATTGTAAAGATGAAGCTCTACAAGGGCTCCGCAATCCCTGCTGCAACTCAGTCCCCTAACTCATTATACAGTGAAGAGTTTGCTACATTCAGCAAGGACGAAGTATACAACCAGAGCGACGCAGAAGGTTTCATCAACCTGTTCTCACTGCCTCTGAAAATCCGTGCAATACAGAAACAGATCAAAGAAGGAGGTAACAAGCCTAATGAAGCTCTGGAAAGGAAGATTTACAAAAACAGCGACTTCATCTGCTAATGAATTCAACGCTTCTATCCCTTTTGATCAGAGAATGTACGCTCAGGATATTGCAGGCAGCTGCGCTCACGCAGCTATGCTTGCAAAGCAGGGTATAATCGAAAAGGAAGAGGCTGATCAGATAATCAGCGCTCTCAAGGATATCAAGGCGGATATAGAAGCCGGTAAAATAGAGTTTACTATCGAGCAGGAGGATATTCATATGAATATAGAGAGTATCCTCACTGAAAGAATAGGCGATATCGGCAAAAAACTGCATACCGCAAGAAGCAGGAATGACCAGGTGGCGGTCGATTTCAGAATGTATCTCAAAGAAGAAATCAATGAAATACAGTCACTCCTTAAAAATCTGAAATCGGCGCTGTATGAGATTGCAGATAAAAACCAGGAAACAATAATGCCCGGCTACACTCATCTGCAGAGGGCGCAGCCTGTAACTCTGGCGCACTATATGCTGGCATACTACAATATGTTTAACAGAGACGAGCAGCGTTTTGAGGACTGCCTAGGCAGAACCGACATGCTTCCTCTCGGCTGCGGCGCGCTGGCAGGAACAACCTACAATACAGACAGGGATTTTCTTGCGCAGGAGCTGGGTTTTGCGGGTATCTGCCCCAACAGCCTTGATGCTGTCAGCGACAGGGATTTTGCTCTGGAATTTCTTTCGGCGTGCTCAATTTCAATGATGCATCTTTCAAGGTTCTGCGAGGAGCTTATTCTGTGGAATTCAACGGAATTCGGTTTTGTTGAAATGGACGATGCCTTTGCTACAGGCAGCAGCATTATGCCGCAGAAGAAAAATCCTGATATGGCGGAGCTTATCAGGGGTAAAACCGGAAGAGTATACGGCGATATGATTACGCTTTTCACCCTTATGAAGAGCCTGCCGCTTGCATATAACAAGGATATGCAGGAGGACAAGCCTCCGGTATTTGATGCATCGGATACATTAAAAGCATCGTTATCCATATTTACAGAAATGATTTCGACTGTCACATTTAATAAGGACAGAATGAAAGCCGCTGTGAAGAACGGATTTATGAATGCTACAGATGCGGCTGACTATCTGGTTTCAAAGGGAATACCTTTCAGAGACTGCCACGAGATAATAGGCAGACTGGTACTCTACTGCATAAACGAAAACACCGCAATAGAGGACCTGTCACTTGAAACTCTGAAAACATTCTCGGATAAATTTGAAGCGGATATCTATGAAAACATAGATCCTGCCGCATGTATTAAAGCTAAGCTGTCAGCAGGCTCTACTTCATTTGAAAGCGTGAAGAAGCAGCTTGATGATATAAATTAGTCACTCTCACATTTCATTAGACTTTCTTATTTGCAAAGAGTCCGGCACTATGCCGGCTCTTTTGCTGTGTATCTACAATCGGTGCAAGTTCCATCTTTCGCCACTGTGCTGATAATCCGGATTTTATTTTGCAAACTTGTTTTCGCAAACTTATGTTTATTTGTTCTGTGTTTTATGCTACAATATAGTTGTTGTCACCCCCTATACTGTTAACAGGAGGGAGGTGTCTGTATGGATTGGCTAATATCCTTATTTTCTTCTATCGAAGCAGGCATAATTTGCCATTATATCTGCAAATGGCCGGATAGAAGATGATACTGTGGCAACAATCAGCATAAAATAAAACCCGACAGGTAGCATCTGTCGGGTTTTGCTTTTAGTATCCGTATGGTTACTAATATCCTTTTGCCTATAGACATTATATATTATATACAAATTCTATGTCAAGTATTCTCTGATAATTTCACCATGCTATAACGCAGGCTCAATCCTCTTGTATTCCTCAACGCTATTTACTCCATGTCCTCACACCATAGCTGCACTGCTTGAGCTCTGTCTGTGCTGCAAGGGTTTTGCCGTCATATACAAGCACCTTAGCCTTGTAGTAGTACTTAGTGCCCTTTTTGCCTGAAGTGTTGATATATGAGCCTGCATTCTTTGTTTTAACAGCCTTGTACTTTGAATCTTTCTTAGTTGACTTATAGAACTTGTACTTAACAGTATATCCCTTAGATTCGAGATCCTTAATCAGGCTCTTGCCGTTCTTAATCTTCACATTGACCTTAACGTTCTTCTTTGAATTCTTTGCAGTGCTGACAGCCAGTTTAAGATTCTTTATACCATCCTTGATGTTATTGAATTCTTCTTCTCCTGTCTGTGACTTCTTGACAAATGTTACAACAACCTTGTCTCCTGTCTTAAGGCCTGTAACCTTGTTGTCTTTTACCGCAACTCCTTTACCGTTTACGGTTACTTTTTCTATTACCATGCCTGCTGCAGGAGTTATTTCTATTGATGTACCGTCTTCTGAAAGTTTAACATCTCCGCCCGTTACCGGCGCTATTTCAGGTTTCTGCACTTCTGAAGCAGGTGGTACAGCCGGTACTGACGGCTGTGATGGCTGTGACTGGTTTTCACCAAAGGTTACTGTTCCGTTTTTCACAGTCCATCCTGACAGCTTGTTTCCTTCGTAATAGTTCTGCTGAACAAAATCACGACCTGCCTGCGCTGTAAGAGCCTCATCTACAGCCGCAAAGATTTTCTTCATACTGCTGTCTGTAATGCTGCTGTTAAGAAGCGCGGCAAATTCACTTCCGGACATTTCTGCCTTGGCTTTGCCCTCAACATTGACTGCTGTAGCGTTTGTTGTTATTACTCCAATCCCCTTTACAGGTGATACAACAGTATCTCCCTGCTTGAGAACCGCTTCACTGTTATAGTAGCAGTTATAGTCGATTGTGATACCGCCTGAACGGCCATTTAATATGCCTACATCTGTAGTTGTTTTAAGTGATACAACGTCACCTGTCGCATAGCAGTTGATATGAATACCGCCTGCCTGACCTGCAAGTCCGCCGATATGCACCTTGTTGTTATTGGTTGAGTTTCCTTTAACGTTTCCGAGGGCATAGCAGTTGATTGTAGTCACACGGTTATCCATGCCGTACAGTCCGCCGGCATATACATGGTTTGTATCTGTCACCGCGTTAATATCAACATCTGCCCAGCTGTTTGTAACCGCGCCGCGCAGCACGCTTGCTCCAAGTCCGCCGGCACGCGCAAAGCTTTCTGATGTAGTCGCATTAATTTTTCCTGTTACAGAGCAGTTGTCAATAAAAATACCTGTCTGTCCGCTTCCCACAAGACCGCCTGTATAGGTTTCGTATCTTGTCGCCGCATTAATGTATATATTTTCAAGATGAATGTTTGAAAGGCGAACAACCTTGTCGCTTTCGGTAATTTTCTCATTAGTATTCAGTGTGCCTGCAGTCAGTCCGAACAGTCCTGAGGTCATCTGGTCTGCCGGATTTGTTTCTGTGCCGATTGCAAGGCCTCTGATAGTATAGTTTCCCCCGTCGAAGTTTCCTTTGAACGGATAAGCGCAAACTTGAGTTTTTTTGCCGTTTACTTCGCCGTTAAGCGCCCAGCCTATCGGCTGCCAGTCGCCGCCTGTCAGAGTAATATCCGCAGTCTGTACGAAATATGTGTCACTCCAGTTAACATCTGCGTTGATGGAGTATGACAGGTAGCGAAGCTGCGCTTCATTTGAAATTCTGTACGGATCTTCAGCCGTACCGCTTCCGCCTGCAAATCTGCCTGGATCAGCTTTTTCATAATGTGAGAAATCTCCGTATGTAGCTTTGTATTTCGCTTTTTCTACTGCCGCATCATAGCTTTCACCACTGTCTGCACCTGATACAACTTCTGTTTCTGCAACAGCTCCGTCCTTGACTGTGATTTTTACAACTGATTTTTTGTCATTGTCGCGGCCGTACCATGTACCGTCGTTAAGCTTGAGCTCCGGTTTTTCTACCTTTTCACAATCAGGCTGTACATAGTTTACTGCAGCGTTGGTATCTCCAAAAGTAACAGTGCCGTCAGTATATGCCCAGTTCTTTAAAGCATCAGCTTTTAATCCATAAACTGTGATATCAGCAGGGAACGCTGCAAATGTATTATTCAGTTCACCTGCAAGCGCACTATAGCTTTCTGAATTGTATCCTGTCATCCTGTCTACAAGACCGCCTGTGTATGCATCACCCTCGTCGTTGACGCCTGAGGCAACCTTTGTTCCTATTGACTCTACAGGATTTACTGTAAGCGGGTTATCTGTCTCCGCACCTACAATCATTGTGCTGTCAAGATTATACCAGCAGTTGTAGCTCTTTCCTATGCCTGTTACCCAGCCTGATACCATTCCGGCATAAACTGAATGTTCTTTAGTTGTAACATTTCCTGAGCCGTAGCAGTTAACAAGCATACCTGCATTGCACGCAACCAGATTACTTGCAACCGCCATACCTTCATTTCCGTTTTCACGGCTGCCGCTGCCGTAGATTGTACTGTCTGACCGGCAGTTTGCAACAAGGCCTCTGTTGTTAAGACCTACAAGGCCGCCTACTTCAGCCAGGTCTCCTGCCAGTACAACGCCCGAAGCGTCTACCTTGGCTACGGAATTTATAACGGCGCCTTTGTACTGCATACCGGTAATGCCGCCTACGAACTGGTTGCCCTTATCGCCTTTAAGTGAAAGGTTGCCCGAAACGGAGCAGCCGTCAATAACAGCGCCGGTAAAGTCATTCCTGCCTGTTGAGCCCTGCATTACTCCTGCTATACCGCCTACATATGCTGTAGCACCAAAGGTAGTATAGAAAGCAACATCTGTAAGGTTCAGGTTCTTTACAACAGACTGAGGTCCCAGCACTCCGAAGAAACCTATATACAGGTTCTCTTTATCAAGCGCAAATGGCTTTTCCGCACTTCCCAGAGTCATTCCTGAAACTGTATGTCCCTGTCCGTCAAATGTACCGTTAAACAGATAGTCGCTTCTGCCTACAGGCTTCCATTCGTCAGATGAAAGCTTAATATCATATCCGAGTGCTACAAACTTGTTTGTATAGTCGATTTTGTCATTCAGCGAGCCTGCAAACGCACGAAGCTGATCCTCTGTCTTTATAATGTACGGTGAACTTTCTGTACCTTCACCTGATTCGAATATGGAAGCATCTATTTCACCGCTTACCCATACATTGCCTGTCGGAAGTACTCTGTTTCCTGAAAGTTTCCATTCTCTCAGTGATATTCCCGCTATCTCATATGCTGCAAGTATCTTATTTATGTCTTTAATATTGCCGTTGAGAGTTTCAGCAAATGCCGCTTCTGCCATTTCGGCTTTTGTCTTTACTGTTGAAATCATTGCCTTGTCAAGCGAACCGAGAGTTGATGAAGATCCTCTGTCTGCCACTGTCTCCAGAGTTGTTTCTGTGTCAAGGTCAGCTCCGCTGTTTTTATACATTTCAACCTTAAGCACTGCATCGCCTGCATAGTATCCGCCAAGGCGGAATACTCCCTGCTCAGGATAAATTGTAAAATCTCCCGATGAATCTTTAGTCATTCCGCTTGAAGTAACCTGTCCGTCAAGAACGCCAACCCATGAATGCTTCGTTATACCACCGTTTCCTATAGTCATATCTCCTGTGGCATATACATTGTACTGCTTGCCTGCCATCATACCGACAATACCGCCTGCCATACCTCCAAAATTAGTAGATGAAGGTGAAGCAGCATATACATCGCCGAATGTAGCGCAGTTGGCTATAACTACATAATTGCCGCTGCTTCCTATTATTCCTCCTGCCATGCTGTTTTTATTGCTTACAGGATTTGCAACAGCCCTTACACTTGCATCAGTCCAGCAGTTTGTTATCGCAGTTCCTATATCCCCCATACCGACAATACCGCCTGCAAAAGTCATTTTATCCTTAGTTGAAACAGCTGACACACTGCCTGTTGCTGAGCACGAGTCAATACGCGTACCTATACTGTTATGCGCCGAAGTTGCTGCTTTAACCGTTTCGCCTGCAATAATTCCCGCGCGCACTTTTTCTGTGGAGGTTCCATAAGTTCCTGTATTTTCAACAGCAATAGCTGCATCTGTTATATTCAGGCTTTTAACAACAGCTTTGTTTCCCAGTGTGGAAAAAAGACCATAATTGCTTTCTCCCTCAGTAACATTTGCATCTATCTTAAGTTTACTTATTGTATGACCTTTGCCGTCAAATGTGCCGTTGAAAATATTAACAATGCCGCTTTCATCGCCTATAGGGTTCCAGCTTGAAACATCTGATAAATCTATATCATCACCAAGCGCAACATATTTACCATCATAGCTTTCACCGCCGTCAACAGCTGCTGCAAAGGCTGCAAGCTGCCCTGCATTTGCAATAACATACGGGTCTTTTTCTGTACCGCTTCCGCTCAATGTTGATGCTGCCTTTGCAAGCGCTTTTTCAGTTGCTTCTTTAATGGCATTTACACTTTTAGTCGCACCGCTTACCGTATCGATATCATCAGTGCCGTTTTTTTCTTTAATCTGACTTAAAACAGCTTTCGCCTTTTCCCAGATACTCTGAGTCTGTGTGCTGCCGTCAGCTTCAATATCTGAAATTACAGTGTTTCCCTCACTGTCAGCTTCAAGCTTGACTGTGACTGTAACTTTCCCGTTATCGTATCCTATAGCTTCACCGGTATACGTTCCCGGCATATATGAGTTGTCTACTGTGACTGCAAATGCCGATGCGGGAAACATCGAAACTATCATTGCCATCATCAGAAGTATAGACAATATTTTTTTCTTCATATTCAAAAAATCCTTTCTTAATCAGTAATTTACCTTTTAAATTATTAACCTCCTTCCTGTGTTTATAGTCCCCGCCTGACAACACCCCAAAGCAGTAGAGAGAATAAGTCTTTTGGTTAGCATTCGCTAACTTATTTCCAAAAACTAATGCTGTACTATATAAATCTGCTACAGCATCCTACGTTTATCCAGTTATTTTCCTCTCACCGCGCTTATTTAAACCCGCATTTACTACAAATAAATAAGTCTGTAATTTTAGTTAGCGCAAGCTAACCCTTGGTTAGAATTTAATGCCGCACTAAATAACCATGATACGACATTAAAGGTTCCCGTTATTCCTGCTTTTATCTCCCGCCTGTTTATTACTCATCTTTCTATTTCAATGGAATAAAGCGCAAGCTTTGAGTTAGCAGTTGCTAACTTATTCTTTGAAATATATGCCGCACATACTGTTGTATACGGCACCCACTGTTAGTCAAGCAAAGAAAGTCTACCATATACAGTTTCTTTTTTCAATAGGCTTTTTAAATTTTTGAAAAATTTTATGAGACTTAATGCAGCGAAGATTCTCTGCGCTCCTGCAAAAACCGCTGTCATATGACAGCGGTAAAATACAAGTCTTTGCATATTCTTTAGATTGCTTCATATTCAAGCTGCATGCCCTCGCGCTTCAGTTTGATTACGTCAAGGAACACAGCTGCCGTATCCATACAGGTGAGAACTGCAATGCCTTTTTCTATTGCCTTTCTTCTGAGCGACAGTCCCTCTGTGCCTTTTCTGTTGCCTACATTAGCCACATTAATCAGTATATTTATATCCTTTCCTGCCAGCTTCTCAGCTTCCTCAGGCGCAAGTATTTTAACATCTATGCCGCAGCCTGCAAGAAATTCGCCTGTACCCTCGGATGCCATAATCTTAAAGCCTGCCGCGCTGTATTTTTTGATTACTTCTGCGGTAAATTCATTCTTGTCGGCATCTTTAACCGAAACGTATACGCCTCCTGCCTGAGGTACAGGTATGTTTGCTCCCTCAAAGCCTTTGAGAAACGCCCTGTGAAGATCGCTGTCTATACCAAGCGCCTCTCCTGTGGATTTCATTTCAGGTCCCAACGCAATATCGGTGTTTATGAGCTTTGCTCCCGAAAATACCGGAACCTTAACTGCATATTTGGAAGCCTCTTTGTATACTCCTGTGCCGTACTCTGTATCCTTAAGCTTTGCCCCAAGCATCGCCTTTACAGCCAGTTCTATCATAGGAACTCCCGTAACCTTGCTCAGAATAGGGACTGTTCTTGAGGCTCTCGGATTAACCTCTATTACATAAACCTCTTCACCGTCTGTCGCATACTGAATATTCACAAGACCCACTATATGCAGAGCCTTTGAGATTTTCATCGTATAATCTATGATTTTTTCTTTTATCTTTTCGGGCAGTGAATAAGGCGGATATACCGAAATGCTGTCGCCGGAATGTACTCCGGTTCTTTCAACATGCTCCATTATACCCGGTATAAGGATGTCCTCACCGTCACCTATGGCATCTATCTCCATTTCCTTGCCCTGTATGTATTTGTCCACCAGCACAGGGTGCTCCTCTGAAAGCGATACAGCTTCCTTGAGATATTTTAGCAGCTCCTCGTCGCTGTATACAACCTGCATTGCTCTGCCTCCTATTACATATGACGGCCTTACCATTACAGGATATTTTAGCTTCGCCACAGCCGTAAAAGCTTCCTCCTCTGTGGTTACAGCATAGCCGTCAGGCGTAGGAATGTCAAGCTCATTAAGAAGCTCTGAGAATTTCTCTCTGTCCTCTGCCATATCGATATACTGAAATTCCGTTCCCAGTATATTGATGCTTCTGTTGTATAAGTCCTCTGTTATGTTAAGCGAGGTCTGGCCGCCGAACTGGAGAATTACTCCCATAGGGCGCTCTTTTTTGATAACGTTCATCACATCGTCTACATGCAATGCCTCAAAATACAGTCTGTCGGATGTGTCAAAGTCGGTACTTACGGTTTCAGGGTTGTTGTTTATCATTATGGACTCATAACCCAGCCTGTTTATTGCCCACGCGCCATGAACACAGCTGTAGTCAAATTCTATGCCCTGACCTATACGGATAGGACCCGATCCGACTACAAGGATTTTGTCATTGCCGTCATATATAACCTCGTCCTCATCGTCATAGGTTGAGTAATAGTACGGAGTCAGCGCTTCAAATTCACCGCCGCAGGTATCTACCATTTTGTAGACAGGGAATATATCGTGATATATTCTCATGTCAGATATGGCGCTCCTTTCGACTCCCGAAAGCTCCATAATTTCGTTTTCGGTAAATCCCATGGTTTCGGCTTCTCTGAGAAGCTGCGCTGTCAGACGCTGCGACTTGAGGGTTTCCTCCATATCTGTTATGTTCTTTATCTTGTTTAAGAACCACGGGTCAATTCCCGTTATCTCAAACAGCTGCTCTACAGTAAATATATTTCTTCTGTAAATCTCCGCAATGGCAAAGAGTCTTTCATCATCTGCTCTCCTGAGCTTGGCAACCAGTTCTTCATCATTAAGTCCGTCTATGTACGGATTTCTGAGTCCGTCACACTTGACCTCAAGAGATGTAACCGCCTTGAGAAGCGCGCTTTCAAAAGTCCTGCATATTGCCATAACCTCGCCTGTAGCCTGCATCTGCGTGCCTAAAGTCCGAAGCGAAGTTCTGAATTTATCAAACGGAAACTTCGGGAATTTCACAACGCAGTAGTCTAAAGCAGGCTCAAAGCATGCGCTGGTTGTTCCGGTTACATAGTTTGAAAGCTCGTCAAGTGAATAGCCCAGCGCTATTTTGGCAGCCAGCTTTGCTATAGGGTAGCCTGCGGCCTTTGAGGCAAGGGCTGATGACCTGCTTACACGAGGGTTTACCTCTATTACAATGTATTCTCCTGTATCTCCGTTAAGCGCAAACTGCACATTGCAGCCGCCCTCTATGCCAAGGCTCTTGATTATCTTCAGCGCGGAGCTTCTCAGCATCTGATGCTCTCTGTCTCTCAGGGTCTGCACCGGCGCAACTACTATGCTGTCGCCTGTATGTATGCCTACAGGGTCTATATTTTCCATACTGCACACGATTATGCAGTTGTCTTTGGCATCACGCATTACCTCATATTCGATTTCTTTCCAGCCTGCAACTGACTTCTCAAGGAGGATCTGACCTATCGCGCTGTTTTCCATTCCGCGCTTTGCCAGCAGGTCGAGCTCCTCTTCATTGGCGGCAATGCCGCCGCCGGTACCGCCCAGTGTGTATGCCGGCCTTATAATTACGGGATAGCCCACCTGCTTTACAAATTCATAGCATTCCTCCATATGAGTCGCTATGGCGCTTGGCGGAACAGGCTCTCCTATCTCAAGCATCAGCTCTTTGAAAGCTTCTCTGTCCTCTGCCTTTTTGATGCTGTCCCTGTTTACTCCGAGAAGCTTCACGCCGTATTTTGCAAATACTCCGGCAGCTTCAAGCTCCATCGCAAGATTAAGTCCCGTCTGTCCTCCGAAGCCTGCAAGAAATCCGTCAGGCTGCTCTTTTTCGATTATGCTGCTTACAGCCTCTGCTGTCAGCGGCTCTATGTATACCTTGTCTGCAATATCGGTGTCAGTCATTATCGTGGCAGGGTTGCTGTTGACAAGTATGGTTTTAATTCCTTCTTCTTTGATTGCCTTGCAGGCCTGTGTGCCCGCATAGTCGAACTCGGCTGCCTGTCCTACGACTATAGGACCGGAACCGATTATCATTATCTTTTTAAGTTTACTGTCCTTTGGCATTGTTTTCCCCCATCATCTCTATAAATTTGTCAAAAAGCATATTGGTATCCTCAGGTCCCGCGCAGGCTTCCGGATGAAACTGCACCGAAAACAGCGGCAGGCTCCTGTGCTTCATGCCCTCAACGCTCATATCGTTAAGATTTATATATACCATCTCCATACCCTTGAATATAAGGGAGTCGCCGTCTACCGCATAGCCGTGGTTCTGCGCCACAATGAAAGATCTGCCGGATTCCCTGTCAAATACTCCATGGTTGCCGCCCCTGTGTCCGAATTTGAGCTTGTAGGTTTTGCCGCCCATTGCAAGCGCAAGCACCTGATGTCCCATACAAACACCGAAAATCGGAAGCTCGCCGACAAGAGCTTTTACGGTTTCGATGCCCTCTGCAGCCTCCTGCGGATCTCCCGGCCCGTTTGTAAGGAAAAGTCCGTCAGGTGAAATGCTCATTATTTCCTCTGCCGAAGTACCATACGGGAATATGTGAACATCACAGTCCCTTGCTATGAGGTTTTCGATTATTCCGGCCTTGACGCCGAAGTCCAGTACTGCCACTTTGCAGCCCATTCCCGGAATGTGTTCATATTCCGATACTCCTGCGGTTTTCATCTGATCGTTTCTAAGCTCTGCCGCATCGCATATTTCTTTAAGTTCTGAAACGGTTTTTTCTTCGTTGGTTATAACGCACTTGACTGTGCCGCCGTTTCTGATTTTTTTTGCAATTCGTCTTGTGTCTACACCGTAAACCCCCGGAACTTTCATTTCTTTGAGCCATTCATCTATGTTTTTTTCACTTGCCGCATTTGACGGATTTAACGAAATGTCCTTTACTATGAAGCCTGACGCATGGATTTTGTCAGACTCGTTGTCAAGGCTGTTAATCCCGTAGTTTCCTATAAGCGGGTAAGTCATATTTATAATCTGTCCTTTGTATGACGGATCGGTAAGTATCTCCTGATATCCGGTCATTGAGGTGTTAAACACCAGCTCTCCCACATTGGTACACGGATATCCGAAGCCATATCCCCTGAATACAGTTCCGTCCTCTAAATAAATCAGTCCTTTCATCTTTTTCCTCCCTTGTGTAGTTCTATATAATTATACATCGCAAATTATATTTATGCAACAAGGTTGATGAATATTTTTTGTATTTTATTTATAATTATTCACATTAGAAGCTGTATTCACAGGTTTCATTCAATATTTATTAATTTTTTCTTGATTTTTCGCCTGTATACACAAGAACTGCTCCCCGATGAATAAGGAGCAGTCTCAATTAATCATTTATTAATTTACGCATAGGTTATAACGGTTCCCGACTCGCCGTTTAATGCTTCTATCGCCTTGTCAAGCGACGTTATAACGGCATGCTTTGACGGATTTGCTCTTACAAATTTCATTGCGGCCTGAACCTTGGGCAGCATACTCCCCGCTGCAAAATGTCCCTCTTCGCAGTACCTTGCGGCATCTGCAAGATTAAGCGCTGAAAGATCCCTCTGTTCCGGCGTATTGAAATTAAGTGAAACTCTCTCAACCTCTGTAAGTATCATAAGGACATCCGCATCCACCTGCTCGGCTAAAAGCTCCGCTGCAAAATCCTTGTCTATTACAGCCTCTGTACCCTCGATTGTACCGTCAGGTTTTTCGACTACAGGTATACCTCCGCCTCCGCAGGTAATTACAATACTTGAGTCCCACAGATGTCTGACAGCATCTATCTCAACTATTCTCCTTGGTACAGGTGATGCCACAACTCTTCTCCATCCTCTGCCTGAGTCCTCTTTCATAATATAGCCCTTTTCTTTTACAATGGCTCTGGCTTCGCTTTCGGTATAAAAAGGACCGATAGGCTTGGTCGGGTCATCAAATGCAGGATCGTTTTCCTCAACTATAACCTGTGTTGCAACCGTAACAACAGGTATATCCCTGTTTCTAAGGTTAAGCGCATGCTTTAATCCCTGCTGCAGATGGTAGCCTATGTACCCCTGCGACATTGCTCCGCATACATCAAACGGCATGGCAGGTGTCACCTCTCTGGCCGTTTCAGAAGCGAGAAGTATTCTTCCCACCTGAGGGCCGTTGCCATGAACAATGGCAAGCTCATAGCCCATATCGCTTATCTGCGCTATATGCTCACAGGTCTTCCTTACAACCTCAAGCTGCGCCTCTGCCGTTGCGGGACCGTTTCCCGACTGCAGAGCATTTCCTCCCAGTGCAATTACTATTTTAGACGCCATATCTCAAACTCCTTAATTTTATTAATACATTACAGATCATCTCTGTTTACAGGGCACGACATACATCTCGGACCGCCCCTGCCTCTTGACAGCTCTGCCGACGGAACTGTAAGCACTGTCAGCCCTTTTTTGTCAAGAATATCATTTGTCACATAATTTCTCTCATAGGTAACGACCTTGCCCGGCGCTATACAGAGAGTGTTTGAACCGTCATTCCACTGCTCACGCTGCGCAGCCATAAGGTCTTCGCCGCCACATCTGATAAGCTCTACGGCAGGCAGTGAAAGCTCCAGCTTCAAAAGGTTTGTAAGGCTGTCCGTTACTGACCTTACCTTTACCTCGCCCTGCCTGTCAAGGGATATTTCAAACAGATGCAGAGGGTCCTCTATTTCGTGATGTATGGTGAATTTGTCGTAGTCCACCATAGTGAACACAGTATCAAGATGCATAAACGCCCTGCATTTTGGAATGTCAAATACGATTATCTTTTTAAAATCGGAGCCTGAAAGAAGATTTTTTGAAAATCTCTCAATACCTGAAACAGTGGTACGCTGGGAAAGCCCGATAGCAACGGTATCCTTTGAAAGCACCAGCACATCTCCGCCCTCGATTGAAAACTCATCATTATAGTCATACCATATATGCTCTCTGTCGGTTGTAAAATCATCATTGTACATATACATATATTTGAGCAGCAGCGGCTCACGTCTTCTGGCCTGCGTGCTCATATGATGAATATTAATGCCGCTTCCGATGCAGG
>ERZ857745.3809-NODE-3809-length-13903-cov-3.999133_pt1 | contig 13903 bp, 9 predicted proteins | sample MGYA00519699_ERZ857745 | MGnify/ENA primary metagenome ERZ857745 (study PRJEB31778, sample SAMEA3449357) | human gut metagenome | biome: human gut; feature: human-associated habitat; material: faeces | place: United Kingdom | collected 2010/2012 ...
GATTATCTTGCAAAATTATCATCTGCGGCGCATCCGCTTTCACGATTTGCGCCACTCTTGCGCCAGTTTGCTTTTGGCAAACGGTGTCCCGATGAAGATGATTCAGGAGTGGCTGGGACACAGCGATTTCTCTACCACCGCGAATATTTATTCGCATTTGGACTACGCTTCCAAGGTTTCTTCGGCAGAAGCGATGCTGAACGGGCTTGGAATGGGTTCAAATCCGGAAAATGACACTTAAAAAAGTGTGATTTCTCTCCAAAACAGAGCGTTTTCTCTCCTGTTATGAAATTGTCAAACTCAGAAATTCCGTTTTTTGCATAAAAAAACGGTACAAAGTGCTCAAAAAAGCACGATGTACCGTTGATTGACGGAACATCAGAGATTTGAACTCTGGCGGCGCTACAAACGCCCTATCGCATTTCGAGTCAAGTACATCAAGGTATTCGTCTTATATCTCTTTATTCCGCTTTGCGTTGAAACGTCTGTTTTCTGTTCTTACGCTTGTTTTTGATATTTTGACTTATTTCGTTTTATATGTTGCCCGTGGCTGTTTGGGCAACATTTGGGCAACACTCGTTTTTTGGGCAACACTTTTTGGCGCAAAACAGGAAAATTCAAAAATTATACAAAGATTGAAGATTTGGCTATATTTCAGTCCAAATCTTTTTTCTTTTTCAGGAGGATTTTCCGATGAAAAACACAAATCCGGCCGCCGAAAGCGGTGCTTTTATCCGCAGAGCGCGCGGGTATTCTGTTGTGCAAAATGAGGCGTTGTTCAATGACAGGCTTTCTATGAGCGCCAAAGGCTCGTATGCGTTGATTTCCGCCCGCATTGATTATACCGCAGTACCGCTGACAAAGCAATGGCTGATGAACCACTGCACCGAGGGCGAACGTGCCTTTAACCGTGCGTGGGATATGCTGAAAAACAACGGCTATCTGGTCGCTCATGTTCGCCCTGCCCAACACGGTCGATTTTGCTATGAATACGAACTGCGCGATTCCAATAACTGTTGGAACGGTGTGTATCTGATTTATTACGATGCGCAGGGCAGAGTCAGCAGTACAAATTTAACCAGAATCAACCATACCCTACAAAATGTACCCACCGGTATGACCACTACCCACAAAACCGCACCGGTGGTAACCACACCTGTGGTAAGCGCAGCAGCGGTAATGTAGGCAGTATTATAATTACTATAATTATAAATACTCTTAGTAATTACTATAGCAAAGACTATAAAATAAGCCATCTGAAAAAAGAGAAGGGTTACACCGACGGTTTGCTGCGCACCGAACCGACTCTCCTTTTCAGCAGGCTCACAAGAACGAAAGGGACTGCACGATGAAAACAGAATATGTGAATGTAAACGGCTATCTGATTCCCAAACTGAAAAGCAGCGCTGCCGCTGCGGAAACCATCGGAAAATATGGCATGATGCGGGCGCGATACCTCGATGAGCATCGACCAATGGAGCGCGACCAGATGTTGTTGGATGGAACGCTGGCACAGCACCTCACGAACATTGACTGCGAGGCACATCGTCAAGTTGAAAGTCTTACCAAAGTATTGGCAGCGGAAGCCAAAATCAATGAAGAAATGAAACGTTGTAACCCGCTGGAATGGGCAGCAGCTATGCAAGGCTTGCAAGCACAGGCCGAAGAAATTGTGTGTGCCGAGTTGATTTACGCAGAAAAAGACGGGACCGAAGCGCCGAAATTTTCGGGGAAATAACCCACCTTCCGGACAGTGCGGCAAGCACGGCATTATGCTGTCATGACAGCATAACGCCCTTGTTAGGGGCAGACCCCTAAGACCCCGATAGGAGAAAGCAAATGTTAAAACGCCAAAAGCAGGTGACGGTGCGATTTACCGAAAAGGAATACATCCAACTGAAAAGCAAATGCGATGCCGCCGGCATGAAAATGGAGCCGTTTCTCCGTGCGCTGGTAAGCGGCTGTACGCTGCGCGAACGCCCGCCGGACAGTTATAAAGCCTTGGCGTCGCAGGTGGCGGCAATCGGAAACAATTTGAACCAGCTGACGCGGTTGGCTAACAGCACCGGCAAGATCGAGAACGCCCAGATTGCCGAAGCGAACCGGATGATGCAGCGCATCTGGCAGCTTATGCGGGAGGGGCAGTAATGGCAATCACAAAGATTTTGCCGGTGCGCGGGCAGCTGAAAGGCTGCTTGGATTACGCCGCCAATCCGCAAAAGACGGAGTATCTGAACACCGCAGATATGCAGCGGCTGATGAACTACACGCCGAACGGCGATAAAACCGAGCATCAGCTCTATGTTTCCGGCTTTAATTGCGACCCGCAAAACGCCTATTATCTTATGCAGGCAACAAAGCGGCGTTGGAGCAAGCCGTTGGACAGCGGCAATGTGGGCTACCATATTATTCAGAGCTTCAAGCCCGGCGAGGCAACACCCGATCAGGTACACAAAATCGGCTGCGAATTCGCCCGGCGGTTTCTGGCTGACCGTTTTGAGTGCACCGTCAGTACCCATCTGGACAAGGGACATCTGCACAACCATATTGTCGTAAACTCGGTTTCGTTTATGGACGGACGGATGTTCCGCAATGATTTTACTACTTACTACAAGGGGATCCGAGCCGTTTTCGATGAACTGTGCCGCGAAAATTGACTGTCTGTTGTGGAAACAGACGGACACGGGAAATCCTACGGCGAGTGGAAACACGAAAAAGAAGGCACACCCACGCTGCGCGGCATGGTGAAAACCGATGTGGAAATGGCAATGACCGCCGCGGACAGCTTTGCCGGATTTGTTGCGGAGTTGCAGAAAAAGGGGTATGCGGTGAAATACGGATCCAAAGCTGCGCATATGACCGTGCGCCACAAGGAAGCGCAGAAGAATATCCGGTTGGACAAAATCAGCCCCCACTTCAGCGAAGATTCGCTGCGGAGGTACTTCCGGGAACTGCAAACACTTCCGCCTGAAATGCAGCAGGAATATAAGCAGCAAACAGCACCGGAGCCACCACGCCGGAAGCCGAAAGAGCAGCCTATGCCTGTTCGCCGCCGCGCACGGTGTCGCGGCAGATGGAACCGCAGTTGCCGCAAAATTACCGGGTTTATGGCTTGCTATTATCGCTACTGTGCATTGCTGAGAAAAGCATATAAAGGCAAAGTCGGCAAGCGGTGCTATTACCTGCTGCGCGATGATTTCTTGAAGTACAATCGCTATCGGCGGCAATGCGATCTTTTGTGGGAACGGCAAATCACAACGCTTGACGAACTGCTGACTTACAAAGAAAATCTGCAAGCTGAATATAACACTCTTACAGCGCAGCGTAAGGCGCTCTATCGCAGAAAGAGTAAAACTACCCCTGCCGATTATTCGGAGCAAATACAGACGCTTACAGCCCGCATCAGAGAGCTGCGGCGGGAGATTACCACCTGTGCTGACATTGAGATGGACTGCGGGATGGTGCAGGATAAGGTGCAAAGGGCAAAGCAACCGGAAAAAGCTGAATTACGGGTCGCAGAGAACACGCATTACAACCATGTATGCGCATACGGCAGCCAACATTAACGAGAAAAGGGGAATGTACTGTAAAGCGCCAAATTTTTCTTGGGGTTACCGGTTTTTTGTGCTATAATTATAAAAAGCAATATTCAGCTGAAATTGTGGAGTGTTTAGGCAATGGAAAATCTTGATAAACTGGTAAATGAACTGCGCAAACTTCCAACAGAAACACAGTGGTTGGAGTTTAAACACAATAATTATACTCCGGACATGATTGGTAAGGATATAAGCGCCCTTGCCAACAGTGCTTCTCTTTACGAAAAAAGTTGCGCCTATATGCTTTGGGGAATTGATGACGAAACACACGAAATTGTTGGAACAGATTATGACCTCCAGACCCTGAAAAAAGGAAATCAGGAGTTGGAAAACTGGCTTCGTTCTCTTTTGAGCAAGAATGCCGATTTTGAATTTCACACGGTTCAAATGGCAGAGGAAAAGCGTGTAGGTGTATTGATTATCTATAAAGCAACAAATCAAACAGTAATGTTTGATAAAGTTGACTATATTCGCGTTGGAAGTTATACAAAACGATTGAGTGAATATCCTGCAATGCAAGCTCAATTGTGGGACAAAATTCGAAACTCTCGATTTGAAGAACGCTATGCAAAGCAAGATTTAAGGTTGGAAGATGCCCTGCGAATGTTGGACTACTCTGTCTATTTCGATAACTGCGGAATCATTCAGCCGACAGATTTTGCGGGCGTAGCACACTATATGCAGCAAGATGAAATTGTTGTAAGGCAGGACAACGGTCTTTATGCCATAACAAATCTTGGCGCAATTCTTTTTGCAAAACACTTGTCAGAGTTCCCAAGACTATCAAGAAAAGCCGTTCGGATAGTTCAGTATGAGGGAAACAACCGGCTTTCGATGCTTAAGGAAAATATCGGTAACAAGGGATATGCAGTTGGGTTTGAGGGCTTAATGAAATTTGTTGAAGCTTTAATTCCAACACAGGAACCCATTGTAGGCGCACTGAGAGAAAACAGATCTGCATATCCTATCTTAGCAATTCGTGAGGCGGTTGCCAATGCGTTAATTCATCAGGATTTCTCAATTTCTGGTACAGGCCCTGTTATCGAAATTTTTGAAAAAAGAATAGAGATTACGAATTCGGGAACACCACTTGTTGATGTAAGGCGTATTATTGATAATCCCCCGAAATCAAGAAATGAAAAGCTGGCTTCTTTGATGCGTCGTTTGAGAATGTGCGAGGAATTGGGTTCCGGGTGGGATAAAATTGTCAGCAGCTGCGAATTCGCACAGTTGCCGGCTCCGAAAATTGAACTGTACGAGGATAGCACACGCGTGGTGTTATTCTCGGAAATCCCGTTTTCAGCAATATCTATGGAGGATAAGCTTTGGGCGTGCTACCTTCATGCTTGTATTCGACAAGTTGAGGGAGAGCAGCTTACAAACAGTTCCTTAAGAGAGCGATTCGGGTTAAAAAATTCCTCGGCGGGAAGCATTTCAAGACTTATCAAAGAAGCCGTTTCAATGAAACTTATTAAACCCCTTGATTCGTCAACAGCACCTCGCTATATGAAGTATATTCCTATTTGGGCTTGATTTAACTTGCCGGCAACTTGCTTAAATCAGAGGAATGACTGTGGCCTTCGAAACGATTTCAAAAGATCATCGTATCAACGACAAAAAGCGAACTGCCAAAAAGAAAAGCTTGCTGCTTTTAACTTGCCTGTAACTTGCTGAGTGATAGCGTGACGGAAAATCATATCACCTGCTTAATCAAAAGAAGCGCTTACCTTAATCTGCAAAAGCCTAAGGTAAGTGCTTCTTTTTTAAATATGTCTGTCGGTCGGGTTCATTTCTTCAGAAGAGTAAAAGCGAATCACAATCAGCAGAAGTGAATTGACAACGGTTTCTCAAATAATTTGTGAACTATTATTTTACATGGGAATAACCACGGCTTATTTATTCATCAAGTTTCCAAACATCCGATGGCATTGAGGGCACCGGCAAAATCTTTTTTTGCTCTTCGGATTTTTCCTTGATAATTCAGAACCGATGTGAGAATTTCTTTGCAATCATCGTCACTTAATATAGCGGTGATTTCAAGTTTGATACGAGCACGTGAAGTACCGACATAGAAAATCAGAACATTTTCTTGTTCAAAAGTTGCCTTATCAACATCAAGCAAAATTACGACATCGGCTTCAAGCCCCTTGAACTTCCGACATGTAGTGAACAAATATTTGTTGCGATATCTTCCGTTATTAACGGAGTCGCTCAAGATACTCGTCGCTTCTGTTTTGCATGTCAAAAGAACAACATCTCGATACCCATCAGCTGCAAGATTATCAATTATTGAATCGATCCGTTCTCTTTCGTTCTGAACTGAATCACAAAAGTGAATTCTTGCCGGTGCACCTTTTACTGTACCCTCGAACACTTTCGGTTTACGCTCGGTTATGGGGCGCAAGGAGGTTACGGCAATATTTTCCGTATTCCGGCAATTTCGATACAGTGTCAGTCGGCAATCCAAATCGCCTATAAATTTGGGCATCTCCTTTGCTTGTATCAATTGCAACCGATCATAAAAGACATAAAACGTTCCGCCCTGATCCAAGCCGACAATTATGTCATGGATAAGTTGAATAATATCGGTTTCTTCTATTGCTTCAATTCCGAAATCCTGCCCCTCATCAATAATAACATGCTTATATGGGAAGGAGTCCGATATATAGTAATCTTCAAGCTTTTCTCGGAGTTCGTCATAGTTTGGTTTTACCGTATTGCAAATTTTGCAGGCAAACCCGGCAATGGTGTAATAACTAACGAGGTCTCTTGCATAGTTTTCTTCCAAGAAATCTTTTAATTGTGCATTAAAACATAGGAAAAGCACCCGTTCTCCGGCGGCTGCATGTCTGCGGGCTTTCTCAACCGCAATCATAGTTTTACCTGTTCCAGCAGCCCCGTTAACCGCGGCTGTCAGCTGTTCATCGAGAAAATCCAAAATGCCGGCCTGTTCGTCCAGAAGTCGGTGAAAAACAATTTTCTTTAAGTCGGCTTCAAAAGATGCTGATGGGAACACATTGAACTGTGGGCAGAAAATTTCCCGAACCAGACGTTTGCATTCAATTTCGCTCAGCTTGGTTTCAACACTACTTGGCAAATGCAGCGCATAAATCCTATCAATAAACTCTTTAGGGTCAGCCAACGCTTCTTTGGTCAATACAAGAGTTTTATCCCCCTCCGATGGCAGGGTCATGTTTCTCAGGCGGTCGTTGGTCACAGACGGAAACCATACGGCATGAAAAAACTTGCATTTCTCCAAAACAAATGCCATGTTGCCGTCAGAGATATATCTCATCAGCTTGTATTTGTTTGCGCTCGCCTGATTAAATGGTCCGCCGTTATGCATCGGAATACCGCTGCCATAAAGCCAGCAGCCATTTTCATACCGCACTTGCCCTGCCTTGGCCTCTAAGCAAATTACGCCTTTGGTCCGATTAAAAATGACAAAATCCGTTTCGCTCTCGCGGAAAGTGCCATCTCTTGTATCAGTGATCCGGAAAGAGTGAAAGACATAATAATCTTCAGGAAGAAGGGCTAATGCGTTGAATATTAGTCCTTCCTGACTTGCCGGGTCAAAGTTCCGAGGCTTCTCCGGAATCATTATTGCCATATTATTGTTCCTTTAACACATCAAGTATTTTTCTGACAGTAACCGTATCGTCGGCGCAGTAAATGCATCGAATGTCACTGTTTTTCGCTGCCGCATAACATTCCTCATTGTCCGAAGTGAAGAGTGCGACTTGTGACTCCTTCCAAAAAAGGTCACACTTTTGCATCTCTTCGTTTCCGCCTACTTGAAACATGCAGTCTCTGTATGGCTTTTCCTTTTGTGAAAACAAATCGCTGTTGCTTTCCAACTCGGAAAGCAATACTTTTTCTTTCGTATCGACAGCCCAAGTCCTAAGGCTATTCCATATTTCGGCATAGACAGAGTCTCTTAAATCTGTCCCATAATCTGTAACGATAACATGTACGCTGCTTTTCAGGCTTACATCAGTGGTGACCTTGGAAATACTGTTATCCTTCCAGGATGCCGTGCCATATAATTGTCTGCTGTAGAACCCCATTTCACGATTTTCATAAGTGCCGACAATGGTTCCTCTGTCCAAGAAAATGTTGAACTCTTCACAACTCGTTTCCGGAATCAGGCAACACGAATAACAGGCAGATAAGTTGAGAGAATCGCGTCCCTGACCCATGCTGAGACTGCAAACGGGGTCATTGGAACAAGTCATTGCTTCTTCCATTGCCTTTTTGAATATACCCGGGAATGTGTCAGCACAACCTTGTCGCACCAAACCTCCCATAGTGCCTTCCGAATCTCCGCTTGCGGTATAAATGAAGATTCCTGACATCTGCTTCCCTTCCGAAATTTCGCTGCAATACAGGCGTTCTTTCAATGAGGCGATACTGTACCCGCACTCAAAACTCAGCTGTTTAATCAAGGTATGTGAAATTGTGTGCAGAAGAAGAAATTTTGCAGTCACTTTTCGCGGCTTGGATTGCCCTATAAATGATTTTCGATAATTCTCATTCAGAACATCAACTCTGTGCTGAATTTCAGGGTTGTCCTTTTGCCATTCAGAAATTGCATTTTCATCAAATTCTATAAAAATGCCTTCACCGCGAACCTCATAAGCAGGATACCAATTTGTGTCTTGTTGCTTGACAGGAACAACGTACTCCGAAGAGCTTTCACCCATATTAGCGTCTACAGGTTTAAGCCTTGAAAATCCAACAAGAGCCTGTACTTCCCGGACTTTGTGTATCAAAGAGATGCTTTTTATGAACGGAATTGCATAATTTGAAATCTCCGTTCCCTCGCGCAGAAAGTCACCGTAATCATCGGTTGACATCGACACTTCACCGCTGAGTGCTTCGTATTCTTCTGCCCGATATTTTACACTTGTTGTAAGGTATTCATCTTCGCCAGTCGGAACAATCCATTTTCTTTCCAATATCGGCTGTACCTTTTCCGTTGTTATGCCTTTTTCTATTGCTATCTTCTTTGCGTAGTCTCTTATTGTACTCTGAATCAACATCGGCAACAATTCTTTAGGGACATTCCGCTTGTAACCAGCAATAATATTTTTACAATCCGCGAAAGCCGCACTATCCTCAATTTTCTTTGTAATCAGACTTGAGTACGGCGGAATGACAAGTGAGCTGACTGTGATCGGAAAGTAAACGGAAGAACTGCCCCTTTGTAACACTTTCGGATATGCTCCGCACCTATCTTTAGTATGCTTCCATGGGTGTCGCCCTGTGCAGTGAAAATTGTATTTACCCTCATGTTTTTGATCCAGTTCCTGCAAAGCGTCTTTGTCAAACGCCCCTTTGAGTGTAGCTTTAGCACCACAGGACTCACAAGAAACAGTAAGTCCTTCAAGCCCTTCGGTAGAGGACGCGCTGGTCTTAAATGTCAGGGTTGGATGTGCACAAATCGGTTTTGCTCCGCCGTACATGTTTTTGCAGTGAACCCATTTTACCCACGGGAAGTCATCAATGTGCCCACATTCGCATGCAGTGATAATACGCGTGACCACGAGATCTTGTCTGCACTTCGGGCATTGCATAAACTTAACCATATCCGGATCGCTATTGAGTCTTTTCTGTGTTGTTGACTTTTTGTAATCGGAAACCCAATCGCTGATTGGCTGAAATCGTCTGCATTTGGGGCAAAAATACCATTCCGGGAAGCGGGCATACGAGATACCCTCGCGACAATGAGGGTCATCTTGTCCACCGGGAAGTCCGAAATAATCAACGCGAAGCACTTTTTCAAGACGCTCATCATGTATTTGGACAACCTGCTCCTGCCAATATTCCGGAGCAGCAGTCATCAAAGTTTGGTCGCGAAAATCAATCATTGCTCCCACTCCATATTGCAGAACCGCTTGTGACGCACGCACAGAATATTCAATTCTGTTTAACGGAACTTTCTTAGCCGATTCTAAATCCATTGATTATTCCTCCTTCCATATCAAAACATTTCCTGCAACCGTTGAATCAACATTCCGCATAGATGTCATTGTATCGAATGCAGGATCGTTACGGCTTGTGTTGAAAGGTTTCATCAAACGCCCTTCACCATTGTCAGGTTCTTTAATCAAAAATTTTTCTCCATAATAAAAGTGTTCTTCATCAAAATTCTCCGCAAGTTGTTCCCACTTTTCAAACACAAAATCAATCTCAAGCGCAATTTCTGAGGAATCATCAACCATTTCTGTATTCAGCCGTTTTGAAATATCAGACGCTCTCCCTATTATGTATTCCTTAAGTTTTACAATCCGTGCCGAATAATCTTTACGGTTAAACTTGGCTGCACCTTTTTCTGTACTAAGTTCCTCTTCAAGAACGCGAACCATTGCAATCATCACAGCATGGAGAGCACGGTCTCTTGCAGGTTTTGAAAAAGGTGTTGCACCTGTCGGCTCAACATGTTTATAAAACGATTCATGGTAAGGCTTAAATTGTTCATAATGAGAACGATCTCTGCTTTTTGAGCCGTCATACATGGCAAAGGCAACACCCGGGAAAGAACGCCCGACTCGGCTTGAAGCCTGTATGTATTCACTGGTTAGCTTGGGCTGTCCAACCAAAAGCATGACATTCAGTCGTGCGACATCTATACCAACGGAAATCATATTGGTAGCCAACAACACATTGGATGGGTAACGCTTATTTTCGATGTTTCCTTTCGAATAGCAAAGCTTCTCGAGTTTGTCCAATGTTTCATTCAACTGGGTAGTATTGACTCGGCTTGTCAATTCGTCCGCACGGGCAATCATTCTGGCATCTTTTGCGCTGCCAAGTCTGTATGCGGTCCTTTTAATAAAGTCCTTAACATCATCGTCTACCAAGGTTGAGCACTTGCCTAAATCCTTCAGGCTGTTAAAGTAGACCGTGAGCGTCCAAAACTTGTCTTTGATATCATCGGGCAAATCCATTGTATTGATTTCCTGCATCAGAGCAGCTATTGATCGAACTTCCATCATAGCTTTGGTTTTCCCTGACGGCATAAGCCCGACATATTTTCGACCATAGATTTTATGGTCGTAGTTAATTATTGACTCTCTTGCAAAGAAAGAATCTTCGGCATCCAATCCGGGATGCGGAAACTGGCTGACTTCTCGATTATACAAAGCAGAGCACTGCTCTTTAGCCCGGCGGATTGTTGCCGTAGACGCAACAATTTTGGGACGAATGCCATTACGGGTGCATAATGCATCAATGGCTGTCTCATATAAACCGACCATTGTACCCAGAGGACCAGAGATCAGGTGCAGCTCATCCTGAATAACCAAGTCAGGGGCGCGGTTGCCGGTCCCGGCGGCAAAGAATGTGCCGATTTCTTTTTTCCACGGAATCATTGCAAATTTATCCACCGTGCCAAAAAGAAGCGTCGGCGGGCAGGCATACAGTTCTTCGTCAACAATCTGAATCGGCAGTTTTCCTTGTTGATTAAAAAAACAACTCTCCTGCGGGCAAAACAGTTCAAAATGCCGATTGTTTCTCATGCGGTAACCGAAAGTCCCAACCATTTTTGTGCCGATTCGATCTTTGACTAATTTTGTTCCGCACCACGGGCATTTCAATACCTGAAATTTATTGTGCTGTTCCTTCGCATATTGAAGGGTGTCTGTTCGCGCATCAGTAAGTTCTTTCAAGTGTTTTTTCGCATCTGCATTTGTATTGGGAATATGCTCTCGCCCGATCCACAAGCCAATTGTGATTTCAGTATTTCCCAACGGATATTTTCCGTATTTTGGATGGCGCGATACTGCATCACTGCGAATATATTCACAGGCGCATATCAGAGTAGACGCCCTTGTAAATTGCTGTGCAGCCAGCAGTCGCAAGGTGTAGCGCATAATAACAGTTGTCCCATCCGAATCGGGAAGATGCGCAAGGCGCCTGTAGAATATAGTAAATGCGGTCAATCCGAGGTATGCCTCTGTTTTTCCGCCGCCGGTAGGAAACCAAATCAAATCCACAACATCTCTGTCGCAGGCAGTGTCATTTGTAACAGACTCGATACTCATTAACAAAAAGGCAATCTGAAACAGTCGCCAGGCATAGTTGTCTCCGGTTATACTGCGGGGTTCGCCATAGTCTAAAGTCTCAAGAAGTTTTGTTAAATCTTCATCTCCGGGATAGCGATCAATATCTGCCATGTCGGATTGTAATTTCAAATGTACTCGCTGCATAAACATTGCCCTGTTTGCAAGAGAAAACGCAGTCCAAGCAACCGAATCATCATTTAAGACCTTCAGTCCTGCTAACATTCTGTTTCTTGCTTTAAGACAACCGGCGATATTGCTTTCAGCCGCTGCTTTGTAGCAGGCTGAAAGCTCCTGCTGTTTTTCCTTCAGCGTATCTATCCAACCGCTGTAAGCGTCTGCTACGCTTTTGAGTTCCGACAGTTTTTGAGACTTTTCCGTCTGATCCAAATCAGACAAATGGCGCATGGAAAGAGCCTCTTTATGTATACCTAAGCCCTGAGGAATAGAGAAATCCATGGAAGGAACTTCCGTTTCAGGGAAAAAGTCGTTATATATTTCGCCGTTTCCGTCGGCATCAATATTCCAGTTGACGGATGTGCCGAGTCCTGTTCCGTAAACGCGCTTATTTCTGTATTGAAGTTCCAATGACTGTTCTTCGGCATCTAACAAATTGAAATCAACCAGGGATGAATACTCGCAGAATCTAAACCCGTTTACATCAGATTTGATTTTGACTGTCGGCTGAAAAAGGCAGCGGGTTCCGTTCGACTTTTCTTCATCATCGTTTACAAGCATGACAGTAACCGAATATAAATTTTCATTGATTTTTCTTTTCAATGCAGTGATTTTTGCACTTGTTTCATCGAGTCGCTTATTGTTGTCTACATAATCTCCCGATGAGAAATCAATAACAACATCTGCATTGTGCGGGACTCGTACATATCCGCCTTTCAATTGGTCGCAAAGTTTATACATTGCAGGGAAAATACCATACTCATCGCCGTCAAGAAAATCCTGCTCATGTAAATCACGAACGGTTTTCCTGTTTAAGCCGGTACGAAGTTTCAGACACTTTTCTTCGTTGTCGTAAACCACATACGAGGACAGTTGGGGTGGCACTGCGTATTTCTCCGGGCAATCCGGAGAAAAGGGTATCCGACAATCAGGCATCGTCGCTCTTCTGTAAGTTGCAAATATAACCTCGCATTTCAGCAGCTGCGGATCAGATGATACAAGAAAAGTAAATCCCAGAGAAGACGGCATATTCTGCGCGGCCAAGCTGATTTCCTCGTCCAGATTTTCTTCCTCTGCAGGGGCAACCGGATCTGGTTTTTCCTTGCCGTCACCTTCAGTTCCTTCATCTTCGTCCGAAGGATCTTCCGGCAGCTCACCGGATTCTTCCTCCACTCGTGAAGAATCGTTACTGTCGGCATTTAATTTGTTGTTTTTGGGAAAAAGTATCCCTATGGAGTAACGCACATCCGGGGAATTTGTTATCAGCTCATGCTCCGAATCGGGAATTGAAATTTCCGACCCGGGACCAAGCAATTCCTCCTTAACCCGAGTGATATACTCATCCCGGGCCGACAGAAACTCACGAATGGAGCTCATATAGCATCCTCCTATTGGTCGATAGTAATGGGACGGTTTATTGTGTTTACCGGAACTTCATCGTCCACAAAAGTAATTGTTTCTATTTGAAGTGTAACTGCGGCATCTTTAATTCTATCTGCAACGGTTGCTGTCATCGAGTCTGTAGCATTACTGTTTCCGGTCACTTCACCCAAAATTGCCTGACCGATTGCTTTCAATATCCGGCGACGAATCTTATAAATTTGTCCTCCGGCATCAAAGCAAACTTCTGCGCTGTCAAACAGCTCATCATTTCCTGCAATTAAAGCAATCTGCTGAATTGAGTCAAGTTTTTGCGGTCGCACGGTATGGGATTCTTCGTCCAGCCATCCACGAATTGTAATTTCCTGAACACTTACTCCGTTTGAAATCATCTCGTCCGCAATTGCCTTTGCGCTGCTTCCGGTTTGTTTCATATAGTCAATAAGTGTTTTTTTCCACTCGCGGGATTTGTAATAGGCTTTTTCAATTTCGGGAGGAACAAGTTTGTTGTTAATCATATCCCGCAGGATTTCTTCAACTATATCCCTCGTTTTAGATGTGCTCCGTGTAAATACAATGACATCACCTTCTGAAAGATCCGATGCAACGACCTCTTTAACCGAATTATCCGCCTCATCCAAAACATAAGCCTTATAGTTCTTGGTAAAGAAAGCTATCTCATCCGAG
>ERZ857745.3814-NODE-3814-length-13878-cov-3.697533_pt1 | contig 13878 bp, 12 predicted proteins | sample MGYA00519699_ERZ857745 | MGnify/ENA primary metagenome ERZ857745 (study PRJEB31778, sample SAMEA3449357) | human gut metagenome | biome: human gut; feature: human-associated habitat; material: faeces | place: United Kingdom | collected 2010/2012 ...
TGAGGATGAAAGTCTGAATGATCTGCTTGCGATCGCCCAGGAACATGTGCTCGGTACGGCACAGGCCGATGCCCTGCGCACCGAAGTCGCGGGACAGCTGTGCGTCCTCGGGGTTGTCGGCATTGGCGCGCACACCCAGGGTGCGGAACTCGTCGGCCCACTCCAGGATGGTGTCCAGGTCGCCGGTGAGCTCGGGAAGCACCAGCTCGACGGCGCCGAGCACCACGATGCCGGTGGTGCCGTCCAGCGAGATCATGTCGCCTTCCTTGATGACGACATCGGTGCCGGAGACGACGGCCTGCTTCTTCTCAGCGTCGATCTTGAGGGCCTCGACGCCGCACACGCACGGGGCGCCCATGCCGCGGGCGATAACGGCAGCATGGGAGGTCTTGCCACCATGGCTGGTCAGGATGCCCTCGGCGGCGATCATGCCGGCCAGGTCGTCGGGGTTGGTCTCCCAGCGGACGAGCACGCACTTGCGGCCGGCCTCTGCGGCGGCCACGGCGTCGGCGGCGGAGAACACGGCCTCGCCGACGGCAGCGCCCGGGGAGGCGTTCAGGCCGCGAGCGAGCACATCGTACTCGGCGTTCTTATCGAACTGCGGATGCAGAAGCTGGTCGAGCTGCTCGGGCTCGACGCGCATGACGGCCTCCTCCTTGGAGATGAGGCCCTCCTTCTCCATCTCGATGGCGATATGCAGCGCGGCGGCGGCGGTGCGCTTGCCGACGCGGGTCTGCAGCATGTACAGCTTGCCCTGCTCGATGGTGAACTCGATGTCGCACATGTCGCGGAAGTGGTTCTCAAGGACGACGAAGATCTCCTCGAGCTGCTTGCCGGCCTCTTCAAGGCCTTCGACATGCTTCAGCTCGGCGATGGGGCTGGTGTTGCGGATGCCGGCCACGACGTCCTCGCCCTGGGCGTTGACCAGGTAGTCGCCGTAGAACTCCTTCTGGCCGTTAGCGGGGTTGCGCGTGAACGCGACGCCGGTGGCCGAGGAGTTGCCCTTGTTGCCGAACACCATGGACTGCACGTTGACGGCGGTGCCCAGGTCATCGGCGATCTTGTTCTTCTTGCGGTACAGGACGGCGCGGGGGTTGTTCCAGCTGCCGAACACGGCCTCGATGGCCAGCTTGAGCTGCACCATGGGGTCCTGCGGGAAGGCGACGACGCCATCGACCAGCAGGCTGGGATACTCGACGCCGGAGACGTTCTCGGAGAAGATCTTCTTGAACTCGGCCACGAGCTCCTGCAGGTCCTCTGCGGTCAGATCGGTGTCGGAAGCGGCCTTGCGGCTGTTCTTCATGACGTTGATGGCGTTCTCGAACAGATCGCCGTCCAGGCCCATGACCACGTTGGAGAACATCTGGATGAAGCGGCGATAGGAGTCCCACGCGAAACGCGGGTTCTCCGTCTGCTTGATCAGGCCGTGGATGGACTGATCGTTCAGGCCCAGGTTCAGAACCGTGTCCATCATGCCCGGCATGGACATGGGAGCGCCGGAGCGCACGGAGACCAGCAGCGGGTCCTCGGCGTCGCCAATCTTCTTGCCGATGCGCTTTTCCAGGTCAAGACGATACTCGTGAATGGTGTCGAGCGCGCCCTCGGGCCAGGTGTTGTCTGCGTTGGCATACTCCATGCAGGTTTGGCACGTGATGGTGAATCCCGGAGGCACCGGCAGGCCGATGTTGGCCATTTCGGCCAGGTTGGCGCCTTTGCCGCCAAGGATGGCCTTCATATTGGTGTTGCCCTCGGTGACGTTGTTGCCCTCGGCGTCGTTGCCGAAAGCGTACACACGCTTGACTTCTGCAGTCACTTTCTTACTCCTAACGTAAGGTCGTCCGAATACGGGACTTAGTTCAATCAGGACCTGATTACTATATCAGCACCTTGCGGGTGAGCCCGTTCGTAGTACCGCAAAATCTCTTGAGCGGTTTCCTCAACGGCGCGATTTTCGGTGTGAATGACGATGGCCCCCAATTTCCTCATAAGCGCACGGGCGCGATCGAGGTCCTCGTAAACGTACTCGGGGTCGGCGTACTTCGAGGCGGCCACGGCAGCGTTTCCCAGGCGGCGCTGTCGGATCCCCACCAAAACATCGGCGGTGGTCATCAAGCCGAACAGGCGCGTGCGATCCACCTCGTACACCTCCTTCGGGGGCTCGGTGGACGGGTCGAGCGGGATGTTGGAGACCTTGTAGCCCTGCTGCGCCAGGTAGATGGAGGTGGGCGTCTTCGAAGAGCGCGACACGCCGAGCAGCACGATGTCGGCCTGCGACATCTCCTGCGGGTTGCGGCCGTCGTCGTGGGCGATGGTGAACTCAATGGCCTCGATACGGCGGAAGTAATGCTGGTCGGCCACGTGCAGGCCGCCGGGGCGCTTCGAAGGGGTCTGCCCCGACAGCTTGGCGATGGCGTTCATGGCGTCGGTCATAAGGTCGACCGCCACCACGTTGGGCAGGCTCTCGCAATAATCCGACAGGCTACGGCGCAGATCGCCGTCGACGAGCGTGTAGAAGATGAGCAGGTTCTCGTCGCCTTTTAGGCGCTTGTGCAGCTGGCCGTGCTCGGCGATGAACTGCTTGACCTCCTCGAACGAGCGCACATGGGGAAGCACCTCGATGTTGGGGTTCGTGACGCCGAACTGGGCGGCTGCGGCGCGGGCCAAGGCCTGTGCGGTAAGCCCCACCGAGTCGCTGACGACATGGATGGTGGGCAGCGGCGTGGTGTTCTCGTGCACGATGAACTCGCCTTGCATGGCGGCCTCCTTGAGACGGTTCCTTGCAGGTATGGAAAAGGGCGGCGGGCCTGATCGGCCGCCGCCCTTTGCAGTGTACACGCATTCGCGTCGCGGGCATGCGAGGTTGTCCCCGCCTACCCTTTCGACATCGGTTGAAACCGGTAACCGGCTCTACTTCGATTTCGCCATCTTGCCGAAGTCCGCCACGTTGGCGAACACGGCCACGAAGCGGTTGAGCAGGCGCAGGCGGTTGTCGCGCAGCGCCGCGTCCTCGTCCATGACCATGACGTCGGCGAAGAAGCCGTCGATGGGCGCGCGCAGGGCGGCCAGCTGGGACAGCGCGGCAGCGAAGTCGTCGGACTCGAGCGCGGCGGCGACGGCCTGCTCGGCGGTTGCCACGGCAGAAGCGAGCGCACGCTCGGGATCGGTGAGCAGCGAATCGTCCACGCCTTCGCCCAGTTCGGGCTTGCGCAGGTTGTTCGCGCGGGCGTATGCCGTTGCCAGGTTGTCGAACGTTTCCGCATCGTTGGCGCGGGCGTCCTCGAGCGCGTGGGCGCGCTGGCTGATGACAGCAGGCTCCTCCACGCCCGCGGCCAGCACGGCGTCGATGGTGTCAGCGTTGACGCCGGCGTCGCGCAGCATGACCTTGGTGCGGGTGACGAAGAAGTCCACGACCTCGGCGCGCACGGCGGCCGCATCGAAGGCCACGCCCTGGGCGGCGAAGCTGGCCAGCGACTCGTCGATGGCGGCAGCAAGCGAGATGGGCAGGCCCGCCTCGAGCATCCGCCCGACCCTGTAGCCCGTGGCGCCCTCGAGGGCGAAGGCCACAGGGGTCCCCAGGGCCGCCTCCAGGGCGTCGCGGTGCTTCGCCATGGTCTTCGCCGTCGGGCTTTCGACGGGGGAGGCCACGGCGAACGGCACGCCGAAGGCGGTCCACCGCTCCAGGGAGTACAGCCCCCTCAGGTAGAGGGGGAGCCCCGAGGCGTCGACGGGCTCGCGATCGACTCTCGTGTGCAGCGCCTTCTCGACGTACTCCCTCATGCTCTACCCCCTCATGTAACTAAACAATTATCAATATACCATTATGAATGGTACATAGCAAATCAATTAGTTACATTTAATGACGCCTTGCGAGCCCTCGTGGGCTTTCGGAATCGCGATGCGTCTAGCAGGGCGTACCGCTCGTTTTTCCCTGCGTTTTCGTCTTGACAAAAGGGATATCTCACCAGGGGCCGAGATGATCACGAGGTTCCTGGACGCCCTGGAGGATACCGCGAAGAACCCGACATGGCGCCCGGCGGAGCTCCAGGCGATCGACGCGCCGCCGGCACTGGACTACCGGACGCCAGACTATACGGCAAATGCCGCGAAGTACATGGATCTGTACAGCGCCAAGCACCGCGCGGAGGCCAAGTATGCGGAGGCCCTGGAGAGGGCCGAGCAGGCCCGAAGGAATGTCGCCGTCGTCCTCGAGAAGGCATCTCCCGCCACCCTCGCGGCCGCGGCAAAGAAATCGGCGGCCGCCGGCATAGCCGACAGCCGCCGAGACGATCCCGCAAAGACGATCCGTTAGCCGGTAGGCATCGACGCCCTAGTGCTTGATGCCGCCGGCCTCGTCCGCATGCGAACCGGCAGTTCGGTTCGCCGCCGCGCTCGCGGCCTTGGCGAGATCTGCGGGATGCCTGTCGCCGCCATGCGCTTGCGCGCCGTCGTGCGCCGGCGCGCCCTTCACGGGATCGAGCGTCATGGCGTCCCCGTCGAGGTGAACATCGGTCCGGTGCACCGGTTCCGAATCGCGCCCGTCGTAGGTGAAGACATGCACCGGCGTCGGGTAGTCATCCTGGAGCTCAGCCGGCGTCGACTCGATGAAGGCGAGCTGCCCGCTGCCCTTCCCATCGGGCAGGTTGATATCCACGCTGATGCCGCCTGCGAACGGCGTGGCAATCAGCTCGCCGAAATCGGTCATTACAGAAATATGCTCGTTCATAACATACGCTCCTTGATACCCAAATTGCCATCAGATTCGTTCACGCTCCGTGCCGCCGCCCAGGCGGCCACGGTGGCGTCGGGGAAGCGTCCCCGGGCGCGGCTGAAATCGGGCGCGACGGTCTCGCCCCAGCAGAAGTCGTAACCGCAAGTCCAGACCTTCTCGCCGTCCACCTCGACGGGCACCGACATGTGTACGGGCGTGCCGTCGAAGGCCTCGATCACGCGCTCGCCGTCGAACAGGACGGGGAAATCGTCCCCATCGTCGATCAGCTGCGCGACGATCTGCTCGATGGACTCGCGCGGGAAGTAGTAGATCGGGCCGTAGTTCCAGCCGACCCCCATGGGGTCGCAGTAGGCGCGGAGTCCGTCCGGGTCCCCGGTGCGCTCCGCGTAGATGCCGTCGATATCGACATGGCATGCGAAGAGGCAGTCGGCGCCGCAGGTCTCCCCGACGGGAGCCCGCCCGGCGACCTCGGTGAAATACGAGTCCAGCCACCTGGCCGCGGCGGAGCGCATCCCCGCGTTTTCCCTCAATGCCCCGACGATGCCGTCGCAGGCGAGGCAGCCCCGGATGATATCGCCCCGGGTTGCGCCCTGGGGGAGCATGAAGGCGGGGCCGTCTGGACCGAAGCGGCAGGCGACCTCATCGCCGCGCCGCTCGAGCTCGATGGCGCCCTGCGCGCGGGCGATATAGATATCCTCGAAGGTGGGGAAATCAGGTTTACGGGAGAAGTAGTCCATGCAGATCGCCCTTCTAGATATGGAGCCCGGTGCCGTCATCGGCCCCGCCTGCGGTATTTGCCGCCGCGGTCCTCGCGCCCTCGAACAGGCGCTCTGGGATACGCCCGGGGATTACCTTCCTATCTACCCTTTTGGCGTTTGCCCGATACGCCTTCACGGCCTGGACCACATCGTCGATGCCTCTGGCGGCCTTCTCGCTGTACGAGGGGGCGCACTCGATCCAGGCGGGACAGTTCACGACGAGCGCCTTGACGGATTCGATGTCATTCGCCACAAGGCCGGCGGAGAGCCCGTCTGGGTCCATGCCCACTGCGTCCTCGAACCAATCGAGGCGGTTGAGGCACGAGCCGTCCCAGCCGTCGTCGAACCCGAAGGAGGGCACGTCGTTCAGCGTGACCCCGCCGAAGAGCTCGAAGAATTTGCCTGGGAGCCCGTCGCCGCCGAAGGCGGCGAACACGTTCAGCAGGTAGCCGTTACAGGACGGGTCGGGGTCGACGGCGTCGGGGCACCAGTAGTACCCGACCGGTAGGCTCTCGATATCCTCGATGGGCCCGCGCACCAAGTACGAAGGGCTCTCGAAGCGCCTGAGCGCCGCCGTGATCTCCTTCACGCTGCACGTCTCGGCATCGGGGCCGCAATAGCGATTGAAGCATCGAGCCCATGCGGCGCCGGTGGCGGTCGTCTCGCTAGCGATCCAGTCTTTGAGTGCCATGTCGTCCGGGAAGGTGACATCCACGGTGGAGTCCACGGCCATGTCCATCCAGGACCAATCGGGGTCCCCAGCCGCGAAGCGCTCGGGGCTGTCGAACCCGGTCCCGAGCCTCACGTCATAGCTTCCGTCATCGAGGCGGCTGATAAGGATGCCCGGTTCGTTCTGGCGCCCGGAATACCCGAACGGGCACCAGAGGAAGCCGTTCTCCGCGTCCAGGTCGTGCAGCGTCGGCGTCCCCTCGATAATCTGATAGGTCTCTTCCATGGCTATGCCTCCCTCCTAGTGCTTGATGCCGCCGGCTCCGTCGGAGTCGGGCTTGACGCTCTTGGCGGCAGCCTCCTTGGCGGCCGCGGCGATATCGGCGGGTAGATGCGAGGGGATCTCGGCAGCCATCTGTCCCTCGAGGACCATGTCGCCGTCGAGATGCACGTCGGTGCGGTGGTCCGGTTCCTCGTCGCGGCCGTTGTAGGTGAAGGCGCGAACGGGTGTCGGATAGAGGTCGTTGGCATCCGGGTTCGCATCGACGAAGGCGATATCCGCGCACTTGCCGCCGGGGATGTTGATGCCGACGCTGATGCCGTCCTCCTTGGCGTTGGCGATGAGCTCGCCCGCCTCGGTCTGGACGGAGAGTCCGCCGGCACCGACCCCCATGCGCTCCTCGAGCGCGGTGATGACGTCGCTGTATCGCCCGATGTGCTCATCGTCGATAAGGCCGCATGACAGATCGTAGCTCGCCATCGCGGCGGCCATCAACGCGCCGGTCATGCTGGTGCTGCCCTCTGCGATTCGGATATCCGCCGGATCGGTATGCTCGGCGATATAGCGCATCTCGTCGTATATGGCCGCCTTCTCTTCCAGCTTTCCGACCTGGCTCTCGATTTGTTCCACCTTCTTGTGGAGCGGTTCGTTGTAGAGGCGCTTGAGGTCGCGGTTGAAGGTCGCGATGCGTTCGTCCAGCTCTTCACTCGGCCCATCGATCTTCTTGGCGATCTCGGCGAAAACGATGCCCTGCATGAGCATCAACGCGATCCCGGAGCTTCGCACCTCGTCCATGGGAGTCTCGTTGACCTCCATGAACGAATCGAACGTCTCGGCCTTGCGATGCTCTTCGGCTGCAAGCATCTCGTCATAGCGCACTTGCTCGGAAGGTGAGACCACCTCATCGAACTGTTCCCGCCAGTCGCGATCTACGGCGCAGTCCGGATGGTCGCCGAGGAAGACCAGTCTGCTGGACTCGTCCTCGTCATGATGAGACCAAAGGTCATATACGGCATCGTAATCCACGCCCGTGATGGCGGCGATCTTGGAAAATACGTTCTCACGCACCAGGGAGTCCCCGACGCCGAGATACTTATAGATATCGCCGCCGTCCGCCATGCATTTCACGGCGCCGGCGAAGGTGGCCAGTGGGTTGATCCTGTAACCGAGCTCATCGGATGGAAAGGCCCGGATATACCAATCGCGGATACTAGACTTGAAATTGAAATGCTTCTTGCTCATTTCGCCAGCTCCAAAAAAGAGGGTCGGCCAGATATACCGAAGATGCTACCCACATCGCCCATCAACGAGAACGGCCCTTCCCGAACGGGAAGGGCCGCCATCTGACCGCGGCGAAACTAAGAAGGCGCTAGATATGCTTGCCGCTGCCGGCCCCATCGGCCGACACGTTGGCACTGGCCGCTTTCTTGGCCGCCGCAACTATGTTAGTTGGGCTGTTCTTAGCATTGCTCCGCTTCTCGATATCGGCAACGGCCTCTCTGGCGACGGCAAAACGAGGGTGAGTAAATGCACCAAGGCAACAAGCCAAGATATAACGACGTGAAAACGGATGAGAGGTATAGACGGATTCGAAATGCATCTTATCCGTCGTCGGCTTCGCGCAGTCAAGCGCTTGAAGAACGAAGTCCGCCTGTATGAACGCCAACTGGACCTGGCAGGCCGCGAACAGCTCGGTGGCATGGCTCCGAACGGCCTCGAGGTTGTAGTGCTCGGCGTGGCGATCGCAATAGACCGTATTGATGGCATCGATAGCGATAGAATCGGTGCGCCACTCGAGATTGGGCAGGACTCGCTCCGCAATACCGTAGAGAACAGGGTCGTCAAGGGATGACATAACCTCGTTCAGCATAGCGTGATTTGCGATGGCGAAGGCCTTGCCGAAATCGATATCGACAGTGGAAATTCGCCTAGATCTGGGCTCGATCACGAGCTTGGCGGCCTCAATGAGGCGCAGTTCGTCCTCGCCGATGAAATCGCTATTCATCGGCGCCTCGTGACAGACATTTGAAATGGTCTCGTAACTCTCCCCGGTGATCTCAGCCAGTTTCGCGAGCACGATGTTGCCGAAAATCTCGCTATTGGAACCGATAAGGTCGTTCAAATCGACACCGTTCGCCATGCCCACGACGACGTCTGCGAACGTGATATCGGGACGAGTCCACACCTGGAAGCTATTCCTCGGGCAGAAGTCCCTATACCAATCGAGGACGCTCGAATCGAGTTCGTATTGTTTTGCCGCCATAAACCATCAGCTCCAAAAACAAGTCAGCCAGATACATAGAAGATGCTACCCGCACCGTCCGACAACGAGAACGACCCTTTCCGAATGGGAAAGGCCGCCATCAATCGACAATGAGAACGGTCCGCACTAGATACGCTTCCCGCCGCCACTGCCGTCACCCGATAGCTTCGCCGCGGCCGTCTTCTTGGCCGCGGCGGCCATATCGGCAGGGTTGTAGGCCTTCTGAACGGGACGCACGTAGGTGGCCTTCATCTTTTCCGGTTCCTCGACGCCCACGATAGTGAAGTCCCCGTTGACCGTCTTGCCGACCATGCCGCACAGCTCCTCCGCGGTATAGCCGGAGAAGAAGATCTGTTCGTCGATATCGAGCGGTTCCGTGTCCTGCTCGCAGAAGAGTCGATATTGGGCGGTACCGGGCTCGTCCGGGAAACTGACCCACGCGGGGATGACCGTGACCTCGGTCACGGCATTCTTGGCCGCCTCCGCCTGAACGCTGGGTTCGGGTACGACATCGGTGGCCTTGGGGATCGGGAGCGCTTCGCGGCTCTTGAGCCCCGGTGCCTCGATGCCGAGCCTGACGCACGCGCGCCGCCAGGCGGTCGAGCCCGATATTCTCTGCGAACTCGCGGGCCTCCTTGCCGTCGAGGGTCCAGAAGTCCGGTCCGATGGTGGCGCCGGACCAGGAATCGGCGTTGAGGTCATACCCGATGGTCGTCTCATGGCAGAAGAGCTTCCTGCCGTCCACATCGGGGGCATGCGTGATGGGGGAGAAGTTCAGGATGATGTTATGCTCACCCGACGGGAAATCGATGCCGATGGCGTCGACGGAAAGCGAGTCGGGATAGCCCGTTCCCCAACCGTAGCCGAGGCCGGAGAAATCGACCCTACCGAGCCCGTGGACTGCCTGCTCTTTTTTCATGGGGACGACCTTCGACGTTGTCTCCGACTTCTTTGTCTTGCCGACCACGGCCGTGTCACCGAGCCCGAGTTCGTGGCGGCGCGGGACCATCCTCTCGTTGAAGGCGAGCACCGCCGCGCGGCACTCATCGGCTCCCGCGGACGGGATGATCGGGCGCCCGTCCAGCTTCGCGATCTCCTCGGAGTCCATGAGCGTGAGGTTTTGGAAGAATGTCCTCGCCTCGACCTCGGAAAAGTCCGCCATCGTGCTCTCGCAGAGCCAGTCGCGGGCGGTGTCGTGGTCGGTGAACTGGTCAGCGTCCTCGATGATGGCGAAACAGCGCGAACGCACCTCGTTGTTGCCGAGCTCGTGGTCCCAGTCGTCGGCCAGGATGCGCGCTCCCACCGTGAACGCGTCGGGGAAGTACGCCTCATGGTCGCGGCGCTCCGCGGGCGTGTCGTCGTCCCAGTCGAGCAGCATGCCGTCAAAAAGCCCGCAGGTCCCGGTGGGGTCGAGCTCCATTTCTGTATAGTCCCAGCCCAACTCCTCGACGTTGCCGGAAGACATCACGTTGACGGCGGTGAAGCCGTTGCAGACGACCGCCGCCCACCTGTCGAGCTCGTATTTCTCGGCCATGGCCATATCCTTTCAAACGCGCTTTTACAGCTTGATCGCGCCGGCATCCCCGGTGCCGTCGCCGGCGGAACACCCGGCGGCTTTCTTCGCGGCCGAGGCGACCTTGCCCGGGACGGGCTTCTTCTCCTCGTCGGCGAGCTCGCGCATGGAGTACCGATAGCACCACGCTTTCGCCTCTTCGGCGGAGGCGAAACGGGTTCCCGCATCCTTGCCGACAGTCTCTCCCGCCGAGACCATGACCTTATAGGGCTTGTCCGTGCCGCTGGTTTCACAGTAGATATCGAACACCGTCTCCCCGAAGCGGTAAGACTTCTGCGCCGCGCCGTAGGCACGCTCCGCGAAATGCGGCAGCGAGCACGGCCCGACATCGGACACATCGTAGAGGTTGCCGAGGAGGATATGGAAATCATCTAGGTCCATCTTGCCGGGCGCGTAGCGCTCGCCTCCGAGCCTGAACCACTTGCCGTCGAACGATACCCCGGAGATGAGCCGCACGTCCAGGTAGGCGGTGCCGTCATGGTGGGACGCCTCGATGCTGAACGTGCCGTTCGTGTCGACGATGCGGTCGATTTGGCAATCCACGAGGGCATCCGCGCTGCCCTTCCCGTCGATGAGGTCGCGCAGCGAGTTGGCCGCGACGAGGCCGCGGGAGGGAACGTCCCAGCGCCCGACCGACCCCATGGCGACCACGGAGATCTCAGCCGGGTGCTCCGGGTCGTCGCCGCACTTCAGCTCGCGGAGCATGGAATCGAAGTTGGCGATCTCGTCGTCGAGATAGAGGTCGATGTCCCTGTCGAGCGCATCGCGGACCTCCTTCATGAGCTCGTCGGAGTACAGCACTTCGCCCACGTCGACTCCGTGCTCCTCGGCGACCTCGAAGGCGTAGTCTTTCTCCGCCTCATCGGAGAGGTAGTAGGCCCGGTCGTAGAGGACGCGTTCCGCGGGCATGAAGAGATTCATGGCGAAGTCCTTTCGGTTGGAAACGAAGGCACGGGACCGGTCCGGTCACCGCTATAGATCGATAGTACCCGCCCGAATCGCCAACAGTCATGGCCACGCACCCTCTTTCCCGAACGGGAAGTCGACAGGCCTGCTGGGGTCTTGAACGCAAAAGGCCCCGGACCCGAAAAGGGCCCCGGGCCAAATATCACGCCGACGCAAGCCAATTCGCTAGAGACGGCACCCGGCCTCGACCGCGTTACCCCGCCCGCTGAGGCGATCATTCATCGCGAGCGCCCCCGCGGCGAGCTTCGCCGCCGCGGCGTTGCCGAGCGAGGCGCGGTAGGTGAGCGTGTCGACGCCGTAGGCCTGGACCCTGCATCCCGTGATCGCGCCGAGCATCGCCATGGCCTCGTCCCGGTTGCCGAAGTGTCTGACCACATCGGACATCCCAGCATCGACACGGCGCACGGCGATATCGCACAGCGGCTCAAGGCCGCGGGGGGATTCCTCGAGATAGGCGAGGACGCAGTCGATGCCGTTGGAGGCCGCCGCCGCGGAGACCTCGTCGAAACCGATTTTCGAGCAGTCGAGCTTGACGCCGCCGACCTCGAAGCCTTGCTCCCCGTCGCGCATGCAGTACCACAGGCAGGGGACGGGCACGCCCGCATCGGCATCAAGGGTGCGCGACAGGAACGCCACCCCGTCCTCGTCCTCCCAGGGCGTGAGCGGCGTGACGTCGCGCGGGGCATCCTGCGCCACATAGAGGGGCGACATGAACGTGTCGTCAGCATAGGCGCCGAGCACGGTGCCCGCGCGGCTGTACTCGGTCTCGCCGAACGCTCCGTCGATCGCGCGCAGCACATCGTCCGCATCGGTGCCGGCGGCAAAGCCGCGCCAGTCGCGGAAGAGCATGCCAAAGCGGTCGACGTTGTCCGCGAGCTCCTTATAGAGTCCGTGGACGGTTCCGGGCAGGTCGTAAGCGTCCTCCGGGGCGATGGGCCGCCCGGCGAGCATGAAGGCCTCGCCGTCGCGGATGTCCTGGTCGACAAGCGTCTCGGGGTGAAGTCCCGCTTCGGGCTCGCCCGCCGCGGTCCTGTCGACGAGCATGGCCGCGTAGCGGGCGTCTCCGCCGGCAATCTCGAGGAAGTCGCCCCAGCGGTAGGTCTTCTCGTCGGGCGCATTGCCGTCCGGTACGTACTCACAATCGAGGTAGGCCTTTACCGCCGCGAGGCAGTCGGGGCATTCATCAGGAAGGTGCCGGGCGATTTCGAGGATATCGCTGTCGGCGAACCCGTATCTGCACGACAGCTCCTTGGCGTAATACGAGAAGTCGAGGAGGCTCTTCTTCGTATAGGGACCGACGCGCATATCCGCCTCGCCGGGCACGCCGAGCCAGAAACCGTCGAACAGTCCGAGATCGCATCCGATGGCGTCTTCAATGGAATCGACCGCCTCGCGCTGGTCGAGCCCGCGGCTCACGCCGGGCGTGTACTTGAACGACCTTCCGCTGAAATACTCCAGGAGATCGACCCCGAACTCGGAACGCGGGAGGTCGGCGGCGGGCAAGTCGAACGACCCCGCCTCAAATCGCTCGGTATACGCCCCGGTGGCGTCGTCGACATCGTTGCGCAGAAACGCGATCTGGATCAGGTCCGCCCCGTCGTGGGACACCGGGCGGAACAGCGCGACTCCGTCGCTAAGACCGCAGCACCCGACGATTTCGCAGGCAAAGGCATGCTCTGGCTCATCCCCCTCGTACTGGCCTCCGGTCGATACCATATCGATGGTATCCATGGCGCTGTAGACGTGGCCGCCCGCGATCCCGAGGAAATCGTCCCAGCGGTACGCGTCCGTATGGCCCTCGGGCGTGTACTCCACATCGGTATATCTGAAAATACCCGTATCGTTCCGTCTGTCTGCGTCCATATCGATGCACTCCAATTCGCAAAAGCCGGCACTCTGATACCCGAGATGGTAGGGCCGCCGTCCCGCGATGCGGCCCGGCGGCCCGTAAGGTTCCCGAACGGGAAACCCGGTCACTTCCTCTGCCGCTTGGTCGGCGTCAGCTTGCCCGAGCCGGTCTTCTTGAGGATCGACTTGGCGGCATGGGCCATCTGCGGCGGCGTCTTCTCGTAGAGCTTCCCGGCCTCGACGTCGTCGACGAGCCGTTCGGCCTCGCCAGGCGTGAGCGTCTGGGCGCAGACCTGCCTACAGCTCAGGTCCTCGGACTCCACGGCGTCCACGACCTCGATTCCCTCGCGGCGGCACGGCGCCCCGACCAAGTCGAGCGGAGCGCGGACGCGTCCCGCCTCGATGAGCGCGGCGACCTTCTCGCGGGCAGCCTCGGCGTCCGTGGCGAGCGCGGGATAGCTGAAGGTGACGGACTCGGAGACCGTCACCATATAGTATTCGGCGCCGGTCTCGGCCGCCGTCTCGAGTCTTTCAACCATATAGACCAATCTCCTTACGACGATCCCTTGCCCGTCGGCGGTTTCTTCTTCTTTCCGCGGTCCTTCGCGGTCCTGGCGGCGGCGCTCTTCGCGTGTCCCGCCGTCTCCCGCGGCGGCCTGCCGTGGGGGTAGTACTTCTCGGGCGGCGCCACGGGCTCGGGCTTGGCCTCAGATGAGCGCCGACGCCGCATCGCATGGCGCTCGGGGCCGCCGGCCTCGCCGTCGCCCTCTTCGCGGCGGTAGCGCCGCCCGC
>ERZ857745.3816-NODE-3816-length-13875-cov-2.849638_pt1 | contig 13875 bp, 7 predicted proteins | sample MGYA00519699_ERZ857745 | MGnify/ENA primary metagenome ERZ857745 (study PRJEB31778, sample SAMEA3449357) | human gut metagenome | biome: human gut; feature: human-associated habitat; material: faeces | place: United Kingdom | collected 2010/2012 ...
ATCTGACCTGGATGCCCACCTATCTCTACGAACGTTTCGACATGGATCTGGCAGCCGCCGGTTTCCACTCGATGTTCTACACGCATCTGTTCGCCTTCGTCGGAATCCTGATCGCCGGACGCATCTCCGACCGGATCGCCGCGAAACACCCTGCGAGCCGAATGGCCATGCAGGGCATCGGCCTGCTGGCCGCCGTGCCGTTCATCGTGATGATGGGACACTCTTCGACGCTGTGGATCATCTATCTCGGCTTCGCAGGATTCGGCTTCGCCCGGGCATTCTTCGACGCCAACACCTACACGGTTCTTTACGACGTCGTTCCCGAACGCTACCACTCCTCGGCGTCCGGCGTAATGATCATGACCGGATTCGCCATAGGAGCGCTGGCACCCGTCATACTGGGTGCCGTGAAAGAGGCGGCCGGACTCTCTTCCGGCATTACGATGCTGGCCGGCGTATGGCTCGTATGCGGCGTGCTGATGCTTGCGGGCAGCAAACGGTTCTACATGAAAAACTATAATCGCATAAACAATGTATAGCAAACAGAAAAACAGAAAGGCGAAAGCAGGGCTGTTCCTGATCGCATCGCCCCGATTCAAGAATCTGGGGGAAGGGCTGCCGCACGGCACCTACGGAGAACGCAAAGCCATGCAGGTCGAGGAAATTCTCGGGACACTCGACTTTCTCGACGTCATCTTCCCGGGGATCGTCTACGAACGGGAGGATGCAGTCCGTGCCATGGAACGATTCTATCTGGAAAAGGCGGACTTCATCATCGCCGAGTTCCTCTCCTGGTCGGAAGATTTCGCATGGATACGTTTCCTGCGCGACATGCCCGAGGTGCCGATGATCTTCGTCAACGTAGCCAAGGAGCGAATGGCCTTCCGCGACACGCTCGACGAGGACGACTTCATCGAGTACCTCTGCTCCGGAACGCTTGTCGGATCGCTCGAAGGGTCGGGATCGCTTCCTCGTGTCGGCAGAAAACACGTCCGCATCGTCATGGGATCGCGGGAGGAGGTGACCGGACGCATCCGGACATTCGCCGCAGCCGCCCGCGTACGCAGCCTGCTGCGGCAATCGAATCTCGGACTGCTGGCCAATTACAACGAGGCGATGTGGTCCACCTATTTCGATCCCTACGCGCTCTTCACGAAAATCGGTCCGGAGATCCATTTCCTCCCCTATTCGACCTACGGCGAGGTCATCGACGGCGTGAACGACACCGTACTGAACGCATATTGCGACGAGTTGACGGCCCGATACCGGATGATGGACGACGTCGATCCCGAAAAATTCCGGGCTTCGGTTCGCGCCTCGATCGGACTGGCGGAGATGGCTCGCATGTCCGATTCCGACATTTTGGTCTTCAATGACATCGACCAGGCGATGTTCCGGCTGGTGGGACTGCGCGCCGGTTTTTATCACCCTTGGTTCAACGAGAACATCTCGGTACTCGTCCCCGAAGCCGACACAGGAGCCGGACTGATCTGCTATATCCTGAAACTGCTCTCGGGACGTCACGTAAACTTTCTCGAACCTTTCCACATCGAATCCGAATTCGGAACCTTCGCCGGTGGTCACGCCGGCCCCAACGACCACAACGACTCCTCATGGCAGGGGAATGTGGTCATCGCACGCGACGTGCGCTTCGCCAAAACCGACTACCGCTACGCCGGAGCTCCGTTCGCATGGTATCGTATCTCTCCGGGGCGGAAAACACTCGCCCAGCTCGTCGAAGAGAACGGACGCTACAAACTCATTTGCGGAATGGCCGAGTCGCTTCCGGGCGACCATATTCTGACTACCTATTCGCACAGCATTTTCCGGCCCGACGTTCCCGTCGGACGCTTCTTCGAACAGATTCTTCGCGTGGGCAGCACACAGCACTTCGGGGTCGTCGACGGAGACTACCGCCGAGAGTTGAAGGAGGTCGCCGCCCTGATGGACTTCGACTACTGCCCTATCGAATAAAAACATTCATCCCATAAAATTTACATACCATGAGTTTCATGTACAATCCGTACCCTTACGACGATCCGCGTGCGATCAATAAGCCGGTACTCGCCCCCCAGACCATCGAATCCGTCACAGCCGGAACTCCGCAGGCGGCAGTCAGACTCGCCCGGGAATTCGCAGAGACATTGAAAGCGACGCCCCAACGCAACCTGATCGTCGCATTCGACGGATACACCACGGCCGACTGGACCCGAACGATCAACCTGCTCTCGCAGCAACTCGGACTCCTCGGCATCGGATTCGAAGCGATGGATTTCGCACGGGTCTACAAAACCGAGGAACAGATCCACGAAATGGTCGACCCCTATCTGGAATGGGATCGCACGAAAGACCCGACGCTACTCTACGGCCGGATCTTCCGAGGCGGATACGAAGCGATGTTCGACCCTGCGAAAATCGAAGGGTTCGCACGACGGCTGTCCGAATTACAGGCATCCGCGGACCACGGCAAGGTGATCGCCGTCTACGGATACGGATGTCTCGTCGAAAGACTGCGGCCGCTCTACGACAGAAAATGTTACTTCGATGTCACTCCCAAAGAATCGATCCTGCGTATCCGCCGCGGCGAATACGCCAACCTGGGCGACCGTACGGCCCGGCCTGCCAACCTCGTTATCCGGCGTTGTTACTACGTGGATTTCGAAATGGCCGTACACCTGCGCGGCGAACTCTTGCAGCAGAGCGTACTCGACTACTATGTCGCTTCCGACCATCACGACCGGATACATCTGCTGCCGCGGAATGCCATGGAACAGATGCTCGACGCCCTGGCCGCCTATCCGTTCCGCTGCAAGCCCGTCTATTTGGAAGGGGTCTGGGGCGGCACCTATGTCAAGAAACTCCGCAACCTGCCCGACGCCATGCGCAACTGCGCGTGGGTCTTCGACCTGATCCTGATGGAGGTCAGCATCGTCGTCGAGGCCGGTGCCGAGCGGGTCGAGTTCCCGTTCTTTACTTTCGTACAGCGCGAAGGCGAAGCCATCATGGGCGATGCCTGCGTAAAGAAATTCCACGGTTATTTTCCGATCCGCTTCAACTACGACGACTCCTACCACAGCAACGGCAACATGTCGATCCAGGTACATTCGGGAGCCCGTTACAACCAAGAAAATTACGACGAGCTGGGACGTCAGGACGAAAGCTATTACGTGGTCGTGGCCGGACACAACGCCCGCACGTTCGTCGGATTCCGCGACGACGCCGACACCGAGCAGTTCATCCGGGACATCAAACGCGCCGACACGGAGTACAAGCCCGTCGATTATCTGAAATACGTCAACTACGAGGTTTCGAAACCCGGATTGCAGGTCATGCTTCCGGCCGGAACCATCCACTCTTCCGGCCGCAACCAGGTGGTGCTGGAAATCGGCAGCCTGACGATCGGTTCCTACACCTACAAACTCTACGATTACTTGCGCGCCGACCTCGACGGCAAGCCCCGGCCGATCCACACCTGGCACGGCGAACGCAACCTTGCATTCGAACGCAAGGCGTCGTGGGTACATGACCATATCGTACAACAGCCTCGCATCGTCCGCCAAGGCGAAACATGGGCGGAATATATCGTCGGAGAGAGCGACATGCTCTACTTCTCGCTGCGACGCCTCGAATTCGAGACAAGCGTCGAGGACAACACGAACGGCAGGTTCCACGTGTTGACGCTCGTCGACGGCGAACGCATCCGAATCCGTTCGATCGAACATCCCGAACGCTATTTCGACGCCGAATTCATGGACATGGTGGTCGTCCCCGCGGACATGGGGCGCTACGTCATCGAGAATCTCCGCACGGAACCGATCTGCGTGCACAAAACCATGCTCAAAGATGGATTCGACGCCGAATAACGGGAAACTGCTTTTCGATGTCGGAGGGACGTTTCTCAAAGCCGTCATCGCCGACGGAAACGGACGGTTCGTTCCGGACACGGAATACTCCGTACCGATGCCGTCGGACGGTCCGCGCGAAGAGATCGAACAGGCCCTGATCGCCGCCGTGGAGCGAGGCATGCGCTCCGCGGCGGACCGAGGCCTGCGGATCGGATGCACGGGAATCGCCTTCCCCGGCCCGTTCGACTTCGGACTCGGCATTCCGCTGATGACGCACAAATTCCGGAACATATACGGCATATCGCTGCTCGACCTGCTCCGCACACGTACGGATGTGGGACCGACGATGCCCGTTCTGTTCATGCACGACGTGAACGCCGCGATGCTGGGCGAAATGCGCTGCGGAAACGCCCGGGGCTTCGCCAACGCAGCGCTCATCGCCCTCGGAACGGGACTCGGGTTCGCCTGCTGTCTCGACGGCGAGGTGCAATACGCTCCGACCGGTTCCCCTCGGATCACCGTCTACAAGAAACCGTTCCGCGACGGAATCCTCGAAGATTATGTCGCCAAACGCGGATTCCTACGACTCTACGGCGAGATAACGGGACAGGATACCGGGCCGTCGCTTACGGTGGCCGACTTGGGCCGCATGGCCGGAGAGGGGAATCCGGCCGCCAGGGAGACCTTTGCGACCATAGGCCGCATGCTGGGCGAGGCTCTCCGCGAACTGATCCGCAAGGAACGGATCGAGTGTCTGTTGCTGGGCGGTCAAATTTCCCGTTCGTACGCTTATCTCGAACCTGGCTTGCGCAAAGGCTTGTATGGGACGGCGTGTCTGCGGAGCATTGCTCCGGCGGCACACATCGGACATGCGGCTTTCTACGGACTTCTCGCACGACTCGACGGCCTGCGGCCGGAGACGTGATGCGTCGGGGGGGGGGCCGATCGCGGATCGTCTTTTCCTCCGATTCGACATATTACCTATCATACCCGTACGACCGACTGAGGCATCGGGAAAATCCAACCTATAAAACCAATGAAAAACAACTCTTTCACCTCGATAATCCATCGTTTGTTCGCTGTATCGGCGGCATTGATCCTGCTAATGGCCCAGAGCACCGGCTGCTCGAAGGAGGATTCCGAAGAGCACGGCATCCTCGATATCTCGGATGTCGTGCTGCTCGATCAGATCTACACATCAATCGGCAGCGAAGTCTCCATCTCCGGCAGAGGATTCGAATCCGGAGACGTCGTGGTACTGCGCCCCGTCCTCACAGGTTCGGCGGAATATACCGCTCCGGCCGTGCTCGTCACCTCGACGAAGATCGTTTTCGTCGTTCCCGACGGTCTGACCAGCGGCGAATACAAAGTCTATGTGTCGCGCAACGGCCAGAACCTGCTGCTCGGACGCACGACCTTCAATCTGCTTTCGGACATTCCGGACAAAGCGGGCATGAATATCAAAGGCACCGTCACCTGCAACGGCGAACCGGTGGCCGGAGTGGTCGTATCGGACGGTTCGGAGGTGACAAGGACGGATGCCGAAGGGATCTATTACCTCGCATCGGACAAAAAGAACGGATATGTCTTCATCTCGGTGCCGAGCGGTTACGAAGTGGATCATTCGGGTACGACGCCACGCTTCTTCGGCTACCTAAACCAGTCGGCTTCGACGGTCGAGCAACGGGATTTCGCACTTGCGAAATGCGACAACAGTCATCATCGCATAGTCGTCTTCACGGACGTGCACCTGGCCCGGCGCGTTTCGGACCGCAGCCAGTTTCAAAGCGGATTCCTGCGTGAAATGACCGACTATCTGAAAAGCTGCCGCGCAGACAACATTCCGGTATACGGGATCGCCCTGGGCGATCTGGCCTGGGATCAATACTGGTACGAAAACGATTACGACCTGAACGATTATCAAAACGACCTGAAATCGCTCGACTTCCCCGTATTCAGCGCACCGGGCAATCACGACAACGATCCCACGGTCGCCAACGACGATTTCGCGGCCGCAGGCCCCTTCCGGCAGATCATCGGGCCAACGGATTTTTCGTTCAACATCGGAAACGTACACTACATTCTGCTGGACAACGTCGTTTATGAAAATCCGAACGGAATCGACGGCACGCATAGTTATTCGGTCCGTCTAACGGATGAAAAACTCGGATGGCTGAGGAAAGACCTCGCGACAGTGGACAAGCAGACTCCGGTCTTCGTCGGGATGCACGTCCCGCTGCACAAGACTCCTACCCTCGACGACACCGGCCGCACGACTACAAGCTATAATATGGAGGATGCCGAACGTTTCGTGGAGTGTCTGGAAGGCTACGACGTGAACATTCTCACGGGACACACCCACTACAATTTCAACATCACGAAATCGGAACGCCTGCGCGAACACAATATCGCCGCCGTATGCGCTACCTGGTGGTGGACGGGGCACACCGATTACGCCGGCAATCATATCTGCCGCGACGGGTCGCCCGGAGGATACAAGATCTTCGAAGCGACCGGCAGCGACGTACGCTGGTACTACAAAAGCATCGGCAAGGACGCCGGATACCAATTCCGCACCTACGACCTGAACGAGTGTCTGCTCGAGAAATCGGACTTCTGTCCGTCGGCCAGCGACTCCGACTTCGCAAAATACGCTTTCGGGTATGATCGGGCGAACGATAATAACGAAGTGCTCATCAACGTCTTCGACTGGGCGGACGACTGGAAGATCGAAGTGACGGATCTTTCGGACGATTCGTCTCTCGCGGTGCAGCGCGTCCGTACGCACGATCCTTTGCATGTCATCTCCTACAATATGCGGAAACTCGACAAGAAGAGCGCAATGACTTTCCCGACCTCGTATTCGGCCCATATGTTCAAGGTAAAGGCCCGTACGGCCTCTTCGTCGCTGCGCATCGTCGTAATCGACGGTTTCGAAAATCATTACGAACAGATCATGGAGCGCCCGAAAGCTCTCTCCTTCGCCATGGAATGAAATCGTTCCGCCCGTCGCGGCAAACGGGGTTCCCGGAAATCGGGAACTCCCGTTTTTATTTTCCGGGATCGTGTCTATCCGGATGTCGAGGGCGTCATGGCCCGTATGCGAAAAACGACGACGGAGCTGTCAATCTATTATCAGCCCTATATATTGATCGGAATGAACAGGCATGTGCCGTATTGCGTGCGCATCCGCATAGACGAAGAGGCCCGGAACTGATGTTCCGGGCCTCCTGTTTTCGTCATTCGGGAGCGGATCAATATCCGGTATTGTTTTCGATATTGGGCATGACCTCAGTAGTTTTGTTCGGGATCGGCCACAAGTACATTTTGGGGGCGATGAACTGCCTCTGCGAGAGTTTGTTGGCCTGCGACTCGAAAAATGAGGGCTCCCCTTTGACGGTTCGGCTGAAATCGGGGCATCCGCTTTCGTCGATCTCGGGAACAGCACCGTGGAACCAATATTGCATATAGGCGTCCTGGCGCGCCTTGTTCTTTGCCGGAAGGCCATAATTGGGATAGTTCATTACCTTTTCGGCAATACGCCAGCGATAGAGGTCCAGGTAACGTAGCTGTTCGAAAGCTAGCTCCATACGACGTTCCGTCCGAATGATCGTGCGCAGCTTGGTCTGCTCCCGTTCGGCGACGGCCGGATATTGCCCCGTCGCAGAAACTTCGACGCCGTAAGCACGGGCGCGCACACGGTTGATCGCTTCGAGCACCGAATCGTCTATTTCGTTGAGTTCCATTTTGGCCTCCGCATACATCAGCAATACGTCGGCATAACGCAATATCCGTTTGTCGGGTTCCGTCTCATAGGGCGAAAGCCAGCTTTCGTCGATTCCTTTTTTCAGGGCCAACCCGTTGTAGGAGGCGTATTGGTTCGAATTCCCCGATATCAGATACGTGCGCGAGTCGTTGTTGGTCACCATCTTGCCCTCTTTGCTGCTGTATATTTCCGCTACGTCCAGCCGGGGATTGAATTCATATCCCAAATGCTGGGTTCCGAATTCGACGATCGTGTAACTGCACCGCGGATCGCGATTCTTAAAAGGCTCGCTCGGATCATAAAGCGGCGATTCGTCGATCGGCAGACCGTCCGTGCAGAGAAACGAACACAGAAGATCCCAAGACGGAAGCTCGCCCAATGCGTTGGTGCCCACAGGAGTGCGCGTCAGTTTCACGGTCACGGACTGCCCGCTGAGGTACTGTCTCAACGACCCGTTGGAATAGGCTTTCGAACGCGGGATCACGAAAATGCCTTCGGGTGAATTTTTCGTCGATTGCAGGAAGAGTTCCGGAAAGCTGTCGTGAAGTTTGTACACGTTCAGATCCATGCAATTCTTGGCTGCTTCCGCTGCGATCCCGAAGAGCCGTTCGGCTTCCGAGGGATTTCCCAGTCCATAGGTGTCCCACTTCCGAATGGACGCGAAATGGAGCGCCGTGCGGGCTTTCATGCCGTAGGCGGCTCCTTTCGTGGCCCGCTGCACCTCCGAAGCGGAGTACTCCCTGGGCAGCATTTCCACGACGTCATCGAACTCTTCGAGCACGTCCTCCAGCACCGACCAACGGTCGGTACGTTCGAGCAGATAGGCCGCATTTCGCCCCTCTTCGGATTCGATGTCGATGTTTTCGTCCACGACCACCACGTCGCCGAAGTGCATCAGCAGACGGGCATAGAAACAGGCCCGGTAGAAACGTGCGTTCCCCAGAATACGATTTCGGAGTTCCGGGTCCATCTGCGCCTCGACCTTGTGCAATTCCGTGATGATCTTGTTGCATCGGTTGATCGCCGTATATGTGTTGTCCCACATGGCCGTCGCCACGGGATTGGTGCTGTTGAGCGATCCGTTGGTGAAGCTCAGCAGCTTGTCGCGGTTGGTGAAGTCGTCGGTGATGGCATCCAATGCACATTGGTTGGAGCCGGTCCACTCCAAACGTTCCTGAGGCCAGAACATATGGAGCAAGAGTACATTGAGGTTCATTTCGAATTGTTCGGGTGTCTGAAACCAGTTTCCTGTCGCGGCTTCATCCTTCGGATTGAGATCCAGATCGCTGCATGCCAGGAGAGCCGCGCTGCAAATCGCAGCTATCATATACCTTAAACGTCTCATATTTTAGGGAATTTATGTAGATTTAAAATGTAATCTGCGCGGAAAACAACACCGATTTAGTGATCGGATAGGCCGAAACGCCTCCCTCGGGGTCCCATCCTTTCGGAAAATCGCTGCACGTGAAAAAGTCGGTGAGCGTTACCGAAAAACGAAGGTTGCGAACCCAGACCTTATTCATCCACCGTTCCGGCAGAGAGTAGCCGAGCGTAAGGTTCTTCACCCGAAAATAGGAGCCGTCGAACATCCAGAAGTCGGAAATGGCATAATTGTTTCCCTCGCTCTGATACGAATAACGCGGGTAGCGGGCATGACGGTTTTCCTCGATCGTATTTTTCCTGCTCCACGAATTCGCGCCGGCGATCAGCGTCGGGACATTGTACCATTGGGCCCGCAGCGGTTGTACCATGCTCTCCGAGAGGTAGGAGTTGCGTTTGCCGACACCCTGGAAATCCATACTGAAATCCAACCCCTTCCATGCGAGCGAGATGTTGCCTCCGTAATTGAAGTGCGGTAGCGAAGACCCCAATACGACCCTGTCGTAGGCAGCGTTGATCACATTCGGGGAGTCGGCTCCGTCCGCTATATTCTTATAACGTATGTCTCCTACGGTTACCGCGCTGTTGGTTCGGGGCGAGTCGTTTACTTCCGCTTCGGTCTGGTAGATGCCGTCGCTCACATATCCGTACCACGACTGGTACTCGACGCCTTCCCTGATGATCTTTCCGCCCGAGATGATCTCCTTGTTGCCGATATACCCCATTTTCGAAACGTCGTCCGACAAGTTGAAGGATACGGAATACGTCAGGTCTCCGATTCTGTCGCGCCATCCCAGCGTGATTTCCCAGCCGCGGGTATTCATCGTTCCGACGTTGTCGTAGGGATCGCTCAGACCGATGATCGGTGCGATAGGTACGGTCAGCAGCATATCGTCCGTACGTTTGTAGTAATAGTCGGCCGTCAGCGAGAGCCGATTTTTCAGAAATGTCAGGTCGACGCCCACATCGTAGGTAGTGGTCGTTTCCCAGGTGAGGTCTCTGACGACCGCCGCTGTCTGGGAATAACCCGGGAGCGAGGTTACGGTATTGCCGATATAGCCGACCGAATATGCCGGAGTGAGCGTCGTCTGGTAGGGATAATAGCCGTTGATCCGTTCGTTGCCGAGTTCGCCGTAAGAGACACGGAGTTTGCCGAAATCGAACCAGTCTTTCGTTCCGGATATGAAGTTTTCCGAGGTAAAGACCCATCCGGCGGAAGCTGACAGGAACGTACCCCAGCGGGAATCCGGAGCAAAACGCGAAGAACCGTCCCTGCGGATATTGCCCTGAATGTAATACTTATTGCGATAATTGTACATCACGCGCCCGAAATACGAACGACGGGCCAATTCGAAGACGTTTTCGCTTTTGGCCACTACGTCGGAAGTGCCTCCGGCCGAGAGATAGGGGATCAGCGAATGCGGAAATTTACTTTTCGAGGCAAGCAGCCCCTCCTGTTCGTATTTGTAATTTTCGTAACCGATCATGGCGCTGAAATTATGGTCTTCTCCGAACGTCTTTTGATAATTGGCATAAAACTGCGTCGTATGACTAAATGTATCGCTGCGCGTCTCTTTGAGTTCGGTCGTCGTCGCTTCGGTGATGTATTTCGTGCTTACGGTCGAGGAATCGCCGGCGCGGAAATAAGGCACCTGCTTCTGGAAGTCCTTTTCCTTCGTATACGAGAAGTTCGGGGCGAACACTCCCGTGACGGAGAAACCCTTGAAAGGTGTCAGGTCGAGCTGGAACTTTCCCGTCATCTTGTAACCGTGCACGTCGATCGTACCGCCGTCCATCAGGGCTGCATATTTATTGCTGCCCTCTTTCCCTTCCGCATAGCGCCCGTCGCTCAATGTCGCAGCGTAAATGGCCGGAATATAGCGCATCTGGGCCGACGGCGAAGTATGGGGGTTCACCTTGTCCGTTTTGCGCAGGGAAATGTCGGCCGACGCCTTCATCCATTTGAAAAGTTCGAAATCGTTGTTCAACCGCAGCGTATAACGCTTCCAGGAAAGATTTTTCGTAAAAAGACCGTCCACGTCGTCGTACCCGAAATTCAGCGACGTGCTCCGTTTGGCGCTTCCCGAACGGAAGGAAACGTTGTGCGACTGTCGCACGGCGTAATCTTTCAACAGCAACGAAAGCCAATCCGTATTCGGATATTTGTCGGGGTCCTCACGGTTGAGATTCCAATAGTTGTCCACTACGTCCTTCGTATAGGTCTGCTACCATCCACCCCCGGGGAAATCGTTGTAGTTTAATTCGTTGACCGCTTTCATGTAGTCGACGGCATTCATGTAGTCGGGCATCGACGTCGGAAAATCGAGTCCGAGCGTATAGTTGTAGGTAACGCTCGTTCCGCTATTCCCCCCGCGTTTGGTTGTTACCAGAATGACGCCCGCCGCGGCCTGCGACCCGTAGATCGAAGCGGACGCAGCATCTTTCAATACCGTTATGTTGGCTACATCCGTCAGATTGAGATCGGAAAGATTGCCCGGAACCCCGTCGATCAAGACATAGGGATCCGAAGCGCCTTCGGTCATCGAAGTGATGCCGCGGATGCGAATGGTCGCCGATTGGCCGGGTGCAGAATTGGTGCGTGTCACCGTCACGCCGGGCATCGCTCCCTGAAGCGCCATCGAAACGGTCTGCGTCTGTCTGTTGAGGATCGCTCCGCCGTCGATGCTGCTGAGCGATCCGGTCAGGTCTTTCTTCTGGACGGAGCCATAGCCGATAACCACTACCTCGTCGAGCAGGTTATTGTCCTCCTCGAGCACTACCGAAATCGCGGCGTTGCTCTCCGTGAGCGGAATTCTCTTCGTTTTGTATCCGATGCAGCTGACCGAAAGCGCGGAACCTTGGGACGGTTTCTGCTTCAAGTCGAGTGTGAAAGTACCCGTCACGTCCGATGTCGTGCCGAACTGGGTTCCTTCGAGAACGATCGTTGCACCTACTACGGGGGCATCGGTCGTCGTCCGGACTGCACCTTGAATCGTGTAAGCAGGCGAGGATTGGGCCGCAGCGAGGAACGGTATCAAACCGACCGTTGCTAAAAGCATATTTATTGGTATTGCTACCAGTAAATTACTTTTTTCGCGAATGTAACATACGATTTTTTTCATGTTGTTAAAATTAATAGTATATTTGCGGTACCACACAACACCAAACCTTGCTTGAATAATATAAGTGTTGTTAGGTGTGGTACAAATATAGCTTAATTTTGCGAACTGACAAAAAAGAAGGAAATTTTAACGACTTTTTTAACGTGTTTTTTTGTCTGAAACGACTGTTTTCAGACCTGATTCCGGTTTTAAAACCAACTTAAAATGCAGAACCATGAAAAAGAGCCTTTTTAATTTTGCAGCGACGATGCTCATGTCCGCAGGAGCCGTCGTATTCAATGCCTGCTCCGACGACAATACGGACAGCGACGGAGGAGTCGGAACCTTGGAAGTTACGCCGGCTTCTCTCGAAACGATCGCCGACTACGGCGGTAGTTTCTCGTTCGATGTTCGGAGCAACTCCTATTGGCATGTCTCCGTGGAGGATGCCGACGAACTGCCGTTGGATTGGGCGTCTGCCGATATCGTTTCCGGCATGGGAAATGCGTCGGTCAATCTTTCGGTAGAAACCAACGACGGGCAGACGGTTCGGACGGGACGCATCGTTTTCGAACTCGATGATATGAGCAGCCGTACGGAAATCCCTTTTTCGCAGCAGGGAAATGACGCGGGCGGAACGGAAACGGTCTATGCCATCACGCCGATTTCCGATTTCTTCCTGTGCGATCCGCAATCTGCCGACGGTGGAGAATATCGAGTTTACACTTGTACGTTTGACGCCGACACGGAAACCGTCACGTTCTCTCAGACCGGCAATACCGTTTGGCGCATAGGAGGAACGGACGACAAGACTTCGCGTGTATTCGGCAAATCGCAAATTTATAACGGCCGTTTTGCCACGACCGGCTGGGGCGGTGAAGATTGGGAGAAATCCGCATTGATCGTCAAGATGAAAGCCACGTCCGATCTGAAAGGACGATTGCGTTTCGGATTCGGATTCGTTTCCGCAGACGCCGTTCCGAAAAACTGGGAATGCACTTGGAGTGCGGACGGAAAGAGCTGGAACAAGGGCATGGAGGTAGCGGCGACGCCGTATACGGATTTTTCCCCGACGTTTGAACTCAAAAGTACGTCGCCCTATAAAATGGCGCGTTTCAGCATTTCCGAAGGACAAACGATAAAAAAAGGCAATTTCCTATATATAAAAATCGCGCCGACGGACAATACGCCTATCAAAGGATCGGAAGTACTGTCGACCGGTACCGTCACGCTGAATCACGGGTTCTATCTGACGACGCACGAAAAGAAGGCTTACAATACCCGTCCCATGCCCGACGACGACAATATCGTTCTGGCGCACGGTTTCGACGAAGCGTTCAATGGCCATGATTACTTCATTCCCGCACGTTATTTCCTTTCGAATTATAACAACCTTTACAACGAGGTTATGCCGGACGGCTGGTCGGCGAGCGATACCGGCGTCCGCGAATGTCCCGGCTACGTCATGTTCGGAGCCAATCAGGACAAAGGAAGCGGGTGGCTCATGACTCCCCCGCTCGCGAAACTCGGCGATACGCCTTCCGAAATCACCGTTACGTTCGATCTGGCTTTCTATGCGTCGGCGGCTTATAAGAATGAGACCAAGTCGATGTCGGTCTCCGTCGAGGGGCCGGGAACGGTCGGAGCACAGCCCGATTACAGCGATCTTCCGAGCATCAATGGGGCGACGATCGCCGAAATGGAGGCTACGGATAAGGCCTATTTCAAGTGGTACGAAGGTTATCAGGTGAAAATATCCGGAGCGACGAAAGATACGCGGATC
>ERZ857745.3818-NODE-3818-length-13872-cov-2.620974_pt1 | contig 13872 bp, 8 predicted proteins | sample MGYA00519699_ERZ857745 | MGnify/ENA primary metagenome ERZ857745 (study PRJEB31778, sample SAMEA3449357) | human gut metagenome | biome: human gut; feature: human-associated habitat; material: faeces | place: United Kingdom | collected 2010/2012 ...
GCATGCTTTGACAGTCTCACTGACAGCTATAAACGGCATAGTTCCTACAAGCGTGACAAGTATATCCTCTCCTTCGCTTCCGACTGATGCTATCTCGATGATTCTGTCCACCGGTGGCTCTCACAGTTCCTATGGTAAAGCTGGTATCATGTACGGTTCTGACCAGCTGAGCATTAAGCTGAAGCCTTACTCCAGTTCTCAGGCCCAAAGCACTGTCAAATATCGTGTTCCTACCAACTTCCCGTATGACCTCAGTGGCACGCTTTCCGCTTCTAAGACACACTCTAACTCTCAGGTTGCTTTCGGCCCCATTTGGGTTGATTACGCAGGCGGCAACGTGACTGGTGCTGAGTTCGGCTATAATCCGGACCCGACTACCAAGACCATTACCGACGAAGAGACTGGTCAATCCTGGTTCGGTACAAGCAACTTCTACCTGTCTGGTACTGGCAACTTCCTCATGAACCAGATTGGTCACTTGCCGGAAAACTCCGCAACAGTGTCCGAGGCTCGTCTGTTCTCCAACACTGTCATGTACATCTCTCAGCGCAAGCAGTGCGAAATTTGTGCAGCACAGCAGAATGGCCAGGAAGATGTTCATTTCGTGATTCGTGTTTCCTCTGTCAACGCACAGCAGGTTCTGTCCGCTTTGCAGAATGGCGGTACTTTCTGGTATCCGCTGAATGGCTGCTATCAGCTGACTGATGACCTGACTCTGCCGGAAGGCTGGAAGCCCATCAAGAACTTCTCCGGTCACTGGAACGCAGACGTTTATAAGGTCAAGCTCGCAAGCAACAATCAGCCTGTGTTTGATAACACAAGCGTGGCTGCAAACGGTATGTATACCAGCGGCAAGAACAACGGCTGGAACCTTGGTTCTGATATGACCAAAGGTACGCTGCCGATTCTGAAGCTGGACAATCAGCCGGATGTTCGCATCACTGGTGTTGCCCGTGTTGTTGGTGACCTGAATGCTTTGTTCCCGACCTCTTATGGCGTGACCGATTATACCGGTTACAAGGTTGTTGTTCATGGCTCCGATGGCGTTGACTATAACTGTGTTGTAAACAGCGATAGCAAGTACGTTATCTCGAACCTGCCGACTACCGGCATGATGCGTGCCGATGTCATTGACAAGAGCGGCAACAAGGTCACTCAGTTTGGCATGATTACAGTTGACGTTCCGAACCATTTCTGGAACGACACTGAGACCCATCCGTTGCAGCTGATGACCCCGACTGCCGACCCGATTGAAGACTATAAGGACTGGGAAGGTCCGGTCAACAAGACGGTTGACAGTAAGCTGTATTACAATGAACAGCTGAAAGCCTCCGATGTTACCTGGTATTACCGCACCATCTCCGTTGACAACCAGGTTGGCGATTGGGTGAAAATCGGTAATCCTGGCACTTCCTTCGATACCTCTGACGGCACTGTGAGCGGCAAGATTAACAGCCTGACGTTCACTGCAGCAACGGACAGCGACTTGCCTTATACGACAAGCTCTGTAAGTTACTCCAAGTTGGATTACACCACAAACCGTATTCAGTTCAAGTGTGAATACACTCTGAGCGGCGCGGTATATTCCAGCATGGACAAGGCTGAAGATGGCCGTAACGGTTATGTTGACGTTGAAATCCGCCCGATGTACATCGAGCAGGCTTTTGACCGCCGTATTTCCGTTGGCGGCAGCACTTCCTTCTCCTTCGATGCGTTCTACTGGAAGGGCGTCGAGGATGGCCTGACCTATGAGGTTCAGTACCGTGACGCAAGCGGTAACTGGGTTTCGGTTGGTAGTGATTCCACTCTATTCCCGTCCTCTAAGTACAAAATCAGTTATGTAACGAAAACTGATGATAACGATGCTTTGGGTGGCGGTGTCTGGTATCCGTCCGATTTTTGGATTCCGGATTCCTTCACCGGCAGTGATGCGAAGATGAATGCAGGTAAATCTACATTCAATAAGCACACCACCGTCACACTGGAACTCTCGAATGCAGCGATGGATTGGGATGGCACGGATTTCCGCTGTGTCTTCACCTATAAGTCTACCGGGCATACCATGAGCACCGATACTACCACGGCAAACGATATTGCACAGGCTCGTACCGGGCACCTTATCGTCTATGCTCCGCCCATTGAGATGACGCCATTGAAGGCTCAGTCTCTGCTGCTGAATAACTACGATTCCAGCAACGGCAACCTTGCATGGACAACCCCGGCTTCCAACCCGAATAATGGCCGTAGCCCGAAGGAAATTCCTTTGGATGCTATCAATCCTGATAAACTGGGCCAGGGTGGTAAAGCCTATGGCGCAGCAGGTGATAACAAGGCCATTTATACTACAAAGATTACCTATTACGGTAATAAAGACAGTGCTCCCACCATTAAGTGGTTGTACAGTGATGTGGCAGGCGGCGGCAGCCTCTCTCAGTTCAAGGATGTCGGTGATGCCGTCACATTGAAGTACAGCGATGTTGGCAAGAAGATTGGCAACATCAGCAAACTGAACAGCCGAGTGGCTGAACTTGAAAAGAGTTTCATGTCCAGCGGCAAAGCATTCAATAAGTTCAGCGGCTACATTAAGCTGGAAGCAATGTACCCGACTGAATCCAAGGACCTGAACAACAGTTCTTATGCGGAATGGAACGCTATCGTGTCTTTGTACATTGATAACGCTACCAACCCGATGGATTACGGTAATACGCACTTCTATTTCCGTTGCCAGGCTGAAGCTCAGTACATGCAGAACTGGGATAGCGCCGATATGAAGCCCTATACCACTGCTGCTACCGATGCTTACAACTTCGACCGCGATGTGAACTCCAGCAATCCGGAAGACCATCTGTATAAGGATATCAGCCAGTCCTCTTACGGCGCTGAACTGGTTCTGGATTACAACATTTCCATTAAGGCCAATGTTCCGAACAAAGCTACGAAGAAGCGTAATACTATTACGACTGCAAATGGCAGCGCAAAGGACATTTCGACCCTGCGGAATGAAATTTCCGAAATCAACACAGCTCTGAATAACGGCGGTGCGGTTTACAACTACAAAGACCTGGCAATTATCGCTCCGAATGGTCTGCGTTACATGGAAACCTACTTCATCGCGGGGAATGGCGTAAATAACCGTTCCGGCATCGATTCCCGCGATACCGTGGTTATCGATAACAAGATTCGCAACTCTGACGGTAAGTGCTTTACGGACCTCTTCGAAAAGGTGACGGATGATGAATTCGTCAACAAGCGTCAAGGCTTCGCTTACCGTTCTAAGAGCGGCAACACGATTCCGAAGGAAACTTGGGAATGGTTCTGGCGTAATGCTATCTACTACATCTGCTATGATGCTCCGACCACAAAGGCCAACATGGACCAGGTGTATTTCTACATTGATGAACAGAACAGCGGTGCATCCTCTTCTCAGGTCTACTCCGAACCCAACAGCACTTCGAAACCCTATTCTATGTACACTGCTCCGTATACCGGTGAGTATATCATCACTCTGAACGGTGCAGGCGGTGGCGCTGATAACCAGTTTGGTCTGTCTCCCGAACGCACTTCGCTTGGCGGCAAGACCACGATTCGCGTCAAGGCGGAAAAGGGCGCGACGCTCTATTTCGTCAACGGCGGTGCTGGTTCTCATGACCCGACACACTACGTCAACGGTGCATCGAGCCCCGATGCTAACGCAAAAGTTGTGGTCCAGGGCGGCTACAACGGCGGTGGTAACGGCGGTATCATGATGCAGGAGCGCTACGCTCACTGGAGCTTGAAGGGCGCTTCTGGCGGCGGTGCTACTACCGTGGCTGTCGGCATCATCGGCACAGGTCGTTTGGCTGAGTACGGCGATGAAAACACGGCTAAGAAGTATGTTCTGGCTGTTGCAGGCGGTGGTGGTGCTAACCAGCACGGCGCTTGCGATGCTACTGGCGGTTTCGATAACAACGGCGTCCTGCATGTCTGGGGCGGCCAGCTTGGCGGCGGTGGTCCGTTTGGCCAAGGTATGTCTGGCGGCGACTTCTCTATGTTCCTCGGTGGTATTACTGATGGTTCTTCTGAGGTTGGTGTTGAAGGCCCTGGCGGTGGCGGCGGCGGCTGGTACGGCGGCTACGCTAACGAGTCCTCTAAGCTCGCCAATGCAGATGGCTGGGGCAGCTGTAAGCGCGACGGCAATGGCGGTTTGAGCTGGGCTGCAGGCATTGGTACTACTCTGACTGATGCAGGTGGACACAAGGTTCAGGTCTTGGAAGTCAACATCAGCAATGATGGCGGCGGTTCCGGTTCTGAACAGGCTGGTAATTCCAGCATTGAGCTGGTCAAATCCTCTGTTTCTCGTTTCTCTCGTAACGGCAAGAATGCTTTCGATACCGCATACGAAGATACCGACCCCGATTCCGGTATTGAGGAACAGCATGTAACCATTACTATCACTGCAGCCAATAAGCTGTATGATGGCAACCCCGATGAAGCTTCCATCAGCGTTTCCGGCAACCTGTCTTCTACCGATATGGACAATATCGTGAAGAACACCACTATCGTCTATGCTAACCGTAAAGGTACATTGACGAAGGCTCCAAGCGATGCGTCTACGGACAAGAACCAGTATCCGCGCTCCGATTGCGGTTCCTATACCGCAACAGCAAAATGTACGGTGTCGGGTTACATCATCACATATCGCTACGAGAACACGAACCCCGGTCATACTTATGACGGCAACAGTCCGAGCGGTATTGGTGATACCGTCAAGTTCGATATCTATCCTCGCGGATTGACGATTATCGGTACTGGCGATAAACCCTACGACCGCACCAGCAAGGCAACTCTGGAAAATGTTCATATTGCTTCTGGCGGCTTGATTGCGAAGGACGAGAACACTGTGAAGCTGAGCACCACTACGGTGACTGGTAACTACACGGTTGATGGCAAGAATGTCAGCGATGCTGGCGGTCCCTATGTCGTCATCCGAACCAGTGAACTCTCTCTCGTTGGCAACAGCGCAGGCAACTACTACATTGAGAAGGAAGACTTGTCTGGCTCTATCACTCCTCTGGATTTGTACGTTCACAGTATTTACCTGGAAGACCCGACCTATCCTCGCAACGTCAAACACTATGACGGCACGACCAAAGCCACCATTAAGGATATCCTGATTGATGGCGTGCTTGAAGGTGATGACGTTAAGATTAAGGAAGAAACCCTTCCCGGCAACTATAAGACCAAGGATGCTGGCCAGAAGCTGAATGCAGATGGCACGGTAAGCTCCAACTGGCCTTATGAGTTGGACGAGAATCCGATTACGGCAGATGCTCATCCGACACTGACTGGTAAGGATGCCAAGAACTACCGTATCACAAAGGAGAAGTATTCCGGCGCTATCGCACGCGCCAACCTGACCGCACAGGTTGCAAGCTGGCGTGGGTTGTATGGCGATGGCGTAGGGGAAAAGCCCTGGCACGACAAAAAGGCTTATGGTTACGGCACTGCGGCTTCTGCAGGCTGCTGGCTGGAAATCGATGGTCTGGTGCAGGGTGATACCTTGACTTTGGACCAGAGCTACAAGAAGTCTTATTTCAAGACTCTGGTAAGTGGTCATGAAAACCTTGTTCCTGACGAATCGACTCCTGTTGGCACTTATCCGTTAACTTATGTTGGCTTGACTGAAGCCAATTATCCCGTTCTGAAAAACTACATTGTTATGGTCCTGAATGGCCGCTTTATGGTTGACCCGCGTCCGCTGCATGTGACGGTTCTTGACAGCGACAAGATTATCTACAACGAGAACCCGAACTTCCATGTGAACATTCAGATGGAAGATGATGATGCAAATCTGATTGATGTCGTGAGCGACGTTGACGCTACTCCGATTCTGGATGCAAAGCTCAAGGCGAAAGATACAGTCAGCAGCGTCTTGTACGTTGCGGGCGGTAATCCCTCCAACCTGACTCAGGAATTTGTGGATGCCTACGATTATCGTAAGCAGGAAAATGTCAAGGAAAGCAAGACCAATATCCCGTTTGTGACCGATTGCACCATCAGCTCCCTGCCTCTGTACGCAGATGGTACGAGCACCGATGATGATTTTGAGTGGAACTACGAGGATAAGACCTGCGATTTCTGCCATTACAACCACAAGCTCCTGGCTCCGTATCTGGTAACTATCAACACCGACACCAAGAGTGGTCCTGCATTGGATGTTCATACGGTCGTTAACCCGAATGGTGAAACGGTCCGCAACTACGAGCTGATTATCCATGATGGCGGCCTGTATGTGCATCCGGCTCTGCTGAAGGCTACGGTTCCTCTGTACGTCTGTATGTATGGCAACACCACAAGTGGTGAGGTCAAAGAGCCTACCAACTACCGCATCACGAACTACTCTACTGTGGCTATCCAAATCAAGAATATCAAGGCCAATGGTCCTTGGCTGATGCGTGATATGCCTGGCATGGAGTACTACCCTGACGGCGAGTATGACAACTCGGTATACGACATGACAAAGAACCGTCTGCGCCGTGGCGAGCTGTACATGCGTCTGCGCGATACCGTCCTGACTCAGGGTGATAACGCAATTGACCATAGCGATACGGCTTGGGTCATTCCGAAAGCTACCGGCGATTTCATCAACAACAACATCACTGGCCGCGCAATGCAGGTGCCTATGGCAGTCTACATTGCAACCGGTAATGTGAATGAATCCGGTGTCTGCACTCCGGTCACGAAAGTGACTTACACGATTGCTCCGTATGGCGGCGTGATGCCGAACGATGCGGACTTCGAGAAAGTGCAGTCCCAGCCGTGGCTGAAAGACGCAAAATAACCTTTCCAGTGTGACCTGATGGTCGCTTCTGTACAACATTTGAGGGCAGTCGAGAAATCGGCTGCCCTCTCTTTTTATTTGTGCTTGCTGCTTCGCACTACCTGCATTTGAGCAAAAAATAAAGGAACGCCTACAATACCGTGGTATTGTCCGATGTCCCTTCGTGACTGGTTTGTATCGTTGTCCGCCAACCGACAGGCCCTTACGTCCTGCATCTTTTTCGAGTTTTATCGTTGCTCGCCAACCGACAGGTCTTTGTACCCTGCATCTCACTCGGATTATAGGTGCCAGTCCACCAGCAGAATGACGTCTGCTTTCCTGCTACCATTATACCTCACTCGCACTCGAAATTTGACACCTCCCACGGTTGAAACCGTGGGCTTTCCCGGCCTTTATTTTGTAAACGGCTTTCGGCTCTAACCAAATGACAGCTGCTCCAATTTCGGGAGTGGCTGCTTTTTTGCGCGTAATATCTGAAAGAATCTCCGCTAAAAATCACCCGTTGCGGATTTGTGCGATTCGCAGATAATAAAGCATGTAAGCATGAAAAGTACCAATTTGAATAACACCAATTACAACGAAAGGACTGCATTATCGTGAAACGATTAAAACAGATTGTCACAATCGGCTGCGTTGCGGTGGTCGCTGCGCTGCTGATGGCTGGATGCGGTGAGCATCGGCTGGTATCGATTTCGATGCCAGAAACGATAGATTTGAAGCTCGGTGAAAGCACCGTGATTGAGTTGACCGGAACTCTTAAAAATGGCACTGAGGTGACGGGAGACCAGCTCACGCAGCTTCTCGAACATCGAGGAATGACATTTGAGAGCTTTGCGCCGAGCGTTGCATCTTTGGATGACACGCTGCGCTTGACGGCCAACTCGTCCGGCAGAACGGAAATCAATATCTATAGCCGGGATAACAAGCTGAACTGCAGCGCGGAAGTGACTGTCGTATCTCCGCTTGAAGGCTTTGAGATGGATGATATTATCACTACTACTGATAACAATTTAGTGAATCCCGAATACACCACAATTCCCGAAACGGCTGATGTGGGTGAAGTTACGGTAAGTGTGGGGGATGAATCGATTGCCCGAGTGGAGAACAATAAGATTGTTCCTCTGAAAGCCGGAACCACCACGGTCACTATCACGGCAGATAATGGTGTGTCCAAGACTGTGAAACTCAAGGTCAAGCAGGCTCCGAAAGAGCTCTATGCCGACAACCTGGAAGTCGAAATCGGAGAGACTAAGACGATTCATGTCTATACTGATGTTCCTGACCCTGATACGGATAACGATAACAGCCTGTATGAGTTTGAGAACACCGACAATTCGGTTTGTGCCGTCAACGTTAAGGGTGAAGTGACGGGCATTTTGGTCGGCACCAGCAAGGTCAAGGTTACGAACAGCAGCGGCCTTGAGACAACAATGACGGTAAATGTTGTACCGAAAACCGCACACATGACGCTGACTTTTGGCGCATCTGAGGATACCGAAAGCACCAACGAAAACACTGAAAATCAGCCCGCAGAAGCCACTGACAACGCTGATTCCAGCCAGGATAGCGTGGGAGGTGATGAATGATGAGACATATCAAGAAGTTCGCAGCACTGCTCCTTGCAGCTATCTGCGTCATGATGGTTCTGACTGGATGCGTGGATAAGGCTTCTCTGTATGATGATACGCAACAGATTGCGGCTGGGAAAACGGCGTATTCGGCGACCGGGTATCAAGGTGGCTATGTAATGGGCGATGGGTCTTTTGACTTCACGGCAAGCGCTGATAAGCTTGTAGGAGCCGTTGAAGCGTTTGATATTGATGTCAAGAATGAGTCCACCCTCGTTGATTGCTATACGACCGTTTATACCACAAATGGCGAATTCAAAATTCTGTTCATCCACACTGACAACAAACAGATTATTGCTGAGTATATTGATGACGCATACAGTGACCTGGTTCTTCCTGTCGGCAACTACAAGGTATATCTTGTGGGCAAAGACGATGCAGCGTTCGACGTTGGTATTGGTCTTTACAGTTTCGGTGAGAATGTGAGCTGGTATGAACCTTCCAAAAAATAAAATGTGACTTTTTCCGTGCCCTGGGACGAAAAATCCTGGGGCAATTTTTAATTTTTCATAAATATTGTTGCGGAAATGTGCGAATCAAAGATAATGAAAACATAGGGCAAAAAGCACGTTAATCGCTGAAAAAAGTGACTGCCTTTTCTTTTTTTGTCTTGTTTCTGGAAAGCAAATGTGTCTTTTCGAGAGCATCCAAAAAACGGTGTCACAAGAACAAATTACAATGTACCTTTTCAAAAATAACAAGGAGGTTTTTATGAAATCCACCAAAAGCGTCAACAGCAGCGTGAGCAGTGCCATTGCGGGTGAATGGGAAGCCCCGGATGAACTGTTCCAGGAACTTGACCGCGTTTATCATTTCACTTTGGATGCCTGTGCCCGCCCCGAAAATGCCAAGTGCCAGAAGTTCTTTACCAAGAAGGAAGATGGTCTTGCACAGGATTGGCGCGGCAATGTCGTGTATTGCTGCCCTCCGAGCGGGACACGAAATCTGCGCCTGTGGGTTGCGAAGGGTGCTGCTGAGGGCAAGAAGAAGAACACGACCGTTGTCATGCTGCTGCCGGTATCGACTGATGCTGCCTGGTTTCAGGAACACATCTATCTCCAGCCTGGCGTTCGGGTGCATTTCCTGCCGGAACGAGTTAAGTTCACCAACCGCCTGCTGCCGTCCTATGCAAAGTATGGTCAGAACGGAACGAAGGACCCTGCCGGTGGTATGCGGCCCTCAATGGCGGTTGTGTTCACCGGCTCGAAGCGCAAGTTCTGCTGTGAATGAATAGGGAAAGGAGATAGAAAACCATGAAAAAGAAAATCACGATTGTGGATAAGAACCTGAACCAGCTTGTGGTTGTTGCAGATTGCAGTGGTGCTCTGTATCAGGACCGGGGCACGAAGCTCGGCGAACAGAATCTTCTTTCTGATACTGCCGTCACCTTTAAGGTCTATGATGGGACGACTCAGGTTGCTGTGATGATGGCAGATATCTTTCAGGTTCCGACCAAGCAGGGAACGATGGCAGATATCTGGCCCACTTCCACTTCTCCGCTTCCTGACAAGCAGCTTGCCATCAACTATCTCTGTGCCCGAAATGCTGAACGCCAGATGTTGTGCGACAAAGACCCGAAAGACAGCGTTGCGATGGTCCTGCCTATTACGACACATCTTTATATCGACTCTATCAAAGTCGAGAACGCCTATAAACGGCGCGGGATTGCTACCGGTATGCTGGACTTTGCTGTGAGCCTTGCTTTGCCCGAAACCATCGGCTTGTTCTGCGCCAATGAGAACGCAGAGATGAAAGCAATGCTGAAATCCCTCAAATTCGCTCAGTCCCCACTCAAGGCACAGAACATGCCCTGGAAAGAAAAGTTTTATTACTACAAGCGCCTCAAGCGCCTGGCACGTTGAAACATCAGGAGGCTTTTATTGATGGAATCTAATAAACCGCTTCGTACACATCCCAAGATGACGAAAGTTTTGCTCGGCCAGATTGATTCACTGGATAAGGCAGGACATTCGGTTGAAGACATTGCAGCTACACTGAATACTACTCCGGAAGCTGTTCAGCGTGGCATCGATAAGTTGATTGACCGGCGACGCTCTGAGATTCGTGCAACGCCTGGTGGTGCATTTACGGTGGCTGCTCAAAAGAAAACGGTCCGCGCCGTATGTGCCGAACGGAGCTGCCCGTGGCGCTGTGACGCGAAGGACTACTGCGTTTGGCCGACTTGCCTGAAGCAGGCTGTCAATCTTGACAAGACCGTTCCGGTATGTGCCAGCGTCGTGAGCAGTGAGACAATGTCCAATAATGCAATGCCTGGTGCTGAGCCCAAAGTTGGGCCCAGTGCTGAAGCTAATACTCAAGCCCAGAATGTTTGAGAAGGAGGATTATGAATTATGTCTGAGAACCGCAGTTTGAACAGCTTGTTTGCTCGGCTGGATGAATCGAAAGCAAACCGCGCAAATGAAGCAAACCGTGAACATGAAAAAGCCGCAGAGGAAGCTGAAAAGGAACGCCAGAAAAAGAAGGTAGAGGAATCCGCTGTCGAGAAGTACCGCGTGTACGATGACGACTACGAGCCGGAGGTTATGATTCCGAAAGGAAACCCCGGCGCTGTGCAGCAGCCTGCTAAACCGAAAAAGGAAAAGAAGGGAACTAAGGAACAGGAGATGGATGAGATTACGGACGGGAATCCGTTTATCAACACTCTGTTCCGCCGCAGCAGCAAAACCCAGGACCAGAATCCGACAGCTGCCGCCAAGCCCTCTGCGCAACCTGCTGCACCTGCACAGCCTGCATCGGCACCGCAGCCTACGCCTGCCGACGTTCCTTCCCTGGACAATGAGCAGGAAGATGACACCCTCGTATTCCAGCACATTCTGGACGGTGCAAAGAGCCCTGACGCAAATGCCGCTCAGAGCGTTTCTCAGCCCGAGAACGATGGGATTGAAATTGACCTGAGCGATATCGAAAGCGACGCTGCAGAGCCTGTCAAGGGGGATGATGAGCCGATTGAAACCTCTTTGAGCTTCTCTCAGAACGAGCCTGAAGCCCCTGCTGTTTCGGATTCTTTCTCTTCAGAGATTCCGAACGAACAGTTTGTTATGCCGGATACCATGTCGGATAATGACGGGGCGCAGAAAGAATCGGTTCAAGAAGATGAAGCGGACGAGTGGCCGAGTGGCATGAGCGCTCCTCATTTCGGTGAGGAAGAAAACTCTTCCAGTGACATCAAGCCTGTGGACGATGAGGAAGCCAATGCTTTCCTGTATGCCCGATTTGACAAGAACAATCAGTATGGCGCGTTTGGTCTGTGCATTGATACCGGCAAGAATCTGATTCAGAGCTCTTACAGCGGAGATGCAGGCGATGAAGTGGAATATGCACTGCGCGGCGCTATCGAGATGTTCCGGATTCTGGAAGAGCATGATATCCATGCTGTGACCGTCTATACGGAGCCGGAACTTTCCAAGGCGATGAAAGAGAACGCTCGCCGTCTTATTAACGGCAAGTCCGAGATTTGCCGCAAATACATCGAGATGTCCTGGAAGGCTATGACCAGTATCGGCATTGAGTTTGATACAAACCGGGATATCCACAGCGAGTATGCACAGCTTGCACTTGCAACGGCTCGTTACCTGGCATATCGTGATGTTGTGTGATAAGGAGGAAAAGGAATTATGAATCCGTTGGTCATTGCCGTTGATACCGGTAACAAGAACATCAAGACGCCGCATACTGAGCCTTTCAATTCAGGTCTTATCTGCCATGGTGCAATTCCTCCGGCAGTAAAGTCCGATACGCTTCTCTTTGACGGCAACTATTATACCCTTACTCAGTCTCGTATCCCTTATATGTACAATAAAACGACGGACTGGTCCTATTACGTTCTGACTCTCATTGCGATTGCCAAAGAGATGATGGCGATGGGGTATGTACGCCCTGGCCAGAAGCAGGTCAAGCAGGATGTGTGCCTTGCGATGGGCCTTCCTCCGACTCACATTCACGACCTTGCTTCTGAGTACGATAAATATTTTGGCCGTGATGGCCGCCGTGTGGTGTTTACCTACAACAATGTGGATTTTGAGGTTCGCATCGTTCGAGTAATGGTCTTCCCGCAGGGTGTGGCTGCGATTGCCCCTTACATGTCCAAAATCATGGCTCGCCCGGAAGCCTATACCTATATCATTGATATTGGCGGTTATACCACCGACGTTGTGAAGTTCAGCCGTGGTGGTCAGGTTGATATGGCTTTCTGTGAGAGCTTCAACAACGGCGTTATCAAGATGTACGATGAGGTTCAACGTGCGGTTCGTAATCGCTTTCAGCTGGATGTGGACGACTATACCATCGACAACATTCTGCGCTGCGGTTACAATCCCGGCAAAGAACTCAATGATGTGGTTCACACGACCGCTCAGAACTATGCCCGCACTCTGATTCGGTCTCTGAAAGAAAAAGGCGTTGACCTGACGCTGTCGTATCCCGTGTTCATCGGTGGCGGCTCTATCTTGATGCGTCCCGTTATCGAGAGCGAACTCGGTCGTGATGATTATCTGTTCATCGATGACCCACGCGCCAATGCAGTTGGCTACAAAATGATGGCAGAAAGCAGGTTGGCTGCCGAAAGTCGTTGATTGCGGGGTGATACACCTTGGCATCATCGAAACAAGACAAGGGTAATCGGGTGAGACTTCCGGTTTCTTTTGACCTTACAGACCCGAAACAGAAGGCGGCTTACGATATTCTGAAAAACGCAGGATATGGAAAGCGGACACCGACTATCGTAGATGCGCTTTTGAACTCTCTTCAAAGTGTTCCTGAGAGCGTCAGCCTCGAACAACGTCCTTCCTCAACGGAACTCCGAAATGTGATAGAAGAAGCTGTTGAAACTGCATTACGCAAGTATCAGCTTTCTGGTTCTGCAGTTCAGACTCCTGAACCGCAAGTTTTGGTCCAAGACGTTGTGGCAAGGAAACCTTCTAAGGCACATAAATCCGTGCCTTCTCCATTGCCAAGACAGCCAAAGCCTCTTGAACGTCCCATGGGCAAGCAGATGCCAGAACCGGATAGACCGGCGGCTTCCGATGGAAATATGGATGTGCTGCTATCTATGGCGGACGCTTTCTATTAGGTATTTACGAAATTTGGTGGTTTGAATAAAATCACTTGATTTTGTATGTATCACAGGCATTTGGATGTTTGTTGCGCCTGTCGATTTTCCCAGTTGATAGCTCCGCAAGAGTGATATTGCCTCGTGCAATGCCACTCGTAGCAAACACCCAGCCAAGGGAAACACAACCTCCTGCTTCGGCAGGGGAGACTTATCGTAAAGAAGGTGACGTATATGTCCACTGTATATGTGCTTAACAAAGACGGTAAGCCTTTGATGCCTACGACTCGCTGTGGACATGTACGCCATCTGCTTAAAGAGCAGAAAGCACGAGTCGTAGCATCAAAACCGTTTAC
>ERZ857745.3823-NODE-3823-length-13867-cov-3.780264_pt1 | contig 13867 bp, 4 predicted proteins | sample MGYA00519699_ERZ857745 | MGnify/ENA primary metagenome ERZ857745 (study PRJEB31778, sample SAMEA3449357) | human gut metagenome | biome: human gut; feature: human-associated habitat; material: faeces | place: United Kingdom | collected 2010/2012 ...
AGCACACCAATGCCGCTGAACAGCAGGGTGCCGAAACCACCGGTGGTGGGCAGGTCAAAGCCCTTGCGGTTGATGACGGTAACCGTGATTGTAGCAGTGTCAGTAACGTCATTTTCCTTATCATCGGTAAACTTCGTTGTTTTCTGATCCCAATCATGCTTTGTCAAAACGCCATTTTTGTACTCAAAGGTTTCATTCCAAGTCGTCTTTTCGCTGATGTTCAGCGTAACCTTGACAGGACCCTTCAACAAGTTATAATGTTCAGCGGTCTTTTTCTCAACCAGATAGTAATCACCATTGGCCAAACCGTCCTGGTAAATATCACCATCACCATTTGTTACCAATGTATCATTGTTTACTTTAACCCATACATTTCCTTCATCAGCATCGGGTAATCCATATGCTTTCACTTCTTCTGCCTTCAAAGCCTTATTCCCAGCGTCCGCTTGCGGAACCTGCTTATACAGATCAAACTCTACGTTAGGCAGATTTTTTTTATCATCGCCGTCTTTATGCACATGAATTTTAAAGCTATAAACAACGGTATCGTCATGAATCTCGCTGTTAGAGCCGTCATCCGGCAGACCATCGACATTAATCTTATTGGTATACTTCAACTTTGCAGTATTGTGATTACCATCTTTCGGCGTGCTAGCAGCAGCCGTCATTTCGGCAGTATAAGAAATCACAATATTCTTCCCTGCATAATTTTCCATAGCAGCAGGGGTAAATGTAATCTTAAAGCCATTTGCAGGAACATCTTCACCCGTGGCAGTAATCGTATATACCGCTTCATCCACAGCACTGCCATCGCAGGTCAATGTAGCATTCTCATCATACTTCAAGTTGTTAGGCGTATCCGTTACTTCAAAGGTGCTAAGCTTCGTAATGTTCTTAGGAACACTTACCGTAATCGTATACGGAACATGGTCGCCTACGCTGTAATCTGTATCTTCTGTTGCGTTATTGTCTTTATCAATTACTTTCTTTTCCAAATCCGGCTTTTCATTGATAACTTCAATGGTAACATTTGCTTCCGTTTTGTTACCATACGTAATCTTGCCCTCGCTGTCAACTACAAACACAATCGGAGTCTTATCAAGAATATAACCAGTATCTGGATCATAGCTCTGTTCGATAAAACGGTAGGTACCCTGAGACAGACCGCTTACAGTAATCTTGCCATCAGTCGTCTTTAACGTTCCAAGATCTTCATCCGTTTGCTCATTTTTGGTTACTTCTTCCCATGTTTCGGGATCATCTTTTACCTTCTTTTCAAGCTTGTATGTAACGCCATTCAGATTCTCTGGAGTTCCACCGCCCACGCGGCCTTTTTTCTCCAAGGTCACTTTGCCGTAGGTCGTTGCATTTTTAGGGAATACATACACATCGTACATCCACTCTGCCTTATTGGTTGGATTTGCCATAGGAAGCGATACCAGGAACGGTTCAACCGGGGTCGTTACCTTAGCGGGGGTTTCAGTTTCGATAATAACATACAAGCCAACCGGCAGGCCCGTCTCGCCATCGCCAAACTTTACAATGCCATTCTTGCCCGTCTTACCAGAGTCGTGTGGCTTATTAGCATAAGCAGCACGAATCTGACCATTCTCAACATAAGTGTTGATGTCTACCTTCTCTGTGCTCTTACCATTATAGTACTCGACCAGTTCATCCGCAGTCTTTACCTGATAATAGGTAAAGGTTGCACCTTCCAAGTCTTTTGCATCTGTGGGCACATTGCTCTCGTCTCCTGCTACACCTGTGCCAACTTTATCCTCGCTACCATTATATTCATACTTATGAATCGTGATGGTACCCTTTGCATCTTTATCAATAGCGCTAGCCAGGGGAGCTGTGTTTGTAGTCTCACCTGTTACATCATCTGCCATTGCTGGCATGGCGCACAGGCTGAGGGCCAAGGCGGCGCTCAACAGGCCTGTGAGAAAACGTTTTGCTTTTTTCATTTCAGTACCTCTTCTCTTAAAAAAATCATCATCGGATGGGCGGCGGGGCCGCCCGGCTTAAGGGTTCTGCATCAGCACGGCGTGCAGTGCGGGGCGCTGCAGCGGGGAAACGCTGCCGCGCCGCCCGCACTGTGCCGTGAAGAAAAAAGGAGGAAAAACTGGGCCGCTTGCCCACTTGGCTTAAGGTGCATCTGAAAACAAAGGAAATAACGGATATTTCGCAGCCACAAGCAGGATGTAAGGCAAAGAGCCGCCGGAATCCTTTCCGGACCCCAAGGCTTCTTAACACAAAATCCGGCTGCGCTTATAGAAACAGGCGATATTTTCCGCTTTTCAGTTATACACCCCGGCTTATGGCTGCGCCCTGCCGTAAACGGGCGCGCACGGGCGGGCAGGCCCTGCATCCTGGGGGTTGCTGGGTTTCCGGGGGATGGTTAATGTCGCCGGCCCCCTTTCCTGTTGTAGCGGAATGTGAATATCAACAGCCCTGCCACCGCCAGCGGCATGCCGATCAGCAGCCACAGGCTTGGCGCGTCTGCACCCGTGTGGGGCAGCTCAGGCGTTTTACGGTTCAGAACGGTAAAGGTAACTGTGTAGCCGCTGGCTGCATCGCCCGTTGCTTTTTGGGCGGGACCATCGTCTATCTTGTACTTGCCGTCTTGGGTAAATTCGATATCAATCGACTTGGACAACAGGTTGTACCCCTCATGTGCCTTGGTTTCCGTCAGCCGGTATCTGCCGGGTTCCAGATCCTTGAACGGGTTATTTTTAATCTCGCCGTCCGTTCCGGTTGTACCGGTCAAATAATGTAGGTTGTCGTTGTTGTTGAATGTATAGGAAGTATCTACTTCCCACTGCGTTCCTCCAGTTTTTGCTTGCTTCAGCTTTTCCAGCTTGAACTCAACATCTTTCAAGAATACTTCTTCGCCCGCATTATTGGGTTCCGCGTCCTTCTTGATGATATCCAGTGCAAACTTCGGGTTCTGCAGCGTGTTGGTCAGCACAATCTTGCCGCTGCCGCCGGTGATGGTTCCATCGGGGGTTACTGTGGCTGGCGTTGTAGTTGCGCCGGTTTCGCTGTTCGTTTCGCTGTTTGCTGTGGCTGTATTGTCTGTTGAGCTGCCCGCGCTGTTCGTTTCGCTGTTTGCTGTTGCTTCAGCTTCAGCCGTTACAACATACGTATTGCCGTTAATCGTAATGGTTTCGTTCGGCTTTACCGCGGTAAAGTTGCCAGCCTTATCCACCGTACCTTCCACAATGCGGTAAATATAGTTGTTTTCCGCGTTGTCGCCAACCGGGTACTGATCCAGGTTGTTAAAGATACACTTCCAGCCGTAATCATCGCGGTTAATGGTAACATAGTTTTGCGTGCTGTCAGCCGGGTACCTTACCGGTGTCCAGTTTTTTTCACTTGCCAGGCGGCGCTGGAGCTGGATGTAGATTGTATCCGGCGGGTTCTTTGTACTAAGATCCGTACCATTTGCATCTTTCCAGAGCTTATTGAACTCAATGTTGATCAGTTTGCGCGTGGTGTTGGTAAAGACTGCGGTAACTTCCAGATCGTTCGGATCGTTCGGATTTTTGCTCGCCACAATCTCGCCTTCCACCATGGTGTTGTCGATCACATGGGCGTATTGACCATCCGGAACGGTTACGCTTTGCAGTCTGGAATCATCGGTTTTGACTTCCTCGATGGTATAGCGGGTGCCAACGGGGATGCCGGTGATGGTTCCGGTGTGTTCTGAGTTGTTCTCATCGCTCATGTTGATCTCAACATACTTTATGATGGGCTCTTTTTCCAGACCCTCACCGCCAACATCATTAAAGGTAACTTTGAAGGTGTAGGTGCCTTTAATGGTATCTTTCTCACCGTCTGCGGCCTGCTTTTTGATTTTCAGCCCGCCGGTTTTGACGGTGTTGACGTATTTTACCTTTAGCTTTGTCAGCGTGGAGCTATTTTCGTCCGGGTCCTTATAGGAGCGGAAGACGATGGTGTCGGCGGAGGGTTTGTTTCCGGTATAGCTATTACCCGTTTGATCATCATTCGGTCTTATTTTTTCCGTTCGGCCATCATTGGGGCTGCTTCCCTCCTGCTTGTCCAGCGACTTGTTCGTGTCGGTAACTGTCACGGATTCGCTATCGCCCTTCATCGAAGTAACCTTCTGCCCGTTCTCGTACACCGTCCATGTGGTGTCGTACAGGCTTTGGTTCAGTTCCTCTTTGAGCGAAATGTAGCTGCCGCGGCGGAACTGGTCGCTGAAGGTAACGGTTTCTCCATCTTCCAGAACAAAGCGTCCGTCATCGTCCACCAACTGGGTGTCGTTGTCCTTGGTGGAGGTGTACTGTGCGTTTATGGCGTTTTCCAAATGACCGCTTTCGGCGGAGCCGTAATCCGGGATGTCCTCCTGATCGGTTGTAAAGCCGGTCATCTTACTTGGCACCGCTTTGGGAATGAAGGTAAAGTCCCTGAAATAGATGTTGCGGTTATAGTTATCGCCCACGCGGATGGTTGTAACGTTGCCGCTAAATTTGTCCTGCTCTTTCATCTTGTGCAGGTCCAGCTTTACGGTGACCCATTGGTCTGTCGTCACTTCGACCGAGCCATACGTTGCGCCGTTAATGCCTGTTGTGCCAAGGCTGCCTTTTTGGACGCCTTTTTCATCCAGCAGTTCCAGATACAGGTTGTTGAGGGAAAGGTCACCTCCATGATCCTTTGGATCAACGTAAACCTGGAACGTAAGGAAGCGCATGTCTTTGATATTGATGGGGTTTTCCAGCGTCAGGATGCCATAACGTTTCTTACGCCAGTAACTGACGGGTTCCGTATCCGTATAGCGTGCGTACCAGTGAAGGACCTGTTCGGTATTTTGCCCGGTATCTGGCTTGGAATCTGGCCAGGGGTTTGTTTCCCGCCTGAAAATGTAGTCATATTCGTTTCCTGGGGTTGCGGCGGCAATGTTGCTCTCATTCAAATTCACCTTTTGGGACTGAGTTCCGCTTTCATTCGGGCCAACGGCATCTGTTTTTCCATAATGGGTTGCCTGGTTCTGGATGGTGAAGTTGAAGATTTTCTGGTTTTTAAAGCAGTTTTTGAAGTCATCATCAGTAACGTTGGTCAGATCGACTTCTTTTTGAACCTGCAGCTCGTTATTATCCGGGAAGTTGAACGCCACCGCCATGTTGGACTCCCACATACCGCGTTCCATGTAGTACATGGTAAGGGTGTGCTTGCCGGTGGAAAGATTAGGGATGGAGACACTTGCGTTTTTATAATACTTTTCGGTTGTTCCTAAGTAAGTAATGCTTGTCTCCGTTTCATGCTTGTTTTCATCACAATCTTCAGCGCCATAATTATCTGTCTTGCTGTTCTTGACCCGGCTGACATAGGAAGTTACGGTGTTTTTCTTATTATCGCGCTGGTCAAATTCCAACACACCAGAAACTCTGGCATGAGCACCGCCAATATCCAGGACAAGCTGATTGTCAATGAAAACCCACACATCATCATCACCAGAGAAGTAAAAACGAATTGGAATTTCATTATTGTAGTCGTCCTTAACTGTTCCGGTACTGGTTAGGGTAAACGGAATTTCAAGTTTTGCACCGTAACCGTAATTGTACCTGACTGCGCTCTTACTGGTTGTGGTTTCATTGAACGGGAAAAAGCCGTATGGCGTTGAAACTTTATTTGGATCACTTGCACTGTCCACGTTGTGGGACGCCTCGCTCAGATATTCAGCGGTTGTCTCTCCCGTGCTATCATTACCAAGGTACAACTGATCGCTATTTGTATCTTTGCGCAGATATAGAGAAGTTTTGCTACTGTCAAACCACCAGTATTTAACACCTTTGCCTTTTTGATCTGATTCTACAAAAACTTCTTTTTGGGTAAACGGAAACTCAACATTGTGGTAAACTTCGCCAAGTTTTGCATTTTTGCTGTTTTTGCTGGTCAGGAACTCTTCATTGAAATGCGGTTCTTTCAGGGTCGTTCCATTCATCACGATGTCGCCATCGCTGTCCCTTTTGTCTGCCACAATGCCCTGAAAAGCGTAGGAATTTTTCTCGTTTTTACCTCCTATATCAAAGTTCGAGTTATTGGCTGCGATAAAGATATTGTAAGAACTCCATCCGTACAAATTCAATGTACTTGCAATATCCGCAAATTTTGGAGCCCAATCACTTGGCTGGAAATGGCCTGTATAAATGGGATATATAATGGACTTTCCGGTATTTTTATTTACATAACTCTGATAGTAGTCGCTGATTGCCTGATCGAACTGGCGGAAGGGTACCCAGTGGCGCTGATTAACCTCATTATCATTATCGTAGTTATCACGGTTATTGCCGTTCAACTCGTAATCTGTATAATAGTCATACAGCGTACTGGTAACATATTTTGTGTTTGCTTCTTCCGTAAAAGGAGCGGATTCAATATCTACTACTTTAGTTTTAGTAGTGTCAGTAGTGTCAGTATTTTTCCACGTTTCGGCATCACGCAGGGTACCTTTTGGAGCCCAGTAGCCGCCACGAGTGGTACCTTTATATACTGCATCGTCATTCGTATCCGCATAGAAGCAATTTTTGTCATCTGTGGGAATCTCCAGCCACTCTGTACTTACTCCATTTCCTTTTGTCGCATTGTCATCGTTAATTTCTTCACCGGAAAAGATGATTGAACGATATCCTTGGGGAATGTCAATATAATAAAGGTTTTCGTTTGTACCATCTTTTACCAGCGTACCACTTTCGGATTTTACGTCGTCTCCTTTTATTCGATAATAAATGGTCTCTTTATTATTATTATTGGCTTTGGGGATTGAAAAGTCGCCGGTATCTCCATTCAATGCCATCTTGGAAAAAGTAGCATCGTAATAGATGCGGGTGGCACCGGGACGCCCCCATGTTGCATCATTAATACCATTGTACATGTAGCAATAGCATTGACCTTCGGAATACTGGAAGCGTTTCTGGTTTTCTTCTTTTACTTCCTCATTATAAAAATTGTAGTATTCACTTATTTCTGTATTCTCATCGCCCTTGGTAAAGCGAACAAAAGAGCAAAAAGCGTCAGGAATCTTAAATTTTGCTGTGAAATTAGGTTGGATATCATTTAAGGATATTGGCTGCTCACCGACCTGGACAAGCACTCCTTTATCATCCGGTTCATAAAACCAGGCTTTGACGTTCGTTAGTGTTTCACTGGTTTTATTTTCAAAGGCCATCTCTTTGTTAGCGAAATGCTTATGGCCAACCGTATAGTCCTTCCACTTCGTTCGATCCCAGCTATTCCCCTGATTTCCGTTCCCATTATTTCCGTCATAGTAGTTGCCGCCGATATAATGATCCTTATCATCTGGATTGAACGTCATCCACGGTGGACTCTGTTGTCCTACTTCAGCAATTACTATTTTGTGTGCAGGATTTTCGTCATTAATTGAATCTCCCTTATATCCGCAAAATTCAAGTCCATTCAACCCTCCGTTTTTATAGTGATCGGCCTTTTTCAGAACCGCAGAATAAATTTTTCTTTGATCCTTCGTTTCGCTAACTTCCTGCATCTCAAGATAATAAAAGTGATCTCTTTTTGGATCTTGTCCATCAGCGGCATGTATTTTTACCACTGTACAATCGCTCCAACCACTTGGCACTGCAAAATAGAGCGTGTAAGTTTCCGTATTCCCCCCCTCACTAACTGCCTGCACGTTATTCACGCTTTTTGCGGCGTACATCTTCTGCGGCTGTTCGGTCGGTTCCGGGGTGGCGGTGGGGGTCACGGTCGGCACAGGGGTGGCCGTTGCGGTGGCTGCCGGTTCCGGGGTCGGGGTGGGTTCTGCCGTTGGCTCCGGCGTTTCGGTCGGGGCGGGCTGCTCCGGCTCGGCGCTTTGTTCCGGTTCCGGGGTGGCGGCATCCGGCACCGGGGTGGCGGCGTTCTGCTCCGGCGGAACGGTATCCTCCCCGGAGGCCGTTCCCTGCTCATCCTCCAGCAGCTCTACTTCGTCAGGTGCGTCGGGCAGAAGATCCACCTCGGCGTATACAGGCAGGGCCATTGCCATAACCAGGCAAGCGGTGATAAGCAGCGCTGTCAGCCGGCGCGCCCAACCTGTTGTGTTGTTTCCTGTTCTATTCAATCTGCTCACCCGTCTTTCGCGCTGGCTTGATGGAAGCACATTGTTCCACAGGGGATCCCTGTGAAACAGTAAAAGAAGCCAGCTTCTTTTACTTGCGCAACCGTTGCCATGTTGTTTTCAAAAAAAACCGCATCGAGTCTTCTCATTGCGCATTTACTTTTTATTTTCTTAATATAGCACCTTTACACCAGAAAGACAATACAATCCACGCAAATTCCTGTGTTTCAGCACTTTTACTGATTGCGCTTTCCTCCAATTATACAATGTATTCAAAGCCTTTGTATAATTTACTCCTAATTTTCTTTTTGGCAGCGGTCCCTTTTATATACTTTGACCGCGCGTTTATGATCCTCTGCGCACACAGAGCGCAACTTTGCGGCAAAATTCGCCTTTTTTGTTGCATTTTCCTGTTTTTGCGCAATTATTTGTTTCGCATGCGCCTGTTTGCGGCGGGGCCTGGCGGCTGGGTGGGCGCCTTGTGGGAGGGATGGCAGGTTTGCGGCGCACGGTTCCCGTTTTTTTGCGGCGCGATGGGTACACCGCGCCCCTGCAAACGGTTTGCGGTGTTTGCGGCGGCGGGTGCGGGTTTGGTGGATTGCACGCCCGCCAACGGGACGCCGTTCTCCCTTTACAACGGGGTGCGGGTTTGCTGCAGATATGCCATCCGCTTTTTTGTCCCCCCTGCCCCGCCCCTGATTCCCGGTTCCCCCTTGCCGATCTCTATTTGCGCCAGCTCCTGAGGTGCATCTGAGAGCAACAAAAATAGCGGATCTTTCGCAAGCACAAAATCCGGCTGCGTTTGCTGAAACAGACGAGCTTTTTGACGTTTCAGACAGGACTAAGGTGTATCTGAAAAGTCGAAAATTTAGTCTATTTCTACAAACACAGCGGGATTTTGCGAAATATCCGTTATTTTCTTTGTTTTCAGATACACCTTAGCTTATGTGATTTATGCGATACCCATTAAAGTCTTTCGCCAAGGCCTTTTTCAAAAAGGCCGGAAAACTCCCGTAAGGAATCACTCCAGTTCGAAATCCCCCGGCAGCAGCAGGTCCAGCGCGGCATCAGCATCCGCGACCAGGCGCTTGGACTGGTTCAGGATGGCTTTTTCCAGCGTGTTACGGGCCATGCGTCCGTTGCCATTTTCGGCGGCGTTCTCTGACTGGCGGCGGTCGAAGAATGCCACCAACGGCATCGCACAGGCATCGTCCAGGCGGTACCCCTTGCTTTTGGCAATGCTCTGGGTGATCGCCAAAAGCTCAGCGCCTGTGTAATCCGGGAATTCAATCTGGTTCGGGAAGCGGCTGGCCAGGCCGGAGTTCGCCGTCAGGAACAGCGCCATCTCCTTGCTGTACCCGGCCAGGATCACCACCAGATCATCGCGGTGGTCCTCAATACCCTTTACCAGGGTGTCAATGGCTTCCAGCCCAAAGCTGTCCTCGCCGCCGCGGTACAGGCTGTATGCTTCATCAATGAACAGCACGCCGCCCAAAGCGCTCTGGATCACCTGGTTGGTCAGCGGGGCCGTGTGGCCGACATAGCGGCCCACCAGGTCGGCACGGGTCACTTCCACCAGCTGGCCGCCGCGCAGTGCGCCGATGGTTTTCAGATACTTGGCCAGAATGCGGGCAATCGTGGTTTTGCCGGTGCCGGGGTTGCCGGTAAAAATCATGTGCATGTTCACATCGGCAACTTTCAGGCCCTGGGCCTTGCGCTTTTGCTGGGCCTGCACGTTCTGGGCAATGCCGCGCACAAAATCCTTTACTTCGTCAAGGCCCACAATGGCATCTAGCTCCGCTTCCACGGCATCCACATCGCCGCGGTACTGGCGGGGCAGCAGGGCCAGCAGGTCAAACGGTTCACCGCTGCCAATGGCGGCCATCAGGCGGCTGCCGCCCACCGTCAATTTGGCGGGCGTTCCGGCGGTAGGAATGTCGTCTGCATCCAGAACGTACTCTGCAAAGGCGCGGTAGATGCTGTCGACATAATCGCGCATGGCGGTCATGCCGCTGGTTTTGCCGTACTGCGCGGCAACTAGGTCCCGCACATCGCTGCCCATGGCAAGCACAAGGCCGCACTGCGCCTTGACCCGCTGGGCCAGGTGGTTCAGCTCCCGCGCGGCAATGGCGGCCAGGCTTTCGGGGGTGAACGCCTGGGTGCGGCAGATGTCCCCCTCCAGCGCGTCCACGAACCGCGCGCCGAACTTGTCCGCCAGGGCGGTTTCGTCCCGGTTGGAGAAAAATACAAAATACTTGCCGGCAGCCTGCAATTCGCCGATCGCGCCGGGGGCCAGGGCGGTGCCCACATCCACCAGAATGCCGCGCTGCAATACATAGCGGCTGGTCAGCGGCAGAGTGCCGTCAATGGCCAGCGTTGCCAGCATGTTCAGGTAATTGGATGCACAGCTTTCGTAATGGTCAAAGGCCAGAACCTCGGCGTCAGACTGCAAGGCGGCATACAGGTCCTGCAAAAACAGCTTTTCCTGTGCGGGGCCGGGGTACAGGGCCAGATCCATCGTTTCAATCAGGGCGCTGTGCAAAAGTCCGCGGCCTGCCATCTCGTCCACAATGCAGGTCAGGGCATAGTGCCGCCCGGTACCGGTGGGGCCGCACAGCAGCATGCTGCCGCGGGCATGGGCGGTATCGGCGGTGCCCATCACAAAGGGGCGGCGGAACGCCTTGACCACCTGCCCCACAAAGGCATCCTGCCCCAGCACCTGCTGGCGCACCCGGTCGGCCAGGCCATTAAAGTTTTCCGGGCCGGCTTTTACCGGTTCTGCTGCGGGGGCAGGCTGTGCGGTTTTGCCGCCCAGCAGGCCGTCCTGGCGCAGGCTTTGGGTCAGCTCGCTGCTCATGCGGCGCACACTGTCCGCGGTGGCGGCGCCGGCGCGCTGCACGGCGTTCAGGGCGTCCGCGGCAGATTTCTGGCGTTTTTGGCTTTCGGCCAAAGCGTCCAGCTGGGCCTGCATGGCGTTCAGGCTGTTTTGCGCGGCATCGCGATCCTGTTTGGTAGCGCTGTGGCGGCCTGTACCGGTCACACTGCGCACCCAGGCATCGTATTGATCTTCCAGGCTCATGGCTTTGCCCTCCGTTATATCAGTCGGCTTTTTTCACGGTAATTTTATAAAAGTTTTTGGTACTGCACCCGGCGCGGCCGCCGCCCGCACACGCGCAGGCGCATGCACAGCTGGAAACACAGGCACAGGCACACGCACAGCTGGAATGGTTTGAGTGATCCGAACCGCCGCTGCGCCGCCCGGCACCACCGCCGCGGGTCTTTCCGCCCCCGGCCTTGAAGTTTGCGGGTGGGGGAACGCGATGGTAGCCTTCTGGCGGGGGCAGATTACGGGCAACATGGATATGGGTGTGCCCGTTGGAATACCAGTACCAGTCGTCGGGATCATCCTCGCCAAAACCACCGTTCCAGATCCCGTTTGTGCGGGAAACGGAAACCGTGATCAGAGCAATCACGATAATGACCAGAAGGAGCACGAAGAAGAAAACCAGTACCTGGTCACTGTCGTCATAATACATTTCGCTGTCCGTTGCGGCAGCATCGGGGGAGTAGTTTTGTGCTGTATGGGCGGGAACGCTGACATGCACCGTGGCGCTTTCGCCATGGTCCAGCGGGCCAAAGTTCCACACAAGATAGTTGCCGTCCTGGCTGTCGTTATCGGCCTGGATACCGTCCAGCGCCACCCAGCGGATGGTCAGCTCATCCACACACAAATCATCGAACCAGCCGGGGGTAAAGCTGTAGTCGGCGTTGCCGTCCTCGTTCAGCAAAAACAGATGGGACTGGTGTACCTGGAACGCAAAGTGTACGCTGCTCTGTGCGCCGATGGTGGCGGCAATATCCGGCGGGAAGTAGGCGTTGATAAAATCAACCTTGGCAAAGGAACCGCCGTCATCCACGGAACTTACGTTAAGAACTGTATCCGGCGTCAGGTTGACCAGGCTGTCGTTGTGGCTGTTGGGCAGGCCGATGCGCACCCAGGTCAGCGGTTCATCCAGGCTGCCGCCGATCACGTTCCAGTCCAGCTCATAGGTGATATCGGCGGAGCCATCGGCGCGGGTGTCCACTGTTACGGTATAGTGGGTGATCTCATCCATGTCGCCGTCATCCGCATGGGCAGGCAGGGCGGCGGCAACAAACAGCAGCAGAACGGCCAGCATAGCCCACAGCTGCGCGGCAAAGCGTAAAACGGATTGTTTCATCACAAACCTCCCTGTGCGGGAACGGTTGTGCCAAGCTGGCAGATGTGTTCCATTTTCGCACTTTCTTCCCGCACACAGCGGCAGGCGGGGGCATTCCAGATCTTGTGCCAGGGGTCATGCAGGATGTTGCCCAGGCCAGCGCCCTCCCGCAGCCAGCTCTGGCAGGGCAGAACGGTGCCGTCCGGCGCAACGGCCATGTTGGAAAGGCAGGCCCCGCAGCTGGGCACCTGGGTAAAGCCAAGGTCCAACAGTACCGCGTCCGGCAGCCAGCCGGGGCTGGTAAAGTTGATCTCCATGTGGTTTTGTTCAGCATAGGCCATCGCGGGGCGCAGCACGGCGGTCAGTGCTTCCGGCGTTAAGCGGGTGGCCTTGCTGGGGTCGGTTTCGGCCCCGCCGGTGGGAATTAGCCCGCTGCAGGTGGCATAGCGCACGCCAAGGGAGTTGGCCAGCGCCAGCGTTGCGGTGTAATCCTGGTTCAGGCTGCACAGCGGGGTGTTGATGCTGACATTCAGCCCCGCCTCCACCGCATTGCGGATGCCGCTGATGGTGTCCGCATAGCCGGGGGCACCCACCAGCGTGTTATGGATAGCTTCATCCGCCGAATATAGGGTGACCTGCACGCTGTCCAGGCTGGCGTCCGCCAGTTCCCGGCAAAGGGCGCTGGTCAGCATGCGGCCGTTGGTGTTCAGCCGGGTAACAAACCACTGTGCGGCATGCACCAGGCTGACCAGGTCATTGCGCATGGTGGGTTCGCCGCCGGTAAAGGTCAGCTGCGGAATGCCCGCCGCGCGGCATTTTTGGATAACAGCCAGCCATTGGTCGGTATCCAGCTCTTTCACCGCGCCAAGGGGCTGGTTGGCGGCGTAACAGTGCAGGCATTTCTGGTTGCAGTGCCAGGCACCGTCCTTTTCCATGGAGCTTACCATCAGGTCCATACGGTGGGGGGCTGCCATATAGCGGGCGTAAGCGCCCAGGTCCATCGGCTGCACATGCACGGGCGGTTCCTGCCCGGCGGTCAGCGCGCGGAAGGAGGTCAGCATGGCATTCAAATCCGCACGGATCTGGTCGGGAGCCGTTTTCGGGTAAACAGCAGCGGCGGTTTCCACAGCCTGGGCGGCAATGCCGGCCCACTGGTCCTCGGTGATCTCCTTGCCCTCAAAAGGCTGCAGGGCGTCCATCAGCCCTGCCAGCAGAATGGCCCAGGAAACGCTGAGCGGCAAAATATCCTGCCCGTTCAAAAGTGCAACAAACGGCACATTGCGCCGTGCTTTTTTGCAAGGGAGCAGGTGAATGCGCAGCACACCGGGGCCCTCCGGGTCCAGGGTGACATGGCGCACAACGCTTAGGTGCTGGTGCAGATAAGAGGACTCTGCACGCGATAAAAACATCATCTAAAACACTCCAAAACAGATTTAGCGGCCAAACACATAAAAGCAGTGCCGCTGCAGTGGTTGACTATTAAATAATTCACCCAAATGTGTTAAAGCAACACTGCATAATTCCCGCCTTACGGCTTAAGCACCGCTTCGGCGGCTGCGGCACGGCATCTGCG
>ERZ857745.3848-NODE-3848-length-13809-cov-4.361277_pt1 | contig 13809 bp, 13 predicted proteins | sample MGYA00519699_ERZ857745 | MGnify/ENA primary metagenome ERZ857745 (study PRJEB31778, sample SAMEA3449357) | human gut metagenome | biome: human gut; feature: human-associated habitat; material: faeces | place: United Kingdom | collected 2010/2012 ...
ACCTCCACCGCGGAGCGGGCGGGATACTGGCCCTCGGTGAAGAACTCGGCATACACCGCGTTCATGGCGGCAAAGTCGCTCATATTCTGCAGGAACACAGTGGTCTTGACCACATTGTCCATGGTGAGACCGGCGGCCTCCAGAATAGCCTTCACGTTGGTCAGCACCTGACGGGTCTGCTCGGTGATGCCGCCGGGCACAAACTCGCCGGTAGCGGGGTCAAAGGGCACCTGGCCGGAGGTGACCAGAAAGCTGCCGCAGTCGATAGCCTGAGAATAGGGGCCGATGGCAGCCGGAGCATTATTGGTAGCGATGATCTTCTTCATGATGTGAGCCTCCTGTAAAATTTGGTGTACGCCGCCGTCCGGCGTGGGCCGGACGTGCCTGCGGATATTACTTATACCACATTTTCAGGCAAATAGCAACTCCCAACGGCAAACCGCCGCCCTCAGCAGTGAACCTCTGTATTTGCAGGATCTCCGCTCCATGGAACATTTCAAGCAGGAACTCGTTGAATATCCAAATCACTGCAACAGCCGCAGGAGCAAGGTAAAGTTAAAGGGCTTGCCGCCTGCATTACACAGACAGCAAGCCCTTTCAGCTGCTTGAACAATTTCTATTAGGAATATTTGTCCAACTTTTTTGGGGTCACTTCCATCGGACAGGGCTGTTTTTTGTATTCTACGCCTCTTACTCGCCCATGGGAGCGCCGCAGTGGGGGCAGAACTTGTCCTCGCTGGCCGCGCCGCACACGGGGCAAACCTTCACGCTGACAGTGTCCTCTTTCTCCGCCGTCTGCTCGGCCGCAGCCTGCTCGTGGGCGTGTTGGACCAGCTCCGGGGGGATGGCCGGGCCGTCCTCGATGGTGGGGAAGACCCCCTTGGCCACGATAAAGACCACCACCGAGATCAGGATCACAGACACATAGTCCGAGACCTGATACAGCGGGTGGACCAGGGTATAGATCACCCACACGATGGCGATGGTATAGATGGGCAGCACGGGCTTCTTTTTATACTTTGCCATGGGCTGTATCGATTCTTTCAAAAAAGCGGTAGACGGTATTGATGAGTGGTATCAGAAAGAACTGGAAGGCCAGGGATATGATGATGCCAAAGAGCTGATTGAGACGTTTACAAAATAATAATAAAAATCCATCCATAACGGGAGGTTTCTGATGAGACTGCTTCCGGGTATGGATGGATTTTTTTATTTGAGTTTTCCAGGAAAACAGGTATACTGGATGGTATCAGAAAACGGGAGATTTGAATCAATGAAACAGAAAAAAGAACGGGAAAAAGAAATCAGCCAATGGCCATGGATTTCCATGCTGCCGTTTGGAATTCTGGCGGGATACTGGGGAAAAAGGGAAGTGCGGATCACGGCAATTTCAGAATATGGCTTTCAGACCCGCCTTGCGGCACCGGCTACGGCGGAGCAGAAAAACGCACCGTGGGAACTGGCATTTTATGATCAGAAAACGGCATTCTACCAGCGGATTCTTCTTCGTGATGCGACTTTTCTGCAGGAAAAAGAGGAAGATTTTAATGTTGTTTATACCTTCGCTACGGAACAGGAAGATTATCGAAATGCGGTACAGCACCTTGCCCTGCAATACAGCCAGTATATCCGCTGGAAAATGGAGGACGATGATGCCGCCCTGGCAGAGCAGATGACAGGATATCCTGCGGAGCAGGATGCGTTTCATCTGGAAAGCCTGGAAGAGCAGAAAAAGGTATGGTTTTCCGGGATCGGGAAGGAAACATTTGTAGCATTGCAAAATGGCTTTGCGGGATCCGGGCAGTCGGTCGAACTGGCACTCGAACTTGATCGGCCGGAATGGTATAAGGCGTATCTTTCGATGGAAAGTGCGGTGTTTTTTGATGCTTATTTTCGGAAGAACCAGATTCCAGATCCGCCGGTTTTCCACCCGGACCGGCTCTATATAGGAAATGCTTTCTGCCCGCATCTGGCGCCACCGGAAGAGGAACTGTTTGCACTGATGGATAAAGCCTGCCGGGAGTCATTTGCAATTACGCTTACTTTTCCATTTTTGCTGGAAGAAAATCTGACGGAAACGCAAGCACGTCTGCAGCATCTTGCCAGATGGTGTGAACAAAAGAACAAAACCATTGAGATTGTCGTAAATGACTGGGGAACGGCCCATCTGGCAGCTCAGCTTCCGGTGTTTTCTCTCTGTCTTGGCGTGCTGCTCAACAAGCGAAAAAAAGATCCACGGATGGCCTATAAGCTGGGGAACCGGACGCTGTTTGAACAAAATAGCGTTCATGCGGCGTTTTACCGGGAATATTTAAAAGAAGAATTTCGGATGGAACGGTATGAATGGGAGAGCTGCGGCGATACTAGTACAAGGAAGTTTCCAGAAGGGAAAAACAGTCTTCGTCTTCCGTTTTATCAGACCAATACCTCGCAGTATTGCCCTCTGTATGCAGCGTGCACCGAAGGAAGCCGCGGAGCCCAGGTGCCGATACGCGAGTGCCCAAAGTTTTGTGAAAGGCAGGCGTTTTTGTATCCGGAGCATTTGCGGATGGTGGGGCGGTATAATTCATTGTTCGGGGTGGATTTGACGGTGTTAAAGAGAACTGGGGCGATGCTGGAGCTACGGGGCGTGGATCGGGTGGTTGTGAATTTGCTATAGTTAATTGGGCTTTTTGAATAAAAAAACTTGATTTTGAGAAAAGGACAGTACAATTAGGAATATGATATACCATCTATTAGAAATATTGTTGAAGCTATTATCTCAGAAATGTGGTAAAATAAACGGGTATTGATTATCGAAATCTTTGCTTGTGATTAATGTTGTATTATTTTTGGCATTAGTATGATAGAGTCACAGTTTTTGACATTTACGATAAATAATGATGATTACAGAGGATGGCATGTACGATGGTAGATTTGTTTAATGAGAATACTCTTTTTGTGTTTTTCTTTGCAATGGTTGCTATTTATAATTATTCTGCTTTAAAAGAATATCAGCGAATGGCGATTATCTATATTAGTGTTTATGCATTAGCTGCCTTGGATATTATAAGCATAAAATTGGGATTGCTTTTCTTAATAGTGGCCTTGTTTTGCTTTTTTGAAATTTTTACAACAGATGAAATGAAATTTAAAATTTTGGTAAATCCAATATATAAAATTTTAGATTTTATGTATATAGCAATTTTTCAATATTCTTTTCTTGGCATTTGCTTAGCACTTGTGATGTTAAAAGTAAAATTACCGGAAGCTTTGAATACACAAAATTTTATTTTTAGAGTATTGTCATGGCTATTTATGGTATGGACATTAACGGCTATCCTACAACAGAAATATGTTATACATACGTTTGGTGAAATGTATAAAGTGTTTTCACAGTTTCCAATTAATAAGGTTTTATTCAATAAAAAATTAGATGATGCTGGAAATATATTGGTTTCTATCGAAGATAAAAGATATTTTCAACGGCAGGCATATTCTTTCTTTTCAATAAAATATATTTTTGCGTTATTAAAGGATAAAATAAGTTCGCAGCACGGGAGCCCCAAAATTATCATTCTCTTTGAAAGTGGAAGGCATTTTGTGAAAAATGTTTTTGCTGAGTCGAGAGGGTATTCAACAATTCCGATGCAGTTGATTCGTTCTTTGGGTATTAAACGCGGATACAATTATAAATATAGAAGAAAAGTTTTTGAAATTTTATATTCTCGAATGTTTTTCAAAGGTATCGAAAAGATGCTGAATGAAGATAAAGTAGGACAGAGAAGGCATTTTAAAACATATTTACTGTATATATATTTTCATACGGTAAATACATTCCTTGGAGATGCTACGTTTAGCAAATTTTTAAATGCTTTTGATATGAAATACCGTAGTAAAAATGACAAAGACATATATGATTGTTCTAATGAAGGTATATTTATTGCCTGTATGGGGTTGAGTAAGAGAGCAGATTATATCAATCAGGACAATGTTGAGTATTATCTGCAATCTATCGACAATGTTGATTTAAACGCGGATATCATTTGCGATATGGTTGAGAAAATGATGGATAAGCCGTATGATGGAAATTACCTAAAATAGAACTTGATGATACATTTTATACAGCTGGATTTTTGATGTAAAAAATGTAATACGTCTGCAAAGAGAGGAGATCAAGAAAATGGGAAAAGAATTATTCGACAATATTCCCAGCAAGGTATCTGATTTGTTGTCTGATGTAAAGAATGGACGGATCGGTCTGCCGGACCTTCAGCGTCCTTTTGTCTGGAAAGATAATAAGGTTCGTGAACTGCTGGATTCCATGATGAAAGGCTATCCAATCGGATATATCATGCTGTGGTCATCTCCGGATGACTATGAAAATACGGGACATATTGGCAAGAATGAAAAAGTTTATAAACGCCCGGATGACCTTGTTATCGATGGACAGCAGCGTTTGACTGCATTACTTGCAGCAATGTATGGCGTGACCATCAAAGATCAGAATTATGAGGAAAGAAAAATCAAAATCTCCTTCAATCCTCTAACGTGCGAATTTGCCGTCTGGACACAGGCGTATGAACGCAATCCAGAATGGATCAGCGAGATTTGCAGCGTGTTTGCGGCGGACCAGGAGCACACTATTTCAAGATTCCGAAAGTCTTTTATCCGATCGGTAAATGAAAGCCGGGAGAAAAACGGGGAAGAGCTGCTTACGGAAGAGGAAGAAGATGTCATTGAAGAAAACATCAATAACCTTTTGAATCTTGGAATTTATTCTCTGCCAACCCTGAAAATCAGTTCAAAAGCGGATGAAGAAGATGTTGCCGAGATTTTTGTCCGTGTAAACTCCGGCGGTCAGAATCTTACGGAAAAAAATTTTATTGAAACTCTGATTGCTGTCTATGATAATGATGTCCATGCGAAGATTAACCGGTTTTGTGCGGAATCAAGAGTACCGGCAAATGGAACCGCGTTTAATCAGATTCTTCAGGTTGACCCTTCTCATCTGATTCGAATGTCTGTTGGCGTAGGATTTCGGAGAGCGCGTTTGCGATACGCGTATCTGCTGCTCCGCGGAAAGAATTTAAAAACCGGTGAAATTACGCAGGATGTGCGTGAAGAGAATCTGAGAATTTTCAAAGAATCTTTAGACATGGTAACCAATCTCAATAACTGGCATGCCTTCATGAATCTTTTTGCTTCTGCAGGCTATTTGAAAGGCAGCCTGGTGGCATCATCCAATGCGGTAGTTTTCAGCTATGTTTTATATCTGATCGGAAAATATGAGTATAAAGTATCGTCTGTTGAACTTCAGAAAATTATTCGCAAATGGATTTTTATGTCTACGATTACTGGATTTTATACGGGATCTACAGAATCAGAGGTTGAAAAACAGTTTGCTGATTTGCGAGATGTCCATCATGCAGATGAATTCGTATCATATCTGAATTCTGTTATCGGCAACCGATTTACGGATGACTACTTTGTTTATTCGCTGCCAGCCGAGTTGAACAGTTCTTCGGCCAATTCACCGGCCTGGTACGGATATATTGCGGCAGTCAATGTACTGGGAACACCTATGCTGTTCAGCACAGCACCTCTGTCACAATACTTTGTATTAGGAGCAAATGGAGACAAAAATTCCGTGGACAAGCATCATATCTTTCCGAAACATTATCTTGAAAAGATCGGGTACGATAATGACCGTGACAGAAACCAGATTGCGAACTTTACATACTTGGACTATACAACAAACATTGATATTTCCGATGAAGCTCCGGCGGAGTATGTCAGCCGGTATCGAGAGAAATTAGGAGAAGAAGGATACCGGCTTGCCTGTGCTCAGAATGCATTACCTGAGAATTTTGAGCAGTTACCGTATCCTGAATTCCTGAAGCAGAGAAGATTATTGATGGCGCAGATCGTCAAAAAGGCATATAACGAACTTGACAAGTAAGTATCTATAAAATGTCTGAAGAAGTGTTTTCGGTTTAAAAAAGAGAAAACAGTTTTGCACAGCACATGCTTTACATTTTCTATCAAGGAGATCATCACAATATGGAAAACCAAACAATCGCTTATTACAACCAAAACGCAGCTTCTTTCATACAAGGCACTGTTTCTGTAGATTTCCAGACGACGCAGGATAAATTTTTAAACGCTTTGCCGGGAAAGAGAGTGCTGGATTTCGGGTGTGGTTCCGGAAGAGACACGAAGTATTTTCTGGGAAACGGTCTTGCTGTTACGGCGATGGACGGTTCAGAAGAACTGTGCAAATACGCCAGTGCCTATACCGGTATTCCGGTAAAAAACATGATATTTCAGGATTTGGATGAGATGAATCAATATGACGGCATCTGGGCGTGTTCATCGATTCTGCATTTACCGAAAAAAGAATTAAAAATGGTATTCCATAAGATGGTAACAGCGTTGGACACTAATGGGATTATTTATACCTCCTTTAAATATGGAACGTTTGAAGGCGAAAGAAGCGGCCGTTTTTTTACGGATTTCACACCGGATACTTTTTCTGATTTTATCAAGGATGTGGAGCAGATCCGAATACAAGAAGAGTGGATTACGGATGATGTAAGACCGGGAAGGGAGAGGGAAAAGTGGCTGAATCTGATATTGAAAAAGACAGGTTTCTAGCAGAACACGCAGATTTTAGATTTCGGGAACAGGTGTGTTATCCAAATGGTGGAATTTCCCGGTTTTATGATAATGGGATAGATATGGTTGTTATTGATGATGGTATCTGCTCTCATGAGCCAAAAGAGCCGGTTTTTCCCTATATGCTGATTACGGAGAAGCAGAATGATTATATGCATCGCTTTCAAAGGGTGTTTCGTTTTCTGGGATATGCGCGAGAAAATCTGGATTCATATCTTGCCAAAGATGGAATTGTTCTGGAAGGCGGTTATATACGAAACACAGGAGATCGGAGCGAGCAGGCCGATGCTTCTCCGCTGGAAATTCATTTCGAAGAGAATTTTTCAAGTGTTTATGGAATGAATGCGCTGAGATATCTGACGCGGGAATATGGAATTTGTGATGAAAATGGAAGGAATTATTTTCTCGATTATTTTGTCAGAACAAAGGATCAGAAATATGCGATCGAAGAAAACGGCCTTGATTACCATCATCCGCAAATTATTGGAGAGGAAAAATATCGCAATCAGCTCAAGAAACAAAATACGTGTGCCCTGTTGGGGGATCAAGTTATTTCGATTTTCCAAAGAGGACTGCGAGTTCACCAATCGGATCGAGGATGATATCAAGCAGTATTTTGGAAAAGATTCTTCGAATTTTGTGGATGACGGAATCAAAGTTGAAAGAAAAGTTGAGCTGTATGAACATCAGACTGTCAGCCTGCAGGAAATACAAAAGCGCAGAGAAGCGGGTATCAAAGCATTTTTGATTGTGCTGCCTACAGCAGCGGGAAAATCGAAAATTGCGGAAGAAGATTTACGGACGTTCGCAGAAGGAAAACAAAAGTTTCGTGGACTGATTCTGGTTCCGGGAGTCAATCTTTTGCTGGACTGGGAAGAAAGAATAAAGGCTTCGCTGCCAGAGTTAAAAGATAAGATTGATATTCGAACGTATGCCTTCGCGGCCAGACATTATACGGACACTACACCAGACTATTACAATTATCTTGTCGTGGATGAAGCACATCATGCGGTTGCGCCAGTGCTGAAAAGAGTTGTGCAATACTATCGGACAGAATTTACGATAGGCCTGACGGCGACGGATCAGCGGCCGGATAAAAGAAAGTTGGAAACGGTGTTTGGATCGTATACGACTTCGTTATCCTTAAAAGAAGCGATGGAAAAGGGAGTGGTCGCAAAAGCGAATGTTTACCGGATTGAAACGAATCTTGATCTTTCCAGTGTAAGGTTTAATGGGCGGGATTATGTCAATGCGGATCTGGAGAAAAGAATCCGGGTCACTTCAAGAAATGAGCTGATTGTCCACGTACTTTCAGAGTATTTTACATCCGGCGAAGCGGGCACGAGACAGGGTGTTGTTTTTTGTGTCAATGTTGCGCATGCGAACGAAATGGCAAAGCTCCTTAATAAGGCAAATATTTCAGCGGCCAGCTACACAAGGCAGACAAAAAATCAAAGTTCTGTTATGAAAGCGTTTAAAGAAAAGGAAAACCGTTTCCTGTGTGCCTGCAATATGATTTCAGAGGGATGGGATTATCCGGAACTCGGCATTCTGGTGATGGCAAGGCCTACGCTTTCCAAGGTTCTTTATCTGCAGCAGGTCGGAAGGGGACTGCGGAAAACGGACACCAAGAAAAATGTGATTGTGATTGACGTAGTCGATGAGTACGGCGCCATGATCAAGCCCTGCCTGTATTGGAGAAACTGAAAGAACAGAGCAGATAGACAACACCACAGCTTCCTGTTCCAGAGAGAAAACCGATTCCGGGATGTTGTTTTGAAAGGGAAATTGGAGAATGTTAGAAAGAACCAAAGACATTCATATCCGGGCTACACCAGAGGAACTTGAAAAAATAATGAAGCGGATGGAGGAGTCAGGAATTACAAGCCTGACTGCCTATCTTCTCCGCATGGCGTTATACGGATATGTGATAGTAATGGATCTATCGGATCTAAAAGAAATATTAAGGCTGCTACAGATATCAGGAAATAATCTGAATCAGTATGCAAAAAAAGCAAATGAAACAGTTAGCATTTACCATGAGGATATTGAAGAATTGAAAAATAATCAGAAGGAAATCTTACAGGAAATGAGAAAAGTGCTGGACAGATTAACAGCAATTATGTAAGGCAGGTGAGAGAATGGCGGCAACAAAACTGATAGCAATGCATCAGAACAAAGGACGGAGCGTGATGCAGTGTCTGAAAGACAGAACAGATTATGCAATGAACGGGGACAAGACAGAAGATGGAAAATATATCTCATCTTATCAGTGTAATCCGGAGCTGGTTGATCTGGAATTTGCTCAGGCAAAAAAAGAATATCTGCATAAAACATGGCGGCAGCCTAAGGGAGATGTACTTGCATATCAGATCCGCCAGTCTTTCAAGCCGGGAGAAATTACACCGGAGGAAGCAAATGAAGTAGGGTATGAAACCGGTATGAGATTCACTAAAGGGAAGCATGCTTTTATCGTGGCAACGCATGTGGACCGGGCACATATTCATAATCATATCATTTTCAATTCTACCAATCTGGACTGTGACCGGAAGTTTCGTGACTTCTGGTTTTCGGGAATTGCTTTGCAGAGACTCAGCGACATTATCTGTCTGGAGCATGGACTTTCCATCATTCCGAAAGTAAAACCGAGTGAGAGACAAAGGAGAACAAAGTACCCGGAACGGATCAGTATGAGGGATGTCATCCGGGAAGATATTCTGAGGTGTCTGGAGCAGAAGCCGGAAGATTTTGAAGTGCTTCTGAAATTATTGCAGCAGGAAGAGTATGAGATTAAACGTGGAAAGCATACTGCAATATGTGGAAACGAGCAGAAGCGTTTTATCAGATTCCGTTCTCTGGGAGAAGATTATACAGAAGAAAATCTGAAAAAAATAATTGCCGGAGAGAAAGAATTACCTGAGAAAAAAGAAAAAGCATCTGATCAGAAAGTTGTGAAATCAGAAAAACGGAAGTTTGACCTGGTGGTGGATATTCAAGAAAGAATAAATAGCAAGAAGAATGCTCGGAATAATATACGAGTATTTTTTTGTGAAATGGGCATATTCTAATATAAAAGGAAAATAAAACTGTAATAAAAATGCAAAAATCGAGTAAAAAATATAAAATATAGATTTTGCTTGACAAATAACTGGAGGCGTGTATAATGTTCTATAGTAGCTACAAATATGTGAGGTGTATTATGAGCGAACATGATTTTATAACAGAAGAACATGGTGATAATTTACCTACTGTTAGAATAAAAAAAGTAATATTGAAAGATTTTAAGAGCGTTGGTTATGGAGAAATCACTTTTAACTGTGGAAGACAGTTTATTCCATACAACACAGAATCTGATATTCTCGGTATATATGGACAAAACGGATCAGGAAAGACTTCTTTTATTGAAGCATTAGCAATTTTGCAGGAATTAATGGCCGGTGCCACAGTTCCGAGTGTATATGCTGATTGCGTTGCCGCTGGCAAAGAGTTTTCAGAGTTGGAGTTTGTTTTTGATTTGCAGTATCCAGATGGGGCTATACGTGAAGCGGCTTATTCATTCCGCATGTCAAGTCAAAAATTAACAGCGGAAGAGATTAGAGAACGCTATAAAGATGCTCCAGAGGAATTTGAAATACCTGAAGAAGAGTGTAAAGTTGTTATTTTTGATGAAAAGTTTTCGTTGTTGTGGGAAGATGCATCGAAAAGACAGGCGATTATCGATACATCATCAGAAGATTCTCCGTTTAAACCAACTACAAAAAGAAAAGAAATTGCTGGTGGTGGGAAGAAAACTTTAGTTTCTCTTGAAGTAAACAAACAGCTTGCGCGTAGCAATTCGAGATCTTTCATTTTTATGACGGATACGCTTAAAATATTTGAGGAAAATGATAACAAGTCATTATTCTTCAGAGTATTAATAGAACTTCGATTATTTGCAAGACATTTCCTGTTTGTTATTGATACAAAATCATCGGGATTTATTCGCTTAAACTTTGCACTTCCTATTTATACAAGATCTGGAAGAATGATGTTTGATGCACGAAGACCTATGGTTATTGATAATGAGGATTTAGAACATCTTCGTGAAGAACTGAGTGATATTAGTTCGGTATTAACCCAGCTAGTTCCGGGATTGTCTATCGGTTTTAAGGAGATTTCTCAAACTTTAGATAAAGATGGGGAAGCTGCAACTGTTACTATGCTGACTGCATATAGAGATGGAAAGGAATTGCCGTTGCGAGATGAATCGGATGGTGTTAGAAAAATCATCTCTGTTCTGAGTTTAATTATAGCGGCGTTTAATGAACAGTCTGTAACTGTGGCAATTGATGAATTTGATGCAGGTATATTTGAGTACTTGCTAGGCGAAATTCTTCAGTCTATGGAAGAGTCTGGAAAAGGACAGTTTATTTTTACATCCCATAACCTTAGACCGTTGGAAGTAATAAATAAAAAGTTCTTGTATTTTACTACGACAAATCCTCAGAACAGATATATTCGTTTGAAAAATATATCTGCAACAAATAATCTTAGAGATACTTATTTTAGAGAAATAATCCTTTGTGAACAGGAAGAAGAAATCTACAATAAGACAAAGAAATTTAAGATTATAGCTGCACTTAAGAAGGCAGGAGGATTGCGTTAATGGGAAAAAGGCCAAAGAGGAAGATTGTGCTATTTCTAGTTGAAGGCAAATCTGACCGAGAGGCTCTGAAGCTTGCTATCCCAGAGTTATATGATCAGATTGATGAGGATATCGAAGTCTATTTTCCGGTGATTCGTCGGGAAGATGAGGAGAAAGGCGGAGATATTACAACAAGCCGTTACACAGATAAGCAGGGGAAAAACTATTGGGTTCATCCCAATAATATAGAGGACGCAATATACACTCTGTTCTTAGATGATTTCTTTGACAGAGAAAAGATTTTGCCAAAGGATATTACAGAAATAATTCAAATCGTTGATACTGATGGTGCATATATTTCTGATGAGTGTATTGTAGAGGATTCTTCTTTGCAAGAGGAAGAATCACCATTCTATAAAGATGATGAGATTGCTTGCTTAGATGTTGAAAAGATAAAACTGAGAAATCAGCAAAAAAGTGAAAACCTTACATATTTAAGTAAGTGTTCAACTATAAAAGTCAAGCAGAAAACAGTGCCATACTCTGTGTATTATTTTTCAAGTAATCTTGATCATTTCTTACACCATTCTGCAAATCTGGATTACAGAATGAAAAGAAACTTGGCTGATACATTTGCAAGAAACTACATTGGTGATGTTGAAGGATTTGTTAAAGAAATAGCAGGTGATCCTGATGCAGTAAAGAATATGAGTTATGAGGAATCTTGGGATTTTATAAAAAAAGGAAATAATTCATTGCATAGACACACCAATTTGAATGTTTTGCTTACTAAGCTATTTGAGGAAGCAGAGAGTTAAAATGCGGATGAGAAAGGGTTCTGTAATTAAGTTGTATTTCCTTGATTGCAGGACTTTTATATGCATTAAAAAAATGATTATTATGTTGGAGGAATAAACCGATGCCTAAAAAGGTGGTTAAGTTCATAGATTTATTTTCAGGAATGGGAGGTATTAGGCTTGGGTTTGAGCAGGCCTTCAAAAAAGCCGGCTATAATACAAAATGTGTTCTAACATCAGAAATAAAAGAATGATGTTGTATCATAAAAGTTGACACCACATTCTCAAGGATTTTGATATAATCAATACGAGAACAGGAGAAAACATTATGGCACGAAATCAAAGAACCTATGACAACGAATACAAAGCACAGGCAGTTAAGCTTGCTCAGGAAATAGGCGGAGCCAAAGCAGCTAAAGAACTGGGCATACCAGATGGCACGATTTACTGCTGGGTAAAAGCATTTAAAGAAGGACGCCTTAGCGCTTCAGAAGCATCCCATACTCCTAAAAATGCTTTATCACTTAATGATGAGCTTATCGAACTCAGAAAACGTGTGAAAGAGCAGGATAAGGAAATCCGCCGTTTAAAGGAAGAAAATGAATTTCTTGAGGAAGCAAGTGCTTTTTTCGCAGCCAGCCGTCGGAAGTCAGCAAAAAACAGAGATTAATGTTTATTGCAATCAAAACGGATGACGGCAGGATCAAGGGTAAAATTTCTTTTTATTGCAGAGAACTTCATGTTTCCAGACAGGCATTCAATAAATATCTAAAAACCAAAGCGATTCCTTGGAAATATCAGCCGTTGGCAAATGCGATGGTTGCTATTTGCCGCGAAGATGAATGCAATGATACATATGGAAGGATCCGTATGTATCAGGCGTTACAGCTCAAACAGCCGGAAGGAGTAGACATTCCTGGGGAGAGAACTGTTTATCGTGTCCTGGAAGAAATTGGTCTTACTCATAAACCGAAGCGTAAGCCTAACGGTATTACCAAAGCAGATAAAGAAGCTCGGAAATCAGATGATTTAATTAAGCGGGACTTTTCAGCTGAGAAACCTCTCGAAAAGTGTATTACAGATATGACTGAAATAAAGGCTTCCGATGGAAAACTGTATGTTTCAGCTATCTTTGACTGCTACGATTTAGCAGTGTTAGGTCTGGCTATGGATACGAATATGAAAGCTGCCATTTGTGAACAAACCTTAGATAATGCCTATAAAGCATACTCGATGCTCCGGGGTGCCATTCTTCACAGTGACAGAGGTACACAGTATACTAGCGAGTTGTACCGTAACGCAATCAATAAATATGGCATTCTTCAAAGTATGAACAGTGCCGGTGGCAGATGCCATGACAATGCAAGATGTGAAAGTATGTGGGCACGATTCAAAGAAGAATTACTTTATGGACGCTACGACGCCACCTCAATGACTGTAGAACAGTTAAAAACTCTTATTTGGAGATATTTTATCAGTTATTGGAATAACCGGAGGATCTGCTCCGCTAATGGTGGACTACCTCCGATGGTTAAGCGGCAACAATACTATGCTTCACTACAAGAGGCAGCATAAAGTCGAACATCCTTGTGAAAAAAGTGTAAACCAATATTGACAATATCAAACTGTTCAACCAAAGGCTCTTTCAAAAGAAAGAGGGCAGTCGGCAAAGCTTGTTTCTTGAGGAAGAAAAACCATTGCTGGCACCATTACCTGCTACCCGTTTTGAAC
>ERZ857745.3861-NODE-3861-length-13770-cov-4.782720_pt1 | contig 13770 bp, 9 predicted proteins | sample MGYA00519699_ERZ857745 | MGnify/ENA primary metagenome ERZ857745 (study PRJEB31778, sample SAMEA3449357) | human gut metagenome | biome: human gut; feature: human-associated habitat; material: faeces | place: United Kingdom | collected 2010/2012 ...
CCAATATTAAATGTAGCTTTCTGTTCCCAACGCAAATTGGGGTTGGCACGCCCTTTCTGAATAGCTCCAGGATAAAAAGTTTGGTCTGGGCCAAAAATAGCACCCTCTCCTACCGTTATATATGTGGCATAATCATAGTCTCCAATAGCCTGCTGATCTCCGATAACACCATAACTTGTCCTTAATTTAAGATCATCAACGACATTCTTGATAGGAGTAAAAAATTTCTCTTCGCTCATCCTCCAACCTAATGAAAAAGATGGAAAGGTTCCATAACGATAATTTTTCCCAAACCTGGAAGAACCATCGCGACGAATATTGAATTGAAATAAATACTTATCGGCATATGCATAATTTATCCGACCTAAAATAGAAGTCATTGCATAATCAGAGTCGGTACCAGTAACCGATGGTTCGGTTTTTCCGGCACTCAACACCCAATACCCTTCCGTCAGGTTTTTCACACTGGCCTCATGTTGTTTCCACTGAGTCTTCTCTGCCGTATATCCAAGTAATGCTTCTATACTATGTTTCCCAAATTTTTTATTGAAATTCAAAGTATTCTCTGATATATTTATTCCGATCATTCCAGCATTTGTTGCAGCAGCGATCCTGACTGGTGTCAAAGCATTATTGACAGCCAATGGATTATTTGGATTAGAGGGATCCTTAGCAGATCAGAGCAAACTTGTTGCAGATATTGCAGAATTCTTAGCGATCATGGCAACAACATTTAATTATCTGCCAATCCTTGTAATGTATAGTGCTGTCAAACGATTCGGTGGGAATCCGATCCTTGGTATCTTAGTCGGAATCGTTATGGTACATCCAGATCTTGTAAACCGTAATACATTCGTATTAGACCCATCTGCCGCAAGTTACTGGCATTTCGGACCATTAGCAATTGCAAAAGTTGCATTCCAGGGTGGAGTATTCCCAGCAATCTTAACCGCATGGTTTATGTCTAAAGTAGAAAAGATCGCACAGAAATATGTACCAGCTGTGGTATCATTTGTATTCGTACCAACAATTACTATTTTCTTTGCAAACGTAGCATTATTTACAGTATTCGGACCAGTTGGAAATATGATCGGTAACGGATTAGCAGCAGTGATCGATGTTTTATACAACAGTTTCGGAGCATTTGGAGCATTTGTCTTTGCAGCGTTATTACAGCCATTAGTAGTTACAGGAACACATCAGGCGATTCAGGGAATTGAAGCAAATCTGATCGCTACGACAGGATTTAACTACATTCAGGGAATCTGGTCTGTATCGATCATTGCACAGGGTGGTGGAGCCATCGGAATGTACTTGTTAGCGAAGAAACATTCTAAAGACAGAGATATCGCAATGTCAAGTTTCATTCCAACATTAGTAGGAATTTCAGAACCAGCCATCTTTGCTGCAAACTTAAAATATTCCGTGATTCCATTTGTATGTTCTTGCTTAGGAGCTGGATGTGGAGGAGCATTCATGAAACTTGCAGGCGTAAGAGCCATTGGACAGGGATTAACAGGAATATTAGGACTTCTGATCGTAGTACCAAATAAATTAGTATTTTATGTCATTGGAAACCTGATCGCATTTATCGTACCAATCGTACTGATCGTTATTTATAATAAAACAAAAGGTGTTCCACATGGTGAAGAAGAGGAAGAAGCTGAATCTGCATTAACAATTGATGAGACAGCGAAAGTACCAGTCAAAGCAGTTGTTGACGGAAAAGTTATTGCGATTGAAGATGTAAAAGATGGAATCTTCTCTGAAAAAGTATTAGGAGACGGGGTGGGGATCATCCCAACAAGTGAAACAGTCTTAGCGCCGGCAGAAGGTGAAATCTGTACAGTGATGGAAGCTTCAAAACATGCCATCGGTGTCCGAACAACAAACAATAGTGTATTTCTGATCCATGTAGGAATCGAAACAGTATCCATGAATGGAGAAGGATTTGAATATCTTGTAAAGAAAGGACAACACGTGAAGGAAGGTCAGCCAATTCTCAAATTTGACAAAGCAAAGATTGAAGCAAAAGGATTAAATCCAGTCGTCGTATTTGTCAAAACGGATGAAGGTAACCAGACACCTGTGGCATTTAAGACAGGAATCAATGTCAAAGCAGGAAAAGACGTGATCGGGGAATAATATGAAATTTTTAGATGTAGAAAAATATACACCGATCCAAAAAAGCCATGAAGCATATTTAAAGGAGCTTATGGAGTATTGTAAAGATACTCCACGGCATCCATCCTATCATATTCATCCCCCATGTGGACTAGTGAACGATCCAAATGGACTGGCGTATTTTGGAGGAAAATACCATGTGTTTTATCAGTGGTTTCCATTTGGACCAGAACACGGAATGAAACACTGGGCACATGTGATCTCGAAAGATCTCGTAAAATGGGAATGGTCTGATCAGATGCTCATTCCAGATCAGGAATATGAGAAAAATGGATGTTATTCAGGAAATTCCATAGAAGCAGATGGTAAGCTTTATCTTTATTACACAGCAAACTATAAGACAGAACAGGGAAAGATCCCAAAACAGGCAATGGCAGTTATGAACAGTGATGGTACAATTCTTAAATCTCCAAACAATCCGATCATCGATGAACAGCCAGAAGGACTGATCGGGGAGATCAGAGACCCATTTGTCTTTGAAAAAGAAGGAGCATACTGGATGCTTTTAGGTGGTGGAAGCACCGATGGGCAGGCAAGATTGATTTTGTATAAGAGTACAGATCTTGAAAACTGGGTATATCAGGGAAATATTGAACTGACAGGAATTGACCTGGAGCTTGGTTATATGTATGAATGTCCATCTTACATTGAAATAGATGGAAAAGATGTTTTATTCTTATCATTAATGGGACGTACACCAATGGGAGAACGTTTTCACAATGAGTTTTCCAGTGTATATTTTATCGGAGAGTTAAATCTTGAAGATAAAACATTTCATGTGGAATCATTTGATGAGATCGACAAAGGATTTGATTTTTATGCACCACAGGTATTCTATGGAAAAGACAGACAACCAATGATGTTTGCGTGGCTTGGGTGTGGGGCACAGGAACTCCCATATGCAAAAGAAGATATGTGGATCCATAGTCTGACAATGCCAAGGTTCTTAACGATCAAAGAAGGAAAGTTATGCCAGGAAGTGCCAGAAAATATTAAGAATGAATATGCACATCTTGATATAGACAGTAAAAGAATTAAACCAGAAGAAGATACATGGTATATCAATCTGACAGATAAACAGATCTCAGAAATTCAGATCGGAGATCAAGAAGATCATCTAAGTATTAAGATTGACTGGGCAGCAGGACATATAGTTGCAGACCGAAGTACACTTAAGCATCAGTTTAGTACAGAATACGGAATTCAAAGAGAAGTTTCCATGTCAGAAGAACTCAAAAACATTGAGATATATTATGATAATACATTTATTGAAATTTATCTAAATGATGGAAAAGATACAATGACCCTTCGTGCATTTCCAGAAAATGTGGAAATTAATTTAATTTAGAAAAGATATGGTGGAGAAATCTGCCATATTTTTTTGTTGATATATAACAGATAAAGTCGAGCAATTCTTGAAAACACTAAGATTATATGATACCATTTCCATAAGATAAAAACGAATCAGTAAGAAAGCAGGGCCTATGAAATACGAGAAATGTCCAATCTGTGAAGAAAAGTTAAGAAATGGTGTCTGCCCAATGTGTGGTTATGATTTTAATCGCTTAGGTCGGTCAAGAATATTAAAAGATGGTCATTGGGATATATTAACGACTGACAAAAAGACTTCTCAGCCAAAATATATTCATGATGAAAAACGACATCCAGATTTTAAAAATATCAAGAATACAAAGACACAGTCAATGAAGACACAGAGGAAAACATCAACCTATAAAAATAAAAAAGAAAAGAAGAGATCAAAAAAAGGAAAGTGGGCGGTGATTGTCTTTATTCTTTATCTGTTGTCATTTTTAGCAGATCTTGTACCAGAGGCATTCACTCACATAGAAGATTTTATAAATCAGATCCTGAATGGATTAAATTTTTAAAAAAAGTAAGCAAAAGTCTGTCATTTTTAAGAAAAAACGGCAGACTTTTGTTCATTTTTATATTTTAAAAAGATAAAAATTATGGTAACATTAACTCTATAGGCAATTTAACAGGAGGAAGACTTATGGCAAATCATATTGATGATGCAACGATTGAATATGTCGGAATTTTAGCAAAGCTTGAATTATCTGGCGAAGAAAAAGAACAGGCCAAGAAAGATATGGAAAGTATGCTCGACTATGTAGATAAATTAAACGAACTAGATACAAGCAGTGTAGAACCAATGTCTCACGTATTTCCAGTGAAGAATGTATTCAGAGAAGACGTGGTAACGAATGGAGACGGAAGCGAAGACACATTAAAGAACGCACCAGAAGCGCAGGACAACGCCTTTGTCGTGCCAAAGACGATCATATAGGAGGCAGAAGATGAGCATTTTAGAATTAACTGCCGTAGAATTAGGCAAGAAGATCAAAGACAAAGAGATCACAGTTGTAGAAGCAACAAAGGCAGCACTTGAACAGATCAAGGCAGTCGAAAGTGATGTACATGGATATGTCTCTTACGATGAAGAAAGTGCATTAAAGAGAGCCGAAGAAGTACAGAAAGGAATCGATGATGGGACTTACACAGGACCATTAGCTGGAGTTCCAATGGCAATTAAGGATAATATCTGTACAAAGGGATATATAACAACATGCAGTTCTAAGATCTTAGAGAACTTTGTACCAACATACTCCGCACAGGCAGTTGAGAACCTGATCAAAGAAGGAGTTGTATTTTTAGGAAAGACAAACATGGATGAGTTCGCCATGGGAAGTACCACAGAGACATCCGCTTACGGTGTCACCAGAAACCCGTGGGATCTGGAGCATGTTCCGGGCGGATCTTCCGGCGGTTCCTGTGCGGCAGTGGCAGCAGGGGAAACTTACCTGGCACTTGGTTCTGATACCGGCGGTTCTATCCGTCAGCCAAGTTCCTACTGTGGTGTTACCGGAATCAAGCCAACCTACGGTACCGTATCTCGTTACGGACTGGTTGCCTATGCATCCTCTCTGGACCAGATTGGACCGGTTGGAAAAGACGTTGCGGACTGTGCGGCACTTCTTGAGATCATTGCCGGACACGATGCAAAAGACAGTACCTCCATGAAGAGAGAGAATCTTGATTTCTCTTCTTCCATGACAGACAAGATTGTTGGAATGAAATTTGGTGTGCCGAAGGAATATTTTTCCGAGGGACTGAACCCTGAGGTAAAAGAGGCATTTATGAATACTCTGAAAAGCCTTACCGAAATGGGCGCGGTAGTGGAATTTTTCTCTATGAAAACAACAGAATATATGATCCCTGCCTACTACATCATTGCCAGCGCAGAGGCCAGCTCAAACCTGGAGCGTTTTGATGGCGTGAAGTATGGTTTCCGCGCAAAAGAGTACGAGGGGCTTCATGACATGTACAAAAAGACAAGAACCGAAGGCTTTGGCGAAGAGGTAAAACGTCGTATCATGCTGGGCTCCTTTGTGTTAAGCTCCGGCTATTACGATGCGTATTATCTGAAAGCGCTTCGCACAAAAGCCCTCATCAAAAAAGAATTCGACCAGGCCTTTTCCAAATATGATGTCCTTCTTGCTCCGGCGTCTCCGTTTACTGCACCGAAGCTGGGAGAGAGCCTGAAAGACCCGCTTGCCATGTATCTTGGCGATATTTACACGGTAGCAGTAAACCTGTGCGGACTTCCCGGAATCACAGTTCCGTGTGGAAAAGACGCAGCAGGACTTCCGATCGGAATCCAGATGATCGGTGACTGCTTCAAAGAAAACAATCTGTTCCGCGCGGCACACGCATATGAGAAAAAACGCGGCGATTTCGGAACAGCAATGGAAGGGGGAGAAAAGGCATGAAACAGTATGAGACAGTCATAGGACTTGAGGTGCATGTGGAGCTTGCCACAAAAACAAAGATCTTCTGCGGATGCTCCACAGAGTTCGGAGGTGCACCAAATACACATACCTGCCCGGTCTGCACCGGTATGCCGGGATCTCTTCCGGTCCTCAATAAAAAAGTGGTAGAGTTTGCCATCAAGGCAGGTCTTGCGGCAAATTGCCATATCCATCAGTACTGCAAGTTTGACCGTAAGAACTATTTTTACCCGGATAATCCTCAGAACTACCAGATCTCTCAGCTGTATCTGCCAATCTGCTATGACGGAGCCGTTGAGATCGAGACTTCCGCAGGCAAAAAGACCGTACGTATCCACGAGATGCATATGGAGGAGGATGCAGGTAAGCTGATTCATGATGAGTGGGAAGACTGCTCCCTGGTTGACTACAACCGAAGCGGGGTACCGCTGATCGAGATCGTATCCGAGCCGGATATGAGAAGCTCCGAGGAGGTTATCGCATATCTGGAAAAACTTCGTTGTACCATGCAGTATCTTGGAGTTTCTGACTGCAAACTTCAGGAAGGTTCTATGCGTGCCGATGTCAACCTTTCTGTCCGTGAGGTGGGAAGTGAGACCTTTGGAACAAGAACCGAGATGAAGAACCTGAACTCCTTTAAAGCTATTGCAAGAGCCATCGAGGGTGAGAGAGAGCGTCAGATCGAGCTCTTGGAGGAAGGCAGAGCTGTTGTTCAGGAGACAAGAAGATGGGACGATAACAAAGAATCCTCCCACGCTATGCGTTCCAAAGAGGATGCCAAGGATTACCGTTATTTCCCGGACCCGGATCTTCCGCCGATCCATATCTCCGATGCATGGATCGAGGAGCTGCGTGCTTCCATTCCGGAGCTGCGTGAAGCCAAGATGGAACGTTATCAGAAAGAGTACGAGCTTCCGGCTTACGATGCGGGAATCCTTACGGAATCCAGACATCTGGCAGGACTTTTTGAGGAGACAGCCGTTCTTCTGGGAAATCCGAAAAAAGCAGCCAACTGGTTTATGGTGGAAGTTCTACGCCTGACAAAGGACAAAGGTCTTGATCCGGAAAAAGTAAACTTTACACCGAAGCATCTGGCAGATCTTCTTTCCATGGTGGAGAAAAAAGAGGTCAGCGCACAGAATGCCAAAAAAGTGTTTGAAAAAGTATTTGACGAGGATATTGATCCGGTTGTATATATAGAAGAGAATGGTCTTAAGATCGTAGAAGATACAGGTCTTCTCACCGAAACTGTGAAAAAGATCGTAGATGCCAATCCTGGACCGCTGGCTGAACTTCTGGGCGGCAAGGACAAGGTTATGGGATTTTTCGTAGGACAGCTGATGAGAGAGCTGAAAGGCAAGGTAAATCCTGACAGCGTCAGAAAAGCACTGGCAGAGGAAATTGAGAGAAGGAGATAAAAGCATTATGGTTACAGTAAATAAGAATTATTTAAAACTTCCGGGAAGCTATCTGTTTTCCAATATCGCGAAGAAGGTAAAAGCATACAAGGAGGCCAATCCGGAATCCAAAGATTCCGTGATCAGCCTTGGAATCGGCGATGTGACACAGCCGCTTGCACCGGCGATCATCGATGCCCTTCATAAATCTGTAGATGAGATGGCTCATGCGGAGACTTTCCATGGATATGCACCGGATCTTGGATATGAGTTCTTAAGAAGTGCCATTGCAAAAAATGATTATCAGTCCAGAGGATGCGACATCAGCGCAGATGAGATTTTTGTTTCCGACGGAGCTAAGAGTGATTCCGGAAACATCCAGGAGATATTCGGACTGGATAACAAGGTTGCAGTTTGTGACCCGGTTTATCCTGTATACGTAGATACCAACGTTATGGCCGGACGTACAGGTCTTTATAACAAAGAGCGTGAGAACTTTGACGGTGTGATCTACATGCCATGTAAAGAGGATAACGGTTTCCTTCCGGAGATCCCGGCAGATGAAGTACCGGATCTTATTTATCTCTGCTTCCCGAACAACCCGACCGGTGGTGCCATCACAAAGGCTGCTCTTCAGGAGTGGGTTGATTACGCAAACAAAAACGGCTGCGTGATCATCTATGACGCAGCATATGAGGCATATATTTCCGAGGAAGATGTTCCGCACAGCATTTATGAGTGTGAGGGTGCGAGAACCTGTGCTATCGAGCTTCGAAGCTTTTCCAAGAATGCAGGTTTCACAGGCGTTCGTCTTGGTTTTACTGTAGTTCCGAAGGAACTGGTACGTGACGGCGTAGAGATTCACAGCCTCTGGGCAAGACGTCACGGAACCAAGTTCAATGGTGCTCCGTATATCGTGCAGAGAGCAGGCGAGGCTGTTTACTCTCCGGAGGGAAAAGCACAGCTGAAAGAACAGATCGCTTACTACATGCGTAATGCAAAGACAATCCTCGACGGACTTTCCGCAGCAGGATTTTCCGTATCCGGTGGAAAAAATGCGCCATACATCTGGCTGAAAACACCAGATCAGATGACTTCCTGGGAGTTCTTCGACTATCTCCTTGAGAAAGCACACATCGTAGGAACACCAGGTTCAGGCTTTGGTGCACATGGTGAGGGATACTTCCGTCTGACTGCATTCGGAAGCTATGAGAATACACTGGAAGCAATTGAGAGAATTAAAAATCTGTAATACAGGTGTAAATTGCGAGGCAGGTCTTTGTAAAAGGTCTGCTTCGTTTTCGTTTATAAGAATTTTTTTGAGCAAATTCAGGAAATTGGCAATGAGGATTGCGAAAATTTATCATATCGTTTATAATTGTACAGGAAGTGAAACGCAGAACACAAAGAGGCTGTGTTTATGAAATTCACAAATTTACGCAATCACGAAAGGGGATTTTATCATGGGTATCAGAAGAGTAGAAAATATGTGCGGCGGTAAAGGCCATGTGATCATCAAAGACATTCTTGAGGGAGACGAGCTGAAAGGAAAATGCGGACTTTACGCACAGGTTACTATCGAGAAGGGATGTTCCCTTGGATACCATGAGCATCATGGAGAGACAGAAACCTACTATATCTTAAGCGGTGAAGGCGAGTATGATGATAACGGTGTGAAACGTCCGGTAAAGGCCGGTGATATCACCATTACACCAGACGGAAAAGGTCATGGCCTTGCAAATACAGGAGAGACAGATCTTGTATTTATGGCACTGATCATTTTTGACTGATCATAAAACAAAAACAGAATAACAGGACAGAAAGGGCCGTACTGCATGATTATGCGGATGGCTCTTTTTGAATGAAAAGTTTAAATTGTATAAATAAAAAATATTTTTTGATTTTTTTAGAAAAAAGTGTTGACATAGGAAGGATGCTTTGCTATACTATCACTTGTCGCGAGGGAGAAGATAAAGAATTCCACAGAAATGCGATATGCGGAAGTGTCGGAACTGGCAGACGAGCAAGACTAAGGATCTTGTGAGCATTGCGCTCGTGTGGGTTCAAGTCCCATCTTCCGCATTTTTTATTTTGTGAGGACTGTGAGAGATCATGGTTCTTTTTTTGTTAATGGATATTGTTTATTTTACTTTGACAGAAGAAGTTTTGCTCCAGGTGGAGTAGTAATTCTTTTTGCTGACCGTTTTGTATGTGCGGATACGGATGTAGTATTTTTTGCCACCGGACAATTTCTTCAGCACGGTAGATTTGGAACTGCTTTTGGCGGTAATTGTTTTGGCGCTTTTGAAGCTGCTTGAAGTGCTGTACTGAATCTGATAAGCGGTAACAGATTTTACCGGTTTCCAGGATATATTTGCCTGGCCTTTTGCAGTGGACTTCAGAGAAACACTGCTGACAGTCAGTGGACGTACTGTGATCAGGATCTTTGCAGATGCAGCTTTATAATTTACGCCCTGTGCAGCCTGAATGGTAACAGTGGCCTGTCCGGGGCTTACCGGAATGATACTGGTACCGGAAATTTTTACGATCTTGCTGTTGGAAGACTTGCAGGTGATCTTCCCGTCCGTCTTCTTGCTCTTGATGACCGCGGTTTTGCTGCTGCTCTGAGTCAGGGTAAGTGCTGTGGCTTTTGCTGTGAGTACGGCTTTTGCGCGGGCAATCTGGAAACTGGCAGTTTTTGTTCCTGTGTAACTGCCTTTTCCAGTGATCACGACGGAAGCAGTACCGGCATTTATGTTATTACGGTAGGAAACTGTGTAATCTGTGCCGGGAACCAGTTCTTTTCCGGAAGAAGTTACTGTGATCTTCGGCTTTTTTTCTGTACCGCTGTAGGTAAAGGATGAACTGGAAAGCTGAATCTCACATTTACTGAGATCTCTGGCAGTGATCTGGAAAGATTTTGTTACAGTACTGGAATAATTACCTTTTCCTGTGATGGTGACGGAAGCAGTACCGATGTTGGTGTTGTTATCATAAGAAACGGTGTAGTCAGTTCCTTTTTTTAACTGCTTTTTATTGACAGTTACTGTGACGTCCGGTTTCTTTTCGGTTCCATCGTAAGTAAATGAGGAAGCGGAAAGAGCAAGTTCGGCTTTCTCCAGGCTGGCGGCACTGATAGTGAAATTTTTCGTAACAGAACCGGAATAGTTACCTTTTCCTGTGACGGTAACCGTGGCAGAACCTGCGTTGGTATTGTTTACGAAGGAAACCGTATAATCGCTGTTGGCAGTCAGCTGTCTGTTTCCGGTTTTTACAGTAACGGATGGCTTTTTCTCAGTGCCGTCATAGGTGAAGGAATCGGCAGAAAGATCTACGCTGGATCTGCTCAGGTCAGCAGGCTGGATCTGGAAAGCTTTTTCAACAGAACCGGAGAATCTACCTTTTCCTGTGATGGTAACTGTAGCGGAACCTGCGTTGGTGTTGGCATGATAATACAAGGTGTAATCCTGCCCCTGTGTTAAAGTATTGCCGTTACATGTTACAGTGACGGCCGGTTTTTTCTCAGTGCCGTCAAAAACCAGCGATTCATTGGAAACGGTAATATCGCAGTTGCTGATCCGGCCATAGGTGATAGAAAAGGATGTTGTAAAATATCCGTAATAATTTCCGATGCCGCTGATACCGGCACGTGCATTTCCCAGAGTTGTATTATTTTGATATTCTACAGTGAAATCCCTGCCTTCAACCAAATCAACACCATTTTTAGAGATGGTTACTTTCGGTTCCTGAGGCTTACCGTCGTAGATACAGGAAGAAGGAGTAAGGGTACAGGTGGTGCCGTTTGAGTAGATAGGGGCTTTGTCAATGGTGTATTCCTTTGTTACACTGCCGGCGTATTTTCCGATTCCTGTGAAGGTCATGGTAAAAGTACCGGCGTTAACAGTATCTCCGCTGGTTGTAATGGTATAGTCAACGTCTTTTTGGAGAGTAAGGCCGGAACGGTATATGGTTATAGTCGGTGTTTTGTCTGTTCCGTTATAAGATCCGATATAGCCGCGGGAAATGGTGAATACATCCTCGCTTAACAGGTCTACATATAATTCAGAGGTAAATACAGCATCCGGATTATATTTGGACTGAACGGTAAGTGTGATCTTGCCTGACTTTTTGGGGGTGAGGACTGCAGTTTGATTGGAAGTCTGGTTTACAGAAATAACACTTTCATCTGAGCTGGAAATAATGCAGTCATACAGAAAGTCAGAATCACTGCCGAAATCATTAGGAAACCAGCTGGAAGCGGTGATCCTATAACTAAGTTCCTTAGTCAGAAATTCGCTCTTTTTCATAGCGGAGAAACTGGAATTGGAAGGAGCAATGCTTGCAGTGACCTGTGAGGGAACAACAGCTTTGGAAGAAGTACCGCAGACACGGCAGGTCTTGTCAACCTGATAGTTCTCAATGGTTGTGCCGTAAACATATTTATGTCCGTTTTCCACTCGCGTTGCATGGTTGGAAGAGAGATCCGACAGATTGATCTCATAAAAAGTATTATGGCTGTCTTTCCATGCGTACCAGATCAGTTTTCCGTTTATAACAGAAGGTGCACAGTCGGAAAGATTTCCGGCCATTTTGTATGTAGAGCCAGCCTGCTGGCCGGTTCCGTCAATGGCAGTATAATAAACATAACCCTGACTGGACCAGAGAAGCACGAAGCTGTTGCTGCCGGTTTTTACAAGATGCGGTGTAGCGGCGCTGTCAGAAGTGCCTGCATAGTCGGAAAAATACCGCACAACAGGTGTTCCTCCGGATTTTGAAACAGAGGAGACAAATACATTTCTGGAATGATTGTCAGCATCATAATTGCCTGCGACCAGATAGGAACTGTCGGAATATTCAAAACCGCCAAGGGATGCGCCGGTATAGTTGTTGCCGGATGATCCGGGGAAAGTCATAAGGTCAAATTCCTTGCAGGCATAGGAACTGGAACTCCAGGAATATTGCGGGACAAAAGATCCGCTGCTGATATCCGTGGGATACTGAAGAACCGTAATAGCACGGGGATAAGCATCACCGTGATCACAGCCCAGAAGAGTTCCGTTATCGATCTGGATGAACTGGTTAAAGGAATGGCTGACATATCCGAACTCAGAATTCTGGATTCCTGTAAGCTGATCCACAACAGACATGGTGGAGGTATCTACAGAAAAAGTTACGTTAGCCTGATGCCCTCCGTACATTTCATGGCAGGTGCGGATAAAAAGATAATTTCCGTAAGAAGCCATACGTGCGGAACCTGCGTCAAAGGGATAGGTGGTATTTGCACCGAAAAGGCTGCAGGAACCTTGGGATTTCCAGTCTTTGGAGTATTTGCTCACCCGGTAAACTTCTTTCGTATTATCTTTTTCGGTGTTGTTTGCGCCGGTAAGGATATAATAGTTGTCGTTGGTTTCGTAGAAAGCGCCGAATACAGGCAGTGGAAGATCGAGAGTCATCGTTTTCTTAAAGTTGTATCCGGAATCATAGTATTCAATCAGAAGCTTACCGTCAAGGGCACCACTTTGAACCCGCATGAGAGATCCGTCTGGGCTTGTTGTAAGATAGGATTCGACAGGAGAAGACCAGACACTGTAGTTCTGGTTTTCAAGGTTGCTTCCTTTATAAATGGTGCAGGTTGTATTTAATGAGTTCGATACCGGAATATCTGCTTCGATGACGGAACTGCTTTTTGCCATCTGGGCTTCTACGGAACCGTCCAGAATACCGGCTTGTACCCCACCTTCTTCTCCGGATGAAAAATCGTCTGTTCCATCGGAATCGGAAAAAGTCTCTTCTTCATTTCCGGCATTAAATTCCTCTTCCAAAGAAGAAGCATCGGAAGCGTCTGATGTGCTGCCGCTATTAGAATCTTTCGGTGATTGCAAAAGATCCTCAGAGGATTCCTCCTGTGTATCGATGCCGGTGGAATCGGCAGGATCAGAGTTTTCTTCGGAAGAGAGATCTTCGGAGATCTCAGAAGAAGGTTCTGCTTCCACGTTGTCATCCGCAGAAAAAGCGTCTGAATAAAAATCAGCTGCATTTACCGGAGCAGAAGTGCCCAGTATACATGCAGAAAGAAAAATGGATAGTAGTTGTGCTTTTTTGTTTTTCATAGGTACCTCCTTTTTATATGGTTTTACATATAAACCTGGCAATATTTTACTACAAAAAAAGAAAAAATGGTCAATTATTGTTGAAAAAAGAAGAAAAAGAGACAGAATCATAAGTTGAGAAAAAAATAAAAAAAAGTGTTGACATATAGGAACCACTTTGTTATACTATCACTTGTCGCGAGGGAGAAAATAAAAAATCCCAAGGAAATGCGGTCATGCGGAAGTGTCGGAACTGGCAGACGAGCAAGACTAAGGATCTTGTGAGCATTG